>Ga0116227_10003905_pt1 | contig 32742 bp, 30 predicted proteins | sample S1TSphgellanicum_FD_89693 | JGI IMG/M metagenome (GOLD analysis project Ga0116227, IMG submission 89693) | Host-associated microbial communities from peat moss isolated from Minnesota, USA - S1T2_Fb - Sphagnum magellanicum MG | ecosystem: Host-associated > Plants > Peat moss > Unclassified... | reverse complement strand
CAATTAAAGGTAACACGACAATGAGTGCAGTCATAACCTCATGAGAGTCGCTCACAAAGTGACAGACCATCACCTTCATCACGAACGGCAGTGACGAGCTGCCATGACTACCCACTGAGTTCACCAGCTCCCAACAGTGGGTGTAGATACGCATATAATAATCTTCCCAAAAACCAGAGGAAAGAGAGATTGAACTTCAAAGACCAGGGGTTCTTTCAGGTCCTTTCCTTCCAGAAATAGACATCAAACTTCAAAGACCAAACTTCAATTCACAATTTCAAAGCTATGAGAACAAGAAAGGGGTGAACATTTTTTTCTTTTTGAGCAATTCACTCTCTGTAGGCCCTCTGATTTTTCCTCCACCTAGTCCATGGATTGACCACTTGCAACAGAGATCCCTGCAGCAGCTCTACAACCATTCTTCACTACACACCCCCTTGCTGTGCTAGATACCCATAAGCAATTCTAACACAAATGAAAGACACACCATCAACTTACAGCTTCATGAGGATTGCACCAATGACATCATCTAGAGATAAACAAGGTATAGAGCATCCAGATAAACTCCTAGTTTTTTGAAGCAGAGATAAAAAAATCAGGAGAGTTTGACACTCTTTCACAATAAGATCAGAGACAAAACAAAATTACTAATGTTCGCTGGTGCTAAAAGGATCACACTTTCTATCATACAGACCAAAAATCAGTGGCTAGATGATTCAACTTAGTCTCACACTAATCACCATGTTCATACACTCTCCAGTCATACATCTTGTTCTCCTCCTTACTCAGAATGCCTCTTGATCAACATAGTGCAACATCCCTATCATCAGTCCATTGCTCACTACATGCCTGTTCTTTCATCTTCTGGATCCTTCCAAACATTCACTAGCAGCCTCACGAAATTACAGCACTGCATTCATTGGTGCCATGCACATAAATTGACTCGAGCACACAATTGAAAGGGGTATGTACACCCTAATGCCTCCAAAATTGAAAGAGGTATGTACACTCTGTTCTATCCATAAGGCAGCAGAGGACCTTCAAGAATCAACTGGATAGGCACTAGACATGGCCTAGGTCTCAAAAATCCTTGACCAGCAATGGTAGTACCTGTTGGTTTGGTGTTCCAATCCTTTGGATGGAGCAGCTAATTCCCTTCCTAGTCTAATCCTATAACTCAATCATTGATATTTCCTTATTGCAGTCAACATTAATGACAACAAGGACATTTATACATTCAACAAAACAGTGAGATTGAAGGTGCCACAACAACCCAGACTTGGCTAGAGATGAGGGGCATCAATAGTCTGGCTCAAAGACTGCATATCTCACAACACCTGGATCTTTGTTATGTCAACACTATCTTTTTGTCAGTTTGTCTTTCTTCCCCTCATTGTGAATGCAAGAGTTCCATTCTTGCATTTACAAACTAAACCCAAGGCTGCCAGCCTACGTATATTCGGCCCAGTAAGTTTGGGTCTGTTGCTTGATCTATCAAGCAGTCTACTTGCTCTTGAACTGTTCTGCAGACTTTACCTGGAACTTGTGCACGGGCATTGCGCTGTGGATCACCACGGATAATTGCCTCTAGAACTCCTGTATATGGCTTGTTTGCATGCACTGATGACCAGAGCTCCGCTATGGTGATCTCTGCTGGATTCCATAACTCCAATTTGTGCTGGGCATTTTCCACCTTCAGTTCCACATGCTCCTGCTCAGGATTTGTTGCTTCCTGGTGCCAACAACATTTTATTAAGACCAAATCCTTGGGTGACAAAGAAGCAACAAGAAATGAAGGGGGCCGTCAACAGACTCATCATCAGGAACAAATATACATAGATATGTCTTGTGAATCCAACATAGGTTTAAGGTGCCCAGTAGAAGCTGAATGGGTACAGGGGATGAGTGAACTGATGTCATAAGCATGAAGGTAACCTCTAGAAGAAACCCAATTACATCTAGCCTGGCTTGACTGGGGCCTAATGCACTCACACCAATACCTGGAGATCAATCTCTTCAAGCCCAGATCCTGAACTTGTAGGCCCTCCTACCCTAGTTCCTCGGGCACGTTTCAGCTTTACTGCCTCCTGCTTCCAATCAACCAGTGGCTCCTTCACGAACACCTCCATCACAGCTGAGATTATGTCACGACTTCCATGTAGAGCAGCCATGATACGCACCATATCACTACGTAGCAGACCAACTGCATCTAATGGGAGAAGGAAATTTGTGAGCTGGCTTGTCAATCGAAATGGTACAAGCTCTGGGACTGGAAGGAGGAGCACATTTGTGCCAAAACTGTAGCCAAAGTCAATAGGCACAAGGGTGCCACTCCACATGTCCACCAGTGTATTTGCAAGATGTCGGTCGCCCACCCCTGCAATATAACCACAAATACTTAACACAGCAAGGCTCCGGGAAAAGTTACTCCGCAACGCTAGGTATGATTCTGCACTTGTTGCCAACCTTGAAAATCCCATGCGCAGGGCATCCCTTGGTAGCTGAGCTCTAAAAGCATCCAACTTCAGAGATACTTCTTTGTGATCAGCTTTCTTGTACAAATTGTGATAGTTTTCCATCATGTTCTTTGTTCCACCTCGCCTCCCAACCCATTCTGCATACTGCTCTTGCACCTTCACAAGCCATTTATCAGGTGAGATTTCTGCAGGTTTCTGACCCTGCTGCATAAGGGCTGCTATATGTGATGACAATCCATCTTTCATCACATCTTCCAAGGTGCTTGTGTTCTCCACAAACTGGAGAAGCCCACATTTCTTTGAAACTGGAATCACAGCATATGTTCGGATGGAGAGCCTCCGGCCAGAACATGCTGAGTCTCTTGTTAGAACACCGTTCATCACTTCAAAGAGCTGCTCAATTCGCTGATCTAGTCGTAGGTCCTCACCTCCCTTAACAACAAATTTGTACTCCTTCTCATCAGAGCCTCTCATGGTCAGAAGTTTTGGTCGCTGTTTTGACTTGAGAGTAATCAGGACTTGATCAAAACCCATCAGCAGCACATTCGAACACAAATCTGGAGCTTTTAAACCATTGTACTGGCCAGGGATCTCTATTCTCCATCCTTCAAGTTTGCCATCCCTCCTGTCTCCTTCCAAGCCTTTGAATTGATCAAAATCAGCAAGCCACTTGGAGATTGTGGCCAGGCTGCTCCTTCCTCCACCTGGAATGCTTCTGGCCAGTTGTTCTAGCAATTTGCTCATCGAAGCTGAAAAGGTCTTTGGATCCACTGAAAGCAGCTTACTCCCATCATGTCCCATCTCCTTTACCTGTTGCACACACAACACTGTTTACCCACTGCATTTTTCAAGACACATTGATCTACAGAACTGAGCTTGATCTATGCACTTTGTCCCTGGTCCAGCTCCAATGTCTCCCCTATGTTACCCACTTTTTTCCTGGCATGTGGAAACAAACACAGATATGAGGAAGATGGCATATAATGTGGACTCACAATGCGGGGTGCCCAGTCACGAGCAAACTTGAGATTATATTCTCCAGAAAGTCGGTTAGTGCTATTCAATGCATGTGTATCTAGACAATCCTCATACATTTCATGAAAGCAGGCCTGGGCTTTCTCTGGATCACCACTGTGCAAGAAACTCATAATTCTTAAGAGGCCATCTCGCATTCGTTGCTCTGGAAAAGTCAGATCTTCCAATCCTCGAATGACACCTTGCAGTAGTGTGTTCCTCAAGAGAGATTCCAACTGCTGCGTCCGAATGGAGCCTGTCACCTTGAAATCAGTCTTGCTCACATGAAATGCAAAGTAGAGAGATTGTGGGTAAGACTCAGCTATGGATTCCAAAACTCCCACAAGTGCAGCCCCTTCTTTCTCATCCATTACTGCAAGCATTTGTGGAATCCAGGCAATGAAAACCCAGCTGCTCACATGACTGACAAGCTGCTGAAACTCCCCATGGGTCTCCGGATACTGCCCAATGAGAGACAGGAGCCTGGCTACTGAATGCTGTGCCTGAAGTGAGCTGTCAAGGGCTAGTGCATTCAGCATATGCCTTACAACAAGACTAGGGTACTGCAATGCCGGCAGAAGCTGAGATGAGGGTTTCCTCTCATCCTCAATTCCCTCCAGTAACTTATCCCCTGTCTTTGGCTTTGTAAAGACCCTCAGGAGCTCATCACAGAAAAGACCAAACTTGAGGGATGCTTTGGCTGCAGCACGTGGATTAGATGTAGCCATTGAAGACTTACTCTGAGCTGAGGCCCCTTGGGACACTGCTGTGGAGTATGCCTTGAAAGCTGATCCCAAAAGAGAGAGACAAGTCTTAACCTTAGTGGATTCTGCATCTTCCATGCTTATGCTTTCAATTTTTACCCATGCAAGTTGAGCAGAGACATTTCCTTCAAGTATTTTGAAGGCTTGCATAAGCTGTCGATCCTGTTTGTTGATATAATCAAGAACCTGATAACAAAGAAAGACAACAATAACTGAATCCAGATGACATCATCATCATCTCACTGCTCACAAAAGGTTGTGCTCAGACTGACCAAATGCAAGAATCCTGGAATGCACATTCTATCCACCATTGACAAACACTGGAAGTAAGAAAGAATCAATAATAAAAAACAGGGGCAGTGCAACATATATGTAACTGTGGCAGAGTGAAAAGTTTGAAGCACCTCCTGAAGCCTTTCGACCCTCTCTTCCAATGATCCCAAACGATCAGCCTGCAGGCACCGGAGCTTCACAAAGGACTTGAAAAAGGCATAGTAAAGCTTGTCCTTCTTCGGAGCTTTGCCTTCTGAGTCTAAATAAGCAGACATATATGCCTGTAGCAGAGCACACTGCACGGAATCACAACTCTGCATCTAGCTCTTGCAACAACATGCCAGTCTAGCTTCACATGCATGCAACACACATTACTCTTTGTATCACACCTGACAACAGTAAACTCCCTGAAATGTTCAACTGAAGCCAATGATGATTCAAACCTCTGCAACAGTGTATGCTTTTCGCTTCATCAATCCATGGGCTGCTTTGAAGTATAAAAGGCTTCTCTCTGCACTAAGTTTGGCAACAGATATCTTTCCTCCATCTCCACCTTGTGTCCCATTGGTGCCAGTTTGGACTTGTGTGTCCTGAAACTTTTGGAAGAATATCAGCCGGTTTTGAACTATGTCATCCCAAGCCTCTACGTCATCCAGCTGAGAAGATGGCCACCGTTCTTGCCATTCTTGAACCAACCTGCCAATTATAATCGTGTGACCATGCCCAAGACAGTCATTGCTAGTCAGTCATCTAAATCATAAGCTTGGTCCAATGACTAGCTGGTTCTTTTGATGCATATATAGATTTGGGTGCAAATTGAATTTTGGATTTTTGGGAAGAAAACTATCTTATGACTCTTATTTGCTTATTGAGACAACAGGAAAGGAAAGGAAAGGAGGATAATTTCTGGAAACCATGTGAAACATAAGAATGGGTACCTGGGAAAGTCCTTGCATTTGCCCTCAACAATGACATTCAGAAATTCATCCAATTCAATGATCTTCTGAAGCTGGCGAACTTCGAGATGGCGGGCCCAAACTGCAAGAGGATGCAGGGCGGACCACCTCTTTCTGAAATTTCTATAACACTGTCCCAGGATAAAGCATGCTCTGTCCCAATCACTATTTACAATTGCTGCAGTTGCCAGGTAAGTGCCAAACTCTTTCAACAGAACTTCTCGCTTGATAGGATCCTCAAAAGAAGCCTGGATAAACTCCATAAGGGAAGTATGATGAGTTGTGACTTTGAGTGCTCCTCTTATAAACAAACTGAGATATGGATCCTGCCTTTCAGGCTGCCAGAGTTTTTGATACTGTGGCTCCTCCGAACCATCATCCATTATCTCCATCAAAGTCTCCTGAATAATCACGTTCCAGTTATTCAGCTCCATCAGGCAAGAAAGGCGCTCGTTATACCACATATCTATTTCTGTGCTTGATACTGCACCCTCCAATGCACCTGTTTGAAAGACCCACAACACTAGCTTTTAAGATTCTGGCTGAGAATAGGAAGAAGAAGACAAGAAAAAGAAAACCCAATGGAAAATGCAATAAGTCAGTGGTGCTCACTCCTTGCAGTGCCTGCAGACCCACAAGGCAACAGCAAATATGAAAGACAAATGATTTAACCAAGCAGAACATCCCCAAGGACTTCCTGAAGTACATGGCCTCTTGGAGGTAAACAAGACACTAAGTGCAGTAAGCAGTCTACCATTCTGATGCCATCCAGTGAGTTTGTCATATAGTGCATTTGCTTGTTCGAAATCTCCAGCAAGTTGAGCTTCCAATGCTCTGTGGGTTATTTCATGCTTGGTCAAATGTTTCTGGAAAAGTGCAAGAACTATGTCCTCCTCTCCCACAACTTTGTACAACTGGGCAAGCTCCAACCAAGCATCTTCAAGTGGACGTTGTTGTTGTTCCAGGTTGATTTGCCCTCCCTGTCCCCTATGACGCTTCTTGTTGCGTTCAGCTGTGGGCTCAGGGAATGTCTCATGCATTATCTCATTCTCGAGCAAAAGAATGCCAGAATGAAGATTTGTAGACTTACGACTCACGGAGCCTACTAGTTTTGGTGAAATCCAGATCTCCGGATCTTGGAGACACAGAGATTGCACACAGCTGACAAAGGAGATGCCATTACAAGTTCGCTGCAAGGCAGCCTCGAGTCCTATTCTAACATCAGCCCTGATATCTCGACCCACTGAAGGCAAACAATAAATAGCTTTGCAAAGAAGGGTGAGTAGAAGCCTTGCAAAGATTGCATCCTGTTCTGCCAATGCAGCCAACGGACGCAGAATCTCTTCATACTTGATTTCAATGTCAGGCAGCTCCCCTGCACCAGACAACCCAATTAGTTGCAGAAGGGTTTGAGATCATATGTTACACTCAAGAATAGTCTTGTTAATGTATCCTGAGTGGCACAGATCTTCCAGCAATCAGCAAACGATCAGCACCATTTCCAATCCAGTTCAGAAAAGCAAGTCCTACCAGTACGGTAGTGTCTCATCATATGCACTTTGTTAGCACGCTCCAATGCCTGAATGGCAGCTCGAGCCTCACGCCTTCTATTTGCACGAATCACCCCAGATAAGACCTGCCCATCATAGCATAGGAGGTTATAAGCTTCTTCTGCAAATGTAAATCACATCCAGTTTTTTGTAGCGTCATCACATTAAGACAATAATAGTAGGGGAAGGAAGACTCTCTCATGATATTGGTATAGCACTCAAGAGGCGCATATGAGATCAGTGTATGAGTAATATGATTGCAAGACAGAAGGTAGATGGGCTGATATGCTTGGCTTGAGGACAAACATAGACATTTCACACCCGTCTTGAAAAGAGTTGTCGTCCTGATTAAGAGACCGTAGTTTATCATGTGCAAGGTTGAACTTTTACCTGTGAGTGAGCGGCAGCAGGGTGAAGAATCCTTCGCCGAAGATTTGTAGAAGAGTCAAGAGGTGTTTTACCCTCTTGTACCACAGACTGAGTGTAGTCAGTGGTCGCAGATCTTTGTGACATTGCAAATAGAGCACTACTACCAGTGGCACCCTCCTGTGTGGAGCTGAACCCCCCTCCTCCTCCCCCCTGAGTTTGTGTAAACGCAAGTGAAAGAGATGGGGTCATGGTTGCACGAATCATGCCTGATGGCAGTTGTTGCTGTTTGCTGACTGTAACATCATCCATGTTATTTCTTTCACTGCCTGGAAGGCTTGAGAGGCCACCTTGTGAGGGTTCCATACTAGCTGGACCAGAATGGAGTTGTGTGTTGGAGAAAAGTGGTGTCATGGGTAGGCTTGCACCAGCCGTCCATGATGTGTTAATTGAATACTCATGAAATTCACAGTCAGCGAGAGGAGCAGTAAAGATGGGGCGCCTGAAATCAACTGAATCTTCACACAACTGCAAGACCACCAGAATGCCAAACACACAAAGTACGAAAGACACATTCAGAAAATTGGAAAGACAACAAAAAAATACTAAGTTTCCCCAGGACATTTCCAACATTAGATGTTGCAGCATGCATCTAAAAAGGTGTGGACACAAGAGATTCATGTGAGTACCTTGAGGAAAAGAAAATTCATAGATTGTGCCCAGTGTTCTTCTATTGTTGGGTCATACATCTGTTTCACGAGCTGAGTGAACCGCTCTCCTACATCCTGCCACAACAGAAAATGAAAAAGTGTTTAGGTTTAGGATAACTAATACCACAACAATGCAAAAAAAAAGGCCAGGAAATCAATCCATAACATCTCTGGCCTATGAAGGAAAGGCCTGATACTACTACTACTGAGAGAAAGGATAAAAGGAAGAAGATGTTACCTGAGAAAGTTGGGTGTGCCAAAACGTCTGCAAACTCTCTTTGACCACATCTGATCGGTCACAAAGGCCTAGGAGCAATGATTGACACAAAAGCTGATTCCCAGACATTCCTTTGCTTTGATGTAGGAAAATAAGGATGTCATAATACAGCTTCCGGCAGTCTACATTCTCGTGCACACCAAACGTGTCACATAGAACAGGAAGCACACGCTCACTGATTTTATCTTCATTAACCTCCTTTAATAGCACTGCAAGAAGTTGCAAGAACTTGAGCTGGGCAATCTCATCCCTGTGAGTCAAGACTTTAGGGAGAGATGGTAAGATTTGGTTGAACAGACTCCCATCACAACTTGGATTCCGTAGAAGTATATCTAGTGCAATTGACTTATAAACTCCATACAATCTGGGGACTTGTTCAACCACCAAGTACCCAAAGCCTTCAAGAAACTTTGGGAAGCGCACAGTACACTTGTCCAGGATGTTAAGAAACCTGTCAAACTCTGAAGCATTATACAAATTCTTGAGGACCTCTGTTAATCTTGTCTCAATAAACTGATCTAGAATCAACTCCTTGGATTCACTCCTGTGTTTCAAAACGATGCCAAGAAGCTCTGCAGCAGCTTCATAAATGTACTTTGTCCTCACAGTTAAATTGTTAAACAATGCTTCAGCAATCTCATGCTCTAAGACTGTTGGATCATTTGCAGGATCATAAATTGGAAATCCTGACGCAACAACAGCCCCTAATAACTGCAACCCAACTAAGCGTTTCTGCTTAACATCTGAGTTGTTCATGTCCGGTTTTCTCCCTCCTGCTACCAAATACTGCAATATTGCTTTCCTCTCTAGTGCAATGCCATCCTTCCAGTTCTCGAGAAAGAGACGGATGATGTCTACATTCGCACGCAACACCTGATTTGATCCATGCCCAGCCACTCGAATCAAATGCTGCACGAATTTGGTTGCAAGCCCATTATCTGGTGGGGCTGGCATCTTCCACTGCAGTATCGTGATGCAGATGTCCCGCAGCATATAGTGAAAGCTAAGGCCTCCTGACTTTTCTGGATCTTGAAGGATGGTTTGTATGTAGGGCTGGAACCATGCAGATGCATAAGGAGCGAACACTGCCCGTGCCTTTGTCACCACCTTAGCAAGAAAGAGACGCACATTGATGTGTGTACCTACAAGAGGAGAAAAATGATCTCTTCAGAAAGATATTGGTATCAGACAAGACCTCTCTGAGGAACTCTCTGCTTGAAACTCTGCTAGAAACAGTAGATCAAGGATCTGCAGAGAAGACAAGCACCAGAGTAGAACTTACATGAATTGTCAAATGTGTTGTGGAGCAACCGCATCCAGTCTGGCATAGTCTGTGACCCACGATACACCTCTCCAAACTTAGAATGTAGATGCTGAATTACATGCAAGATCACTCTCATGCATGGGTGTTGATCAAAGTCATCCTGGTCGATAACTGCAGCATCAATAACATGCTCGCTAGATCCTGGATCCTCCCTTTGTTCCGAATCATTCCCTTCTGTTGAACTCACCAACCCTTCTTCATCTTCCCCTAGCAATAAACTTGAATCTAAGCTCTCTGCTGCAACTGGATGGTTTGCATGGCCTCCAACAAAGGAAGTGATGAGAGCAGGCTCCTGACTTAGGCTTGCGGTGACCATATACTGAGAAGAGAGTGTTGCATTTACCCCAGAGGTAGCTCCTGCAGCTCGCATCTGCCGAACTTTTATCTCCACAGCTAATCCTCTCACTGCCTGATTTGCAGCAATGGTTTGCGAAGTTTCTACTGCCAGATTGTCATAAACCTTGTTCAGATCAATGAGGTATCTCCAGCGAAATCTTCCAGGTTTGTCTTCAGTCAGTGCTGAGAAATGTGCCATTGACTCTTTTGTGCATGTGAGAACAGCAGCCAAGCAATTGTAAGCTGCAATGTGAAGATCTCTCCACTCCTTTTCATGTTCTGGGAAGGGGGTGTCATCCGAGTGACCTTTGGGTGGCCGGGTCTCTGCATAGGCTTTCAAGATGAGGTCTTTCTCTACCACTGGGTTGATCTCATCTCTGATCAATTGGACCTTTACTCTCGAATATAGAAGCTCAACTAACCCAAAGTGGCAAATTTTGGTTGTAACTTCTTCTGCCCATTTCTCTGCATCAATGGTGTTATAGTTCATTTGCAGAGATTCCAGAAAAGACTTCATGTGCTCAGCATACCATGAAGTGACAGAACTGGATGGTGATGCATTTACCAGAGGTCCAAAAACACTCTCTAAAATGGAGCGTCTCAGCAACAGTGTCTTGCTGGAATCATTGATTACTCGATAACAGAGATCAAAAGCTTCAGTCCTCCTTTCGCCAATGAACTTGGAAAACGCATCAACCGTCTCCGAGATTAGCTTCCCAGACAGCTTTGTGGGAGTTTGGAGGAGAGGGAAGAGAACCTCAAGAAGCTCCAGGCTCTTGCTCCTTGATATCGCCCCAAGCAATGTGCTCAACATCTGGACATAACTGGATCTCTGATTTGAGCCTCTTGGCAGGTCAGCATCCCGAACTAGTAAATGATCAGCCACGATTCTTCTCAAGGAGTTACTCAGCGTTTCCTTCAGGTTTTGATCCAATGAGGAATTGAAGAAAAATGGTATGAGAGCAATTGATGAGCATTTTAGGGCAAAGACTGCACTTCTGCCAAAAGAGCTGTCTGAAACCTCCACATGAGACCCATGGAGGAATCTAATGAAAGTATCCATGATGAAAGCAAACCAGGGTTGGCCATGCAAAAGAACTGTGTCATGAGCTGTATCCATCAGCAGCAACTTGTGGAGTACTTCCAGAAAAAACTGCTTCTGGACAAGAAAAGCCTCTGGTGTGCAGGATGGTGCAAGAGCTGGAAGGTGTTGAAGGAACTCCTTCAGAAAACTACCCTTTGTGATGCTATCCCCCATTCCTCCTGGCTTCAAGTAATCATCAAGTAAAGCAGTCAAAAGCAACCGTGAAGTGCGGTTTCCAGCTGCTGCCGCCTTTAGAAGAAGCGCCAGGCATTCACGATAGAAAAACTTAACCTGCTGAACAATTGTCCTCCTGAAATTCACATAGAATACTTCACCAGCTGTGAGCTTCTGAGGGTTGTTCCTCTGAGAAGAAATGGGTTTCTCATCTAAAACAAGATCCAGCAATCTTTTTACTCGAACCCCCAGACACATTGAGAGAGCCAATATCTCTGATGCAATGGGTTCAAGTCCAGGAGGGCACTCTTGATCAATTCTGAAGACATTGAGCATCACCTGCTCACCCATCACAGCAGCAGATTCTTTACCAATAACTGCCAAGAGGACCCCAGCCTGATTGAGTTGTTGGTAACCTTTGAGAAGGCTCATTGCATCCTCAAATCCCAAGCCCTCAATCCTCCCAGACTTTTCTAGATCAAAGCTCAGAGACCTCAAATCATATGCAGCAGGATTCTCCCCTCCCATCAAACTCTTCAGCAGTTGTACAAATTCAGTTTTCACTGCTGGGCAAATCTCCATCAACCTGCACAAGACTCTCATTGCTAGCTTTGCCAGATCCTGTGCCTTTTTGGGCTCAGTTAGAACAAAACCCAGTTCTCGGGGCCGCAATAATACCAATGAGATTAGTTTCTGAAAGCTTGAACTTCCTTCACCCAAGAATGTCATAAGAAAGCTCTTCTCAGACAGTAGTTGATTGCACAAGTTCAAAAGACATGTGACTACCTTGCATGTCAGAACCCCAAAGGACTCACGCTCTGAAGGAGTTAGGTCACTAAGGTGGAGAGACGAATATTGTGACAACAATAGGCCTTGTAAAAACCTTGAAATTCCTGCCATAATATGGAGGGAACATGTTTTCTCCCCTTCCACCAGCTCCTCCACTTTGACAATTTTTTCCCGCAGAGCCCACTCAAACCAATGCAAGGTCCGCATCAAATGTGTGAGCCACAACTGCATTGGTTGCAAAGAGAACAAGTGTTTCTCAGGCAGTATGGTGTACTCCATTTCCAAATCAAAAGGCTTCAGGGATTGATAGAAATGGGCACCCGAGAAAATCTTGGCTTGGACCCAACTTGCAGATGACCCCTCTGCATGCATGAGAGAAATGCCATCAGATACTAAGTACAAAATAGAAGAAATAAGAAAATGAATATGAAATGCTCACAGCAGAGAATCACAGTAACGACAGCATTGCTATTACCAGGTGAGAGTAGACAGATGGAGCTGAAGAGATTCATGCACTTGTTGCGGCATTTTTCATTTATCTGTCCTGTTTGATGGAAGAGCCACTCCAAGAAATCGCCCAAAGACAAAAACAAAAGCCTGTCTTTTCGTTTGCGTTGCAAGGCAGTAATGTTCCGCTGGATCAACCTCTGCAAAAGGTCAAGCAATTTGCTCAATTGCTTCACTGTGCCTGCACATAAAAGACATGATGATACACCACACACTATCAATTAGTGTCAACCCCAACTGCATAACTCAAGAATAAGATACAAGATATAGTGGATGCGATGAGGGGGCACCCTAACAGGAAGGTGACAAGAGAGACCAATTTGTTCATCATCAGTTTCGGCGAGCCTCAAGCTCTTGATGCAGAAGAATAGAATTTCAAATATGTGGCGGTCCACAATGGCTCCATTTTCTCTCAGAACTGGGTACATGCGATGTGCTGCCATTGCTGCACCAAGTCTGTGATATGGGTTTGGGTGGTCCATCCGATTGTACACCCTTCTTAACATTGAGGTCACATTTGCAAAGTTATCAGCCTGCCAAGATCCACCACTTCAGTTGGTTTAGTTCTTTAAGCTCCTGACATCTTCTTCCTTGCCAACCATGAAGACACAGGAAATAGTCTTTCTCCTCCTGCAATCCCTTCTTGATACAGCTTTCTATCAGAACTGAGACAGTCTATAGCCACAAGGTATGGCAAGACAAGAAGTATAAAACTGTATTATTCAAACAGATCTAGACTATAACCACAAAGTGCATCATCATTATCCAAAGGGAACCTGACAGGTGAGCCAGTAACCTCAGGGGGGGCATGCCGAACAGACCAGCGCATAAACTCAGCAAAACAATCTGCACAGAACTCCCTGCATCCACAACATCAAAAGAGATAGAGTGTTAAAATGTGAGTACATGAATTAAGCATCTTGTAAGTATCCAACCTCTTCAGCTCTACCCTTCAAACCTTGCATTGCTCCCTACCTTTCAGTTTTGCATCCTTCATTGTGTCTTTTGTGGTTCCATTGGTGGATTTGCTGCTTTTGTACAATTAGCTTCATGAGAAAACATTTGAGCACAGGGGTAGAGGGGCATGGACCTGAGGGAGCCATTTTCTGGGTCAACAAGCCCATCTAAAATTGCGTCGAGAAGGGCCATAGTTTCAGGATTCTCCTTCTGCTGGTTGCTAGTGAGCCAGTGTGTGAGCTGCTTTGCAAACTCTCTGAAGAGCTGCCTTGTTACCTGTGGTTGAAAAATCCACTAGGGGTGGTGAGAATACACTCAGGTCCAAATTGGAATGCATTCAACGCCTACCAACAACCATAGTTGCAAGCACTGGATACAAGAATCAGATCCAAAATTTACCAGTTCAACATCTGTTGCAAGCTGCAAGACAGCTGGAAACAATTGACGGTAAAGCTTGTCAAAGTGAACCTGTGGGACATTCAGATACAACAGCATTCTGTTATCACAAACTCGCATTTACACACAGCTTCAGATCACCTAGTCTCCTACCCACAAATCAAGAACAAACTTACTGATGCTTGGGTCTACATTGCAGGAAACCATAGGACTTTGGAGGGCAAATGAAAACAGAAACTGTCAATGAAAACAGAAGATCTAATTGAATCGAATCTAATCTAATCGAAGGGTGCTTTTTGTTCAAGGCCATAAAACAACATACTGATGGCAATTCTTCATTTCGACGACGGGTTGGTCCCTTGGCAGCAATTCCAAGCATAAGCAGACAGATTGCATGCAGAAGCTCACTTGCAGTTACTTTAGTCCGCCGATCACTTGAAGAGAGTGCAAGCTCCACTATTCTTGGGAGCAACGAGTCTGATGATGAAAATGTATCAAAACTCCTGTCACTGGCTAGCTAGAACAAACAATGATAACAACAGAGAAAAGAAGAAAACCAAAGTCTTAGGATGCAAATCTAATTACCTAGCCAAATGTCAGGCTTCGTGTCCCGGAATGGAAGAGTAAATTTCACTCGATCAACAGGGTCCCATGCCAAACCTCCAGTACCAGCTAGCTGAAGCAAATCAACACTTGAGACTAGCAAGTGGGCAAAGCCCCCAATGCGTCCCAAAAACTTCTGTACTCTCACTTGGACAAGCTCAAAGGGTCCAGGCTGCAACACCCAAAAAAACCAGGGACACAAGTTTATCTTCCCCACCTTGTTAATTTCCCCATAGCAACACATACTTCATGGGAAAAAAAAGAGAACCAATAATGTTGAGATGGTTTTTTTTTACCTGTGATTCCTTGGTTCTGGCTTGCCTGATTCGCATCAGTTGAGCTCGTGAAATGGTCCCTACATTGGCAGATTTACTTGCAGCAGCTGGGGAATCTACAACATTCTCTGATTCAGACACTTCTGTAGTTTCCACCTGGACCAAATAGTCATTGAAGCAAGGAACAATTTCAGGGAGCCACCTCTGAAGTTCTTTAGGAAACATCATTTGCCACCGCTCCAGTGCATCCATTGCCACTGCTCCCAAAGGTGGGTATGTTTATGAAGTGTCGGTCAAGGATCGTCAATCCAAATCTCTTTTGCTTTTTCCCTTCCTATGGGGAGGGGAAGTTAGAAATCTAACACTTTCGCCACTTCACATTCTAAGTGCAAAACTGATTCCTCTGTCACATCCTGCTGGTCTTGAGTGTGTTTGGCATTAATGTTTTCATCTTTTAGCCCACTAAGACCATTGGAATACCAGTGCACAAAATGGGGACATATTTTCTCCCATCTTTTGTACTATACATTCAATTATGTGAGTAGAATATTGCATGATATATATACACATGTGACATCAGATCCAAAGTCAGCAGAAAAAAAACAAGTGCTTTCAGGATATCTAAGTCCAATCTTGAGAGCATTGCGCATAGGTTGAATCAAAGGAGCAATTTCAATCAGGGCCGGAGGTGCAGATAGGCATAGCCTAAGGCAGGCAGCTAGAAGCTCCAGTTTGTATCGCTTGCTGGCTACCAATACCTCTCGCAAATACTTGCGAAAAAGTTCCATGCATAAGCACCGATCTTCGCGAGAAACAAATGCTCCTGCCTGAATCAATGAGGCATCATGGTGGAGGTTTTTTTCAGGTGGAATGTTAATTTCTGTCGAATCCAAATTCTTTCACACCCCCCCAGTCTCTTCCATGTCATCAGCCAACAAGAGACTAGAAAAGAAGAAACATGATAAAGTACACCAGTGTCTTCAGAAGCAGGTTGGAATGATGCTTACATTACTGCTGCCATTGATATCAACTTCAATATCCTGAGATACTTGCATGTTGTCACCACCAGAACTTGTCGAACAACCTGGAAGAAAATAATTCTTGGAGTCTGCTAATTTTATGGTGACTGCCAACAGCTTGTAGAAGCCACTGATAAGAGGATATCCACTTGAGAGCTCGATGATAGTGCGACCAAAAGGATAAGTCCACTTTAGAAACAGATTTCCAAATGGACTTTCCATACCCAAATATGCCAAGGACAAAAAAACGCCTTATTAGAATCACAACAAGGGAGCTGATTCACAGCTAAAGATTCAGAAGTTGTTTGGTCAGATGAAGAACCCTGGGAAGCTCAACCAGGTGGAATTAGAATTTGACATAAAACTAGAAATGATATACACATCTCTGAACAGATACATAACAACTAGAGCTCCAATGCAAAATCTTCATTGAGCCTACTCTTGAGTTTGAGATCTCACCCTGAAAGTAGATCTTGCACAAATTCCACCTGTTTCACCAAAGCATATCTAGTAAAATCAGGCATCATTCAGCTCAGGCACCCTCAATTGCAGAAGATCAATTGCCAGGCAGAAAACAAACGGAGCAAACAAGAAATGCTGCAATAAAGGTATGTTTTATAACGAAAGGAAAGAGTGGCATAATGGTTGCTGAGGAGCTTGAAAGCTACAATATGTCTACCAGTCAGGCATCCACATTCCCAGATTTCAGCTCACCACACAGTATACAGGACTGCCATCTGTGTTAACCAACTTGGTTGCACATGTAGGTCAAATCTACTACAAAGCAATTAGTGATTATAGGCTTAGTGTGCAATAGAGTCAGTGTACAGTGTGTTGTTTTCTTTGGAAGGAAAAGTGTTTGCTTACCAAATTGAGAAACTTACGCATGTGCAAGGGATTCAATGGCTCGATTGCATCCATTTCAGTTTCTGGCTCCATTGCACCCACCTCTGTATCCTCTACAGTCATCAAGGAACAAGAGAAAAGAGCATGATTCTTCAAACAACCAAGTGCTACTGTAGACCACTATGAAAGACTTAACTCAACTCTCCAGAGCTAAAATATAACTCCACACCTCAGACAACTACAGGAATTGAAGGTACCAATCAAATGTGTGATGGCATGCAAGGACAAAAAAAAATTGCTTTCAGTTGCATGATTGGAGAGAATTTTCCTGGAACAATCTTCAAAAACTACCAAAAACCTGTAACATAATCTTTTGACACTTGTGTATGTTGTACATCGCCGAGGTTTACTGCATATACCTGAGGGAGCACTGGAGCCAGTGGGCTTCACTCGGTATTTCAAGTTCAGCTCTCTCATGGCTTTTATAACACAATGCAAGATTGCATCAAACATAGACTCTCTTAAACGGCCAGTATCAATGCCCACATCTCCTATATCCGTGGAGACAAGTTCTTTGGAGCCTTCTTCTTCATCATCTTCTCCTTCACTGTTCTGTGCATTTGCATGTTTCTCGTCCACAGAGAAATCCAGGAGATGAAACCAGAGGTCAACATAATGCTGCCATAGTTGCCCCTCCGCCTCACCAGGTGCAGTTTCCACTGGCTCCATTGATCTCTCCAGAGAAGACCAAACTACAAAAAGACCCAACAAATAACCAAGAGAAAACCAACCTTCAGAAAACCAATTTAACATGGTGAAGGTCGACCACAGCAGCAGTCTTCACAAGACCAACTCTTGCTGGAAGTATGAAAACTACTATATCCACATGCTTGTAGAGAATCATCCACCTCTGGAAAGACATTCTCAAGTTTAGATTCCATGCAGTAAGCAAAATGCAGTATGTTACATGTATCAGCCTCTGAACCCTTTTGCTTTCAGAAGGGCACAACCATCACACCCACCTACAGTATTCAAGAACAAGGTAAAGAAAGCTCCTTTGGAATGCAATGCCTTGAAGAGACTGCGAAGTGTTGTGTAAACAGCGTGCTTCTGCTTGGGAAAAAGTTGTGGGACTTGATAGTAGATGTTGCCAGTGACCTGCAACACAAACACTCCTTTTGTATCACAAACAATACCATGAGACGAAAACTACAACCATCTATGTAATCAAAGCTCAATGAGTGCATACTCAAGAATGAACCTATATCTCCCCGCTGAGTTCTCAACTACAAAATTGAGCAAGAATCCAATTGCTAAGGAGCAGGTCATACATGGTACTTTTCTGAAACCAGAGTCACTCAGAGTTAAAACAAACCTCAGCAATGAAGTAAACCATGAAATCTTCAACATCATCCAAGTGGAGGACAATATCTGCAAAGGCCCCCACAAGAGTAACAGCATGTCCTAGTGACCCATTGCGTGCCTCTCCAGCCCTGTGCAGGCAATTTATCCAAAGCATCACCAGTACGAAAACCACAGTCCATCCAGTTCCTTATATGCTTGTGAGAACACAGGTTTCAAGTTCAGTCCCACTACTGGAGTGAGCCCTCCCATGAAAGTGGGTACAGGTGACCACCATTCTTACCATTACTCTTCCTCAACTCCCTCAAGCATGGTAGAAAGTCATCACTTTCAATTCTTTCAGGTTTGCAATTTGGGTGTTTTAGAGTATCATGTTTCAATTTGTTCAGGGGTTTATACCTCAATGAGGCACCAAAAGGTTGAAGTCGATGGAAAGCCTCCTTGAGACTGCCTTTGCCTGAAAATTTGGCAATTGGTGCAGCTAATTTCCCAATTGTGCGTATTGCAAGAGAGACCCGCATTGGATCCACACCTTGAGAGTTCAGAACTTCTAATGCATCACGTATAAAACACTGTATACAAATATAAAAAAATGATGTCAATTCAAATGGTATCTCTTCCATGTTGCTGAAGTTGAAACTGAACCAAGTACCATGAGCTGCAGACTTTGCAGTTTCTGTTTTGACAATTTGACTTCATGGCCACTTACTGTATAAACTTGCTGGGCATTTTGCACTCTCTTATCAGATACAAGAGCCCTAGCTCCCTGCAGTGACCAACATCATAACACACAAGTCACATTGAGTTTCCAAAGGTCACAGGCACAGAAATGAAGAAACAGTCAAGCCCTTCCTCAAACAGATGGCATATCCAAGGTTAGGGAATCCTGCGCATGTGGTCAAAACAAACATTTGAAACCCAGATTCAGCAAAGAATCATGGCTTCAGACTTTTTACATGAACAAGAAACCGATCATAAGCTGGAAGAGCTGCATCCCTCAGAACTGCATTTGTGTGGGTGCTGCAGCAACATGCCAAGTCAACAACCAACGTGTGAAGACAAAGGTCTTCCTTTTATTAGAACTTCACTCTTCTCAGGTGCCTGTTATCTCCTTTACAACAAACTAGTTCCAGCACTTACAAAAAAGGATCAAAGGAACTGAGTACCAGTAGCTTTGTAGCCATTTGAGGTTTCTTGGGCCTTCTTCAAGAAATCTAAGAGTAAACAGGTTCATATGCCGTGACAACAATCTCAGTGTAACTGCTCAGGAGAAGACAGGTTAGTACCAGTTCCAAAACAAAAGCAACTTAAAATGCACACAGCTTGAGAGTCCAAATTTGCAGTTACTTAAAAGATGAAAAAAATCTCTACGACTTCTCTTCCATGCAACTCCAAAAGGTAAATGGTGTAGTGGGAAATTCCAACAGTGTGCAAGGATATACCTCTCAACGCCTCGTATCTCTTTAGGTCTTCACGAGGCCACAATACTTGCTCGATATATTCAAAGCACCTCCGTGAATTCACTACAGAACCTGCAAGTTGTTGAAGCCCATCGTTTCTTCTCAGATATCCATCTATCTGTGCATGGTCTAAATGAAGAGACAGCTTCCCAACAGGACAACCCCACCACCCTAAGGGAAAACTGTGATCATGTCCCCCCCCTGTCCCCCCAAAAGAAAAAAACCACCAATTGCCAATTACACATATTGTTACCTCCTGCAGGAAGTTCATCATCAAACCAAGTGAGCAGTGAGTCAAGACACTTCATTGCTCCTGCCAGGAGCGTGTGTGAGGGTTGTTGTAACTGTGCTTCCAGTGTGTTCAGACAAAGCTGCAAGAGTTGGTTCACCTGGTCCTCACTGAATGCAGTCTTGAAACTCTCAACCAAGTACCCAAGCAGCACAATAATGTGCGATCTCACTACAAGATCCCCCCCACCACCACATGCACACAAAAGGGTTTAAGAAAAAACCACCCACTTTCTTCCAGGTATTGAACTTGGGCTCAGCTCATCATAACAATGGCAAATTATGAAGGAATCATCAGGGTGTTGTCTTCTGTTCTCCACCTTCTTCTTCCAAAATGGAGCACAATCACTTTATACAAAGAGGAAGACATAAAAGAGGAGGAAAAGGAGGAAAAGGAGGAGGAGGAGGAGGAGGAGGAAGAAGAAGAAGATACCAATGAAGTTACTGCAATGAATTGGCTGAAAAAGCAGCAGAGGTTACTTTGATGATGATGAGAAAAACTAACCACAAGGAATTCAAGAGTAAATCTGATTCTAACGAATTGATGGATTGATTCACCATAGCAAGAGGACTGATGGGAACCTACATCATCAACATCATATGTACATAGATCTTGAAAGCAGGAAAAAAGGGTGAGAACTGTTTTCAAGCACATGTTCCATGTGATTTTGCTTGCCGAAACTCAACAATCAGCACATTGGCAAGTCCCCAATCCACTGAGAAGTTGGGAGGCTGCTTTGAGTGCGAAATGCTCCATTCCAGCAGCACAGTAAGGGGCTTCAATGCTGCTGCTTGGACACCTTTGACATCATCTCTCCGGAAAATTCTCAGACAATGTTCCTGGCAAGCAAGAAGGCATATTAGACAGAGACAGACACCCACCCACCCACCCATCAGCCACACTGTTAATAAACAAAAGCACCAAGAATTCTTCGTCTTCAGAACCCTACACCCTCAAACACAAAAACAAAAAAGTATAAAAGAAGAAGAAGAAACTCATTTCATTCACTCACTCACCTTCAGAAATGCTGCATGGGGAAGAGCACGTCCTCCAATTTGCTTGACAAAAGCTTCAACGAATTTCAAACAGTCTTCACGGGCTTTTGCAACACTCTTGTCGCGGATTCGCATGATGCATTCCAGAATACTGAAAATGCCAATCTCTTCATCGAACAGAATTGCAACAGCGAAAGACGTATGTTCTTCTGAAGACCCTACCAATTCCTTGCAAATGTCGGAGAGATCGCTCACAAACAGAGAGAGGTTGTCGGAGTCGTATGAGCCTCCTCCTCCTCTGCTGCTCACCGACTCCTCCGCTGCATCCCTTAGTGCAGCCAAGCAATCCTCCAACTTCTTCTCCATTTTTTCCCCAAACCCACTCCTAGTTCTTCTTCTTCTGCATGGAGGATTTCGATACCGAAACCATTTTCTCAAATTGGGTTCAAATTGACGACGACGACGAAAATTCCAAAACCTGGAGCAACTCTGCAACAACTCCAAGAAGACTCACTCCAGAGACACGAGCTGTGATGGAGGAAGGGAATCCGATTGTGAAAAAGAATTGCACAAACTTCTGCAGAATTCTTTTTTTTTTTGGAGCAACAATTCTTCCGGAATTCCCGGAATTTATCAAAAACTCGGAGAATATTCGTAATGTATCCGTGGGAGGATCATTGAATTGAGCGCGAGTTGTGGATGCAGCAAAGCAAGCGAGAGACATAAACTCTTGCTTATGGAGACCCAGAGAATTAGGTTAGGGTTTAAGGAAACCCTACCCCCCTCTTCCTTTGCAAATACCCTAAACCCTAAACCCTAAAACCCAACATTAAGGGTTAGAAATGTTGGACAGATTTGGGAGAATTTTTTGCCAGGAAAGCTCCCCAAAAAAAAGTTTTGAATTTTTGGGCAGGTTTTTTGAAATTTTAGTCTGTCAAGGGAAATTGTAAAGGTTGAAAGTTTCTTTTTTCATTTCTGCCCAGAAATTTCTGGTCACTTTAGGAAAAATCCTGATGTTTGAAATTTTTTTGGCAATTTGGGAATGCTTGTGCTGCCTGATAATTTTGGACACCTTATGAAAAGGTTGAAGAAGAAAGCTTTCATTTTGCCCAAACATTTTGGGCACTCTGCAAAAGTCCTGACAGGGAAAAAAAAAATTCGGGCAATTCAAGAATTTGTATGTTGGCTGATACTATTGGGCAGATTATTAAGCTTGAAATTTTTTCTATTGCTGCCCACCATTCCACACCCTCTCTCACATGAAAAAGAGTCTGTTGACAAGACCAACATTAGAACATGAGGTCACTGATTAACCCTTTGAAATCAAGGGATCAAACAAACCTCCTTATTCCACCCTAACTTGATCCCCAATAATATGAAAAAAATTAATTATTCATCAGGTTAAGATATCCCAACACATTTATCCCCCTTCGGCAATGCCATGTCATATGCAAAGTCGAATTTTCCCCCAAATGTTGAAAATATTTAAGATATCTCAACACATTTATCCCCTTTGGCATTGCCATGTCACATACAAAGTCTAATTTTCCCCCTTTTGTGTAAATGGATGACATTAGGGTTAGTCTACTCTTTTAGTTTTATTCCTTTTATCATTTCATGTTGAATCCAACATAGTAGATAATACCTAGCATGTCTTACACACCATGTTTAAAAGTATATATCATCAAAACCCTATAAAGCTTTATTTATAAAACACACCGCATATTTGGAAAATGTACATAGGTATTAAAAAAAAGGATAATTTAAAAGATGTGAAGTTAGTACAAATTAGGTGTCAAAAACTCTCCATCTTAACAACCACCAGCTCATAATAGGTCAACTATGGCAATGGAGGGTGTGTGATCAATCGTGGCAAAGAGGGTTGTCTTAAAGGGGTGGAAGTTGGGAAGTAGCTAGGCCTATCATTACTGCCCAATTTAAGTTGGAGGATGATTGCATCCTTCCCAACATAATTGAAAACTTTTGATGAAAAGAATAACCAAGATAGAAAAGGGAGGGCCTTTTACATTTTAAAGTTCCAAATAACATTGGCACATTCGTGTAAAAACACATTAGACTTTTTGTGTAAACATTCAAATACTTCAATTAGTAAAACGAGGAATTGAAAAGTGGGGTGAATATTGCAATAATTTCTTTTTTTTGGCTTGATTTGTAATGGAAGTAGCAAATCCTTAAATTGTGCAAGATTAGCGAAGTAGATCTACAATCATTGAATCACCTATGATAACATCAGTTAAAGTGCAAATTTCATTTTTGGTGAGCACAATGTTGACTAGTTAACAAGAGGAATTAAAGTGACTAAAGAAAAGAGGAATTAAAGTGACTAAAGAAAACACATGCAGTTGTTCTTGTCCCATGTGAAAACCAGCATCTCATTCAATGGCGGCAAAATTATTATAAACTATATCATGGGTCCCCATGCAGTTGTTACCATGGGCATAACATAAAAAGTGGATACCCATAAGGTTGATGGGATGTGTGTAGATAGATCAAGGGAAGCTTGCAATTGAAAAATATGATAATTTGAACTACATTTTAAGCGTTGTGAAAAAAATTGGGGAAGATAATCAAAAGGTTAGGAAAATTGATCAAATTATAAATCAAATGTCTGCCTTAGGCCCATAACATGATATAATTTAGGCATAATGGGCTTCAAGTATCCTACCAGAGAGCACATTAAAAAGGGTACAACGGTGCAAATGCTTTGAAATGGAATCTTGAAAATAAACCATTTGTTGTTCAATGAATTGTTCAAAAGGAGGGCACACACCCATGCTAAAGGCGGTAAAAAAATCACATGCTACCTTGAAATGTTGTTGGAAAGGAAAGGTGTTGTTCTTGACTCATGCTAAGGCTTCAAAAAGAAGGGACAGTGGTGAACCATGCATTTAGTCGCTATGATTAAAGCTACAAAGGCCCAACTCCCTAAATAAACTACTAGGACAATGGGGGATGATAATATGAGCCCAATGCCACTAAGAGATATTGGGAGAAAGGTTTATTTATGGGCTCAAAATCTTTTAGAGCCATCAAAAGACCCTGGACCCAAGACGTATCTAAACACTTGAAGGAAGGAGTAATCAAATGAAACAAGGGAATTTATGAAGGTGGGAAAAGATGGTGTGCAACATAATAGATACGATGGTTGTCGCACATAATAATGAATTAGAATTCCAAAAGCTACCTAAACATTATTTAGTCTAAAAAAAAGGTCAACATGTCAAACATCTTCTAGTAAAGTATTTTTGATGAAGAATGATTTGACTGATGAGATGCTTAATGGAACCCCCAAGACTCTAATTCCTTTTAATGGTGTGTTAAATTTGGATGGGATGTCAAAGTCAAATGACAAGCCAAAAAAAGACCATGCTACACATTTTAAAAGTTGGATAAAAGACCTATTGCACAAAGTTCAATCTTTAAATGTTCATATGCAAAGGATACAATAGAGGGGGGGCCGATGATGTGAATATCATCTATAATGGATGGAAATAAGGAAGAAGGGAAACATCTAACTATAAAATGTAATGAATTAAGGCCCCTCCCAAAGGATCACCTTAATGAGTTCCCATGGTAGATGGGATGACCGTGTCATCTCCATTACAGTTATGGTGATTATAAAATAGGGGATATTCAAATGTATAGAATGCACAAACAAAAGGAATAAATTATTTGATGTCCCCACCTATCGCACAAAGTTTTTGAAATATGAGATCTCCTAACACCGAATTGAAGGCATTTATAATGTCCAAGTGGGGATAACCAAACCAAGATGAAAGTCCAAAATGCATTTGATGCCATGGCTTACTATTTCACATCCAGCCTTGGTCACTATTCCAAATTGGTGTGGGGATAAACGTGTTGCAAAGGCATCACGAAATTGAAAGCATAAAACACGACTTGTGAATTGATATAATGTTTCCCTTATTATAATTGGATGAACTCCACCTAAGGGCTTGGTCATGGTTAAAAGACAGGTTACCCCAAGGATATGTGCATTTTGATGTGGAATGTGACCTTGTGTGATATGAGAACAAAGTTGAAACCTCTGTGGAAATCCATTCACGGAATCTTTTGGGTGAAAAGAATTTTGGAGTTGTTTGAAAACCATCCCAGAAATACTACTTGTAGATAAATTTGGCATGCATTAAAATGTTAGCTTAAAGGAATCAAATGAAACTTTAAGGTCTTGGTCTAGTTTGTAATTTTCCAAAAACAACGAAAAAACACCATTTGATTCAAGATGTAAAACAATGAGAACTAAGGTGGTGTTGGAAAACGTGGGTGTAGGAAAAAATGTTGTTAAAACACATGTTGTTTGAAAGTATTTTTATGCACGTTTAAAAACTAAACTACAAAAAGGGCATTTATGAATTGGAAAATCATGTTGTGCAGGAAGCATTGAGTTTGAACTTATTATTAAAGCCCCATAAAAGAAAATTTTCTTGTAGGTTTTCCCAATTGCCTACTAGAAAGTGTTTGAGTTAGATCTTTGTTTCCCTATGCCAAGTGGCCTCCCCTTGAAGGGGCAAAGCAAAACACCACTAGGGTAACAGAAGGAGCAAATGTTAAGCTACCACATCATAAGGGTCATGTGCCAACTTATCAAGTGAAAAACGAAATGTCATTTGTACATCACATTATAAAGTGATAAGGATGCGATTATATAATCAAAGACAATGAAACCAAAATGGAAGGATTTAAAGACATCTAATGTTGAAACCTAAGCCCAAGTTGATGAAACCGAGTGGGGAGTAAAGGAAGGTATTGGGTTGAAATGGTCACGTAGGTTTGGATTAGATGTATTAGACACCTAATAGGATGTTGGTGACTTGTTAACCCTCAAAGGGTAAATTGACACCTATAAGTGAAATAAAAGGCTCTAGATGGAGGTTGTAGGCGTGTTGGGAAGATGGGGGTAAGTTGGGGGGTCTAATCATGGGCAACTATAAGGGCTAACATAATGGAAGGGGGAAAAGGTCCTACATGTGCATTATTTAAAAGGAATAAAAAAATGTTGGGTTAGGGTTTCACATTTATGAACGGTTGGGGGTTGGTAAGGCGAGCTAATGGGTTGTGCATGATTTGTTAAAATGGTATGGCAAGTTGGTGAGTGGTGTGTGGTTTGCATAAAAAAAGGGGTGGAAAATGAGGCTATGGTGGTGTGTGAAAGACAAATGGGCAATGTGAACTACGAGGTTCGATGAAACATGTTGAATTAGGGGACATGGGACATTTCATGCCCATTAGGAAAGAGGTTTATTAGGAGCACAATTGCAAATAAGCCCCACTTTCTAAAGATAACCTATTTTAACTCAACAATTTTAAGCCTATAAAGCCAACCACACAAAATTAGGCAAATCAAAAGGAAAAAGATAAAAAATTGTCACAAACAAGTTAGTCCTATTTCAAAGGATAGTTGAATGTTAATTTTGCCATAGCTTTGGACACCATCATCCCTACTTTATTATGTTTAACACAACTTATACATTTTAAAAAACTATTGTGCAAAGATTAAGGCCCAAAAACTTCTAATTTTTTATTTTTTGGATTATCTAACTAAAAGAACACCTAATTTCAGTAATAGAAAAACGCTTTAGACTCAATCCTTTTCTCAAAAGAAAACCCTATAAAACATATGATTGGTCAATAACTAGTCATTATATAATCACATGTTCACACTTGCAACGCATTCTTTGATTTTTATTTCTTTTATTTTCCTTTGTTATTTATTTAAGATTATGAAAAAAACTAAAAAAAACCAAGACCATGGCAAAAACCCTCTAATTTGTTTAATTTGTAAATAATAACCAGATTTTTGGTGATAAAAAACTTTATGGGGTTGACAAAAACGTATTAAAAAAAAAGGACCCATCATAAATTAAAACCCAAAAAGAATTACACAAAACCCACCTTCCCTTGGTCTCGTCACCTTCATTGTTTTGTTGCCTATTATTGTTAATGTTGTTATCGTCATCATCCTCTTTGTTTGCTCTAGAAAGTGGTTGTTTTCATATGCGCCATCATGCCCCCAAAATTTAAAAACTAAACTTACAACCAATCCTTTCTTATTGAAATTGGAATTAAACATGGGTCCTCTATCTTTTTTTGGAATGCCCCCACTACGAATTTTTCCTCTTTGTCCTTCTTTGTCCCTTTATACTTGACTGTTTCCCTTTCCTCTTTTTATGTGGTGCTAACTAGTGAGCACAGGGGAGCAACAATAGTTTTGGCAACAAAGTTGCCACCAACAATTCCATCATCACTCATGCTTCAAACCTTAGCAACAAAACCCTCACATACACAAATCCACTCATATATATTGTTTCCTAGATAACTCCTAACTTCTACTTGATGGGATGTAACTAGAATCACATGTTCATGTACAGTACTTCTAAGGGTTTCATTTGCTCATTTATTATATATTAGCTAACTCTTAGATAGGTATTTGATGGGTAAGTAGAATCACTAGTTGTTCATCTATTGTTTCCTATTTAACTCTTAGTCGACTATTTGATTGGTAGGTAGGATCAATTGTTTGTCTATTGTCTTCTAATTAATTCCTAAACAATTATTTAATAAATAGGTTGGTGTAGATTGAGATGGGCAAAACTTTCAAAACCATACAAGTTAATCACAACAATTTTAATTTATTAAATTAGAATGTTTTTTCATTTTTAATGTAATTGAAACATGTTCAAAGTTTAACTTTTGATTTAAATTTTACATTATTCAAAGATTTAATATTTTGGTTAAATCAATTGTAGGTTAACCAAAAATCACATGTTTTTCAATATATTATCATTATTTAACACATAAAATTTTGAAAACTTTGAATTTCTTTTGTGCATGCTGTTTTTAAGAATGCATGATTCACATTCAAATGCATTTGCATTTCACTTTTTAAGTTTAATGACCTATTAAATAATACATTATTTATGTTTCAAAAACAAATTTTAACTAAAATTCTTGACCTTTCACATCACAATTGAAAATTGTTTTAGACTTTTAAAATTTCAACATTTAAAAAAAAATGAATGGAACAACATGTGTTGGTGTATTCAAAACCATTAGACCACACTTTATATCCATAATGCATCCCATAATAAATTTGATATTGATTAAATTATATATCATTCATAATTTCAACCAATGTTTTTTTTTTCAAATTTTTCATGTCACACCAAAAGTGACAATCAACCATAAATATATTTGGCCAAATGTGGTTACAAAACAAATAGACAAGTAGAAAATTTAGATTTCCAATTACTTGTTGGCAAACCAATAAAACACATGAGCTAAATATGACGATTTCAAAATAAGAAAACTAAAAATTTGCTCAACTTCTCCAAAAATGTTGGCAAACCCATTCATTGTTTCCTCAAAATGTGGTGCTTTTATTGGAAAATTTTCCAAAAGTTTCCTTATCCATGTTCATGGACTTTTTTTTTTCACGCAAAATGGCAAATTTTCATCACAAAAAAATTAGTTTATTTAATTCTAAAAAGTGATAACATTAAATTTAACATGATGATAACTTTTTATTTGTATTGAAAATTAAGATTTACAATAAACTAATGTGAAATTCTATTATGATTACAAAAAATAATTATAATATAAAATAATAATATATTAAATATCTAAATCAACATTAAGAATATATATATTTTTAATCACTAAGGGTTAAAAAAGATTTTGTGTCAAATATTTTTTCGAACTAAAGATTATTGAAAATCATGATAGGAAAGACTCAAGGAACATTTAAAAAGCCAAAACAAAATTGTTTTTTGACACAATGAAAGACATTTAAAAAAAAGAGACATCAGGAGTGTTAAAAATATTGATGTTTCAATAAGTGAAAAAAAATAAAATCGTATTTTAAAAATACGAAAAAATGTAAATCATTTCATGAACAATCCATATGATCTTACATTTACCAATGTTTAGCAATTAATTAAAATGCTCAAATTTCCCATTATTTGCCCCCCAAGGTTTTTTATTTGACCCGGACTCCTAGTCTAAAGCGGGCATTAGGGTTTGAGGAATGTCAATGCAAAGCAGGGGACATTCAGTCTTTTGGGTTTTAGCATTTTGAGCTCTCTATGAAAGAAAGCAAACCATGTGATGACCATCCCCGGCCCGCTCAAGCAGATGCATTTGATGAAATGGGTGCGGATCTGCCGTTGTCCCAGATGTATGCAGGAGCCGCAGCAGCAGGGGTCGCAGCTGAAGGCATTGAACCAGCAGCCAAGAAGAAGAAGAAGCAAGCAGGAGGCGCATCAGCACTAACAGGGGATGATGCTACACTTGCGGGTTTAACCGATACTGCAGAGTTTCTTTCACAGGAAACAACTACGCTTATTACCACTGAAGAAGCTGTGGGTGAAGAAGTAGAGGAAGGTTTGGATCGGCGCATAAAGCCACGGGTATGTGATTGTTGCTGTTTTTTTATCTCCATCAATCTGTGTGCATGGTTAGTGGCCTTGTTCAATTCAGCTCTTCAATTTCTGGGATTGTGAGACTTGATGTACATGCTTTTATGCTTTGGATTTCCAGGCGGCGTCTTCTTTGCCATTGGTATTTGGTGACAAAGTCCTCAGATCAAAGGTACTATTCTATTGTTTCTGCTGCAGAAGCTCCCCCCCACATTTCACTCATGACTCATCCCGCATTCGCATTCCATGTTGGATATCTCAGTAGTAGTGGGCTTCACAAGTTAAGATCTGTAAATAGGATTTATATCCTCGGTATCCTCATGGGTTTTGTGCCCTGGTTGAAAGTTGTCTTCGCTTGGATTGGACACGCACATGTCTGAGGGATAACAACAGGGAGGGATGATTGTGGAGCTAGGTGTTGCTGGAGTGTGAGGGAGATGCGCTTGACTTAAGCGGAGACATGGGGGCTGTAGGGCGCTTTTCTGTATGTCAAGGTCAGGCCAAAGACGATGAAGAGCTTTTGCTAGACCTAAAAGGTAAAATGGCATGCAACCACTCATATCTTGTTTTTTGAATGCACAGCTGCTCTCAAATTTGGTGAATATGATAGGAAATTGGAAGATATCTTGCCCCTACGAGGGTGTTCTTAAAGTTGATTGCAGGTTAGGGTTTCCAGGCATGTTATTCCCATCCTATCCCAGGAATTGCCTCCTGATTACTTTGGTTGAGATCTGCATAACTTCAATATTTTATGGGATATGGGAGTGGATGGATATGCAGGTGTCATCTACAAGACAACGATTGTGCCCTCCAACACCTTTTTTTTGGTATGGTTTATCTCCAATACCCTCTGAATCAGTGTGCAGTACCATATGTATTTGCTGTTTGTACACACATGAATGTTCTACAGTTCCCAGTCTGAAAGTTGCAAGAGAATGAGCAAAGGTGGTTATGTTCATCTGCAGCTATGATGCAGGAGTTTACTTTCTTAGCATCTTAGAGAATGGAGAGGAGACATGTGCAGATCATTGCTTCTTTTCACATGATGTGGGTCTGCATTTTTGCTTGTCTGTGCATGTGTATAGGCTAGAGGTAGAGCCATCCAGATAGGGAGCACAAACCAGAGGTACCTCTGGTTAGCACCAATTGTTTCTGAATGGATCATCTGCTGTGAGGGCAACTGTCAGCCTATGAAAGAATTGAGTGGTGGGGTGGCAGGTGAATGTGGGCCAAACAGAAGCAAAGGTGGGTGAGCACATTGATCAGTACCTTTTTGCACACCATGATATGTGGTTCTATGCTTGTAATGGGTTCAGGTCCACCCTAGTCACACATTCCTGTCTTTCTCTTGCTCTTTAATCCTTAAGGGGGTCAGTCATGGGCTGCCAGTGTGATACAGAAGCAGGAGATCCAATGATCAGATCTCCATGCAACCTGAAGAAGTTAGATAGGCTCCAATATTTCTGAATCGTGATCAGTCATCTGGTCTGGAATTGGACAGTCCAAATGTCACCTAAAACTAGGTTTATGGTGGATTATAGTTGATTCCAGGTCACCAAAAGTGGAGATCTTTCCATGACTTTACTTCCAGTTGACCACGGGGTTAGAGGTCACATCTGGGGCTTTGTTCCACCACTTTCAAGGGGATGGAAAACTGTGCTGGCCTGTTAAGGGTTAACCTGTTGCTCAACCAGAAATCTTTTTGGATGCCCATTTGTCATGGATTTCCATTTTGCCTCTTCAAGTGTGGTCACTGCTGATGTCTCCAAAATGAAGTGTCTGTCTGAACTTCAAGTCTTATGTTGTGTAAGAATATACAACAGCTTGAGGAAGCCAAATGACTGATTTATGCATGGATTGTTATGTCAGGTGGAGGCAATCATGAATGATTTTGTGCAACTGCGGGCTGATACAGATCGAAATGAAAATGAAACCATGGTTGAAGGTTAGTAGGTTGGTAGCTCCTATGCCTTATCTTGAAAGAGACTTAAAGGACATAGTTTCTTACATGGAATGGGTGGAATGCAAAGGATCTAGAGCAGGTTAGAATCTGTATTAATTTTTCGAAACTGGTGTAGGAACCATGGAAGGTTTCACATTTGACTCAGATGGAGAAGGAGAGCGGCCGGCTGCAGTCGTTCCTGGCACAGAGGCCACTGGCAGTAAGGATGCACCTGATGACGATGTTGACAGTGGTGGTGATATCAAAGCAGTGAAGAAGAAAAAAACTCCTGCCAAAACCCTGGTGGGTGTTTTATGAGATTATATCACATTTGTATCACACCTTGTACACAATTTTGAGTGATGTGCAAGGACATCTACTGAGGCAGTGTGCAACCTGCTCAAGTGCAATGTACTGAAGGTTAGAGAGCAGAGTTCATTTCTGATCAAGAGTGGGAAACATGTGCAGAAGGTAGCTAAAGCTCCAGCAAAGCAACGGGCAGCAGGGAAGAGTAAAACTGGGCGCTCTAAAGCAAGTGCTAAGGTACCTACCTATCAAGCACATTTGGTCACAGCATGTTTAGTTTTCTCTCCTTGTTGATTTTCAACATATCTCTTTTTAAAGCTTGAATGAGAATACAATATAGTCCCTTTCTGGATTGCAAGAACTGATAGGAGAACAATAATTGCAGGATTCAAATGCAAAGAAAGCAGCAACCAAGAAGGCGGCTCGGCCAAAAACCACTAAAAGTGCTGCTGCAGCTGGCAAGTGATAACAGTGTGGCTTTGCCTCAGGTTGCTATCAAAAAAGTGAGTATATTCTGGATCTCAAAATCTACAATATGGATCTGGAGTCTTCAGCGGCATGAAATTAGATGAAAAGTTCGATAGAAAATTATGCTATTTCACTTGTTGATCAAAAGGGGCTATTTACATTCTGCTGTAGAATCTTATGTAGGGATGCACAAAACATGTTCTCTTTTGTCTTCATCAAAGTCTGTGTCGAATGGTGGATAGATACATGTTGAATGCTGATTTTGTAAGGACTTTCTGCCAGATTTTTCACTCCATGCTTAACATGAATATTGCTGAGGGAGAACTCCCATTTTGCACAGACTGCAGTTATTCCATTAGTCATGAGCCCAGAGATTTCTCAGTTCTCATGAGAGTTATTTTTTGCATTCTGCAGAGTTTTCACTACATGCACATGCGATTAATGCATGCACAAAAGGAAGCATGCCCCTCTTTTTTTGGGGCTCTCCTCAGGTACTACTGAATCCGATACATCTTTTTGCTGGGTTGCTGCCTGCTTATGATGATTGGGCTTCCAGCCTCAAGCTCTTGAAAGAGAAAAAGCACACCCAAACTGGGCAACAATGATTTGTTTTCATTTGCCAGACTCGGTTAAGTTCACTGACTTTTTTGACAAACGCTCTCAACCAGAGTATGCAGGTATTGAAATGATTAGAATGCCTCATGTTCATTCCAATATCTCAATGACTGCGAAGCTGGGGGTTATCAATAGTCAATTTTACAGATTCT
>Ga0116227_10003904_pt1 | contig 32745 bp, 22 predicted proteins | sample S1TSphgellanicum_FD_89693 | JGI IMG/M metagenome (GOLD analysis project Ga0116227, IMG submission 89693) | Host-associated microbial communities from peat moss isolated from Minnesota, USA - S1T2_Fb - Sphagnum magellanicum MG | ecosystem: Host-associated > Plants > Peat moss > Unclassified... | reverse complement strand
TCCCCACCCCCCCCCCCCCCCCCCCCCCCAACAAATCAAATGGAATGCTTTAATGTGTGATTAATCAATTATCACATCACCTCACATGTGTTAATTTGACCCACCTTTTTCTTTGGTGGTGGTCCAACATCTTAGCCTTGTGATGCCCTTAGGTGTAAAAAATTGAAAGCCATTACCTTTGCTTTCTTGTTTCTCTTTATTATTTTTGGTGAAAATACCACAAAGTGAAGGGGGAAAAAAAAAATTAAAGAAAAAGATATATGATGACAAAAAAAGGGAGAAAAGAAAAGAATTCTAAGCTTTAATATCCAAAAAGAAAAAAATATTTAAATATTATTACTTTTGAACTTTAATAATGGAAGACAATATGCATAAAAGTATTCATGTTCCTTTGAAGAAGCCTTTGTGATGGTTTGAGAATATAAATGATGAAGATCCTCACAACTTAAAAAGGAGTCACAAAAATCATATCTAACAATGGGATCAATTGATTAAGGTTTGGGATTGGGTGGAAAAAGGACCTAAAAAGTGAAAGGTAATAAATAGGAAGTTTAGGCAGCAATCTTTTATACATTGATTTTTAGCATCAAAGGTCAAGACATTTGCAAACCCACAGAATTTGGCAGCTGGTTCACTGTGGTCACTCCAGACACAAGAAAGGGACCAGCATGGGCTTTAGATTCATGTCATTTTCCAATTGATTCCATGGACAACACCAGACACCTTTGGTATAAGGACATGGTTTAGGACCCATACCTATAAAACTGTGATCTTGTCCCATCTCTTGCAAAATGTCTTCGCCAAATTATCTGCAATACCCAGGGCAACAAGATTCTTTCACTGGCTGATTTTAAAATTGCATTCCATGTCAGAAATTTCCAGAAATAGTTTGCAAGGCGCTCATTGATACAACAGCTGTTCTTCTATGCAGAGATTGTCTCAGCAAAACTGTAGGTCAATAGAGCAGAAAAATTGTACTGAGCAGGGAACTCTGCTACAGTTGTGATTGCAGGCTCATGGAGGTTCTAATGCCCTCTTGGTGTGCTTGCAGTATTACTGGCCATACAAAACAGGAGCCTCTCAGGCACAACAATCCCACAGAGTCTTGTGCCACAACGACAGTCTTACAAAGCTCTCAAAAGAAAATCTAATTCATGGTCACTATTTTCTGACCTTTCATGGAGATACCCCTCTCTTGCCATCTTCTTCTGCAGCTCAGAAATTGAGGTCTGCCCTTCTTGAGACAAATCCTCACTGGGTCCTGTGAGAACCATTTCATTGTGACCAGCTGACAGGATTGATATCCAACTTGAGTTCCCTTCTCCAGCTTGCAGTCCTTGTTACACCTGCATTCTTTTGCATCTGCTGTGTCTCTTCAGAACAACAATCATTCAATAGTGCAGCAGGCTGAGTGCACAAGGTTGCTCTATGTGATTTCAGGCTCCACACGTTCATGATAAACATACACGAAAGAGAGAAAACCCATATGAAGGAGACTAGAATTTATGCAGCCTATTCATATAACACTGAAATCAGTCACCATGCTCTATCATTAGAGAAAACAATCATCAAAAGAAATAAGAGGTCATGAGTGAAGGATGTCAGGGTACCTGTGACACACATCTTGTGAACACAGTCCCTAAATCCATAAGAAAAAAGGGGAATTGATACATCCCAAAGTTGAAAAAGATTAATGAGTTTCCTTCTGACCCATCTAACTTCAAGTCTTCAACTAAAATGCAAGACACTGCATCTTGAGCTTTTTATCTATAACACCTGCATAATAGTGGTCAGAACAAGCAGACATATCTGAAGGTAAATTGTGTCCACCTCTTCCTCATTGACTTCTCAATGTTCTTTTGAAGTGTGATGGGGAGGGTTGCAAGCACAAAAATTTCTCCTCTTGGTGAACTGGCTTCTAGGGAAGATTGAGATTGATTTCTTAGGGAAAGAATCATCATTAAGATGATGAGCTTGTTGAACTAGTTGAGTTCAGTGCACCCCTGGTGACACGGGTATTGTAAGAGCTGCAACTTGTGCACTTGTGTGCCACTATATGGTACATAACTTCATTTGTAGCACCACAGTCATTGCACAATATCCATACCTGGCAGATATCAAGCAAGAGTTAAATTTGCATGGAGACGGGTCACATTCTCCTTGAAACAACCATTGGAGTTGCAATTCCTCACTGAAGACCAAACTACAGTTTCTTCTCATTCACACCAAAAGTGTCCACACCAAATGAAAGGAGCAGACACAGATGGATGAGTTATGCATGCCTACATAAAAAGTAGATTTATACTGAGAGCTATTGAAATGCATACCCGCTTGTTATTGTGGGACTCAGGCATCTGAGTTGATGCTATCTCTCGGTCAAGCTGCTCCCAAACACTGGACATGTCACAGACAGACTTGGAGCATATCGGGCAGCAGTATCTACAACCGCATTGTACACATGAGGATATCTTTGTCAGAGACACACTACAGATTTCCATGGGTACACAATTATTGCAAACAAAGAAGCATGATATGCTGCAGGACCTTTAAATATTGAGGTTTGATCACCTATTTCTGAGATGCCTCACATGCATATAGTGTGTCTCCTTCAAATCTGAAGTCCATGTGTGAAGGGAAAACATAGGAAAGCTATCTAAAGTTGTGGACTCACTGAGCATGGGTGTGCATTTCGCGTGCACAATCCCGGTGTATTGTATGGCCACATCTCAAGACTGTGACCTCTTTCACCGAGTCAAAAAGGTACTGCACAGTGAATAAGTGTGCAACTAAGCAATCTATTCAAGATTCACCAATTAAGATCCCCTAATTGCTCTCAAAATCATTCACAAAAAATTGACATTGAAGACCATTATGAACAAAGTTACTAGAGGGTGTGTCAGGCATGGAAGTCTGCCATCATCCAGAGGTGCTGTTTTGGTTCTGAGATATTGGATGACACAACAAATGAAAATTTTCTAAGGCAGGAGATGAACAGTAGCAGTACCTCAAAGCACACAGGGCAGTTCTGGTGCATAGACTTCTCAACACAAGGGTGTCCATTTTGCAGGGAATTTGAGTAGCAGCAGCCTGCAATGCATGCATCAACATCTTGAGGGAGATAGAAAGCCACTTTGAAACCAATCACATATTCCTGTTGCAATGGCTAGTTTGTGATAGGCAGATGTACCACAAAATTTGCTATCAGTTGCAATTTCTCCATCATCCATTATAATTCTTTAAGATTCTGCAAATAACAGGACAAGAGTACTAGTACAGAATATCACAGATTGCATCCAGAATGAGTTGTGAAAAGCATATACCACAACGGTCACAATGGAAGAAATTATCACGTCCTCCACCTCTGCAAATTCCACAGGAATGACAATGGTACTGCTGCTTCTTCGTCTGCCAAAAGACATGAGATGAGCACAGAGCATGTTACAACACAAAATTCTGTAAACAGGGCTTTCCTGTCCTCATTAATCTCAGTAGGAGAATATCATGTCACAAACAAAGTAATCACAAAAGAAGTGACTTAGTGAACAGACACCACTTAATGGTTGGAACTTCTCACAGAAAGACTTTGCCATGGCTACATATCAACAATAAAGTTTTGCAAAGAGAAGATGTCAACCTCACCATCAAAGAATTTGCAGATAGAACAGAAGTATTTGCCATGATTATATATATCAAGAATAAAGTTTTGCAAAGAGAAGATGTTGACCTCAACATGAAAGAATTTGTAGACTGAACAGAAGTATTTGCCATCAACAATAAAATTTTGCAAAGAGAAGATTGTCAACCTCATCATCAAAGAATTTGCAGATTGAACAGAAGTATTCACCCATGCATACACCACAATTTTCGCAAACCTGCTGCACATCTTGCTCATGACTGCAACGAGAGCATATGACCTGCACCATATGAGCAGGGTTTTAAGACGATGTTCATGCTTATGAGTGAAGTGTCAGCAATACAAAAGGTCTTCAAAGCAGCATCAGTTAACCTGAGCTGTGGACACAAGAGTAGACCATAGATTTCTGTGAGACAAACGATACATCAACTTCAGTTCTCAGGCAAGCTACAAAGCACAACTGCATTGGCATGAGCTCAAGATGCAGCAGGTTTTCATATTAAACTCAAGTCAGCATACCCGCTCAACAAGGTGTCTGGAAATTTCATGGCACTTCAGTGGAAGAGCCTCATTTACATTCTGCACACAATGAACCCAAAAAAATACTCAGGATACTAACTAACAAATTACAAGTCAATACAGATCTGAAACTGGGCTCTACATCTCCACAGACCTCAAGCTATGGCTTCTCTCCAAAGTGCTGAATGCAATTCAGCATTGCTCAGATACAATTGAACAAATGAATCTAAATACATCCAACTGTATATGCAAACCTTAATGTCATTGTGGCAATGTCGACAGTCAAAGACTTCATTGCAGCAGGGGGCTAGGATACGACATCTCCTTCTGTAGTGTGAACACCTGCAGTAGAGAGAGAGAGAGAGAGAGAGAGAGAGATATGATGCGAATTACTGTCAGAATTCCACAGTTGGGACATTTCGGACAGTTAACACCAGAGTCATCATAAAGATCCCTGCTATCGCTTCGAGTAGATTCAGATGCACCAAAGCCACTCAAGCTAATATGGAGAATATAAAATCGTGACTACAAAAATCAGATGAGCAAAGGTAAACACTAGAAGAGATTGCCGACCCGTAGTTCTTCACACCACGAGCTAGACGCTCCGATTGCGGCAGATCATCTCCAAGGTCACAGTCATTATGTGTGTCAGTGTCCAGGCAGTTTGCGTGTCCCTGATACCAGATATTAGCAACAACACACCAGTTTCATATCACTAACGTGATCTCCATTCACTCGGTCATGTCTAGCATCCTGCCATTCCGTGCACACAAGATCGATGCTTCCATCCTGTTCGAAAATTTCTGTACTGTAACATAGAATACTGACGCAGCATGTTAAGGAAGACACAAGTCGAAGCATTTTGGGCAAGTGTGATTTGGCGAAGGTCACAAACAATTCAGTACAATAGTGTCCACATTCTCGGGTCTGAAAGCTAATGCCACACGGCCATATGCTGATGCACAGTCAGAAACACGAAGTAATAGACTTAAATCGCTCGCACTCGCAGAAACAACCAAGAGTGCACAATCCATGACCATATCCGCAAAAAGATCTACCATCAGCAGAGCGAAGAGCCATCGCCCGCATGGAAGACTCTAAAGGCCAAATGTAACACGAAGGACGAATTTGGACGGCAGGTTAGACAAGCATATGTGGAATCAGAAGCTGAATCGGAGACTGTACAGATCTTACCTGCACAACGTCGGGCTGCTGGTGGGAATGCGCCGCAAAGTTGCAACAGAGATATCGAAATTGCTCAAACCTCCACAACGGAGTAAAAAGCATCTCAATGGTTGCCACGAGAGCCGACATTTTCTTTGAGTGTAGAAACCTCCCCCGAGCTCTTTGATCGCCAGTCGCGCGCACTTGCTTTCTTGCTTTCTTTAATTCTTTCTTCCCAAACTGAAGAACCCGATCACACAGATGACTGGCACTAGATTAAAGCTCTGTTCTCCGTCGGAATTGCGGATGCGTGCATTGACAAAAGAGGCAACAAAGACAAAAGTGTGTCCGAAAAGAACAAATCGGCATCGCCATGCGAACCACGAATTGAATCCAGATTTCTACCACGATCGAGAATCTATCTTGTCCACACGATCGTCGCCGTCTCGGTTGTTCCGATCGTCGTCCGTCTCGGTTGTTCCGATAATCGGCGTCTCGGTTGTTCCAATCGTGTTTCCGAGAATTCTGGTGCGCGGATCGAATCCGGATGGCTGCCCCAAATCGAAGGAAAGAGGCAATTGTATGTATTTTTTGAATTCTCAAGTGGTAGCTTGGGGCATCATCATAAGTATGACAGATTCCTTACCCCAAATAAAATTTACCGAATTGCCAATAGAAAGAATTAGGAACTTAGAAATTTTTGGAATGAGGAAATAAATGTTTGTTGGAAGGCAAGGATATTGTGTTTGGATTCATTATAGAGTATAGTAGCTTAATGGATTTTGGCCCCTAGGTAATAGGTCTATTTTTATATGAGGATTTTTGAAAGAGGATGTTTTGGCTTGTGTTGAAACTTGAGATTAGTTATAAAGTTATAATATCTTGATGGATTTTGGTTTCTTTTAGAGGATTTTTTAAAGATTACATTATTTTTGCATGGTGAAATATTTGAGTTTCCGTAATTCTTCTTTTGCCTTAAGATACTTTTTAATGTAAATGGCAAGGCCATAGTGTGACACACCCCTTGTTCTATTATGATCTGTTTTTGGGTTGGCCTGTGTTTGGGGGCGAGGCGGGGGTGGGCCAGAGGGGAGATGGCCAGGGGTTGATCTCCAGAAATAAGGAATCCAAACGTAGAGACTAAGCAATCCTTTGATTGCACATTAAGGCTTGGGTTTGTGTGTTTTTTTGTTGTGAGAGTAAAAGTATAGGATAAGGCCCTTCTCGAGATAGGAGTCACAGGCCAGTTATTTCAGGAACTCGGCCCTTGGCTTCCACCTCAAGGGCTGGTAATGTTAGGAACACCTCAGGCATTAAACTTATGCTAATTTCTTTATTTCACCAAAGCCATGAATTCTTTGGTTTTGAGTTAAAAACCCACCTTTTAAACTAGAAACCCCAACTATTTTTCCAATAGCATTTCACAACATATTGAAATTTGGCAGAAATAAATTCACGGAGATTCAGAAAACCCCTATTCAAACTTTCTGTCACTGGAACTCTTTCTCAGAAGGCTACTTCATGGATTTATTTGCATGTGAACTTCATGGTCTTTGACCTTGTGGCCCATGTATGAACTTTGAAGCCTGTGAAAATCATTTCTTTCATGGGGAGCAACCCAATGAATGAACCAGCAAAAACTGCCTTGTAATGCCCCAATGTGTGAGCATTCCTGAAATCAAGGGGCCCAGGCAATGAGGAGCCCAGCGCAGCCCCACATTTTGGGAGTGGCCCCACCCACCCATGGGTGTTAACTTGATGTAAAGCATGAAACAAATCATGAACTAAACATTCAGAAGTCACAAGGTGATGATGAATGTCTAGGGCAAGGCCCAAGGCCACAAGCATTATTGGAATAAGGGCCCATGGCAAAGTGGCCCAGTTCTGGTAATGCCCATGGCCATGGGTTTTACACAGTGTAAAAATCAAGGAGTTTTATTCTATTTATTGGCTCTGCCCATACGGAAGAGCTTACGCATCTGTGCTGGACTCTGGGATAAAATTTTGGCTCAACCTTGAACCACTGTGTGGGTGACATGTGGACATTCATCTGCTCATGTAAGATGGATGGGCAGTTTTCATCATGGTTCTAGATGAAAATTTTTAATCCACTATTGAAAGTTTTAGGTTTAACTTTGCACTCACCATACAAGGAAGAGTTCACGATTCGACTTCCATAGGGCTTAGTCATGACACAATGAGTTGCTTGTTTATAAATCTCATTGATACCCACCAAGTATCATAGGGAAAGAATCACATGAGGCATTTCAGAAAACAAAATGCCTTGCAAGTTCTTACTCTCAATAAGCATTCTGCCAAATATAATTATGAATCTTGTTGGAGGTTTTAACATGGTGGGTAAAGCCTTAGGTCACCTTAGCTTCACTAACGCTCTCCCCCAAGGCCTTACAACGTATAAAGGTTTGTTGCTTCTTCATGAAGACCTATTCGTTGTTTCATAGTGTATTTGCAAATACCTTTGTAAAGTGTTAAAAAACTCATGGGCATTTTCAAAAATGGAATGCACATAGAGGCAAGCATTTCATTCTTCAAAACATTCACAATGGTTTTTTTTCCCAAAATACTTATTAGGTACCAATCAAGTGCCCACTGAGTATCATGGGAATTTTTTTTTTAAGCCTTCTAAAATAGCTTATGTTTACTTGTAGGTGGGAAGTGCTTCTGTACCTAGAGGAGGTACATGGATATAAGAACAGTTCCAACCATGCATTGTTATTAGGCTCAATATGGTAGGACATAGGCTGGTTAGACACTAATTAATTATTTCTAAATTTGCCAAAAACTCTGAAAAATACCTAACTGCAGGCTGCCACAGTGTTTCTTTTTTCTCCAAATTTCTTGCAGTGCTCCCAAAGTGTTGCGATCAGCCACAAGAGGATTTAGTCAAATCTGGCTTAATGTAAATAGAGAAATAGAAAAATCTAGGAGTCCTATTACATCTTGATGAATCACTAGAACCTATTAGCTAGAAATGTGGAGATTTCAAAAATTAAAAAATCTGCCCAAATCCTCCAAAAATCTTGACAATTTCATATTCTTCTTCCTCACAATGTGGCGATTTTTTTTTTTTAAATTTCAAAAAGTTCCCTTCACCATACAGCTCAGGACTTTTTTTAGCAAAATGATGAAAATTCATCTCTGACAAAATCAATGGGCTGCCATACCAAGAATCTGAAAAAAAACTTTCAAGCACACTAACTTCATTATTTAATATAGTTCTTAATTGTAAAATATTGTTATTTTCCCTGCTGAAAATAAATGACAAAATAATGAGTATTATTAAGCATCTTGCTGCCAAACCAGCCCAGGGGCTACCATCCCATATATTAAATATCAAGAGTCACATGTAAACAACTAAGAGCATCTCCAACGGTGCTCAGTATGTGACCCCAGACAATAAAATTTATTGCGAAAAAGGCAAAATGTGCTGGTTTAAGCTCAGGAAATGGGTTTTTCTGCACCAAATTTGTGCAGTTTGCCGTGGCTGGTGAAAGGCGCAACACAGCAGTGCATCTCCAAAAAAGAGTGTAATAAATTGGACCTAACTCCAGCTCAGTATTTCAGATTAGTCGATCATAATGATTGGTCCAGGTGGTTTGCTAGTAGTAGTCCGCATACATATGTAGTTCCCGTTACAGTTTTATTGGTGGGGTTGCCACAAAAACAGCTAAACTTAGACATTTAATTTTATTATCCAGAGTCACATACTGAGCACCGGTGGAGATATTCTAAGAAATGAAGTGTTTCTAGCAACCCCAATAAGAAACAACTTTAAAAAATAACATGTAGCTCAGTAAATAGGATGACATAATTATGAGCAAAGCTCTCTTAGTCAGAGCAACAGGTTTTTAAAATTCAAGGTGTAACTTTCTTAGAATTTAGGCCCGCTTTCCACTAGGAATCAGAGCCAAAAAAAAACTTGGGGCCAACTTTGAGCAACTTTGGCCCCAAGTTACTAATAAATGCTAGAACATTGATGTCAGGATATTAATAAATGCTGGAACATCCGCCCCAAGGGCTGCAAATTGGCCTCCCAATTTTGATGGTATCTTTTTTTTCTGCCTTGGGGCCAATACAACGCCATAAAGTTCAGCATTTATTAGTACTTGGGGCAGATTGAAAAGTTTTTTTCTATTCCAACCTTGACTCCTAGTGTAAAGTGAGCCTTAGTATTCTCTCCCAACTCAAAATAGATAGGCAATGGAGGCAGGAATTGACATAATTATATTGACTTGTTTCCTGTGTTTAAGGGCCCGAAGGTTTTGTACAGCAGATTCAATATTTTATACTGAGAGCATATCCAGTGCTCAGTATGTGACCATGCACATATATTTTTCATGTTGCATTTACTTTTTTTCAATACCACCAATAAAACGGAAACTTGGACAGCAAATAGGTGGGGGACTACTAGTAGCAAACCACCGGGACTAATCAGTATGATGGGCCAATCAGAAACACTGAGCACCAGTCAAATCATATTTATTACACTCTTTTCTGCAGGTGCACAATTTTGCTGCGCCTTTTACCAGACACTGCAAATTCTGCAATTGTGCTGAGTCAAAACCAATTTTCTGAGCCAAACCGCCATATTTTGATTTTTCTTCATCCAATTTACTTTGAAGGATCATATACTAAGCACCTCTGGAGATGCTCTGAGCACACCCACCTTGCGTGTGCAATTTGACACTCTACAACCATTTATATCTAGGATTTCGTTCTAGTGTGGCAATTACTGCCTCCCACTACTAACTGGAGGTGCTCCAAGGTGTCTTGCTCTAACACTGTAAGAAAATAACTTTGCCATAACTTACAAAGCTTTATTATGGTAAAAAGTATTAGCTATTCCACAATTAGGTCTCTTAATGCAAAGGGTCACTCCAAGTATGGCCACTCATAATAGGTTTCTTAGTTTCTTTCGGGTGATTGTCAAGGCACTTGGGGGACCACATGATTGTCCTCAAACACCTTTTTGAAAGATCAAGATGGGGCAATCCTCCTTTTCCTAAGCAAAGACTGTGGAGTGTTGGACAGATAGTGCTGCATTTGGAGGGCCATCCGCAGACTCCAATATCATATAATCTATCTATCAAGGAAGGTAGTTTGTTTTGTTTTGTTTTGTAGTTATGAGATCCACCGAACCAGGGTGCTTCAGATGGTTTCTTGGTGTCTTTGGAAAGCTCTCCACGAGGAGGGGTGCATGGGCTCGGTTCCATGACATTTGAACTTGCGGTGCAAAAGTTCTTGAATATTGAATGATTTCTTCACTGAAAATTAAATTAAATTGTAGCTGAAAATTTCAGAGGAATTGGAATGTGCCTTTGGTGTTGTTAGAAAGATCTTGATGAGCAGGATTCAATGGAATTTATTTGGTAAGATTTGGATTCAGAAGGTGGGATTTATTGATTTTCAAGTAATTTCTGCTGCTGAAAATTCAAATAAATTTCAAAAAATCAGGTTATGGAAGGAAAAATCAGTTGAGGACATGGTAACACTTGGGCCAATGGCACAGGCCACAGTAGTGAGCTTGAATGCAAGCTCCTTTGCTCAAGAACTGGAAGTACAATTGTCGTATGTACCCAATCAATCTGAGAAGTTGAGGAAAATAGGGAATTGATACTGGGATCTTATTACAAAAGGTATCTTGACCCTTCTTTGTACGAAGGGCTGTAAGGTATGAAAGTAAGGTAGCACTGTTTTATGCAATTCTAGTCCTATTTTGACTTCTTTTTTATGTACCTTTGTCTCATATATGCTTCTGAGGTGCATGCACATTTAGGCCATAGATTATAGGACCCACTTTGGCATAATGTGTGTAGTACACAAACCATGGTCGCCACCAATGGGAGTGACCCATTTACAATTAACATACAAGTCAACAAAGGTTTTTCAAATAGAACTTTTGAATTGAAAGTGCTTTGCAGTTCTGTCCAATGGTCCCCTTGTCCATAAATTGTATCAAAAATTGCTTGAATAGGAGGAGGACACCCAAACCCGCTATATGTATTTAAACCATCTGAACAAGTCTTTTTTTGTTCTTAATTTTGGAATCCAGCCACACTGGCGAGCATCCCCAGACAGATTTGGACTTAATTGGCAATACTTTTTTGCACAGTGGGCAGGAGACAGAACTGTGGCTACAAGCGTCGGCACTCTCCCCAAAAAATATTTTAAAAACTATTTGCTTACTCTTTTATGAATAAAAGGACTTTTCGCCAAGAAATGGAATTTAGTGTTGCCTTTTGGCGATTTTTTTGCCATTTAAACAGGACTGATCTCAACCATGCCCTTTAACCACTTGAAGGTTTTGAGACCCCGAAATGCTTGTTGAAAAGGCTAGATAGCCCAATCTCATTGGTCAATTATTGTTAGTTGGGTTTTTTGGTCTTGGGTTTTGTGCTGCAACAAAAATAACTCTTAAATTTTATGTGCTCTTTTCATGTTTTGTGTCCAGTTTCACAAAACTTTGGTTATGAGTTTTGATTAATTATTGGACCATGGAACACAAACAAAATTATAAGTTGATTAAACGTCAGATTAGTAAATGGAAAGCTTAAACATTTTGCCAAGGAACATGTAATTTAGTCTCCAAAAAGCAATTTAATTACTAATTTTTTTGTGGAGTGTCTTTAAGCCTTTTACTTTTGGGAAACCTTTGAACAAAAAGCACAACATTATTGCAAATAATGTTCTAAAGCAGCAATCTTCCAATCAGCCTTTTTTTTGTACTGGTGATATATCGTCAAAAGGCGAAATTTAAATTTAAAAATTCAAAGAAAATTTTGGAGGTTTTCAATCCCCAGAAGTGAGAGAAGAACAATAAAGGCAAAATACCCACATTGGTATATGTGGTTTTCATTCTGTAGCCAACCCTATAGAAGGATGACTAAAAAATTAGTATTTTATTTCTAGTTTTCATAGCCAGATTTGACTAAATCTTCCTTGGGATGATGGCAATTTTTCTATGTCTTCCAATGAATGATTGCCATTACAAGAAGAAATTCCTAAAAAGAAAACTGCCCCAAGTCACCTTCACAAAGAAAGTTTGTGAAAGGGGTGGTGGTTGTCACCTAGCGTTTTTTTTTTGCAAATGTGGGCTGTGGCATAGGTGGCAAAATAATTGTTTGTTGTTTATTGTTTACAATTTTACGTCCGTTTGGGACTAGAGAGTCCATTAGACGAAAGGTAGATCATGGAGGACAGATTGTCCTCTGGTATTGGCAACATGCCACAATTTTGGCCAGGGCGATCATGTTCATAGTTTGCATGAGTTCAGCAAGAGTGCTCGTGTGGGTGAAGGGTAGGGTCGAACAAAAGCATTCCCTAATTTTCTGTGTATTTGGACAGAAAAGGAGCAAGTGCTTTTCATCCTCAACTTTCCCCAAGTTGCAGCCTCGACAAAGCCTCTCTACATATGGCACGCCCTTTCACGCACCTAGCACAGCGTCAAGCTGCATGTTGCCACACTGAAACCGGGCCAAAGCTTTCCACAGCTGAACATAGTTGATGTCACATAAGTAGCTTTCGTTTTCGTACAACATACCCTTGAAACGCAAATATCTTGTTTGCATGTTGGTCCCAATCTTGTGGTTGGTAAAGAGCTTTTCAATGAAAGCCAGTCACATATTATTCTTCACCCTTTTTACATTCAACATTGTGTGGGGAAAACCTGGAGGGGGTGGGGCCCCAACCTCTTGGTTAATCGGGCCTCTCGTCGTAGATCTACCACCAACTAGCTAAACTAATTTTGTTAGACGAGTCGGATGTATGTGCATTGACTCAGGAACTATTCCCAATGGCAGTTGAGTAGTCCCTGCCTGGAGCACACAGGTTGTTGCAAGCTGAAGTGTCGTTTCCAGCGGTGATTGAGTCGGAGGCAAAAAACTTTCCACCTTTTGGGGCTGATTCTAGAATAGCCATTTTTTTACGGATCCAGCCCAACATTTCTTTCCCGCAACAAGCATAGCGAGCTAGGCTTCCCATGCCTTTCCTAAGATGCGGTCTTTAGTGACCGTGCTCACACGATTATAGTATAACATCGTTTGTCCCCATGCAAAGTGTTCAAAGGGGAATTTGCCAAATTCTGTTAGCATGATGGACGTGCTAGTTGTTTTTTGCATCCTAAGTAGGGACTTAAGGAACCCTCAATACACTACTTTAATAGCCTTTATTTTTCTGGAATCCACCCAAACCTCACAGGCGTAACTTGCTGTGGAACGCACCAACGTGTTCAAGAGGTCACAACGTAACTTAACGTCCATAATACGTATTTTCACACAACAATGGTTTAATGTGAATAACGAACGCTTACTGGCAACTACTAGATGTTCCACTGCACTATCCAAGTTTGAGGTGGTCTCAAGCAAGATCCCCAAGTATTTGAAGGTCTACACACGCTCAATAATGTCACCTTCAAACACAAACTTTTAGCATGGGTCAACAAAATTAAACACCATGACTTTTGTTTTTTTCACGTTCACTATAAGTCGGTGTTCAGCACAGAACTGCTAGAGTGTGTCTAACTGTTGTTGCAATCCCACCTTTGACTCTGATGTTAGAGCAAGGTCATCTACAAAACACAAGTGGCAAAGATTGAACAATGTTTCCAAAAATTCTCTAGTTGATGCCATTAGAATCAAAGTGCCCTTGGGCTATTGAAAAAAATAGTACAAAAATCATCCTAGCAATGATATATCTTACTCTACCTATATGAACTAGCTAGCAAAGTTCCATCTCTATTCCTAGCTGGCTATTAATACTAGTGACCTACAAAAAAGGATGGCAATAAACCTAAGTAATGGTAGTGTTATTTAGCAACTTGTCATGGGAAAATTTATTCCAAAAATAGTTTCACATTTCAAGCATATTGACCTTGACCATATTTTGATTGAACATCCGCCCACATATAGTAAGTAGCCTCATATGGGGGGATTATTGTTTTGTGAATGTGTGAACTAGAGTATGAGCCTATGGGCAAGAGTAGGAAGGAATATTTTAAATATATTTCATCCATGTTAAATGAAATATTTTTTAACGGATTCGATGACATGTCAAAATATATGTTGACAAAAAAAAAATCCAACATGTCAATAGAAATTGATACATCATCACTACCATATGGATCTGCCACATGGACACTCAACAACAATGTTTAAGTTCAATCAAATGTGAGTACAAAACTCTACCAAGATTTTTGCCTCATATGTTGAAGCACAAAAAGGTTTTTGGCACCTCTCTTAAGAGATCTTGCCCCTTGAAGGTCCAAATATGTGTATATAATAGCCGTTCAATCCCTAAAACTCTAAAGGACACATAAATAGTAGTTATTCAGGCCTTGGAACTCCAAAGGATGCATATACAATAGCCATTTAGTCCCTAGAATTCCAAAGGATGAATATACAATAACCATTTTGTCTTTAGAACTCCAATGGATGCATATAGAATAACCGTTTAGTCCTTGGAACTCCAAAGGAAGCATATAAAACAAGCATTCAATGATTACATTATCATCACATTTCCAATTAATTTTTAAATTATATCTTTTTGCTTTGCATTGTTTATTTACATTTTCTATATCTCTCATCACTATCCACTTGCATTTTGTATAACTCTAATATAATATTGCATTCCTATTACCTAGAATAAAAAATTTTATGCTCCCAACCATTATTATTAATTTGCGTACTTAATTGCCTTACTAAATATCTCCATTTTTGTGAGTTTTTTCCCAAACAATGATAACCAAATCAATGATTATTAGTGAGCTACCACTCACTATTGAATGGATAACTAAAAATGCATTGTTGCAAAATAATTTGAATTTTATTTCAAAGCAAATAATAAGACCATGGTGAATTCCTCAAAATGGCAGTCGATTTGACCCTTTACGTGGATTGTTAAAAATCAAGAAATAAGGCACTCTACAAAAAAAACAAATGGGATAACACAAATGAATGGGCCACTTGGTGATGGACAAATGAAAAAACAAAACAACAAAGTTATATTATTGCCAAGAAAAAACCAAACCCCAAATTTATAGAACATGATATAAAAGACTATCATTGGGCAATGTTCAAACATGTGATGGAATTTTTGAAACAATGTGCAAGCCTAAAAAAACCACTTCCAAAATATTACTTTACTAGCTTTCTAAAAGAGATATTAAATGAAATTTGGTCGCCCTATGTGAATTATTAGCAATAGAAATTGCATAACCCCAAAAAAGACTATATGCAACTCTAGGTAGGCAGGCTTGGTTCCCACAAAACCTTTTGGCTTTATTAATGCACATGTTTTTCAACATTTGATGAACAATGTTTTTTATGAATAATAAGATGACTTTGTGGTTTGTTAAATAAATGATAGCCTCTTTTTTTCCAAAAACATGGAAGAACATGAACAACATGTGCAACTCATTTTGGACAACTTAAAGAAGTTGGACTAGTTTGTGCAAATCACATTAAACTAAAGAGGAATTCCTTGGGTATATTATCTCTAGAAATGTCATTGCATGAATCCTTGTAAGGTCCAAACCATTGTGGATTGGGTTATGCCAACTTCTATTCATGATGTTCAATGTTCTTTTTTATTCACTAACTTTTATTGGCATTTCATTGCCCATTATTTCATGATACTGACCCCTCTCATTCATCTAATTCAAAAGGGTCAACAATTTATTTGGAAACTTGAAGTGGAGTGTGCCTTTCAATCATTGAAATTTTACTTCATAATAGCCCAATTTTTTATTCATGCAGACCTTTCTAAACCATTTATCTTGGAGATCAACATTTTTGACCGCATCAAATGTCTTATTATCATAACTAAACAAAAACAACTTTCTTCATCTTGTCAATTTTCATTCTCATAAGTTTTGTCTTATTGAAATAAACTATGACATTCATGATAAGGAACTATTGGCTATTATGAATGCATTTGAAGAATGGTACATGTATTTGAAAGAGTTCAAAATGAAATCATCATGTATTTTGATTGCAAAAAATAATAATGTTTCATGATTATTTGTGTTTTGAATCAACACCAAGTTTGATGGGCATTATCTTTGTTTCAATTTTAATTTGTCATCACATATTGTCCTAGGCACAAGAAAAGGAAACCAAACACATTATCCAATCATTCGTACTTCACACCTAAGGAAGGAAATGAAGCCTATGACAAACAATGTGATATCAATTTCAAGCTTGAACATCTTTGGCTCCAAGCATTATGGGTAGTTCTTAATGACAAAACCTTTTTTTGTCAAATTTGTGAAGATTTAATGAAGGATTGTTTTGCTATTAGCTTCAAAGGTCAATCGAAAAATCAAATTTAAAGTCAATTTTATTTTAATGAGCATGACAAGTTTGAGTTTCAAAATGGTTTATTATATCATGGCAAATTCTTGTATGTACCTAACAACCATGTTTAATTCCAAGTATTACAAGCTAGGTATGATTTCTTAATTGTAGCCATTTTGGATTCAACAAGACCATGGAACTACTTTTTCAAAATTATTAATGGCCATAATTTTGGAAATATGTGAAAGAGTTCATGAGGTTATGTGATGTCTATGTGCGAACAAAGAATCTTCATCATCATCCACATGGATTCTTTTAGTTATTACCAATCCTTGCATTGCCATGGTCTTCAATTACCATGGATTTTATCATACAATTCCATTTTGGTAGTTGTTGATTATTTCACAAAGATGGCTCATTTTATTCCTTGCAAAAAAATAATAATTGGCAAAAAGACAACCAAGTTATTTTTTAATCATGTTTTTCAATATCATTACCTTCCTAAAGATTTTTTTTTATCATGGACTCTAGTTTGCATCTAAGTTTTGGAAGAAACATTTTGAATTATTAAGTGTGAAAGTGAAATTATCAACCTTCTGCCCCCAAATGAATGGATAAATAGAATGGGTCAATCAAATCTTGAAGCAATACTTGCATTACACAACCAATTATCAGTAAAATAATTGATCAATTATTTTTTCCATGGCAGAGTGTGTTTAAAACAACACAGTCCATTTTTCAACACAATAAATATTATTATTTACAAATCATGATTTGCACTTTGAATTTGACATCCAAGGTGTGAATAACATTGTGAATCCTGTAATTGAAAATCAACCCACGTGGTTGGTAGACATTTAAGCACAACTTGTCTCCAACTTTAAAGAGGCACAAAAATGTTACAAGGAAAATGTTGATGAACATCGCAAAGACCAACCAAACTTCAAGGTTGGAGACCATTCGATGATAAAATATTAAAAACAATTTGACTTTCAAAGAAATTGGACTACCAAAAACTTAGTTCATTCACTATCATGAAGCAATACAATGACGTAGCCTTCTAGCTCAAACTTCCAAATTCCATAAAAATTCATCGAGTGTTTCATGTTTTTTTGTTGGAACTTTACCATACATCTACCATCCCAGCAAGGAATCATGAACCATCCCCATTTGTGAAAATTAATGACAAACAAATATGAAATGGAAGTTGTTTTCAATTCAAGGGTATTAAATCATCAACTCCAATATCTCATTCATTGGTGTGAATATGATGTCAACAAACACACTTCACAACGAATTAAACAAAATTAAATGCCATGGAAAAAGTGAAAAAAATTCATTGATGATATCCAAGCAAATCCAAGGCCACTTTTTGTGGAACTCGTCATTAAAAGGGGAGGTGATGTCACGAACACCAATATTGGACATGGTCACATGATGAATGGATTTCATTCACATGATTTTCCATTCATAATTTCATGGTCCACTCATAGTTCATTTGTAGTTAATTTGTACTTCACTCATAGTTAACTTGTATTCCACTTATAATTAATTTGTAGTTCATTTTAAAATAATTTGTGTTAACTCCCAATTCATTTTCAATAATTTATAATTATTTTTTAGTTCAATCACAAGTTAATGTAGTTCATTTTTAATTAACTTTTAGTTGACTCATGATTAATTCTTAATTCATTTTTAATTGAATCCTAAATAATTCATTTGTAGGTAGGAAGTTTTTTTAAAAACTACCTTAGTTGATGGGCACATGGAAGCCTCCATGGAAACTTCCTTGAGCTAGGTCCCTAAAGGGGTATAAGCATTATGAAAAAAATCGGGGTTTTTACAATGGGCTTGCAATTGCATTTTCTAGTTGTAATGACCACTTGCAACTCATCATATAAATACAACATTAGTTGCATCAAACAAGTTGTATTAATGACAATGATGCAACTCATCATGTATGGTCATTATACATATGGTGACAAAAATACATGTAACATGTGGCAATTGTTTTGCAACTAGAATGTCAAAATGCATAATTCATTGCCACGTGTTAAACAAGAAACAAACATTGTCACACATGGTAAATTTGTCAATTTTCCTTCATCCAACATGGATGAAAATAATTCAACTAAAATGGAATTACCTTGCAACTAATGTAAAGATTTTGGCAATTAAAAAACAATTCATTGGTAACTAACATGTTTCGTTTTTAGTATTTTTCCATAAAGTCACATTTTCATAACTATATATTGTCTTGTAATTAAAATTTTAGTTATTGGGTCTAAAACAATTGTATGATAATTGATTTGAATATTATGGTGCAATTACTAATCATGGTGTAAACATTGTTTCATGACTTTGGAAGGCCTCACATGTGGGATGATGTTGTCACAATCAAGTTTTTTATTGTGCAATTATAAAAGATTTGAGATATCATTGTGAAAAAATTGGCAATAATGCCAAGAACTTGCACTTATGTGAATTATATTCTAGTGGTATTATTCAATTAAATGAATATATAAATTTGATTTTGTGATTATAAAGGGTAGCAATGTCATCATATTACAATTATCAATTCAATGTGTTTAATAGTAAGGTGCAATTGATTGCATGCAATAACACATTTTTCGGTTATAATTGTTGGAATTCCTTACATGGTGTTGGTTTACAATTAAGTGAAGGGGTGAAAACTTGCAACTAACAAAAATGGTTTTGGAACATGCTTGCAACTAAGTTTTAAGCAAATGATCCTATGTTGCAACTAGCACAAATTACATTGCAAGTATCTTATAATTAACATAATCACTAATGATGTACACAATAATATCATCTTAGTGCTCAAAGGTGTCATATCATGTCTTGTTTCCAATGCCCTCATCCTATTGCACATGAAGCTTGCACCCACCTATTTGCCAATCCTTTTTCTAAAGTTGCACTACCATGAGCAAATGCAATTAAATTAGAATTAACACAAGCATGGAATTGTTCACTTGTATTAATTAATAAGGACTCAATTCACACATGTTTTGGTGTGAGTAACATTTAACTAGCAGATCACAAATGGGTGCCAATTAATGAAAATTACATGCCACAATTATATCTTCATCACATTATGCACCTCAAAATTTGTAATGTTTGTATTTTTATGGAATTACAAATTGACTAAAAATCAACTAGTTTCCCCACTATGCAACTTACATACCTTTTGTGCAAAACAATAAAACTAAGAATGCAATAATTAAATGAAAATAAGTGACAATTAAGGAGGTTACTCACCACATTCAAGTTGAACAATTTGTTGAAGGCTATGTCTTCCAATTAAAATGACCATTACTTTTGTTCCATCTACACAAATTCAACACCAAATTAACTTTTGGTGATTTCCTAATAAATTCCATTAAAAAAAAACCAATAATTAGAAGGATGTATATTAGTTTACCATTCACGTATAACAACATAAGAAAATAATAATATTGATAACAAAACCTAAAAAATAAAGTAGAAAGTAATGATCTTTCATATAATGATTTTTACACAACAATTTGCTAATGATTGTGGTTAATGAAAAATATTTTGATCATCCTTTAAATTTTTACTTGTTTTGTCAACAATGGACGCCACATATATTGTACTTCTAGAACAATTTTTTTTTTCATCTAAGACTCAAATGTCTTAAAGGTTGTTAACTTTTTCCATGACGAAATAAGAACAAACTAAAAGGCAAAGTGAAGTTAGGATCCAAATAATCACAATAGATGAGTGTGTTCTTCCACTACGATTTTAACATCTATTTCGTTGAAAAGAAAAAAAGAACTTAAAAAATAAATCTAATGACGTAATATATGGAAACTTATAATGGAAGCTTCTAAATGAAGTTTCTAATGGAAACTTCTCATGGAAGCTTTTTTCATGGAATTTTTTTCATGGAAGATTGTAATGGAAGTTTATAAACTTGTAATAATACAAATTTCAAATTCCATTGCATGTTAGGATTCATTCGCTTGTAATTGAATCAATGTTTTTGAAGTTGTGAAAGGTTTCAAGGGTGTAGTCACATTAGCATGAGTCACAACAAGTGTAATTAGTTTTTCACATTTAGAAGCAATAATTTAATTTGGTGTTGAAAGTATAAGATTTTTTATATAATAAGGTTCATAATATATGGAACATGTGAATTAATTTGAAAAGTATCTAATAAATAATAAGCTTTCAAAAGCATTCATTAAGCATTGTAATGTGTGTTTTTTAACATTAAAAAAACTTTAAATAGACTTCAAATTTTTTGAAAATTACAGATATTTTGAAATCTGTTACATAAACCTTGACATAATATATAAAGAGAATTATAAAGATTTTTTTTTTTGAAAACTTTTTTGAAAATATTTTAAAGAATAATCCCCCAAAAGCAAGTGGGTGCGGCTTGTGTTATCCCATTTGCACCCTCAAAGCAAATAAAAATGGATGAATCTTTAGGATGATGTTTAATCAATAATTGCTTTGAAATTAAATTGAAAAATCAAAACCTAGTTACAAACTAGTTAATTTTTAATTGCAATGCAATTTTGTTACAATTGTAAAATAGTTACACATGGGGTCATTGTAAAGACCACATTGATGACATGGTAATGATTGCACAAATGATGATGCACCAAGGTTGAATAATATGTACTTTGACAATGCCACAAAAACCTTAAAACCTCAATCTTATATGGGCTAAGGAATTATTAGCAAAGGAATCAACTTTTATGGATGAAGTAATTCAAAGAAAAGTATGAGACATTAAGGTACACTAAGGGCATTTTAAATTATGAATTTGAACTACATGAACAATTTACATTCATGTTTAAATTCCATTGTGCCACCAAACTATTATGTAGGTGGTGAAACATTGATGAATTTAATTAAATTGGAATCAAATATTGTAGTCATGTTATTTGTTGGTGTGAATAAAAAATGGTTAGTTAGAAATTAAAATTTATATTTAATTACAATGCAATCCCACTAAAATTGTAAGGCAATTGCATATGAGGTTATCACAAAGACCATGCATATGGCATGGAACGTCCATGCTAATTGCACTATGAGAAATCACGTCCATGAAAACCACATTACCTTGCAACTAAAACTCAAAAATCAAGTCATATATAACTATTGCAATTATCCCTTAAGTATTACAACTATTATGTGACTATGCCTTTAGAAATACGATGTATTAATAAATAAATTATCATGTCAAAAAATCAATTAGTTATATTATAATTGCAAGTAACAATTATGTTGCAACTAATGTGCAATGTACATATATGCAATCATGCCATGTATCAACATTTCCACCACCCATTATGGGATACATTTGCAACTAATTTTCAACTATGATTTCCATTGATATAATTAATACAGCCATTAGTGTGCCATTACTAAAGTATTATTATTCAATTATGTTATGACTATAATACAACTATTTATAACTTAATAAAAATAGATATCCATTAGTACCCTATATCTTCATCATATGTGTTTCATTTTGAGTGATTTAAAATGTTATGGGAATGTTATTTCAAGTTTTAGATTCATCTTTGTAGTACAAAGGAAGAGGAATAATGAAAAAATAACAAGAAGAAAAATAAGTTATCCAATTTACAAAACTTGTTTTTTTTCTTTTGTTTTTCTTTGGACCCCTCCTACTTTCAAACCTCATAACTTTATTAATTCTTATTCATTTTAAACGATTTAAAGTGCCATAAAAACATTATTTGAAGTTTTACAAATCATTTGGAATTTTGATAACAACAAAATAACTAGCCTTTATAGTGTTTAATGGTTAGTCTTTTGAATTCTTAACCCCCTTTATTTTGGGGGGCTATAACTTTTTCATTTTATTTTATTGTTCTACAATTTTTAATGTTAATAATAAGTTCAAATTTCGTTTGGACACCAAAAACAATGGAGCCCACCCTTGAATCTAGCTTGCCCTAAATGTTTAAGTTTTCAGTCATTAATGGGTTTACCATATAGTTGCAACTCAATTGCAATTCGGTTTGCAACTAAAAAACAACTAAAAGGTTTAACCTTTATGTTTTGTCTTCAAATTGCATGTTACAAACTATATAAAAAAGACTTGTTCTCTTATGTTTTCACATTAAAATACATGTGCCATTTTGGGATGAGCTCAAAAAAGTTTAACTTAAAGGCAAAACATAAAACAAAAAAAAAAAATTTCCATCATTATTTTTTAATTCATTTAGGCTTGTGTTTTCCTACCTATTTATTTACCTAGGTATGTAAATAGGTCCTACCTTTCTACATACCTATGTAGGTAGGTAGGTAGGTAGGTAGATAGGTCCTAGGTCAATATGTAGATATGTAGGTCTTAACACTTACCAATCATTCTACCCATGGTTATGTATGACCTACCTAAACCCTAAAATAAATATTTCTACTTAATACAATTAATATGCCATGTGGTAATGTTTTATTATGCCACATGTCATAATCTTGGACCATCATTGATAATCATAATGGACAATGGAGATCCATATTATATATATATATATATCCAAAAAATTTCATAGTGCCATGTGTCATATTTTAATAAATGAATGACAATTAATGACATTAGTATGACATCATGGGTGCAATTATAATATAGTTGCATAGTAGTTGAAAATGAGTTGTTTTGACAAAATTGCAATTGAGTTACAACAATTGCATTATATATATGGTGAGTTGCAATTCTGCAACTCATGTAACTTGTTTCTTAACATTCATGGTGTATAAATACAATGAGTTACAAATATCTAGTGTAATTCAAAAATTGAGTTACAAGGCTAGTTATAAAACACTTTTTTTTTTCATAGAATTGGCATTTGCCACATTAGATGTGTTCATATGGGGAAGAACCATGTAATCCACATCATTGCATTTGGGTGCCTGAATTACATATTACAACTATAAAATAATTAAAACACAAAATCAATGCACATTGACCAAAATTGTATAGTCAACCAAAATACATTCAAAATATTCCATATCCTTGGAACTTCCCTATAATTCATGTGCAACTAATTATTTTCCAATGTTGCAACTTAATTGTAATGTAGGTGGTATGGACATTTAGTTGTAAATTAGTGTGGTTTCCATGGACACAATTTTCTCACAATGTAGGTAAGATGTTGACATGTGGTGCTTAAGTAGGTAAGTAGATATGCTTAGGTAGGTAGGCTTAAACTAGGTGGGTAGGTATGGCTAGATAGGTAGGTGGTTAAATTTAGTTAAATATATAGGTAGGTCTAGCTAGGTAAGTATGTAGATAATTTTGGACAATCTTATTTTATTTTGGGTTTAGACTTTAAGGCCAAACTTCTTTTATTGGTTCATCCCAAATGCTATTTATTTTCTAACACTTTTAGTCCACTTAATTATATATTTTACAAACTTGAAAAGTAGGATAAACAATATGAGATAACAAATTCAATTGCATCCTAGTTGCAATTTGGTCACAACTATTATCGAATAGTTAAATGTTATATTAACATAGTCTACCTACTAGATATATTAAATATTATAGGTAAAAAAATAAGAATTAGTAATATTGTATACTAAAATTTTAAAATAACATTAAAATTAATTATACTAATATAATTATTATAGTTATAGCTAGTTGTAGGATTGAATAATTAATTAGGTTATTTTTAATAATTAATAATGCCCTAGGGTAATTTATGTAAAGGTAGCTTAACATAAGAAAATAATAATAACAATTAATATTAATTATTCATATTGATACTAATAATTAATATAATTATTGTAGTTATAATTTTTTAAAAAGGTAATTATCCATATTATTATTATCAGCATCATTATTATAGTTAATAATACTTTAGGCTAAACTAAGTTAAGGTAATTAACTAGTTAGTTAAAACTAATGTACATTTAGGTGAAAATAAGTTATATGTACTAATCAAAGTAAATATATTGGATATATTAATCCAAGTATGTGCTAGCTTAAATCATTATCTTACAAAAAATGTCCATTTTGTACACCATTAGTTACATGTTAATTGGACACACAACTATATAGTCCAAAAATTATACAATGCCAATTTTGTAGTTACAACCATGATCAATTTTATTATGAAAAACAACCAATTGTACATAAGTAGCAAAATGATTTGTTGCATATGACAAAATTTCTACTAGTGCACTTAAAGGCCTACCTAGGTTGTGGGATACCTAAAGGTTACTTAGAGGATTAAATAAGGCTTATTTAAAGGATTACCTAAGGACTTACATAAGGAGGCACCTTGGGGCCTACCCAGGTTATGGGACACCTAATGGTTTAAGGGGCTACATAGAACCTACCTATGGTGTTAATAGGGATTATTTATAGGGCTATCTAAGGTTGATTCATAATGCAAGAGAATGCTACATAGGTCTTACATAGGGGGTTACCTAGGGATAAACTATGAGCTTACCTAAGGAATTATTTAAAGCCAATTCATAACCCCCTATGTAAACCTTATGTACCCCTTTAATAATTCTTAGGTATTCCCTAACTTAGGTAAGTCCCTACATAACCTTTATGTAGCACCCTAAGTAATCCTTATGGAATCCTTATGTAAGCTTTTGATAGCCCTTATTTAATATAGCCCTTAAGTAAGACCTAATGTGCCCTAGGTAACCCCTAGATAGCTCCTTAAATAGGCCCTAGCTAGCTTCTAACATAGTTAGGCTCCTTAGTATCTCCATAGGTAGACCATAAATAACCCCTAAGTATGTCCTAACTAGTTAGAACCCACCCTAGGTAGTCCCCTAATCTATGTGGCAATAACCTAGGTAAACTATAGTGCGATTAAAATAGAAATTACTATAGTGAGCTCTATGGGGATGTTCATCCTTACTCTTCAGAAGGGACCTTCACTTTGGTAGACTTCATGTATAGCTCAAAAGAGAAAATGACTAGGTAGTGTGAAGCCCAAAGTGAGGATTACTCATGGATTGGTGCTTAAGCTCACCATAATCTTACCCTTCTTGTGGTTGGGGTTTTGTTGGCCTTGGCTACAAAGGCAAGGATATTGTGCTTAGATTCATTATAGAGTATAGATGCTTAAGGGATTTTGGCGCCTAGGTAAATAGGTTTATTTTTATATGAGGATTTTTGAAAGATGATATTTTGGCTTGTGTTGTTGAAACTTGAGATTAATTATAGAGTTCTAATATTATCTTGAAGTATTTTGGTTTCTTTTAGAGGATTTTTTGGAAGATTATATTATTTTTGCATGGTGAAATATTTAAGTTTCCATAAATTCTTCTTTTGCATTAAGATACTTGTTAATGTAAATGGCAAATAAGTTCACATGCTAGAACTTAAATTCCAAAAAAGGCGAATTTCAGACTTTGTGTTCTCAAAATATGGCGATTTGGGACCATTTTTTTCCAGAAAAAAAAAACCTTTAATGAAAGTGGCATTGTAGTTTTTGTTCTGTCACTATGGTGCAAAAAAAATTGCCACAAAAAGAAACACTCAAGTTATTCAATACCTTGTTAAATGTTCTAGTCCTATTTGGGCTTTAAAGTGGATTTTATTTGCAATTGGGCCCATTTTATATAGTCCTCTATTGTTTTTCAAGACATAAATTAAAACACTAAAGGTGCATTCACACTTGGTGTTAGGGACTCTTAGTGTTAAGTCCCCTAACACCATGCTACTACTCATTAAGGACTTACACCTACTTATTACACGGGAACATTTTGTGTTGAGTTCACATTCACTTACCATTAAACTATTGTCTATTTAACATTGGGTGCCACCTAGGATGCCACCTAGATTTTCATTTAACACTGACTTAACATCAAGTGTGAATGCACCATAATTTATCTAGATAGTTTATGTGACATTGTTATTTTTTATTATTATGTATAGGGGTAAAGTGCAAGGCAGTGTGCTTTACTGGAATAAGGGCCCTTGTGAGGTGGAGCCGAGTGTACGCCTCCATTCGATAAAAGCCTTCTACTGAGGGCTTTATCGAGCTAAAGACTTGCTCAATTTTTATTAAAAAAAAATTCCCCATATCTCGGGAAAAATATGAGGGTAGGCATTTAAAAAATAATATTGCCTACATCCAACTACACTAAAAAAAATTAAAATTGAGCACATTTTTACATAAGACAAATTCCGTTGCAATTAACAAAGAGAATTTTAATAATAGGGTGTATCCCTTTTTTCACTATTGTATTTCAATTTATGAAGCGCAAGCATTTTCACACTCATTCGTACTTCAGTTGCCATTTTGGCAAAAATAAACAATAGCCAATTATCAATATACCCTACTCTACCTTGGCAGCTTTAAACACTAATTGTATTATTGCTAGAAATGTTTTATTTTTTATTTTATTTATTTTTCTTGTAGTGAAAAAAATAAAATTGAAGGAAAATATTCAAGTAAACTACTAATGTTTGCAACATAGATTATTAAATCTTTAATCTTACGAGTATAGATTACCCAAGGAAGAGGTTGGTAATTTATGTGTAGATACTTGGGAAAATAATAATACCCTTCCTTTGTGATACTATGAAGACTACAACTGGATACCTATATATTTTGGTTAGGCCATGCCTTTCGAGAAGGGTTACACATTCACTTGAGTGTACAACACCTTACTCTTAGAAGTAGCTAGACCTTCATGGACATAAATTAATATAGGTGATCTTCAAAGACACACATAGAATACACCCAATAATTTTGAACTAACTTAAATGCTTAAATGCTTGCACCAAAAGTCTAAGAAATGGCTAAAGACTTGAAGCTCTAGATGTAGATAAGGTGAGCCAAATGATTTGATATTCCACTTCTTTCAAAGGTTTACTCCATCATTATGCAACCTCATTTTTTTTTCATTCTTGTGCAATTTGTTTTAAATATGAGGTTAAGGAATAGAAATAGCTATGGTGTAAAATAAATTGGGTAATTTGAAATGCAGTTATATTGAAAAATTAAGTAAATTTTATTTTAAGTATCATGGCAACTATGTAATTATACTCTTGTTTCATGAGAGATTACAGAACTTAATGCCATAACTTATTGCTCAAGCCTCCACTTTGGGGAAGGGGGCGGGCGGGCGGGCGGGTGTATTAGGTTTTATAACATTCGAAGGATAAGACATCAAGTTATTGTGGCTTCTAAGAGTGCGGGGGACTGATTTCAATGGAGTCACTCAAGTGTCATCTTTGCAAAGCTTGTAGGCTCAGCAAACAGAGACCTGCACTCAAGTTTGTGGTATGGAAAATGGAAACTTAATAGATTGCTTTGTGATCACATATTGGAATGAGAATCATCTATTGGGTTGGGTTAGGGTTTAGGTTCAAGGACATCACGAATGGTTACATGATATGAGGGACATGTTCTTCATTGTTATTTGTTCCAAAAAAAAACCTTATATTCAAAATCACAACATAGTTAAAGTCAAAAAGATAATTTGCAACAACAATTCCGTGCAATTTTCTATTTCACTTTTTTCAAATTGCGGAGTAGTCACCTTTCATGGGCTTAGTCATATTGGACAAGATTTCATGTGTACATTGTACACCTCCCCTCACCTTTCATAGTTAGATTATATAGCGTTGGAAATTGTGTTAAGTGAATTTAGAGTGGGTGTTTTTGGGTGTTACGTGTGAAGGGGCCAAAATCTTATCACGTACCTTGAGACTTTTTTTTTACGAATAGGTAGATGTTAATATCCTTAACATCGTCTATGCTTTTGTCCATTTTGTGGATCATGAATCATTGGGATTGAATATTTGAGGGTGGTGAAAATTAAAAGGTCAAAAGTGTATGTGTCAACTTTAAAGTACATTATTATTCTTAAGATTTTTGATTGAATAAGAGATTTTATAATGCAACCAAAAGTATGCATGTTTGGTAAACTTTAGAAAAACTTTTTGATTTCCATCTTTTGGGTCAGATTCATGGTTGGTGTCTCACAAAACTTTATGGATTGCAATTTGTTACACAAGGAATACTTACTTAATCACCAACCTTAATGAATCTAATTAAAGTGCTTGAAGAAATTCAAATGTTTTGGGGTTTTGAGGTGCCCATCACAAACTTTGTGTCCCATGATTTGGTAATGGTGCACATGAACACATGACATTTATGTGCACAAATTTCAAATTTATAGAGAAACAATTTTTACATGATTTCCATTACCCAATCATGGGATACAAAGTTTATGATACCTATAAAAGTTTTTAATGTTAAGATGGATGAAACACATACAAATAAATGAAATGAACCAAGATTGATAAATTTGGTCAAAATATCTTAAATTAGTCGAATGAATGTTATTATGAAATGGATGGGAAATAATACATATGGCTGAAATATACGTAGTTATTGAATTAAACTCATAAATTCATATTTATGAAACTCAAATATGATAGTTATGTTCTTTACATATTTATGTTGTGTGAAAATAAATAACTTGCCCTTTCGTATGTGAAAAGGATGCTTTGATATATGATCAATAAAGAATAACAAAAATTAATAAACAAAATGGAAGATCAAAACATATTCCAATACAAAATGTTTGAGATAAAAAGTAAATAGTTAAACAATGTGAACACAAGACAAGCCCCAATGCCTGACAAAATGCATACCAACAACACATGAAATGATTGCCCCTATGCATCATATCCTTCCCTTTTCAAAATTGTTGTTGGAGTTTGAAATGTCCTTTCATAATTACATTTCAATTATGGTTTCCACCTTGTTCATGCTATATATGAATGTGTGTGATTCTATCGGAAGGAGACAAAAACCCTAGCAAAACATCAAACAAGGTTGGAAATGGCATAAATCAAAATTGGAAGAGATATTGAGAGAAATCAAAGTTTGTGTGTTATGGTTGTGAATGGAGTTGCAAAGGGATTAAAGATGGGAATTGCTACAAAATTCTTGAATGCTTGATGATGGGATTATAAGTATATAAGAATGTGAAAAAATGTTGGGAGAACAATGTTGGATTTATCATAAAACAATAAAACCCAAGGTGTCATGCTTGTGAATGGTAAATATTTGTTTAGTTGACCATTATTTGTGGGATAAGGGCATTGAATTTGAAGTCACATCTTTTTATTTGGGTTATTTATTTTATGATATGTTCATGGCTGACATGTAATGAGATGCATGTATGTTTTTTGGATTTATCCAAAATCTATAGTTTCAAATGAACTAGCTATCCATCTAATCAATCTTTTTTTTGAGAAAAATTTCACTACTTGGTGAATTTTTTCTAAATGAAAAAATGAAAAATTTGTGATTTTAAAGTATTTTTTTGCCAATTTTTAAATTAAAAAAATAAATTAGCCTCATCCAGACCTAGGCACTTTCTAGGTCACCACTTGTAATAACACTTTTGTAAAAATGTTATATCCCATTTAGGATAATCATCATTTAATTTTAATTTATGTTGGGGATCTTCACCTATGGAACTAGTTAAAGAATTTGAAAAAAAACCTTACATGTAATGGTGTAATTATTTTATATTCAAAATAATTATTATTTCCATACCTTTTCAAAAAATAACTTTCCTTTCCTAATAATAATGACATGAAAAAACACATCAACATGTGTTTTTTCATTTCCACATTATATAATAAAATCAGTGATAATAATTTCACTCTTTTCTTAATAACTACTTGTTAGTATGAAAATGATGCAATAGAAGTTTATGTGTGAAAGAATCAAGAGAACACATTAGATGGGATCTTAAGTAAAATGTTATTTCTAAGATTTCATCACAAATTTCATATCCCATGATTTGGTAATGGAAATCATGTGAAATTTTTTTCTTTCATGAGTTCGTCATTTGGCACATGGATAACGTGCATTCAAAACACATAAGAAACACATATAAATAAGATGAAAAAAATTCATTCACATGAAAAAAATTGAGGTATGTGATGATAGCTTGATAGTTTAGGAATAAAGGTTCCAAAATGATTTGATCCCAACAAGTTTACATATTAACCTTAGTTGAACACAATGTATTTTACATGACATATTAAGTTTTATTATTTTTGTAAAATATCAATCCAACAACATACCATTCAAGTTGTTTGAATATGTAATACGTATGTCAATGTATTGTGGTGTGAAAATGTAAATACATATAAATTGTCCCAATTTTTTTGTCAATGTAAGATTGTTTAATCAAATGAGCGTCATTATATTAACAACTTATCAACAAACTTCATATCCCAGGATTTGGTAATGAAAATCATATGAAAATCGTTTTTTCATGAGTTTGTACATTTTGCACACAATGTTATATATTTTTAATGTGTTTGAAACACATATAAATAGGAAGACGGATTTTAATTCAACATGAAAATGGATGAAAAAATTTCATCCTATTTATACATACTTCAAATGTGTTTAAAATGCACAACGTTTGTATGCAAAAACTATGATCTTATGAAAATTGAATTTCATACAATTTTCATTATTAATTCGTTAAATGCAAAGTTTATGATAATAACAAATATATCCCTTGGATGACCACTGGTTTATTTTCCGAGGTTTATAAAAACCATCCATATATGAATGGATATAGATGGATGACATTTTTCATGCATAGATGCACTTCATTGAAGTGTTTATGTGCAAACCAACAATCACAAACAATAAGTGTAAAACCTTTGTTATGTGACAAGCCATCACCAAAAATCACATGGTGGAAAAATAAATACAAAATTATAGAAGTTTTCAATCAAACACAATATTTATATGAACAACAATACCTCTAATTGAAATGTTTGTGTTCACCTTCAATACATTTGATATGAATGAAAATAAACAATGATTTTTTAAAAATTTGAACATTACATTTATTCTATTTATTAATTTCAAAATATAATATATCAAAGGTCCTCCATATACCATAGTACCTTGGTGGATTTAGCATATGAATGTTGAATAATTAATTTAATTTTAATTTCCTAGTTTGGCATTTGAGTTTTTAATTTTGATTATGAAGAATAAATATATTATAAAATAAATTTTTTTTTAAAAATTTGAATTTTTTTAATGGTCAAGTGAACCTCTATTTAGTAGTTTCTCTCCAAGACAACGGTATGTCAAACTTTTACATTTTAAACATTTTTTTCAAAATTTTGGCATATTAAAAAAAAATTAAATTTTGCCAAAGCTACCAAGATATTATCGTAGTGTAAATGAAATTCACATTCGTTATATCAAAAAAAATTCCTTAGGGTGGTTGCAAAATAAGGTGAATTATTTTTTGTGTCACATTATAAGTTTTTATTGAATGTTGTGCACTAACATACCATAAAATCATGATTATGTCAAAAATTTATTGAATTAAGAAAAAATATTTATTAAAAATTACAACATATATTCTCCAAAATATATAGTCATGAATTTTTGAAGGTGAAAAATATGGACTAATCTTTTTTTTTAATTTTTTATAGGAATATAATTTTGTTTAAAATATTTTATATGGACCCAATATATGATATATTTGCAAGAAAAACAGAACACAAAAAAGTGTTAAAAAAAGAAAACTTAACACAAAGAAATTATGAACTTTTGAATGTTTTAAAATAAAACCTTATTTAAAAAAATCAAATCAAAATCATTTATTGATGAATTTTTTTAAAAAAATTTAACATGTATGTTAAAAAATCATATGATTAAGCTTTGCTTGAAATCATCTTTATTAATTCATTAATCATATTTAATCCTCAATTAAACAATGATATCACAATAAATTTAAAAAATTAATATCATCAAATGAACTTTTTATGGACTTTTTATTTGATGAAATATTGTGTTATTCTTTGTCTTCTTCAAAATACCCATCTTGGTGTCAAACACAACATTTTAGTTTTTTTCCTTTAGAGATTTTGTCAAATTTTTTTCCCAAAAAACAAATTTGGAGGCTTTTGGATTTTTTTTGGTTTTTCTAGTGTAAATTACACTAATTTTCGATATTTAAAAAATTATTATTTAAAAAATTAATTTATATGTATTATTATTATTTTAAAACTCCCACTATTGCATCAGGCCTTTGTGTTTTTTTTTTTTTTTTTTT
>Ga0116227_10003901_pt1 | contig 32756 bp, 26 predicted proteins | sample S1TSphgellanicum_FD_89693 | JGI IMG/M metagenome (GOLD analysis project Ga0116227, IMG submission 89693) | Host-associated microbial communities from peat moss isolated from Minnesota, USA - S1T2_Fb - Sphagnum magellanicum MG | ecosystem: Host-associated > Plants > Peat moss > Unclassified... | reverse complement strand
TGGCGAGGATGCCCAGCATTAATTAGCGTTAATGCTAACTGTCCTCAGATTTTCTAGTTTGATATTTTGAAGATTGTCAAATTTGGCTAAATATACTTATGGACTATTGCCACTTGAGCAATATCACAAAATTGAAAAAAGAAAAACACCCCTTAGACATGGCTTCTTCTCTTCTTTTTTCCAATTTATTGATATTGAAGATTTTTTTGGGAAAAAATAGTCGAATTTACACTACAAAAGAGCATTTTCCAGAAAACTCCCAGAAATTTTTCCCTCCGAAAAAGGACAAAATTTGTCAGCGTGAAGGTACAAATTATTGGACCATCTCCACCCACACCCCTTTGTTGGGCTTCTTTTGGTGTTGACCACACGCAACAGAGAGTGTTAATTATTCTCCCATCACCACCCATGCCCTTGGAAAAACGGACTGTACAACTTGCAAAACTCGGGTGTAAAAGATCTCGAACAAGGATTCGAAGTTCGAACTTACCCTATTCAATAGCCGCTTCATAAAGTCAAAGATCATGCACTAGCTGGTGAATTACATGACGGGGCATGGCACGTGGTGCTCTTTTGCAGCTGGATTTTTGCAGGTCAAGTGGTACCATATATAATTGAAGAAGAAATAATGGAGCACATGGGTGAAAGGAAGACTTTTAGTACAATCTTGCAAATGAAAAATTGGTGAAAAGAGGTCCATAGGTGAAAAGAAGACTTTCACTACAATCTTGCAATTGAGAAATCGATAAAAGAGGTTGTGGCCTGCGTCCTTTGCTGGCTCCTACTTTAATCACATGGAGCTTTGTTTGCGCAAGTCAATTTTCGTCCCATCGGCCTTGCATCGATCCACGGAAGAAGAGAAAGCCAAAGCAAACCAACAGACCTTGCGTAGAACAAGAGGCAAGAAGCATCGATAACTCTGACTACTTTTAGACGCAACTTTCGGGTCAGCTGCTGACGAGCCAAAGCACGCCCTTTTATCCCAAATTCTTTGGCACCAAGCTCTAGACCACCTATAGAGCTAATCCGATGACCTATAGAACTAATCCGCTGACAGATGACCTAGAGAGCTAATCCAGTGACCTATAGAGCTAATCCGATGACCTATAGAGCTAATCCGACGACTTACGGGAGAATAGACAAAGGCAACAAGGATTTTTTTTCGAATTCCTCAAGTAAGTGCATTGGCACGGATCCCCACCATTAATCTATCTACGAAGGAAGGTAGTTTGTTTTGTTTTGTAGTTATTAGATCCACAGAACCCGGATGCTTAAGATCTTGTTCTCAGTGTCTTTGGAAAGCTCTAGACAAGGATGGGTGCATGGGCTTGGCTCCATGACGTTTTGGACTTTTGCAAGTTCTTGAATATTGAAGGATTTCTTCACTGAAAATTAAATTAAATCGTAGCTGAAAATTTCAGAGGAATTGGAATGTGCAATTGGTGTTGCTGAAAAGATCTTGATGAACAGGATTTAATGGAATTTATTTGGTAAGATTTGGATTTAGAAATGTGGGAGATATTGATTTTTAAGTGATTTCTGGCGCTGAAAATTCAAAATAAATTCCAAAAAACAGGTTTTGAAAGGAAAAATCAGTTGAGGACCTGGTAACTCTTGGGCCATCGGCACAGGGCACAATATTTACCATTAAATGGCGACTGTCCCAGATGGGTGTATCATTTTTACAACATTGCTGCTACAAGTGACGACCTAGAAAGTGCCTAGGTCTAGAATGTGCCCAATTTAATTATTTTTATTTCGAAAAACAGTGAAAAATTCATAGAAATCACCCAAAATTTTCTTGTTTTTTCATTTTATGGAAAACATTTGGCCAAGTTGGGAAATTTCGCGACCTGATAAAGGCGCTTAAAGGTAGGCCGTTGGTGATTTAAAAAAAAATTGGTGGATATTTGCACCATTTTGGGGAAAATATTTCTCAAAAAATATATAGGCATGCTTTATATTAGGCAGGGGTGCGATAGTATCTAAAGGTCGACAATCATTGTCAAATATTTAATTAATTTTTTAAAAACTCAAATTTGAAATGATCAATTTTCGACAGATCTTGAGCCTGGCATTCTTCTAGAAGCTTCTGGATGTTCTCTGTAACCTTGGCTTTTATCCTCAATCATCTCAACTACTAAGCTCCCACCCTACCATCCGTAGGCTGATAGTAGTTAACACTATGTCTGGCATCGTCTCCAAAAGGTTTGATCAACAAGTTCCAAGAAAACAATGTAGCAATGTGGAATACCTCTCAAGTTCCAAAAAAAGTCTCTAGAACTTTGGGTACAATTGACAAGTATTTATTCAAAAATTCCAAAAATTCCAAAAAAATTTAATTTATATCTAACTAGCCCAAGTATTACAACATTAGTTGAGGCAAAAAAATGCTGACAAACAATTTTAGGGACCTTAATTTTCATGTTGCCAATGAGAAGGCTCAACACGCACTCAACATAGCCTAATTTTTTTCCTTTTCTTTGGCTTTGGGGAAAGTGTTGAGGAAAGATTTTTTTTGTTGTCCCTAATATGATCCTATCAAGTTATTAAAGAGTTCTTCGATATGTTCCCAATAGTACCACATTTTTATAGCATATGCTTTGCCCAAAGTTGTCCTTCTTTCACATGTATGGCACTCCATCTCTCAATAAAAAAATTATATTTGAAAATCATTTAAAAATTATCTACATTTGACATATGTTGAATGTGGCATTCTTCTAGAAGCCTTTCAATGATTTCCATAACTTTGGCTTTGATCCTCAATCATGTCAATTACAAAGTAATTCCCAACCTACCATATGTAGGTTGATAGTAGTCAACAATATGTCAACAACATCTCCAAAAGGTTTGCTCGCCAAGTGTAGGGTAAAGCCTTAGGATGGGGGCTTTTGCAAAAGAAGGGGCCTAGGATGAGGCCGAGTCTAGCCTTGCATTTTGGGAATGTCCCCCACCCATGGGCTTTACCTATCATAGAGCATGAGGCAAAATTTATCATGAACCAAGCCTACATAGATCACGAGGTGTGGGAGTGGGAGGGATATTATGCATACTCTTCAATAATGGGAAGGAAATTATGCCTAATTATAGGTGTAAGAACCCTCCCATTATTGAAGAATAGGCATACTATCCCTCTCATTTTCTAGGAGGGAAATTGATGAATACAAGGTGCCTTCCAAATACAATATAGATTTTCTCTGAATGCTTTACTTTCCAAGAAATCAATGTAGCAGCAATATGGAATAATTCTCAAGTTCCAAAAAAGCTTTGAAAATTTTTGGGCACAATTATGAGATATTTATTTTTAAATTCAAATATTTCACAAGTAATATAATTAATGTTGAACTAGCCCAAGTACTACAATATTATTTGATGCAAAAAATGACAACAATTTTAAGAACCTTAATTTTCATGTGGCCAATGAGAAGGCTTGACATGCACTTAATATGGCCCAATTATTTATTTATTTTGACTATGGGGAAAGCGTTGAAAAAAGATTTTTTTGTTGATTGCAATATGATCCTATCAAATCCCTAAAAAGTTTCTCAAGATGTTTTCAATAGCACCACACTTTTATCCCATATGTTTCCCCCAAAATTGTCCTCATTTCACATGTATAACTAGGCCCTCCATCTTTAATAGAAACTTTTATTTTAGGGAATTTGCAAAGTTGTAGTTTTTTCATTTTTTTTTTGGATGAGCCAATCAAAATGGCTTGTTGCAAAAGAAAGAAATTTGTTGAACTTGGGAGGCACTTCATTTAATTAATATTATTAACCTTAAAAATATGGGGATAATATAAAATGGGAGACAAATGAATTTTAGGGTATGTTTGCATGTCATCCACTCACCCACTATTAACCATATTCAATTTGGTGAAATGATTACAAAAAGATTTATATGTTCATCTCACTATTTTTCAACCCTTTTTTAAAACCCACATTTAAAGTGTAATTAGGTCATGAATTATGATTTAAGGGATACAACTAGGCTCATGGATTAGTATTATTTCATCTATCATCACCCAATACATTCATCTACATTCATCAATTGTTTTCATTCACATTCATCCATATTGATCTTTCATTATTTGACCATGTACACATTTTACACATAATCTGAAAGGATAAGGAAATATCACAAGTACATTCAAATTGTCGCAACCTTACTTTGAGAGAGTGTGAGGATGAAACTCACACTCTCGAAATGGGGACTTGGGAATCCTTCGAGACTTCCAAAATTTCAGAGTTTGATTGCAGGGGTCAAAACACCTCACATTGAAATGTTATTTATATCATTGGAAAGCTATCAAAGTGTAGACGTCAAAAATGGGCTCGCATGGGCCATTTGGACATCTGCAACACACGTTATGACAAAAAGAAAAGTCAAGAGTCAAATTGGTAGTTTGACCTTTGACCACTAAAAGTTGGGAATCGACCCAACTTCGATGCGTGCAGGTGGAGTGCAACACACTATTGAAAAGCTTTCAAGGAGAACTACAAGTTTGCTTCAAACCTCATCCCAATTGAAGGTTTGAGCAAAGAGTTATGACCTCGCAAAGTCCCAAGAGTCCAAACCAGGATAGTTTCGGAACTCCTCCTTGGGAGTCCTGGGACAAAAAGCCATTTGGATGTGGGTGTCGCGGAGAGGTGCAGAGAATACTATATGGGGGAAGGTGGTGGCTTCCCCCAAGTCTAAACATTTTCCAAATTAGATTCCCATAATGTAGGGGAAATCAATTCCATTTGTTGCATATGTAGATCATTAATGCAACCATGCCAACTTTGTACCCACACAAAACGCGCACCATACAACATCATTATTAGGGCAAGTGGGATTTATAGCCCAAACTAGTGGCAAAACTTCACTCCAAAAGTTGATCAAGTTGTTGAAAAAAACAAAAACATCGTCTTTGAATGCAATTTTGATTGCATTGTAATAACGCCAAATGTCAATTTAAACTAACTTCACATTTTCAACAATATTGACAACATAAATGTTTCAAGCTTGAGCCATCTTGATTAGCCCATTCAATAACTCAAGCAAGGGCATGATATAATGGAAACCAAGCAAAATCCAAACATCAAATGAAGTGATGATGTTGGCATTAGTGATTTCATATGTCGATCGATCTGCCCACATTTACATAATGAATGGCTTGTATTATGTTAACACCTTCTTTGCAGGAGAGAGCATCGACAACCATCACATTTTCACAATTCGAAGGATCTTCAAACCCTTCACATCCAACAAAACAACCAACCTTTCAAGCTCAAGAATTGTCTTACTAGATGATAAAAGTAAAAATATACCTTAACAAGAAACTTTTCAATGTTATTTACTAGTGATTGTGTGGATAATGTTTTCACTACCAAGTCTGTCCTATGTGTAAAACAATGGATAGGCACAGAAAATGGAGCCACATTGCACTTGATCTAAGTGGTGACGCCATTATGCACACCAATAAACATGTTATTTCCATTAGTCCCAAACAACACCAACTTTTGGCCAACAACTTATTCATTCATACCCCCAAAACTAAACAATGCACACAACAATACTTGGGTTAGATTTGCTATAATTGCACTTGATGTCACCTTTTCCAAGGTGAGCATAATCAACACTTGCTTTCACTTCTCCAACACATAAGCATGGATTTCAAACCAACTAGTGTTATCAATTATAAAAACCTCATCAACAAAGATGGAGATTTACCTAACAACATAATACCTCGTTCATTCTACACTCCACAATGTCACACAAAATCATAGCCATCTCCCACCTAGAAGAATCATTCTAATGTTTTTTGGGATTGTTCTTGAATTTTAAAAAATTGAACACACCCTTAAAACTTTCATACTCTATCATAGGTTGACCTTGATTTAAAACATGAAAGCATGAAACAAACTAGGTTTTCTTATGCTTATCCTCTCCCTCAATGCCAACACATACATGTTGGAAGACATTTGTTGGTGAGATTGGGAAATAAATTGCTTTTCATTTTTTTGGTGCATGTTGTTTTCAAAATAAATTGTGCCTTTAAGTCAACCTGGGGTATCCGCTTGAGCTTTTTTCTTGAACTTAGGAGTTAATAATTTGTGATAGTTTTCTATTTGGCTGCACATAATTCATTTTACTTATGAAATCTTGCCATCTGAACCTATTACAAATTTTGTCCAAGGGAGCTTTGCAACCCAAATATTTTTGAAGGTTCTATTTATTTCATATTCCTTCCTCTTAAGAGATTTCTCTTGCTGGTTAGGTTGTACATGAGGAGGAGGAGGTGTGGCTTTAAATTTTTTTATAATAATCATACCCTAACTAAACATTGCAACATGCGAAGGAGAAGAAGAACCAAAGATCAACTTCCACTTGAAGTTGGAAGGTAGGGCAAGTAATGCCATGATGGTACAAACAATAGACAAGGAAAAGTGTAGACAAAACAAGCAAATGACCACAAAAAGCAAGCTCTCAAATCCAAAGTTATGGCGTTTGGTGCAAAACAAAAAAACCCAAAGAAAATAAAAATAAATGTCATGACTCAAAGCTAGATACTAAACTTTGAAATTAGATTTCAAATAACAAACCTTCAAAGTGAGCAATGATAAACACATATTTTGTCACAATTGCAACACACAAATCAAGTCTCTAATAAGAAACTTTGTAACTCGTTGCAAGCTACAAGGTAGGAATTGCCATAACCACCATGTTTTGAGCTTCATAAATCAACTCCCCCTTTCTATCCTACAAAAGCCTTGAGACTTGATGCGTAGCCAAGCCACACACAAACCTAAAACCTTGAACCTTCATGACTCCAAAAAAGAATCTAGCGAGGAGGAACCGAGAGAGGGAGGTGGAGTGGTGAGAAGGATTACATAGAAGAAGCGCAGTCGGGATGAACCATAGAGAATGGGAGGGGAGGTTCTGGCTTTTCTAACCAATGGTCAAGATGGGAAATGGCGATATCTCTCCCATTCGATGACTTAGATGGCTACTACACAAAAATAGGGTGAGGGGGATGGCGAGCTGCTGTGTTTCGCCGTAATTTAAGGGACGATTTGATTGTTGTTAGCCTTGCTTGAGTGGTGATAGTACCAATTTTTTTACATTATTTTCTAGGCTTATGATTCTTGATTCGCACAGCCCTTTCTGGCATTGCCAAAAAAAAATGCGCTACCTGGCTTTGCTAGAACAAACATATATGTACTGTATGGGCAAAGTAAACAAGCAGGGGACCAGTGCACCCTGTAGCATGGATGGTGGGTGGACAAGAGACACATTTTCATTGTATTCCCATCCCTAGTTAACCAATATGGTTAGCTATATACTAACCATCCACATGCATTTTCACCTAACCAGTAGCAAACTAATTAGTGCCTTACCTAACTACAAACCTAAATGAAAATACTTCCGATTTCCTACCTACCTACCTATAAACTCGTCCACTTACATTAGTAGTTAACTAGGTAGGGGAAGCTGCAGCAAGTAGGAGGGCAATTACTTTCCCTACCTACTTACCTATGATATTCACCCACTTAACCTAGGTGGTTATCTAGGTAGGGGAAGCTGGGTACGTATGTAGGAGAGCACTTACATTCCCTATCTAAAGTATGATACTTACCCACTTCCACAGGCGGTTTACCTAGGTAAAAGGGAAGGTGGGGAAGGAACAGGCACTACAGGGTAGGTCGGCAAAGTGGAACTTATATGTTCATCCACAACTGAACATGGGTCCATTGGTGGATAGCAGGTACTTACTGGGTCAAATAACAACTTCAGGGGAGGAGTGCAGTATAAATTCACGGTAGGTGCCCATGTTCAACTTCCCACCCCAGGTTGGATCTGGAGATTTCAGAAGGACCGTAATCTGGACCGTTCAGATTGTCCAGATCCCGGGGTTTTTTTTACAGGGGAAGGGACTGATTGTTTGTACCGGTACGCACTCTTTCTCCCGGATTCGTCGTTTGTGGACGGCGCGTGGGGAAGCTGCTGTCGTCGTCGCCGATTGCGCAGCGGAAGCTCGAGCGTTCGAAAGCCGATCGTTTCCATTGCATGCGTTTGAGAGCTTTACTTTGTGTCTTGGGTTCTATGATAACTCGTGATCACACTTTGACGCCTCCGAAGGTACTGAAGCCGGGGATTTTGTTGGGCTGAGGGCGTCGACTTTGCTTTGGAGCGTGCTGGAAGAATTTGATATAATTAATTGCTCGCAATTCGTTTTCTGCCTTATGTCTTATGTATCTGGGTTGTTTGTTGAATTGAGTGCAAGTAGGAGGAAGTCTTGTAGGTATAGTAGGAAGTGCAACCAGTTTACTCTCCTGTACAAACTCTTGCTTGGTTCTTTTCTGATGGTTTTTTGGTTTCCCGTTTCTGACTGGGAAGAACTGAGAGTGCACAGCCTGGTGGCTTCTGTCTGGTATAAGGGTTCCAGGCTGATTTTTGGCTGGTATGAGGCAGAGATATATACCTGGTGTTGAGACCGGTACAGCCCCGCTATGAAGCTACCTGCCTACGGAGTCATACCAACCGTTTGGTCGTTTCTGTGATACCAGGACCAATATCAATCTATATACCAGGATTCCAATCTGGTGCCTGCCCAACACTGGTCTTGACATTGGTGAATTTCTTGTGAATCATGGGTTATGGAAAAATTGCTGGACAGCAACTCAGTTGATGATCATTTCTGACATCGCATGTTTTTTGCTTCTGCAGAAACAAACTTGCAATTTGAGAAGTTGGAAATTGAGCAGTGTGAAGAATATATTTATTTAGTCTTGAAGCTCCACCACTCAAGATTCTTGAAAAGTAATAGGGACTGCTTTCTCTTGGCAGAAAGAATTTATAACAGAGGTTGCAAAATGAGGAGCAGTTCCAATGCTGCTGCTGCTGCTGCCCGTCCAATAGATCCAGATCCTCCAGCTCCAAACTCAGATGTGAAATTCTTGAGCTTGATCAAATATCACTGGACAGACTGGGTGTGCCTAGTTATCCTCATAATCATTGAAATCATACTTGAGTTCATCCATCCTTACAAAAGATATGTGGGCCCCAAAAATTTCGTCACTGGTGAACTTCTCTATCCGATGCACAGCCAAACAATCCCATTTTATGCTGTGCCTGTGAGTTTTCCTCATCTTCTTAAAGTGTTTCCATTCTCTTTACAGGTCTTTATATCACAGAGACAATTGTGGTATGTCTTGAGGATCATAATTTGAGTGAGGACAGGTTAACATCATATGTCTTACGGGAGTGAGCCCCAATTTTCAGTTGTGCAACAAGGGTAGTAAATGTGCTAATAGACTGAGAAATCTGCATCATCTGTGAACTGGGTGTGAGCAGATTTTTGCATTGATAATACCCCTGGTGTTTATTCTCACATATTTTTTCTGGAGAAAGTCACAGCAAGATGTCCATCATTCAATCCTTGGTAAATCTTTCTCAATGCTACCGCAACCATTGCTTTATTGTGGAAATAACAATTGGCGGGGTGGATGAGGAAGTGAGCCATCTAAAACTTGAATTGTCTTTTTCTGCAACCATGCAACAGTTGTAGCGTCCTGGCACCAACCCTCTTGCTGTGTATATAGTCTCTTATCATTTCGTCTAGATTGCTAATTCAACCTGAGACTGCATTGGATTATGGTGTATTATTTGTAGGTCTTTTGACTGCTGTAGCACTCACAGCAGTAATAACAGATGCACTGAAAGATGGGCTTGGATTTCCTCGACCTGATTTTTATGCACGCTGTTTTGGAAGTGTAACAGCCACTCCAGTGAGTCTGCTCTTGTCTTGTGTCAAAATTCATTCATCTCCTTTTGAGTATCAATCTGCAATGTAGGAGGGGTTGGAATTAAAGGAAATTGTTGCCTTCCACTCAAAATGGTCCACCTACATATCAGATTTGTGGCTCAAGAATTTGACTGTTTTGAGATTAAATTTGGTTTAAAATCCTGTTTAAAAGCCAGTGGACGACTGAAGTTTCGCAGTCTCAGATTCCTGAAAGTAGACCCAAATTGGCTTACTGCACATATGGGGCACAAATCTACATGATCTTTGTTTCTGCATGAATGATGTATCAAAAAAGTTGTTGAAACTCCCATGTTGGACTGTTCATGGCAGCTGTCGAAACTACATGTCCCATTGGCTGCTCAAAGCTAAAGAGGGGCTACTCATGTGAATGCATTCAGTCTTTCTATGAATGGAGGGACTGAAGGAAAAGAAAAAGTGGGGGGGAGGGGGGAGGGTGGGGTGAGTTTGATGGAGCTAATTTGCAACTAATGGTTAAAGTCAACAAATGCAGGTTTATGGTCCAGATAACAATGTTGCATGCACTGGATCCCCATCACAAATCAAGGAAGGATACAAATCATTTCCTAGTGGGCATGCCTCCGGTATGTAATTTCACCTTAGTTGGTTGTCTTAGATACACTATGTAGTTAATCAAACTTCTGTACAGGATAGGAGGTTTGGAGACCAGAATGCTCAAATTGTTCTACTTGGTCATTCAAATCAGTGGGGCTTCGCGTCTTGATCATTCTTTGGGAATTGATTTGCAGGGTCGTTTGCTGGATTAGGCTACTTGGCAATGTATATTGCAGGCAAGCTGGGAACTTTTTTTGACAGGAGAGGCCATACTGTGAAGCTGCTACCTGTGATCCTCCCATTGCTACTGGCAACCTTCATTGCCGTTACTCGTGTGGACAATTACTGGCACCACTGGTTTGATGTTTTTGCTGGAGGTCTTCTTGGTAAGTCTGTCCTTTTGCCCGTATGTGGGATTATTATGTCCACTTCTTTCTCATACTAAGTGCTCTTTGGATCAACATTTAAACTGCTGAAACCAAAACCCATTTTCTGTTGCTATGATCTGCAGGATTATTTGTGGCATACTTCTGCTATCGTCAACATTACCCCAGCTTGTTTGATGTTGAAGGTGTGTGAATCACTCCTGTTTGGCACTTAAAGGCATTACTGAAGACAGGACAAAAGAGGTTCAAAGCTAGAATGGTACCCTTATATTTACTAGCAATAGATATATGCATTCTAGCTGCATGAGGCCTTTACCTCCCAAGAATTTTGAAAAATTGATGGCCTGTCCTTGTATATGTGCAGGGTCAAGTCCATATCCACACATGCAGAGGCACCCAGTGCAGCCATTGGCAACGTGGGCAGCACACAGTTCACCAAGTTGGGAAGGGCCTGATAATCATGTATGAGGTTTGCATGAAGATGCAGAGGCATGGATCAGAGGATGATCCATTCAAGGGGGTGATTTCACATAAACTTCTAGCTTCCAGTCAGTGTGCTGCTGCTGAAGACTGATTGCCAGTAAGTTGTGATCTTGTCTATGATTAAGGCCATCCTCCTTTGTACAAGTCATATGGTTGGGCCTTCTTGACAACAAGCATTCTTAGTGTCCAGACGTAGGAAATTTCATGTGCTTTTTTACAGGCAAATCTTAGTTTGTATTGAGATCCAAGCCACTTTCACCCCAGTGGACATCTTCAGTGCAAGGTTTATACAATTCCTAATGCTTTGAAGGGTTAGGAATCATGCTCAACATTGCAGTTTCACACATTTGTCTTTTGAACTCCCTGTTGGTTGCAAATCCCAAATGCAGAAAGGCTCCAGTTTCTTCAGTTTTTCACGAGTCTCTTGTGCTTTGCAAATTCAGAGATTGTTCTCTGTGGCTTGTCTGGAGCAGTCATGAAAAGCTTTTGAGACTGATTACAAATCTGACATCTTGGAGCAAGCAATTATGATGCATCGGAACCTTTGCAAACTAGTTATGAAGTTCAAAGGGACAAGGAATCAGTCAGTACCTGCAGAAGGTGGAATCATATCTGGTCTACAGTAACAAGCTGTAGATTGCAAAGCAATTCAGTCATGCATCCTGCTGATCAAATCTCCAGACCTGTAAATTGGAAACCATTCAGTCATACATCCTGCAGATCAAATCTCCAGAGCTGCAGATAGAGGCTGGTTTTCATTGCAACTTCCCAGAACTGTCAATACAAGCTCCAAAATAGTAGGCAACAAATGACTGTGGCAAGGTGTTGGATGTCAGAATCCCAAAAGGGAATGATTTCAAACAAAAGCTGCAAAGATCTGTGATAAGTGCTAGAAATCCAAACTCTAGCCCTAAATATAACAGAACTCAAAAGCAGCTTGTGGGTATCTGTACATTCTACTCTTGATTGTAGCAATGAGAGTAGGTGTCATGCTGAGAAATAAGGACAAGTAACAAGCTCTCTGTCACCATCCTATGCTGAGAACTGCGGAAGTGGAAGGGAGGAGAAGCTGTTATTGTTTTGTTTTCATGGTGTTGACATGAGACTAGTTGTAGAGAGAGACAAATTAAGAGAGCAAGAAAGAAAGAGATGGGTAAGGTGGGTTTCTTATTGTGAGCAGAGTTTTGGGTCACAGGATTTAAAGAGGAGCAAAGTTGCAATGAGTGTCCCCTTCTCACAATCTGATGTCTCTCTCTGCAGACTTTTGAACATATTCAGGGGACCTTACCTCACACCATCTGCAGCTTTGAGAGTCTCCAGTGCTAAACCAGCTTCTTGTTAGGAGATATATATACTTCAGTCCTCCTGTCCCATCTGTTTTGTTGCAAATGAAATCAGCCGGTTTCATTGCTTGTGTTGGGCTACTTAGCACAACCCAAAATTGGCAGTTTGCTGCAGCCCTTCACGTCATAAGAGATGCAGGATCCCCCTCTGGGCTTCAAGTAGGTTGCTGCTGGCTTGTACCCTGGCACAAACGGTTGTTACTGTCATGTGGGTTACAATGTGTCAACAGGCCAATACAGATCTGCAACTTCACAGTTCTCTCTCCTGTGGCAAACCTTATCAGCTAGGTAGCATGAAGGCAGGTACTAAAACAACAGTCAGTCATTAAGCATTTGGTAAGAACCACAATTTCTTTGTTTCCTCAATCCTACTACATCCTGCCACATTTCATGTACACAGATCATTGTACACACGATCAAACCAGACAATTTGAAGGGAACAGCTGCCTGCCTCAGAAGCAGTTCAAACAAAACTTCCAACAGTTTGAAGGAGCAAAATAACAACAACAACAAAACCCAAGTACCCACAGCTTCTTCACTCCTGTAGTACTCACAACACTCTTGTGTCACCTGCGTCATCATCATCATTACTACATATTTCAGTGAGGATCTGCATTGAACACAGACCAAAAGGCCATCCCTGGAAATTCTCTCTTTGCTCAAATCCATCTCTAAGTGTGTTGCACAAAAACCTCAGATAAACCAACACCCACTGGAAGGTCTTGGGGGATTCTTGAAACCCCAGTAGTGTTGTAGAGCCTCCACTCTCAGTATTGAGACCTTCGCAAAATCCTCTGCAACAACACTGAGAATCCTAAACAAAACCAGTCCTCTCTCTCTCGCTGGGAACTCCTTTCCCCTGTGTGCTTTTTGGTCTTTGAGATATGGCAACGACAATACTTCAGGAGTATTGCAACGACTCTCTTCTATCTCTATCTCTTTCTCCCTCTCCTCCTGTCTCTAGTGCTGTTCCCGCGTTTGCCGCTTGACTTGTAGCGGTGTGAAGTTGCCGCGGTTCTCGAGCGTTCTCTTCTAGGTTCTCTGGGAAGAAACAAAAAACCTTTGTTGTTTCCTTCACTCTTTCAGAAGACACACTGCTGCTACTTGGGACAGAAAGGAAGGAGCTTCTGCGGTCGGATCTGGCATCGAGAGCTTGGAGTGTGACCTAGTCTTCCTCTTCTTCTTGATATTCTTTCCAGGAGAAAGAAGGTTTTGGGTTGCTGGGGATTTGTTTCATTCTCGTCCCCGGTGGTGTCGTTTCTTTCTTGCTTGCTTGCTTTGGGCTGCTGCTGCAATGCAAGCTGTGGAGCATGATGCAGTATTTACCAGCGCGGAGGAGCAGGAGAAATGGTTAGCGGATGCCATGGCACTCGTCCAGCACCATGCTTTCTACATGCACCGCGCTCTAGTAAGTATTTTCTTTTCTTTTCCTGCTGATCTTCTACACCCCCCCCCCGCTCTCTCTCTGTTATGCTTCCTTTGAATTAGCAATAGACTTTGGAACCCCAAGTCCTCCAGAGGTGAAGAAAATTGGAATGTGAAGAATCCATCTGCAGAGTGGAAAAGAGTTTGATTTTTTTTTCCTGAGGAATTTGGGTTTGTTTCCTGGTGTGTAGGATGCAAACAACATTCGGGATGTGCTCAAGTTCTCAGCACAGATGTTATCAGAGCTGAGGACATCCAAATTGTCACCGCAGAAATACTATGAACTCTGTATCCCATCTTCTTCCTTTCCTTCCTTCCTTCCTTGGATCCAGCAGTTTTGAGAGTTGATTGTTGTCATTTCCAGACTAGGGTTTGATAGCAGCAGCAGCAGCCAGCTGTAGACATGACCCATCATCAGACATGAGGACATTAGATATTAACCTTGACCCATCATCCATCAGACATGAGGACATTTGATGAGTTGCGACAATTGGAAGTTTTCTTCGGGGAGGAAGGTAAACGAGGGCGCTTGAATGCAGACATCTATGAGCTTGTGCAACATGCTGGAAATATACTTCCTCGATTGTAAGCCCCAAAGTCTTCTTTGTCCATTCTTGATTTTGGTCTCACATGTGCCATCTGAAAGCATTTTGGTCTCTCAAGTGTGTGCCATTTTGGTGAGGAATCCATTCTAACAAACAGATGAGAAAGGAGGTTGCAGGTATTTGCTGTGCACAGTCGGGTCAGTGTACATCAAGTCAAAGGAGGCACCAGCAAAAGATGTGCTGAAGGATCTAGTTGAAATGAGTCGTGGTGTTCAGCATCCTATTCGAGGTCTCTTCCTTCGCAGCTACTTGTCTCAAATCAGCCGGGATAAATTGCCAGATCTTGGTTCTCCATATGAAGGGTACTTGCCTGTTTTCCATAAGCTGCCATTCCACATTCTTTCATCAAGCTTTCAGACATTCATCATGTTAACCCTTAAAAGACATGGATCATCATCCGATGCTATCTGATTCTACTCTGTGTGTTCCTGCCACCGCACGCCATCCTCTCACAAAACCTCCTGCGTTGTCTTTCACAGGGAGGGTGGCAGTGTCATGGATGCGGTGGAATTTGTACTTCAGAATTTCACAGAGATGAACAAGTTATGGGTGCGGATGCAGCATCAGGTTGAAAGCTTCCCATATCTATCTGCTCTGAATTGCCTTCAGTCATGTGTCTGCAGACCATTTCATTCTACCAGAATGATGCTAGCATGAGTTTTGACAAAACAAAGTGCACCGTCTTACCAATTTCCTGCAGGGACTTGTGCGGGACAAGGAAAAACGAGAGAAGGGAAGGAGTGAACTTCGTGACTTGGTAAGAAGGGAAGCTGTGGCTGGAGAGTGACTTTGTTTATTGACTCTGTATTATTTATTGGTGGCTAAACTCCAACAAAAGTTCCATCAGCATGTTTCCTTGAGTAAAACTATTGGGATGGTTGAGGCATATAAGACTACCCAATTCTGTTGGCAGGTGGGAAAGAATTTGCATGTGTTGAGTCAATTGGAGGGGGTGGATTTGGAGATGTACAGAGAAGTGGTCTTGCCACGAGTACTTGAACAGGTGAGAGACTATTGCTGTAAACATGGCAATTTTACAGATGTAGAACCGCAAATTGATTTGCTTTTGAAATCTCAGGGGCCAGTACGATGACCAGTTTGTGTAACTAGGGTCCAATCTGACATTTTCTTACTGTGAGAGGGGAGCAGGTTGTGAACTGCAAAGATGAGCTTGCGCAATATTACTTGATGGATTGTATCATCCAGGTCTTTCCTGACGATTTTCACCTTCAGACACTGGAAACGCTTCTTGGTGCTTGCCCCCAGTTGCAGGTTTATTGTCTCTATCTTCTCCTGACTAGCTTCAATTAATATGGTTCCATCTGTGCAAAATGGGGGCATGGCTTTAACAGACACAGACTGTGATGCATGCAGCCAACTGTTGACATAAAGACAGTCATGTCACAACTGATGGAGCGCCTCTCCAAGTATGTGGCTGCTTCACCTGATGTATGTCACGACACTTCTACACACCTTCACACTTTATGCTTAGTGCACACACTGACAAAAAAAAACCATTATGGCTCACATGGGTTGGAATGGAGTGCAGGTATTGCAGGAGTTTCTACAGGTTGAGGCCTTCTCCAAGTTTAGTCATTCTGTTGTAGAGGTGAGCAGCCTAATTATATATGTTTACACCTTTGGCCAGGTGGGTGTTGGAGATGCAGATGAATTGTAAAAATTGAATGCTGCTTTTGATTAGAATTTCCCAGCTCCTGCTGGAAGTTGTACACTTGACTCACTGTGAAATGTATTGCAGGTTATAGATGCACAGCCAGACATGCCATTGGTTGGTGCTGTCAGCCTTCATGTGTCACTCCTCACTTTTGTTCTACGAGTGCATGCAGATCGGCTGGATTACGTCGATCAAGTTCTGGTATGCAACAACCCTTTTGTGTCATGGCTGTATGTGAATGCAATATGTTTATGACAAATACATATGGAAGGGTGAACTCGCTCTAGAGAGATTCTCACTTGGTTGTGTATGTACCTTGCAGGGAGCATGTGTGAAAAAACTTGAAGGAAAGGGCAAGGTGAAGGATAGTAAGGCAACAAAGCAACTGGTGGCTCTGCTGAGTGCACCACTAGAGAAGTACAAGGATGTCGTGGTGGTGCTGAAGCTGAGCAACTATGCTCGGGTGATGGAGCACCTTGATTATGAGACTAACAAAATCATGACTGTGGTCCTTATTCAATCTATCCTCTCCAATTCCACCATGATCAGTGCTCCAGACAAGGTTACTGTGTACTACTACCCTGTTGCAACAATGTGTTCCTTTCCTTTAAAACCGTGCACATTCCTTGTGCTAACAATGGGGGTCTTTTCTTTTGTGATCAAAGGTGGATGCTCTATTTGAGCTACTGAAAGAGCTTATTCAAGATAGTGAAGGGCAGCCATTATTGGATACGGTAAGAACTACATCTGATTGATTGCTTCCCAGTGGGCATTTGTTCTTTGTGAATGCTTTGCTCTTATCATTGTTTTAGTAAACAGATTCATTGTAAGTTTCTCTCTCCTTTCCAGGAGGCAGGCTTGGTGGGTGGGAGAGTGATTTGTGCAGCTTTTTCCTTTTTAGATGGATGAAGAAGATTTTCAGGAGGAACAAAATCTTGTGGCACGTCTGGTGCACATGTTGGTAAATGATGATCCAGAGCAGATGTTCCTGGTGAGACAAGCTTCTTCCAAATGAAATCTTTTATGGTAGCAACCAGTGGGAAGAGTTTTATGTTTGACTCAATGTTTGTCCTTCACCTTTCTTCATTACTTTTAGGCAGACTTAGACTTCCACATTCCCAATTTGCAGACTACATCAACCTCAGACAATTATGACCTCATGTTGCAGAGAAAGAACGTAAGAGCTGACAAGGGTTAAGGTTTAGGGATTAGGGTATAGACAAAATGGACAAGCAGACAAGCAATATGGAACCGGGAGTAAGTGTGTTTGAGTAAATACTTCTGGTGTTTTATGTTGCTTCCAGATTTTGACAACTGCAAGGAAGCATTTTGTCCAAGGAGGTCCCAGACGACTGCAGTATACTCTGCCACCTCTTATTTTTACAGCCCTCAAAGTAATGATGTGTAGCCCTTTTTCCTTTCCTCAACTTTGTCTTAGCTGAGATTTGAGGTGCATGCTATACATCTGTAGCCACTAGTGTTTTTTGGACACTGGTACTGACTGGAACATCATTACCTTTTGGGTGCAGTTGGTACACTCCTTGCAGGCTCAGGATTTGCCTGAAGAAGGTGAAGGGTCTGGGTCAGTATCACTGAAGAAGGTGTTCCAGTTCTTGCATCAGGTTTATTCCCATTTTTGTCAGTTGCAGGCAACAGTGGATTCTTGGGTTTACTGTTCTACTTGTACAGACTTGTGATGTTTGCTTTTCTGCAAGTTTGCCCTATGGGATCCTGAATGACATACAAACTTCCACGTTTGGAGTAGACTGCACTGCACTAAGGGGTTGTTGCCTTCTGCTGTGTAGGCAGTCCACAAGTTATACCTTGAGCTTTGCAAAATAGGATGCTGAGGGTTTGAGGTGCTCTTGAATAGAGTGTCTCAATAGAAGTGCTTGAAATCTCTCCTTGCTGAATGACTTTTCTTTCTAGCTCATTGGTGTTAGGAGTTCAGTCTTAATGATGTTGTGTTGGATTTTGAGTGCCAGATGGTGGAGGCTCTTGCAATGGTTCCAGCTGCAGAATTGTCTCTGCGATTGTACCTTCAATGTGCAGAGGTATTCCTTGCAATCTATCACATTAGCTCTTCTCTTGTCCTGTGCAACTCTCCATTGAAGTTTCTTGGAAACCTGCAGGAGATAATCCTAGTGAGCACAATTTTGCAGGCTGCAGGTGACTGTGGCCTAGAGCCAGTGGCATATGAGTTTTTCACGCAGGCATTTGTGTTGTATGAAGAGGAAGTCTCGGTGAGTCAAGAAGCAGATCCCAGTCATTGTGATCAATGTGCACCTGCTGTGAAGACTTGGCACTCCATGCTTATAGGTTATTGCTGTGTGGGGATTGCAGGATTCCAAAGCTCAAGTGACTGCCCTACAACTCATCATCGGCACATTGCAAAGAACACGAGTATTTGGAGTTGAGAACAGAGATACACTTACACACAAAGCAACTGGGGTAAGTTGAGGATTTTGTACTGGAGTGCATGGAATTGGTGCTTGATTCCTGTTTATTTGAGTAGCTAACGCTTTTTAAGGGCTGTACAGTATTCAGCAAAGCTGTTGAAGAAACCCGACCAATGCAGAGCTGTGTACATCTGCTCACATTTGTTTTGGGTTGAAGATGGTGGTACAATTGATGGAGAAAGGTACACTCAGCTCCAATCTGTAACTTTCTTTTGGAGGGCCTTGGGGGCACAGCTTGCTAGTTGTCATCCTTTTGGTTTCTGTCTGAACTTGTGCCATGGGGCAGAGAGCTGAAGACAGTTGTTTTAAAGCTCTTCTTTCACTTCACATTTTAAAGCAGCTCAAATGTGTTTGCTTCTAAGAGCTTTGCAAGTCTTTTCTAAGATTCTACCAGGTACAGAATCGAACTCACACAGTGGTTTCCCTTCCCAATTTGCAGGAGGTTTATCTATTTTGTCTCTCAGATGCTTTTGACACATGATGTTGTGCAATGTTGGCAGGGTACTTTTATGCTTGAAGCGTGCATTGAGGATTGCCCATGCTGCTCAACAAATGTCCAGTGCTACCCGGGGTACTAATGGACCTATGACTCTCTTTGTGGAGATTCTAAACAAGTGAGATGTCATGTCCTTTTCCTACATCTATATATCTGCCTTCAGAGTCATATCTCTTTCATTACAAGGTCCTTATTTCAAACTTCATTTGTAATTAGCTGATTGGAACACAGACTCACAACTTCTGCAAGTCAGACTCAAATGGGTGCAGCAAAAATCATTTGTGGGGAAATCAAACTAACATTTGTGACCTGTGGGTGCATCAGATATCTCTATTATTTTGAGAAGGGCAATCCACAGGTAACAAGCTCAGTTATTCAGGGTCTGCTTGAGCTCATTGTCACTGATATGCAAAGTGAAGCTACGACCCATGACCTAGAGGTAGATGTATTCCTGGCTAGCACAGTGCGATACATCCAGTTCCAGAAGCAGAAGGGTGACAGCATTGCAGAGCGGTATGCATCTATTGAAGTACAATGAGATGTTCATCCATGACTTTAGTCTGCAGTTTGTTATTCTTTCTTAGAGGTCATTCTAGGAAGCACTGGAGAGAAGAATTCTAGTGAAACACAGTCCACCTGTACTTAAGTCCACCAAGTAGATGAGTACTGCACTTTTTGACCCCAAAGTTGAGATATATTTTTGATGCCAAAGATAGAATCTTCTGCTCCAAAATGTGATGATTGATATATAACTCACATTTTACCCAATGATCTGGCATGCTTTGGCCATATTCATTAGCAGCTTTGCTTCAGACAGATGAGTGAAATAGTGATTTGAATGTGGTGGGTTGTAAGACTCTGTTAGGAGTGCCAACTGTTCCTTTACTTTAGGGGAGGGATGAAGGGAGACCTGGGTATATATCAGTACATTGATCTTTAGAAAATGATATATAATTTCAATGATCAACAGCAAGAATTTCAAACGGTTTCAATACCCAAATTAATTTTATCTAGTGTAAATGATATTTTGTCTTTTGTTTACAGTTTCTAAGGTGGCCCTCATTACTACTTTTCTATTGTCACTTTTTTACAGAACTGTATGCAAGAAGATTGTTAGGTTTCCATCTAAAATTTCAAATAGAAAATTGAAGTTGTCCTTAGTGGAGATGATTTTTTGTCTCCTGTTTGGGCTTTCTACTTTTCTCTTCTCACCTTGTTACTAAACTCTGTACAAGATAGTTTAGTTTCCATTTAAAGATTTCTGCTCTTTCTCTTCCCCAAGTTTTGTCCTGCTCTATCTTTTCTTCTTCAAAAGAGAGCTGGAAGGGGTACTTTCAAGCCAATCAACATTTTCAAGCTGCCTGCCTCTGATTCAATTGGCAGGAATCAAATTGTTGATTCAAGGCAGAAGGTAACCATTGTCCAATCATCAAGGGGATAAATGGATAAAGGGAAGAACATTCATAGGTTTCAACTGAATAACATCAAGTAATTGAACTTAGGACAAAAGTAGACAGACGTTTAGGTGTATGGTGTGCAAAATTAAAGCACTGTTCTGCAAGACTCCAATACTCTGAACTCACAGTCCACAGACTGAACAGAAACCTAAAATGAAATCATCTATCTAATTATTAGTCAAATTTACAAAGTTCCATTACTTCAAGCCACTCAGTAACCTATGGCAGAGTTTTTTATTTGAGACAACAAGATTGCCAAATGAATCTATAGAAGAGTTTCTCATCAAACCATATCATCAAACTGATAAACAAATTTATAGCAAAGTTTCTCATCGAGAAAAATCATAAGATTGACAAACAATTTATCATCAAACTCACTAATTATAGCAGCAAAGCATTCAAACATTCTTATCTTACCAAACAAACATGATTTCAACAAAATTGAGCATGTGGAAAATTATTGATGAAAGGCACACAAAAGAACTTGTTTAAATATAACATATGTTTCCCAGCACAGGCCTTCACAGAGATCTAGCCTAGAAAAGATAAATTTTGTCCCTATGGAAATCACATTTTCAAACACAGACACCATTGCCCTATCCACTAACCCCCTAGCACCAGACCCTGCACTCACCTCACCATAGTCTGTTAAGCACCCATCTTTGCTTCTTGTCAGCAATCATCTTGTGTTCAGAGAACCGCACATAGCACACTTGGGTTTAAACAGTTCATAGACTGCACATAATTAATAACTTAGGTATGTTGTTTGCTACAAATCATTGCCCTACACAATGGCCACTTAATGTACAACATTCTTGTAGAACATGAAGCCCTTTAGAGCAAAAGGAGTACATAGTACAAATGGAGATGTGATGATGCTGCAACACAACCAGAAACCTCTGGCACCACAAAAATCAACCCAGATGCACATCAACCAGACATCCTATATATGACCTTCTATATATGACTTGTTGTCTGAGAAGCATAACAGCCAAGCTTTTTTGCTTGGCTACTTTGCTGCGCTCCTATTACACCTCTAGAATGTGTTGAAATAGATTGTACACCTTTTATTGGCACATCCAACCCAACCATCCACTTTGTCTTTGATGACCCTAATTGCTGCAGGGCACCTAAGATTGCATTTCGCTATGTGTTTCGAGCTTGAAAGGCTGCAACCTTTGAAAACATGTTGGGTGTCACTTGCATTCACCAAACCTAGTAGGTTAGGTTGCACTATTGAATGTGCTGCAAATATATATAGATCTATCAGGATTTCAAACATTATCATACCTGAATGCTACCAAACTATTTGCACACATCCACTCACAGTAGGTGACTATGAACCTCATAACCTAAAACCTACATTAATCGCAATCTGATTTTTACTGTGGCCCATCTAGCCATACCCAAGAGTTGTTTGCCATGGCTGGCTTCCAAGCAGCATTCTGAAACATGGGACCTTGCTTGATAGCCCACAATTTGGCAAAAAACCAATGCACTAATGCAGATGGGAAAATGTTTTCTATCTTTAGAAGGTCATAGTGTAGGAGTTGTTCTGCATTCATTACAATCACACTCCAATGGTTGGCATACTACATTGGGATTGTGAGGTCCTTGACATACAATGGGACTTCCAATTTCTTTTGGACAAATTGCAACACATTCTATTCTGATTCCCCTCTTTCTTTGGACTAGTTTTTTACAATGTCCCAAAGGTGAGGATGGGTGATGTACATCTGTTGGGAATCAATGTAAAAGTGTGAGAACCACAACTTGAATAAGTCCATGGCATCTATGCTTAGGTGCCCAATGGGGTTGTCCAAAAAGGAAATATTTGCATCAAGCCTCAATTTCACATAATGTTGTGAGATTTGGAATGAGAGTGTTGCCTCCTTTGTATCCCCCTTGTTAATAATGAACTCCTACATAAAAGATCCCAACCTAAAAGCAATAGGACATTTGATTACAATCTTGTGAAATTAGAAACTCTAAACCCATATTACTAAAAACAACAAAAGATGGCAAAACATAATCTCCCAAATCAAAATCAACTTATGCTAATCAAGATTGCAACATAAACAAGGCAGTATTATTGATGTATTGGTTGTGAACATACATTTTTCCTTGTAGTCTCCCCTCTCTTCTATTTGTTTGTTTCCCCCACTCTTGAAGTAACTCCTAAGGCACGTTCTACCATGATATTGAGGTTGGGGATGGCACACATGGGGCAATGGGAAATTTTTCTTGGAAAGCACAATCCTAGAAAGAAGGAAGGTGTCCTACGTAGTGAAAGATTGCAAATCAAGAGGGATGTGGTTTGTACAACCAAAGTAACAAGGCTTGGATTAGACACATAACATTGCAATAAATCAACTTCCTATTTGGTGAAAACATGGTAAAAGAATCAAAGGCACCAAGGTAAAAGTCCTTTTCCAAGGATTGTGCATGACACATGTCATTTTTGTGTTGGTTTATAATTTTAAATTTTATATTTCGAATATACAATTTAACACTACATGTTAGATATAAATACATTTTGACTACAAATTGATTTTATATCATGTCTTCATGCCTTCTATAACATAAATATGAATTTTTTTTTGTTGAAGTCACATTTTCAAAATCCATAATTTTCAAGGTCAACAACATTTTTGAGCCCAAATGGGCTCATATGGGTTACAAAAACAATTTTCATCAATTCAAGTTTTTTTTCCCTTCTAATCATCAATGTTAAAATCCTCTGCAATTTTTAAAAGGAATGGTGCACATTTGGTTTTTAAAAAGGACATTTGAAAAAAAACAAGGATTGTGCACTCTCGAAATTTGAATGTTTTGAACATGCAAAAACATTTTTTATTTGTGTCAAGCTTTGAGCATGTAAACTTTGTAATTAATTGAAAATATTCCAAAAAAAATATGACAATCCAAACTATTATGTTTCCCTTGTGATCTTTCAAACATTAAAAAATGTAGTTTTAAGGAGTGTCTATGCACTTGGGTGGCTTTTTTTACTATGTTTTTATCCCTTTTGTTGTTGATCTTGCACAAGGCTAAATTGAACTAGCACATTACAAAAATGGATAGCTTGAAATGTGAATATGTCATTCAAGCCCAATGATTTTACTATAATCTCATTAGAATAAATTGAGTTGTTGAGGATGTTGGTAATTAGTCCCAAATCCATAGGCAACACCTTGTGTAGTTGCTCCTTAGCCTCACCCACAAAACTCCCTCCTAGGAAATTTTATTTGTTTTGTTAAACATAATATAAAAAAACCATACAAATGAGAAAAATGTAGAACATACCAACATGCATAACACACTAAATATTTTGAAATAATATGGCAACATACCCAAGTTAATGATGTTATCTGTTGTTGGAATAACAATAGACAGCTCATTGTTGCCATTTGTTTGTTAACCATCATTAAAAACGTCTTCAATACTATGATATCACACTTCACAATTGGTCCCTTCCACATCTACAATGACACCCTTGGGGTTTTTAACCTTGTCCAATTTCACCATGAGGCCTTGCAATTAATAGTCCCAAAGCAACGAAAATATCTTTGCATCTTCCCTCAAAATGAAATGCAAGGTAGGCTCTTCCTCCAAGTCAACCTTCCCAACAAACAACTCGCCGATGTTTATGTTTTCTTGTAGCAACAAAACAGTACTAACAACCTTAAAAAAATCACAACAAGAACAAGAGCATATTACTAATCATGAATAATAACAATAACTAAAGCACAACAGGAATGGGAAGATGAAAAGTAAAATGGGTTGTGGTCACCTAGTCAAGGAATTGGCATTGGTCAAGAGATGATGTGTCATTGCACCACATGTCTTCCAACAACTTAATCTTTCCAGTAATATGTATGTTAACAATTGTTCTATGGGTGATCTTGTAAATGAAATCTCAAAAATTTCCAATAACAAAATGTTGTTACTCATGGTTGAAGCCTAGAAGCCCCAACAAATCATGTCGAGATGAAGAAACAATCTCATCATTATGATGAATCTTGGGAAACCATGCAAACCCATAGTCAGTGAAATCTTGAACCAGAAGGCAGATAAAATGAACCATATCAAAGGCAAAATTCAAGATGTTACATTTCATTAAACCATGAGGGTCCAACCATGTTATAAGGAGCCACATGTGCCCCTTTAGACCATTGCTTTTTCATTGTTTTTTTGAAGAATCCTTTTAGAATTTTTTTTATTGCGTCTTTCAAAAAACATTTTTAAATTTTTTAAATATTTGATATTATTATGTTAAGGTTTATATTTTTAAAATACCAAAATATGTCATAAAAAAATATTTTTAAAGTGTGCTTTTAGTGTCAAAACTACTTTTAAGCAATGGTTATAAGTCTTTAAAAATGTAAATTACATATTTTTTACTCATTAGATTAATTCCAAATTTTTATGATATGTACATAATGTATTCAAAATAACATTTTATAAAAAAATAGTTTTATATAATTATTATTTTTCTACAATCCAAAATTCAAAAAATTAAGAAATGGTTACAACTACTAATGGTATGTGTTAATATGACTACACCCATGAGTAAGATGAGCAAATGGATGCAACTTTTGGAAACATAATTTTTCGGGAATATGAAAAATAATGAAAACATTTGCCAATTTAGAAATAGCTAAAATTGTTACAAATGTAAAAATATACATAACGTAGAACATGGGCATAATTTTTTTTCTAGTGGGCATCTCCCATAAAGTGATCTATAAAACATTTTAAATGCCTGGACAATAGGAGGGCATTATATTTCCAAGGATAAAGGTTATGTTTCATTTTCCAATTCAACCAATATGTCCTACAACTCCTACTTAGTGTGCTACTATGGGCATTATGGACCTGTGCCACTAGGTGCCACTTGAATAAACAATGCACAAATGACTAGCCGCCAAAAATTTTCTCTTCTTTAATACCTTGAGCTTGCATGTAGATCAACATAGAATTGAGGAACCAAATGCAAAGATTTACGTATGTTATTAATGGTTAGATTGTGTCAGGTTGTGTGAACCAAGATGGGTAGTAACAAAATATATAAATGGCAATAGGAACCAAGGTTCTATGTTGAGGCCCAATGTGAGTAAGGAAGGTCTTTATAACCTCTAAGTATTAGAGGCAATAATTCCACCCAAGTTTATGGATCCCAAGGCAATTCCCATGTTGTTTCCTATGTGTATGGCATCAAATGAAAGAAAAAAATTGTGATATACACCTTTTCATCAAATTCATGAAGTTGTAGCAAAACATATTCATTTTTCTTCTTCTTAAAGGTCAATGAAACACCTACTTGCTTTGCCTTGTACTTCTTTCTTCAATGTTAGGTATTGCAAATAGACCTTCAAACACTTGATTTCTCAAAATCTCTCCATTGTCTTCTCTTCAACCCCATTGGATATCCATGGAACCAAACAATTTTTCACAATAATCTTTGTTTTACCACTTCTGTCAATACATCCATTTTCCCAGAAAAGGATCTAGAAACTAATTAACACATAGAGAGATTACATGCAACCTCAGATTGACATAAATGGTTACAAGAATTGAAAAAACATGAAGGGAGGTGGATGTAGACTTATAGAAAGATATAGGTTCCATTACCCAAATGTAACAATAAGATTGTTGCATAAAGTACCTATTGTTTCCATGTTCATAAGGATTGCCATGCATTTTTTGGGATCTTGCAAAATAATCATGTCCATAACCATGTCTATCTCTAACAACAAGGAAAACAACCCATTCATTAACATTTTTTTGGAAAAGGCAATTCACAAACACCTTTTATTGTGAATGTTTCTGTAGTTGCTAATGTCCTTGCCTCAACTTCAACTCTACTTAAATATGTTGCATTTTTCTATGGAAATGTAATAGCTAGCAATTGAAAACAAGGATTAGTTTACACTAGACTAAGAATCGAAAATTGGTGTGGCACTATTGTTCTAGGAAGGAACTTTCACCTTCTCCTTGGGGTAGGTTATACACAAGAACTACCCTTAGAAATGAAAAGTTTAGGGACACTTAGTTGCTTACCCTTGTTTTTTTTTAAGTAAGTGAAAAATCATCATCACTACTAGTGATGCATGTGTCTAGGCCATTAAGGTGGCATAACCCCCATTTTCCCAAGTTTCAAATTCGATGCAGTTCATTTAGGAGGAAGATCTATTTCATTTAAAGTAGGACATTTGTTTCAGCTAGGTATGTTCTTGCCAAACTTCACACCTAACTTAATAATTTTCTTTGTTTCACATTTGATCCAAGTTAGGTACATCTTCAAGAGGTCCTTTGTAAGTAGGCCAATGGTTCATCATTTTATGATATGAAAGCATGTTTTTATCTTTCATGCAAACTTTGTAAAACTTACATTGGAAGGAAGGCCAATTGCCAATAGGGTTGTCAAGTCATTTACAATCAAAATGTGCTTCCACTGCAAGTTTTTTTATCTTCATCCTCAAGATACAAGGCCACACATGTTATCCTACTTTGTCGCATGCTACATTTGTAGATTCTAGTATTGTGGGATGGGCTTTTGAAAACCTAAACATGAGCATGCCATAATAGAAAACGCAATAGTAAAACCCAAATTCAATTTGAAATTTTGTGATATCCAACACATTAAAATATAAAAAAATTTAGTGGCAAGTTAACTATGAGTAAAACTCAGTCAACCACAACACATGGCAAAACAATTGCTACAAACATGATTCTGCAAGTCACGTTACAAATATGATGTGACTAGAAATAACTTGACAAAATTACAAAATTGTTATCAAGCTATTGGCACAAAACCTTTTGGAAATTTGTTCATTGTGAATGAGAGAACAAATACAATGTAATTGTTGACTCTAATTCTTTACAATTGATCTACAATTTTGACATATCTAACACATTACAACGTAATTGTTTTCTATGGCAAGTTGCCTAAGAGTATATTTGCCTCCAATGGTTGATTATGTTTGATATGCCTTGTTTTTTTTAAGGGCCCAAAACATGGAAAAAGATGTTGACTTAACATTAAAAAGAAGTGGAATAAGGAATATTGCAACATATTAAAATTGTTTTGCTTAGGTCATTTGATGTCAACTATATATATATTTTTAAGGGTTTGATTGTGGAGTCAAGAAATTGCAAAAACATATGAAAAAAGACAAGCAAACAATAATATGCACACACAAATTAACAAGCAACAACAAAGAAATAATGGTAGAAAATGAGGGAGGAAAAAAAATGAAGTGAAAAAAATACCTTTGCTATTCATCCTGTGCACACATTAAAGATAATGTCAATATATTTTTGTCACCCAAGTAGCTGGATAATGTAAGGATCCTCTTATGTGTGTATGGGCAACACCTCTTGAAATAAATGGCCTTAGTTCATGACCCCTACCAATGGCATCATGTGTGTTCCATGTTCGTCTATGATTCTTTCGACCTCTTCTACATTGTTAAATTATCCTGCATTGTCGACATCTTCCATAGTGATGGTAGTGAAAGTAGGTAAACATAAATTAATAGTGATGTGGTTAGTTGCAAGTGAGGAAAACTTTTCAATCAAATTAACATTTGAGCTTTGTTGGAGGCTCTCCTTATAATGACTCCATTGTTACAATAATTCAAAACCCTAATGTACCAAGAAAATACTATAAAAAAACTTAAAGTTATCAATTTCACAAGTTAATGCAACTTCACAAGTTCCATGCACAAAACGCTTAAACCTTAAGTACTTACACAATTGCTATGTTGCACTCAAATGCATTATGTGTTCCCTAAACTAAAAGTGACGAAATGGTTTTTTACAACTCCATTGTGGTTGTGCTACACTCCAAATGTTGTTCTTTGAATGTTGAAAACGTAAAACCTTGAAAGTTTTATTTTTAGCCGAATTTCAAATCTTTGTGAAAATGGAAAATTTGCGTAGTTATGGTACTATGTTTTATATACCACATTGCAATTGCAATCAACAGCAAAGGTTGGGGAGAATGTTTGACAATGTTTTATAGACAATAATAGATAGGGGCTTGCCATGGGCAAATGGAAACTTTGGTGGTGGGGCTTGGTGTCTGTGAATAACGACTAACAAAGCTTGATGGGGTATTAGCGTATCACAACACAAAAAACCACCCGCTCCCCTATTAGCCTTGGTTTTTATGAAACTCTTGTTGTAAATAAAAAGGAGACTAAGAAGGATAAAAAGGCCAAAAAACTAGACACTTTAGGGAAAAACATAATCCTTAGAGGTAAAGATTACAACAAATCCTTGATTGAAGCACCTGCAAAGGCATCAAAGCTTGATCATAGGTTATTAAAGCACAAAGACACAACCAAAGCTCTCAAGTGCATTTAATGAAAACAGATATCTTTCAAACATTCAAGCTTTTGTTGTACAATTAACAACCACCACCACACCATTTTGATTGCCCACATGCCTTCCACACACAACAAAAAAATAACAAAGGACAAAGAAAGGTGTGTATTGGTACATACAAACAATGTATCAGTATAAATAAACAGTTTTGCCACGGGAAGTTCTATCTTGAAATAATGTTTTATGTTAAAATTTACAAGAAAATATAATGAAAATGTTTTCATTATCAACTTAAATTGGTTAATAGATTGTTAGTTTTATGAAGAAAGGACTTGATTCTACATTATTTAAAAACATACATGCCCACCCCTTTCACCCAACCCCCAAATTTATTTATTTATTTTGGCAAGTGTAAACAATTCATTTAAAAAGGTCTTGCATTATGCATGACATTTGTCGCAACCCTAGCCTTTGGTTCGCGACGAAGGCAAAGAGGGCTTGCAAGGGTGCAGGCCAAGTGGAAACTCGAGAGTCAAAGCAAGAAGAAACCCAAGAATCAAACCAAAAAGGTCATAAGGGTGCGGGCCAAAAAGAAGCCCGAAACAAAAGAAGCCCGAAAGTCACATCACATACTCCTAGGAGTGTTAGAAAGTGTGAGGGAGTATGAGGGAATGAACCCTCACACTCCCAAGGCAACTCCCACTTTGGGAGGTGGAGTCTCGGAGGACTCCTGAAATTTCAGAGAGTGATTGTAGGGGTCAAAACTCAATGGCTTGTGACGTTCTTTATATAATTGAAAAGCTTTTGGAACGTAGATGTCTAAAATGGGCTCGCATTGCTCATTTGGACATATGAAACACAAGTTATGGCCAAAAGAAGGGCCGGGAGTCAAACTGGCAATTTGACTCCCGACCACAAAAAGTTGGGAATTGGCCTGATTTACTTGGCTTTAGGGGGGCGTGCCACACATTGTTGAAAAGCTCTTGACGAGAGCTACAACTTTGCTTTAGACCGCATCACAATTCGAGGTTTGCTCGCAAAGTTATGGGGTTCCAAAGTCGCGGGAGTCCCATTTGGCGCGATGGGAGTCCCAGGAGAGAAAAACCATTTAGATATAGCCTCTGTGGCCAACCACAAAGTATACTATAAGGGGGAAGGTGGTGGCTTCCCCCAAGTCCAGGCCGTGGTGAGTCTAGTGTGTCCGTGTTGCCCGTGGCTCGTCCTAGCACCAAGGGTGCTCCAACTATGCACTAACCACTTTGTGTGGGTTGTGTGCAGGCCCATTTGAGTGAGTGGAGCTTGTTAAATCTTCCTAGTCCCATCCTAGAGCCCCAACACGCCCCTCTACCCCTCAAAGTGTTGTGAACTAAGGAGCATGCCCCGACTCTTCCCTCTTCTACTGTATTCTACGTTCACTCACATTTGAGTCCTTTAAGGAGTTGGGGTGCGTAAACATTAAACAATATGTTTAAATGCTCTGAACAAATGGGAATTTGGATGAGTAAAATTGGGATGAAAAGATTTGGGGAAGTTTTTTACCTAAACTTTAAGCTTTATTTTTGCTTCCATGAATGTTTAACTTACAAGTTTGAGGATTTGGTAATTGTTAAATACTATAATTTATTTATTTTTGGTTTATGGTTTTCGATGAAAGGTATTTTGTTGTTGTTGTTGGTGGGTTTATTTACATTAAAAAATCTCCAAATATTTTTGTGTCTTGTGGTTGCTAAATGAATTTTTTTTGGCACCTAATCCTTGAAAAATAATTAAAAATTAAAATTTTAGGTTGTGAGGTGCCCTTTCCATCTAGGGACCAATAGGGTGTCACCAAATGGAAAATGTAACATGTATGCACACACATAGTCATACATTACATTATTTTAAAATGGAAATATTAATGGTTTCTTATTAACATTAGAAGTGTGATTGGTAATTTGAATGCAGTATAAATCAATTTATGAAAATTTGACAAATATGTTGCAATTACACCAAATTTGCATTCACTTCTAAGGACATTCATCCATATATGATCTAATTGAGATTTAGCTTTTGTGATGCTTCTATTGAATTGTGATTTTAACTTAATTAATTTCTACATGAAATTTAGTAGCGCTTGTTTTTTTTTCTTTAAATTTTTTTTAATGATTATTTCATCTAAAATGATAACATTAAAATATCCCTAAATGATGATTGTACAATATTTTGGAAAATGTTGAATTCTAGTATGGAATTTGTTATGAATATAATAACTGAACATGAATGAGCTTTATACACACATACAATAATTTTTCATGGATTAATATTGAAAGTTGTAGCTATGCATTTTGAATTATAATTGGTTATTGCATTGAAAAAATCTAAACACATGTGTAATATGTCATACATCATTATTAACTCATGACCATCATGGATTAACATGTATAAATACTTTGATCAATTTATAAATTTGTGCAAATCAATTGATGCATGGTGTATTCTTGTTTCTATAAGACATAAGATGTGAGACATTTGAAAATTATGAACATCGTTGAAATTTTCATATTGTTGGTGTAAAAAATGTATATTCAAAGCTTGTATAATTACACGACAATTATACAAGTTTTTAAATTGAGGAATGAATGGTATCCAAATTGCAATTTTTTAAAAAAAATTTCATTTAAAAATTTATTCTCAAATTCACATAGAAGTTTTCATGTTGAAGAGGAACCAATAATTTATTTATTTTTGTTTGAAAGTGAGATAAAGCTATATATGTTAGGTCATGGTTTTTAACATTTAATGATAATCATTAAGAATGATGGATGGCTTTTTGTTGTGACAAGTTGAATTAGAAATTGAATCCTTGCTATGATAAATGATTAGGTTTTACCAACTCTTATATCCTTGGTGATAGGTTTAATTAGTGTTAATTGTGATTCATGTTATTATTATAATAATGATTGAATTTTTTTCTTTTTAGTGTTCCAATTTTTGAAATTTGAAACATTACCCAAATTATGGTCTTGTACAACATGCTATTGCTTTAAATATATTATCAATTCCATTTAGAAAACTATCAAACGTTGCATAAATATTGGGTGAAAGAACACTAAAGGGGGCCCAAGATTATTGTTGCAATGTACTCCTTTTCAAGGGTCCCATGTTTGAATTTCAACCACGTCCTTATTATGAAGGATTTTCACAATGTTTTTGCACATTATGGTAGGTCAAAACCCAAAGAAATCAAATGCCAATAAAATTAAAATTTTTTATTTCATATCATGGGATGTTAGAGTATATTTATGCCAAAAAAAACATCACAATGTACTAAAAAATGTAAATATATTAAAAAGAAAATTGAAATGATTTTTACTTTTAATGAAAATTTTAATATCCATTAAATATTTTGATTCCATACGATTGGAATAACTTTGTGAACCATGTGAAGAGTTGATAATTTTATCATATTGCAAATTGATGTTTTTTCAAAGCGATGACCATAAATATGTGGTAAATTAACATTTTGAAAAAAATCATTTTCAAATGCAAGATGACAAGATATGTGAGGTGGGCCATTTTAAATTTTTTCATTTCCAACATTTTTTTGTTGAGTAATTGAAACCCAAATTTAATGCAATCCAAAAAAAAGGGGGGATTTTATTATACTACATATACCATAAATATACCGATTGTTACTTGAATTATATATATATATATATATATATATATATATATATATATATATATATAT
>Ga0116227_10003900_pt1 | contig 32761 bp, 19 predicted proteins | sample S1TSphgellanicum_FD_89693 | JGI IMG/M metagenome (GOLD analysis project Ga0116227, IMG submission 89693) | Host-associated microbial communities from peat moss isolated from Minnesota, USA - S1T2_Fb - Sphagnum magellanicum MG | ecosystem: Host-associated > Plants > Peat moss > Unclassified... | reverse complement strand
TATAGGTGTTTAGTATTGGTGTTTTAAGTATGTAGTGTTTCTTTACTTTATGGTTGGTGGTTTGTTTGTGAATTAGGAAAATGTGTATACAAGTCTCGTTCCCCCCCCCCCCCCCCCCCATGGAAAATTATTCTTAGCTTTTTCCCTTGTCATGTAATCTTCTTCACTCCTTTCATTGCTCATGTTTTTTGCAATTTAAACTTATGATGGTTTAGTCTTGTTATCCATTGCTTTTGGGTTCAAAGGCTATATACTATAGTCTGAAACCTAGACTTGATGTTTTGTTTTGTGAATGATTGCTCTAAGGCCTAATCTACCCATCTAGTTAAAGTTATTTTGTTTGGTTCCATGTGATTGCTTTTAGACATAATTGCATCCTTGATTTTTCTTAATGTTGTTTTAAAAGGTTTGAAACAAGACACATTTAATGGTTATAATGCATATGATGTGTTCGATGACAATGTAATCACGTCTAACCCAAACTCTTTTGCTTATTCTATTGCTTATAGGGTAACATGGTTGCCATGTCCATCTATAATTAACAAGTGTTGGTTGTTGAGGGACATTCCACCTGGAACTAACATATTAAAGAAAGATAAAAGTGTTTTTAAACAAGAAAATAAGTCATCCATGTTTTTTTTGCATTACCATGCAAGTATTTGGTTTGTAAAGTTTAATGTAGTCATCCTTTAGTCTCTTACCTTTGAAGATGTAGAAACCAGGTAGAAAACCCCCTACAACATTGATTGCATAGTTTGTAGTTAACCATTCCCAAGATTTTGGGATGATATTATAATCTACATTAGATTTTCTTTGAGCCAAAACTATTGTTCCAAACTATTTGCCATCTTGAATCCTTGTTTCATTAGAGTTCCATATATGATCAAACTATAATTGTGTTGCTTGTATAATGGTTACAAGTTGGTGTAGAAAAAATTACATGAATTAAATGTTAGCCCCTATGTTCTACAAACTTCTAATCCTTTTGCTTGCCATATGTTGACTTTTGGATGTTTGCATTTGAATTAGTACCACCAATTATTGCATAGTATTCCATCTTAAAATGGTGTAACCCTTGCCTTTGTTATCTTTGTAACTTTAATTTTCAGTTGTTGTAAGTTAATGGACGGTCCACATTCTTGGATTGATAATGTCCATGTAATCACTATTGCATTTTCTTCTTTTGTAAGCACAACTCTTGGCCCCATCTTCTTGGATTTGGTTTTTCCATTTAGGTGGTTAGTAAAGGAGCTCATTGGGATGTTCCATGACTTGTTGGCCTTCTTCATGGAATGTGTCCCATTCTCAATAACATCCATTATTGTTTTTAACACTTCATCTGTTCACATGCCTTTTTTAGCACTTGATTCAATTGTGGTGTTGATCTTTTGCTTTGTGGGTCAGGAATAGGGGTGTATATGCAAGCTACAATGGTTCACTTTTGTGACAAAACAATGTTTTTTCCTTGGGTACCCTTTATTCAAATGCATATGGTGATTAATATATCCTTAGATCTACTAATTAAGACTTGTATTTAAATTAATAATTTCATTATGAAAAGGACCGTGTGGTTATTTATTGATAAAAAGTTCAATTGTGAATAATAATGGACTTTTGAAATTGAAAAATATGGACTGTTCATCTGACTAGAACATCACAAAATAGAAAAAAATAAATTGATTCACATTTTAAATTTGTTATTGGGATTTAATATATAATGTAATACAAGATGATAAATTCATATGAAAAAAAATTCTTTGAAAACCTCATTCATTTAGTAGTTAAGGACTTTTGAATGGTTAAAATTTGACCATATTTTCATAAATCCATGTGAGTTGCAATTTTTGTTTGTTTTTCAAATTTTTTGTCCCAAAAACATAATTTTTGAAAGTTTTATATTGGGAATTATTTTTATGGACTTTGTGGGTTTTCCTTTTAGGACTTTCAAATTAAAAAATGACATCAATTACATTACATATAAGTTTTCACATAAATTTGGAAAGGTTTATAGAGGATTGAACATGTATTTCTCAAAGCTTATAATAATAATAATTTTTAAAGTAACAACCATGTCCATTTGAGTCATTTAAAAAAATCTTGTATGGACTTGTAAGGAGTGTAAAAATTGTTGAAAATGAGCCACTTGACTATGCATCTACCCAAAGGGAATATTTTCCTTGTTAGTTGCAAGGTCTTTTACTTACAAATCCAACATGTTGCTTTGTCTCCTTTGAGGAACTATCAAGTTCAAAAATGCTTATTTCTTCCTAATTTAGCCTCCAAACAAGTTGGTGGAATGTGTTGTGGCCCCACCAAGGGTATGCCTTTTTTTCTTTGTAAATAACCCAAGAATCTAAAAAATGTAATAAAGTTGGAAATTTTGCTATAACATGTTCATGCACTGCTACCCAAAGGGAAGATTTTCCTTGTTAATTACAAGGTCTTTTACTTACAAATCCAACATGTTGCTTTGTCTCTTTTGAGGGACTATCAAGTTCAAAAATGATTATTTCTTCCTAATCCAACCTCCAAACAAGTTGGTGGAATGTGTTGTGGCCCCACCAAGGGTATGCCTTTTTTTCTTTGTAAATAACCCAAAAATCTAGAAAATGTAATAAATTTCGAAATTTTGCTATAACATGTTCATGCATTGCTACAGTAGAATATAGTAACTTATGAAATTTTGCAAAATCACCTCAATCTAAACCAAAATCTTTTGTGCATGTAATGCTAAAAAATGTGTAAGAACAATTCATATGACTTAGTTGATTTTTTGCTCTTTTGAAGATCATTGATGCAACATTTCAAACTATGGATTTTTGAATAATAGGAATCTTTGGGGACTCTCCTTTGGGGCGAATAAAAGTGGTGCTTTCAAGGATTCAAAGAAAGGATTTCCTTTGTTGATCTTTGCGCATTGTATCATTGTTAGGTTTAGGATTTATTAATGAATAGTTTCATGCTGTTTAATGTGAACCTAAACCCTCATAACCAAACAATCAATCTTTTATTTGCATTTTGCTTATGTTGGTTTTTTAAAAAATAGTTAAATCCACCCTTAAACCCACCCAAGTATGTGCATTACAATGGGTTGGTCCTCTTGCATAACAAAAACATGATTACACATACAATGTGCTAATCCTTTCCCATAACCAAACGCGACTACATAGGACACTGTGTTTTTTTAAATTGTTATTGCTTTTTCCATACTCATAATTGCACACAAAAAAAAGATTTCATTTGGATTACATGAAAAGATTGAACATATTTTTTCAAGACTGGGTGTTTGGCCATAGGGTTGCATTCATTCAAATGCTTGCACGAAAGGATTGTGACCATTCACCAGTGCTGGTTTGCACAAGAGGGGTGTTTGATCACCGGGTGATGTTTGGTGGGGGCCATTTTACCCAACACTGCAAAATTTCTGACAGGTCAATACGACTACAAAATGAATTTGATCCTGAAAGCAACTTATAAAATACAACTAGCTCTCCAGCTGTCATCTTTGAATTGGATCCAACAAGGCCAAAAACTTTACCCCAAATTCTCTTGGATGCAAAAATCTCTTCACTTGGGGAGGAGGTTGGGGGGAGGGGAAGCCAATAAAATCCAAAGATATTTGATTCTCCGACATTGATGAATCATTTACAATCCTTTTTCATCATCCTCAATCGCTCAACACTTGATCTTAGCCAAAAGGCTGAGAAAGGTATCCTTGATCTCTCAAGGGTGGTGTGCTTTAAAGGTGGTGGTGGTGTTGTTGTTCACCCATTGCCAAATAATTGTGTGTGGAGGGGGACTAGCTTGCTAGAGGACCTATCTTAGTAGCACATAAGATCGTGCCTTCTCATTGCTGCCTTTTTGGAAGTTTTGCTTGGTACATGTTTGGCTCTTTGTTAATGAAAGCCTGCATTTGAGGGTCCTCTTTTTTGACTCAGTGACAAAGTTTGTTTCTGTCTTTAGCTTAGCTCTTTCGACAATGTTCTTACTTTTCTCTCCATAGCAGTACTTACACCCCTTTCTTTTTTTGTTTCGTGAGTTGCTCCACGACTTTCCACGTCTACCCATACACCAGCTGCCACAGAATGAATCGACCCAGATCCAACTTTTCTTCACTTTCTTTTGTCCGCACTTTTTGGGTGTGTGTTGTGGCAAGGGGAATGCCGAAGGGAGGGGGTGGATGATGATGATGCAGCTGAACAAAGTAGGAAAACTCCTTCACCTCTGGAGTGTCTCTCTCTCTCTCTATAGTTATCTTGTTGAAGTTTTTTTCTCACCTACCCTTTGTTGTGAGAAACTCCAAAACCCATCACCACCGACCACACCCCCAAAGAGGTACTACTTTAAATGCAACACATGTGATGGGTGATGTAAGATGAAGGACCTACTCACTGACTTGGGGTGGGGGGATGTCATGTACTTCAACTCTATCAAGGCTTTTTCTCTTTTGGTGTGGAAAAGAGGGGGTGCAAAGGGGAGCATGTGAACACATGGTTTGAATGCATCATCAATATATAAAATATATGAATATACATGTGATGATGATCCTTGAGGACCTTGTGCCATTATAAACCCAGACTTTTATCGAAATCAGACCAAAACAAATTTTGGTTATTACTTTCAGTTTTTGAAAATGGACCATCAATGTAAAAAAAAAAAAAATGGTCCTCGAGGATCATGTTCTATTATTATGGGCCCTGATTCCTATATCCAAATAAGACAAAACTCTTCTATGTTTTGTCACTTGTTTTTTCAGTTTAAAAAAATCATACTTGGGGTGGGGTAGGAGTAGGTACTTGGGATAAGAGGCATGTATCCAAATTCATTTTCACTTAGGTACAATAAACAAGGGGGAGAAAGGGACAATATATCGTCATGTGACTTAAATGCTGCCTACCAATGCACATATGAAGACGGTTCATGCCTCCAGGTAGTGTCATTGTTTTTCCAAGGGGAAAAGGAAGAACAAAGACAAAGGACCCAATCCCGAGCCACAAGAGCAACACCCAAAATGGGTCACAAAAGGCCAAAGGAACAAAAGGTTAAAAGTTTCGAAGTGTCATCCCCTCCTCCCTTGAGTTTTCCCAGCACCTACACTGGTAGCAAGGTAAACCTAGACCAATGAGTTGGGGTCCCAAGAACCTAGACCCAAACCCCCAAAATTTTGGATTCCTTTTAAACATTATAAATATACCATGGAACCTAAGACTAAATCAGGGTCTCCAAGTCCAAATTTTATGGTTTGTTTGAGTTAAATATAGCCTTTAAGATAAGGCCTCACTCAACAAAGTAAATGTTCCTAAGCCACAAAAAAAATGGATTTAAAAAAGTGTAAATTTGGCTACTTTTGCTAAAAACTTGGAAGAAATTTGCAAAACTTTTAAAACCAAAAAATTGAAAAGAAAAAAGAACATTGGTAGCCTAGATAGCAGTTCATTCTTTGCTTGACTTGCCTTGGCCACCTTGGCCATCCCTCCTCAAGGGCGCATATGGTCAGGTCAGGCTAGGTGAATAAGCACCCACACTCACATCTTCACCTTTTTCAATGAGGCTTCTTAGAGGTTATATTTAATTGGGGAATGCTAAAGTCGAGTCTACATCGTGTTGGCAAGTTCAGGTCCAAGTTATGGGTTTGGTTCTAGGATTTTAGGATTGGAGGTTTTGAGTTTGGTTGGAATTGTCATTGGAGCTTAACCAAGCAACTGATCTCTAGTCAAAATTGAGTTAAAACTTGAAGGGAGATTGCTACCCCATTTTAAACATGTTTAGGTTATTTAGGTAAATAATTACAACTTTATAAAAAAAAGTGTAAACTTGATCTTATATTTAAAGCAAGTTATTGCATTTGATTGAGTGTACATAATTAATATTACATGATTTTTATTTTGAATTGTGTGCACTAATGAAATAAACTAATATTTCACACTTTTTTTTTTTGTTCAGTCGTGTGTAATAAAAATAGAATTGGACTAGGTCTTAAATTAGATTGGTTTTAAATTCTTTGTGAAAATGATTAAAACTGAAAATTTTTAAAATCCAAGGAAATATTTTAAGACTAATTCACAGGTTCCATCAATAAATTTTTTAGAATTCATTTTGTGAGGAAATTTAATTTGCAAAGTTAAAATTGGGGGGTTTGGGTTTAAGTTCTTGGGACCCCAACTCATGTTGACACACTTATGTTAGAACTGGCACAAAGAATCAAAAGGTAGAATTAGTCTTTTGTTAGATTCAGAACTAAGAAAAACATTCCTCACACAAAGTCAAGTTCTTTGGATAACAAAGTTGATTTTTTAATTTAAAAATTGATTAAAAAAGGCTAAACTTTATTGCAAAATATTACTTATAATTAATTGTTTGAACTCCATATCTATATAGATTCTTCTTTTAATTTTTTATAGAACTTTGTACACATATAATTTTTAGCATTGGGAAATGTGTGTTGTGCACATGGAATTGGCCTCGATATTTTGAATCTGGATCAAAGATTCCTTTTAAAATGAAGAACTGGACAACACTACTCCAAACTCAATGATGACATATATCAATAATGTTTAAAGCAACCCAAAATTACTTGAGGTTTTAAATTTTTGCCATAGTATCAATATAGATGTTTGATCACCTAAACTGGTCATGCCTTACCCTAGATCTATTGTTTGAGTTGATGTAAGGTTAATTAGCCTATTACCAAGCAAGGGCGGATAAGTGAACTCTCCTGATTCCTGAAGAATGAATTATAGAGACAAAATGGCCAGATTGAATTCTTGTTTGTACTTTTGGAAAATTTTGAAAAAGATTATTCGCATACATATTGACATTAGAAAAAACCAAAGAAGTTCCAAATGGTGCCTAGCTATCGTAAACCTAGTGTAAACCGTTAGGTGAAAATTTTTCACTTTGAACCTATAGGGTTCATATTTCTCAGACCAAAGGGAATTTCTTTAGCCAAAGTCTAAAATTTAATTTTCATTAAAAATTGAATTGTGAATTTTTTATTAAACTTCCAATGACAAAATTACTCAAAATTCAATAGCTCTCAATTGAGATTCTGTAGTGGGGTTGTGCTATCCCTTAGTTGTTCATCATAACCTTTTCAATGCTAGTATACCCATGCCTCAATTTTCTATGCAGTGTTGGCATGTGATTAGACTTATTCTTCCTTTCCCCCTTTGCTGGGTGCTTTGTTGGTGCTGTCTTGTAAGGCAGGGATATTGTGTTGAGAATCATTATAGAGTATAGTAGCTTCAAGGGATTTTGCCCCCTATCAACTAGGTGAGATGATTCACCCTAATTTGGTTGTAAAAAATTCACATTCATCTTTTGACATTTTGTTTTCTCTGCCACCTCCGCACATGTGCACCCAGCCCAACTGACTTTGTCACCACAAAACTAAATATGAAAATATTTTCTCCAAAAATGGTTATTGCACTCATCATAGGCAAAAATGTATGTAATTCTTTCAAAATGTGACAATGTCATTCAAACATTCAAATACACATGTCATGAATTTTTTAAAAATAAAAATAAAAATATATTATTATTATTATTTTTGGGTTTGAAATTTTGCGGAAATGTGAAAAGAAAATATTTGGTCACTTTTTTTTTTGAGAAAGAAGTCATTAGATTTGCAAAAAATTAAAAATCATGTTGTGACATTTCCCTATTGGTTTTGGTCTGGTAACAAATTTTGAAATGTTTATATAGGTTCCTAGAACATGTCATCATTTAATGTGATATCTTTTGGGTTCGTCATAACTAATGTGATGTTAAAAAATGAAAAAAAAATCATTAATTTTTTTCTTTTAAATCAACATGATGTACATTAAAATAGATTTATTTTTTATTTTTCCCCTAGCGGCGACCAATTTATTATAAATATCAATTGTTGAAATTAAATCAATGTTAGGGCTATTGTGTATAACACACCTTGTTTAATGGAGAGCTTGCCAGAGTTTCATCATCATTTGATTTTTGATTCGTTCTTTGGAAGTTGGCCAGCAAGCCGAGTCACTAGATTGGGTATTATGGGCCCCTAACAGACAACTCATGAGATCTAAGAAACATAGCTTACAAATTTTCAAATCTAAATTCAACGTCGTGACGTGGTGCAAGCGATGTCTCATCTCATTCAACTATGGATATATGGATGAGTCAAGTTCTCGAATCTAAAAAACACATTGCACAATGCACACCCACCTCCCACTTGAGTGAGGGCGGTGACATTGAAGTCAGTGTCCACCGATTAACGAAGGCACGGACTTTACAAACACGGCCACAATGTGCGCAAGTAATCATTGTCCTACCAATCTCATGAAGGTAGTAGATTCAAGAGAATTATAAAAATTCTAAATTCTTCATTCTCTTGTGCCGCAAACTGGGGCTAGAAACATCAGCTATTTATGGACCATATTAGAGCATCTCCAGCGGTGCTCAGTATGTGATGACCCAGCAAAATATTTCTTAAATCCAAGTTTAGTTGTTTACTTATTTTCAACCCCACCCATAAAACTGAAACTGGCACAGCAAATAGGTGGGGGACTACTAACAGCAAACCACCCGCACTAATCAGTATGATGGGCCAATCAGAAAAGCTGAACAGCAGTCAGATCATATTTATTACACTCTGTCTGCAGGTGCACAGTGTTGCTGCGCCCATCACCAGCCCCAGCAACTGTCCAATGATGCTGAGCCAAAACCATTTTCCTGAGCCAAACAGGCAAATGTTGACTTTTCTTCCTCTGCTTTTACTGTGCAGGATGATGTACTGAGCACTGCTGGAGATGCTCTTCCTAGTGCGATGGGGCCAGGGTAGTTGATATCAACTCAGTTATGGATGAACCTCAACTGAGTTAGTATTTGGTTTCACCTTGGTAACGAATCCTGTAAGAAGAGGGTCTCATATATAGGTAGATCGGTAGGAAAATAGGTAACTACTAGGTGAGTAGATGGTTTATACACAAGTAAGGGTTATTTTTACAACCTACTTACTGACAACCCACTCGTGGGTTATTCCTAGGTAGGTGAAAAAAACAACTGAGGTAACCAGCATGGCTAGCTACAGAACTGGAACCCAACGAAAAATTGTTTCTGATCACTTACCATTCATCCTTCATGGTGCACGGGTGGGTGCTGGTTCATTGTGGCCAGAGTGAACCAGCACCCACCAGTGCACCAAGTGGATGGATGGTGCACTTGATAGGATTCTCTTTTCTATCCCTGTGCCATCCCAGGTTGACTTCTTTTTGTTTGCCCTTTCCCAGCCCCTGATCTCAGTTTTCTTTTTTTGGAACTTTATTTTCTCCCAGCCCCCCACCCAGTTTCTTTTTTTCGTTTTGCTTTTGAAACTTTTCCTGCCCACCCACCCACTACCCCCCACTGTCCCCCACCGACCTACTCCCCAATATATTTGAATTACAAGTAGACTCTTCCTCATCTACCTACTCACCTATAAATTTAAAATGTGCTACTCTCATCCTCACCCACCTACCCGCCCTTCCACCGTCCTACCTACCAACACTTTAAGTAGGTGCTACCAAACCCCACCTACATGGCTACATCTACCTACATGGTTGCCACTCCAATAGACCCCCAAGGGTTGACAACGATGAAGAATGAATAAAATGAAAGTATTGCATGGAGCTTGCTCTTGTTCATTCAAACAAATAAATAAAGGGATGATTAAAATGTTTCACACCCCCTATATAAGGGTATTGCAAGTTTTATTCAAAGAGTGTATTCCATGGGGGTATTGCAAACCAAGTGGATAATCAAAATACGGAATTCCAATTCAATTTTAAAGCATTTAATGCATGTTGTACTTAAGTTCATAAACCAAAATCCTCAATGAATGTGCAATACCCCATTCTAGGTATCCTTGAAATACTTTGGGCTCCATATTATATCTTTTGACAATTCGAAAGGTATTGCATAACCTTACCAAAATCTAGAAAGAATGTAATACCCTCATTGGGCGACACTATAATATCCTCATTGGGCCACATTGTAATACCCTTCTATCCCAAAAATACATTGGGCTCCATAACATATCTTTTGACATCTGAAGGGGTATTATGTAGCCCTACCAAAACCTAAAAGGATCTCATACCCTCATTGCGTTACATTATAAATACCATGGGCTGAATTATTTTGGTCTAAGCTATTAGAGGGGTATTGTTCATGCCCAAAAAAACTCAATGCACATGTAATACCCCTCTTAAGGTACCCCATAAATACATTGAGCTCCATAACATATCTTTTCACACATGGAAGGGTATTTTGTAGCCTTATCAAAACCTACAAGGAAACCAATACCATCATTAAGGTATTTTGTAATTAAACACCATGGGTCTACATTATTGGAGGGGTATTGCTCATCTTCAAAACTATATAATACACCTGTAGCACCCTTTATAAGTTGTCCCAGAAATACATTGGGCTCCATAACTTGAAACGTGGAGGGGTATTGCATAGCCCTACTAAAACCTACAAACAAAACAATACCTTGCTCAAGGTATTCAATAAACATCATGGGCTAAATTATTTTAGTTTAAATTATCAAAGGGGTATTATTTATGACAAGGAATACTCAATGCACATGCATTACCCCCTTGTAGGGTATCCCAAAAATACATTGGGTTCCAAAACATATCTTTTGAAATTTGCAAAGGTATTGCATAGTCATACAAGGAAACCAATATCGTCATTAAGGTATTCATTAATTAAACATTATGGGTCTACGTTATTGGAGGGGTATAGTTTATAGATTTCATAATTGGTGAGACATAAGTAATGAGAATGAAACTCAACCAACTTGGAAATGTGTTTGAGGTTGAAAAAAATAAAATGATCGATGACAAGGCTTTGGGGTTCCACTCCCTCAAGCAATTCTTCACACCTCTTCAATTTTTAAGTATAGTGGACATTGAACATTAGAGCAACAATGTGCTATCATGTAGTTAGTAGCGAAAATGTAGCAACGACAAGAAAATGGAAAAAATTGGGTTGCCATTTGGAGACATAACCCTTGAAAATTGAAGATAATGTGCAATCAATAACCATCTTTAATGTTTCATATTTGCTCTCATCTAGCATGAGAAATTTATTCAACAATGTTGGGAACAACAAGAAGAACAAGCAGTTTGAATAAGCACCTTTTCTGCCAAGCCTCAACAATACTAGTACTGTTGCATTTCAATCAAGAATTGAAGCAAATTATAAGTAGTTGTTGTAAGAATCATGCATTGGATTATTGAATATAATTTAAAGACATTTTCAACATCATAAATGACAATAATTCATTAATGGACTAATGCAAATTGGTTAATATACATAAACCCATTGTTATGTATATTTGTTTATGGTGATTTTTATTTTCAAAAAATAAAAATTCCCAAAAATAAGTTATTAATGTTCTACATTTTATTAATGCATGTAATTGAATACTAATTTTGTGTAAATTTTGTTTGTGATTCCTTTAAATTTTTTTTGAATATTTGGCTTCAATAATGACCTTTTTTTTCCTATTTTAGAACAAAAAAAATTGTTCAACAAGAACCTTGACTTGCTTCAATTATGGTTTAGGGTATAAAAATAAGGGTTTTAATTTCATTATAAAACATAAGTACCTAATATTATGTATATGGTCAATGCAATTTTTGAACTATATGTAAAATTTATTTTACAATATGTGAAATTATTATATACTTAATTTTTTAATGTGTGGATTTATTAAATTTTTTGAATTCTTAAATATGTAATATTTTAATAAAAAATATGTTATAAATTTTAAATAAACATTAACTATTATGGAAAGTCATTTTCAAACTGATAAATGGACCAATGCAAAATCATTGGTATATGTACATGAGGGTATTGCAATATTGGCCACATTGATGGTATAAGGTTTATTCAACAAAATTTTGATGTTTACGTGCAATACCTTCATTTTAGTGATAATTTCATTTTGTTTTACCATCAATGTGACTAACTTGACAATACCCTCATTTGTATCATGGTTTAGGATATTGTCACAATATGGTGCAAGTATTATATTCCTTTTAGGTTTTGGTAGGGCTATGCAATACCCCTCCACGTTTCATGGGGAATGCACATATCCTAAGATGATGTAGGTATTACATTTAAATTTTATAACTTTATTCAAATGACATTCTACCATTAATGTGAAATTTTTTGCAATACCTTCATTTACTTGAATCAATATGTTTGGCATGATATAGTGAGCATGGAATAAGTATTTTTAAAATATATATTTTGTTTCTTGGTTTAAGATGTATTTGCAAAATGATGTGGGTATTACTCCCCTACTAGGTTTTGTTAAGGCTATGTAATACCCTTCAAAATTCCAAAAGATATGTTATGGAGCCCAAAGGTTTTATGGGATATTTGAAGAGGGGTAGTGCATGTGAATTGAGTACTTATGGGCATGAATAATACCCCTTTGATAGCTCGAACCAAAATAATTGAACCCATGGTGTTTGCAAATTACCCCAAATAAGGTATTACTTTCCTTGTAAGTTTAGGCACTACTTTTTTGAGGTTTCAATATATATGTGATGGAGCCTAAAAGAATTTTGATATACCCTAAAAGAGGTATTGCACACCCATTGAATAATTCTAGTCACAAGCAATACCCTTTTAATAGCTTGGATTAAAATAACTTAATCCATATTATTTACATAATATCTTCATGAGGGTATTGTGTTCTTTTTAAGTTTTGTTAAGGTTATGCAACACCCCTTTAGGATTTTCTAAATATGTTATGGAGCCTAAAGGATTTTTAATATATCCTAATAGGGGTATTACATGTGCATTGAGTAATTCTGGGCACAAGCAATACCCCTCCAATAGCTTGGACCAAAATAATTAAATCCATGGTGTTTACAAAATACCTTCATGAAGGTATTGCTTTCCTTTTTAGGTTTGAACTTCTAATTTTTGGGGGTAAAAAAAGATTTTTCGGTTTGAGTGCAAAACTAAAATCATTCTTTTGATAAATTTATCAAGCATACATATAAGAATATGTGAAATGTATTTCTAACTATTAACACAAGATGGTGCAAAATGAAAGTAAATTTTTTTTAAATAAAAAAACATGGGTGACATGTGTTAGAAAAATGTGTAAAAAATGCTCAAGTCCAAAACAACCCCAACCTAAAATGGGGAACATGTCATAATGGTAAATATGTGGTTGCTTCAAAAATAAATTGCTACCCTAAATCTTAAAGACCAAAACAACAACCTAATCAAAAGTGGGATAAACTAATCTATGTCATTTCCAAAGGGGGATGGGATCCCATTGGCTTCTTGTACCATGTTGATGCAACCTTTGCATCATGGGAATGCCATCACATAAATACCATGTGATTGGCCAATGCTACATGCACAACATCAACCACAAACACCTCCTTAGTGGTGCATCAAACCTTAAAACAAACAACTCAATACAATAAATATTGCATATGAATTCTAAAACCTGAAATTCAAATAAAATTCAATAAGGCTTGTTGGAAACTTACTAACCATGAATCATTTTAAAATCATGGTATTGTGTAAGAAGGCTAATTTCTTTATGCCACACTATTTTATTTGATGTAGACTTCCACTTGTGCTCCATCCTTTGACTGCTTACCCAGCTTGAATTGCTCGAATGATAATTGCAAGGTCCTCATTGCATTCCAACTTGGCATGCACGTTGAGAGGGATGGCCCCCACACCCCATGTAGTCATGTTAGGAAGCCGAAGAATGTGGTTAGAAGTTAACCTTGCAAGTGCGGGCTTAGGCATTTTAGGTGTGTATTGCAAATCAACTTGGAACCTATCCCACTCAAGGAATGCATGCTTTCCTAGCCTTAGCAATAGCCTTTTGTTCATTGCAATGAAACCAGGCCAAAGGGTTGCTCAAAACTTGCGCATTGATTACCACTTGATCTTGAACCTTTGAGCCTTGTTCTTGAGTAGATGGGCATTTGGGTTTGTTTGGCTCCATGGTAACATTGTGACACACTTGCAAATGTCACACTAAATTGTACTTGGCTGTATAGATGTGTCGCACCCATCAACGCTACAAGCAAATTTGGGCCCATCTTTTGCTTAATGCGCAACCCTCTATGGCAACCAAATGAGGGGCAACCACATTTGAATTAAAAACATAAAACCTTATGTGAGAATTAATATTCTAGATAAAGGTTATGCCCTACATGATGAAAGTATTGCATAGATAGATAGAAGATTATAACACACGATGAGGGTATTGCACGAAAAGATTAAAGAACAAAAGCATAAGATGAGGGTATTATTAAACTCTATAGTTGAAATTTGCGTAAAAAAAAGAAAACCCTAAAAATAACAATATCTTCTACAAAGCTTAAAGGTATATTGCATACAAACTTAAATGAAAAATATGCCCCACCCACCTTCTCCATGGAGAAAGAAGGTGGGGCAAGCAAAGGTTTAAAGACCACAAATAAAGAAGGTATTGCAATCACAAATTTGACAAAAAAAAACCCCATCCATTCTTTCAACTAAAGAGGATGGGTGGGGCAATTAATTATAATAAGTAAGGTAAAATATTTCACCTCCATCAATTTAAACACGAGGTTCAACATCCCCATTTGCATTTTCTTGCCCAAGAGTTACAATTTCTTCATATTCTATCATGTCAATAGTCCTCCGCAATTCAACTTCAATTCTACTAACATTTGCAATAGCAAATATTTCCCCAACTTCAGCATTAGCTTGCATTCCCTCTTCGATATTCCCATTTGGATCTAATGCAACCGCATCTTCCATTTGTTATCCAATCATCCCAACCTATACATCTCCTTCTTCCATCACACCTCCAACACCACCTGCAAATTCAGTTCGAGCTTGTTAATCTCTTACACCATTCCTCACTTTCATTCAAGTGTGCATTGAACAAAATGCCCAAAATGCCCAAAACAAAATGAACACATTAGTTGATTAATTTTTAACTTTATTACCAACACTAAAATAAAAATAAAAATACCCAAAATAGCTGCACAATAGTAGCAACAACCAAAAAAAACACCACTCCTTGAAGGCATGAATTCAAGAAGAAATTACTAAATCGTTTTTTTGCAAGAACTAACAAAGAAAAAAAAAACTTAGGTGTTTCTACATGTAGCAACAAAGAAAAAGAACATGACGTCTTAAACACCATTCAAATCATAATGATCACTGTAGGTAGTAACAAAAAAAAAATGACCAAGATGATGAGTGCGCTTGTTGTCCAAGTTTTAGAGCTTACAACACTAAAAAATAAACTAGGATGTTTGTCGTCTTGGTCTTACAAGCTATGCAAATTAAAAAAACTACCATGATGAACGCGACATTTGTCATCATGGTTTCAAAGCATGCAACACAAAAGAAAATCAAGATGACGAGTTGCATTCATTGTTTTGGTCTTATAGGTTGAGCAATAGAAAAAACACCATGATGTCAAGCACGATTCGTTATCATGGTTTCAGAGCTTGTAACACATAAAAAAGACTAGAACAACGAGATGTGCTTGTTGTTCTGGTCTTACACGTTGAATAGTATGCGAAAAAACCACAACAATGAACACAACTCGTTGTCGTGGTTTCAAAACTTGCAACACAAAAAAAAACTAGGATAATGAGTTGTGTTCATTGTCTTAGTTTTCTAGGCTAAGCAATAGAAAAAAAATCATGACAATGAACGTCACATTCGTCATGGTGGTTTCAAAGTTGCAACATAAAAAAAGAACTAGGACAATGAGCGTAGCTCATCATCTTTGTTTTGAATGTAGCTACAATGAGAAAAACCATGACAACAAGTTGTAGCTCATCATCCTGGTTTTGGAAGCAAGAAAAGAAACATTTACCTTCAAAGTGAGGGCTCCTATTGATGTTTCATGCCCCAAGCTCCACAAGCTCTCCAAGCTGCCCCAAGCTTCACATGCTCTCCACAAGCTCCACAAGCTCTTCGTAAAATTTTCTATGGTTTTGAAGATCTAGCGATGAAGGGGAGCGCAAATGGGTGGTGGGGTAGGTAGGGGGAGGTAGATGGGTTGGGTGGTGGAAGGGGGGTAGGTAAGTTGGAGGAGTAGGTAAGAGTTTCCAAAAAAAAATTGAGTTCAAGGATGGCGAGACCAAAAAAAAAGCGAGAGACAACAAAGGCCCAGGAAAAAAATGAGAGTGAGGACAGAAGAAAAAAAAGTATGAGAAAAAAGAAAGGCCCAGGAAAAAAAAACTACTAACCAAGGAAACTGACCCCTGGGGTACAATTTCGTCCCATCCACGAAATCCCAGAATGGAGTTTTTTGGATGGTGCACTGGTGGGTGCCAGGTCACTCAAGCCCTGAATCACAACAAGACCTTTTGTTTTACAACTTTTGTTATTGATACCTTGTGGATTGCAAGGAGAAAAAAAAACAAAGACCGTATGCAATCACCTCTTGGAAAGAAAAAAAGAACCCTCAAAATTGATGCATGCTTCATATTTGCTCAAGATTCACTCTAGATACCCCAATTTAACCACAATCATGATAAACAAAAGGCATACAACACTTAGTTTGCTAACAAAATGCAATGGAAGTCAAACTAATAGCAATCTCATGAGTCACTATGTAATCGTATTGCTCTCATTTTGAGAGTTGGCCACCTTAGAATTGTTGTATTTGACTGAACATGGGTGACCCCAAGGTTTGACCTGTGGTGACTAGTCAATGAGTTAGTGACTCTTACTATACTAGGCTAGGATATATTAAACAACATTGTTCAAGAATGAATTGAACATTCCACCATGACAATGCATTTTTGTTGTCAAAATATTTTTAAAATATATTTATTTCATCTTATGGTTGCATTCATAATAAAAGGATCATTACATGTTCATTTGATCAATTATTCTTAGAATATTCTTGACTTTAAGAAAATAAATAAATTAAAGATTTATATAAAAAATTTGTAGAAAAAGTCAATTTACATTTTTTTAATATTTTGAAAACATTGATTATAACATTTTAAAATATTTTTGAATACTAGTTTATTCATATATTCTCATAATATATTATGAAAGGATTTATATAAATAAATCAAAAAATTCAACACCAACATAAATTATCATTTAAAAATATGACATGTTAAGCACCGTTTACATTTAAAACTGATCATTTTATTTTGAGTTCACTCTTAATTTGATTCAAATATGACCCCCAACTTCCAACCATAAGATTTTGTTTTTAAAAAACCACTTGCCATATTAAGTTCAGCTTGATGGGATGGAGTTCATATACTAGAATGAACAAATCCCGGGTCATTAACAGCAATACTACGGAAATTTGGAAAGAAATACGGTTGAGTCTAGCTGCTAGACTATTATATTATTCCACGTTTATTTCTGGTGTGAACACAAGTTATACAAGTGGACTATAAAGTCCAACTACTAGACTGTTGTTTTAATCCATATTTATTATTTCAGAAATAGTTTATGGTGCATTCACACTTGATGTTAAGTGAGTGTTAAATGAAAATCTAGGTGGCATCCTAAGTGGCACCCAATATGTTAAATTGGTGATATCATAATGTTAAGTGAATGTTAAGTCAACATAAAATGTTCATGGTAAGTAGGTGTAAGTCCCAAATGACTAGCATGGTGTTAGGGCACTCAACACTAAAGTCCATAACACCAAGTGTGAATGAACCTTTAGTATGTGGAGTCGTCATCCATTTTTGTCATTTCAGCTGCCTTAACCAAATTGAACTTCTATTGTTACTTCCTAGCTAAAACTTTAAGGAAGGGTTTCGAGTTCAATTTCATCCTCATATGTCAACAACATGAGTACACAAGGGATCCAAGCTTAAAAATCTACTTTCCACATTTTTGAGTTGAAATTTGTGTTTAAGATGCTATATTTTTTTGAAAACAAGAATATTCTTGTTAGAGGCCACAATTTTGAACAATATTGGGTAAAGTATGGCCCTAAGGTAAGGGCAAATTTACCTAAATAAGGGGTCTAGCGCAAGGTGAGAAGTGATAGTTGAATGCTTAGGCCCAAAATTTTGCAAATGCACCCAACTAGGGTTAGTATGAGCCTCTTGCTCAATATAAAGCCTTATCTAAAATTGAAAATAAAAAGGCATAAAATAAGAGGAAGCATTAAAGTTTCAAATAGAAAAAAGACAAAAAAAAAGTTACCTGATGGTTTTGTAAAGTGACATACTGCCAATGAAGGCCCTCTTCAAGTTTGTAAGATGCCCTTGACCAACATTAATTTGTTGGTTTGCCAAAACTTTGTCTTTCACACAATGGAATTAACAAATATCTCTTGTTCATGAGTGGTAGTTCTTGTAACTTGATACTAGGGCAACCCTTGGCAAGGTGTACATTGCCGGTTTCACATTGTGGATAGCTTTGATGATCACAACATAATAAGGTTTACAAATTACATTACATCAATACACATATTCATGTTGATAAGCCATATTCAACATAGAATCCTAATTCATGACATATTCATTAGGTAAAATTTGTAATTTCATCCAGTTTTTAATGTAAAATAAATGTGAAGTGTATTGAAACTAAACATTATTGTTATGTGTGCCATTACCACATCCAAGTGTGAAAGCCTACTATAAGGATGTTCTTTTGATATTGGATGGGTTTGAGGTTTGCTGCATGGCATGTTGTTGTGTGATTTGGAGAAAAGGTTAGTCTTTCCTCAACAAACAAAGGAGTCCATAGATTCTAGAACCCTTGCTTCCCCCACTTCCCCCCCTTCACCCAACACCCCATTGAGAAGAATCTTCACATGCAATCAACCCTTAGCTTTTGTTGCATGTGAAGGATGCAACAGTTCCTTATGCTTCTTTTCCATAAAGGGAAGTGAGGTCTTAGTGATAAAGACATTGGGCGTACATGCAGTAGAAAGCTTCAGAATACAGTGATCTAGGTCATTACTTCACACCTTTGACAATTTACCAACACGCTTCCAAACGAGTTGCAAGTTCTTCACATGGGTTATGTTACAAAGAAACATGCACATGGCTTCCAAATGGGTTTTGAGCAATTTTTCCACATGGGTTATGTAAAAAGTAATTAGAAATTTCATTTCTTGTTTGGCCATCCATTAAAATTATCAAGCAAATTTTGTTCTAAAGAGTTTGGGAAAGCTACCCAACCTATGGATTTACCAAAAAAAAAAGGGTCTCTCGTGGGGCTCAAACAAACAAAAGCTTGACAATCAAATATAAACCAACCTACATATTTCCCTCGACTTCAGATTCAGTCTCTTTTATATAAATTCATATCATCCCAACCAGCATTTTATTGTCAATTCTGAAAATTGAAAAAATGAATTTTCTGGCCTGAAAATCTTTTTTCCCAAGAAAATGAAAATTCACCACAAAAATATTTCACTGATCTCAATCCACAAGCCCACCTTCCCTTGTCCTGGCATAAGGGGAGGGATAGAAGACCATGCTTAAGGATACATTGATTTCTTGCAATTAGGTCAACCTTTCTCGCATTGCAGATTCCAACATGGTAACTTACAGTCAAAAAAGGGATTGTTTAGTGTATTTTCTACACTAGAATGAGATACATGAAAGATACAAGAGTATATACCTTCTGCATCTTGCCTTTCCTTCAAAGGGGTGCTCTTTGAGTGTTGGAAAAGATAAGGCTGGTTCTCTCTCTCTCTCTCTCTCTAGATACATATATGTCTCTATCTATACATATAAATATATAGTGTTTATTGTCGTGATTTTTTGTGGGGGGCGAGGTGGTTGGGGATTTTCTTTTGAGGAAAACTTTGAAAAAAGATCTTGTTTTGAGATCTGTTGAGGGTTCGGTGTAATTTCTAATACCCGCCCAACTTGGGTATGCAACTTTCAACTCTTCTTGGTAAAACATGTATGTACCTACTACCAAACCGTGTCAACCTTGGGAATTGTACTCAAGGCAATTGGTAGAATAATATGCCCTTTCGAAATGAGTGGTCACCACCGCTAAAATTACTGAAGTCAAACATAATGATTGTTGATGCTATTTGGGTACCAAATAACATAGCTGTTTGAACAATTGTCCGGGAAGTGCTGGTTGCTGGTATAATGTCTCAAGTACATTGGGCCCACAAAGTTGTCAACACAAATTGTTACGAGAATATTGGGTTTGTGAAGAATTTTGGAGTTTGGATTTCAGACTTTTGAGGGTCATTTTAACTCTGTCCAAAAGGAAAATGGAAAAAAATGTGGTTTAATATTAAGTGTATATCTTACTTAACACAAGGTTTCTTTCTAATTTGGCTTTTTGTCGTGTGCAATTTGTCCACCACATGACCAAGTTTCTGTATTCACCAAAAGTTGTTTTCAAATTCTTGTGTGCACACACAGAGTCCACCAGCACACATAAAGACCTGTTTGAAAACAAATATGCTATTATTGAATAAGCACACAAAAATGGTTGTTTTGTTCAAGAAACTCTTTCTTTTCAAAAAATTGTTGACTATACTTTTTCAATATAGAAAAATTGTTGTTGTTTTACTTTTAAAGAATTATTGGCTATAACTTTTTCAATATAATTTTAAACGTTTGACGATTTTGTACCAAACTAGTTACATGGCCAACAAAAGCAACTGAAAGTAGAAATTAGAAACCACATTTGTGTAAACAAGACAGAATGTTGGTGTGAATACCAAAATTACATTGCTTAAACTATTTGCATTTAAATTATAATTTTTGGTGGAATAATAGGCAATGCACATGATCCAGAGAGTTGCCTCGAGCTAAATTGATTAAATAGCCTCTCCGACAATCTTAAAATATGCAAAAGATTGAATGAGACAAACTACACGTTTTTTTGGGCATTTTTTCTATCTAGATCTCCACCACAGTTACCAAAACAGAGAGTACAACAAACTTATGGAAAATGTTAGAAATATGGAAAATAAGGGTTCAAACGAAAAAGGGTGCCATTCTAAGAAAAACCCTAAAGTATAAGATAGGTTAGACATCCTAGCTAGACACGTGGCATGTCTAAGAACTGACACATCACATTCTGCCAACTATGTACCTACTAACTAGTGGCTAATTTAGAGGGTTAAAGTTGCCAAAACATTTTTTTTGAATGTATTTGGATGTTGGCCTACAAGTACACACATAAGAATGGATACTCGTGGGTGGGTGGGTAGGAGGGAGTACAGCGTTTTTGGTAACCCTGATCTTGACCAAATTTAAGCTCCAAATTAAATTTAGTTGGTGATTTGTTAGCTTTGTCCAAAGAAAAGACTTCACCTAATGTTGTAAGTTTTTGCAGTAGATTTTTTTGCTTGAATTTGGGAACCAATGTGTGGGTGACAGCTGGAAACCTAGAGGGCCTATACTCTATAGGCTGCAATTTTTTTGATCTTCATCTTGCACTCAAATTTACCTAGAACCATATTATATTGTTACATGGTTTCATCATTAGAACTCATGATTTTGTTTGACCAGAGCCATAAAGACCTGGAGAGCCATAACACAAATGAGCCACTTATTAACAACTTAGCATAAAAATTATGCCAGAGCTAAATTACCCCATAAGTTGATCTAGTTGTTTTTGCAGAGCAAGTTGTATGGTATAGTTCTAGATTCAACCTTGGAGAAATTGGGTACATCTATCTATGAAGGAATGTAGTTTGTTTTGTTTGTACTTATGAGATCCACCGAACCAGGATGCTTCAGATTGTGTTCATGGTCTCTTTGGAAAGCTCTTGACAAGGAGGAGTGCATGGGCTTGGTTTCATGACGTTTGGACTTGCAGTGCAAAAGTTCTTAAATACTGAATGATTTCTTCACTGAAAATTAAATTAAATTAAGTCATAGCTGAAAATTTCAGAGGAATTGAAATGTGCCTTTTGGTGTTATTGGAAAGATCTTGATGAGAAGATTTAATGGAATTTTTTGGGTCAGATTTGGATTCAGAATGTGGCAGATATTGATTTTTAAGTGATTGCTGCCGCTGAAATTTCAAATAAATTCCAAAAAACCAGGTTTTGGAAGGAAAAATCAGTTGAGAATGTGGTAACACTTGAAGGCTTACCATTCCATTCAAGCATGATTTCCTTTCATATTTGGCTGTTCAAAAAATCGATACTTACATTGCAAAACAATGTTCACATGTTGAGTTTCCCTATTTTGTAATGGCACTTGAGCCAACAGCACAGAATTGTATAGGTCTAGAATGCCTTGCCCATAAGTAGTAAATTGTATAGATTTTCAAAATACAAAATTGGATTAGTGGTAATCAAATGAGATCTTAAAATATCTTTGCATAAGTAGAACTGTGTGTAACTTTTTTTTTTTTGCAATGAGCCAATTTGATTGGCCCATTGCAAAAAAAATTGAAACTATGGAGGCTCGCCAAAATAGAAGATTCTATGGAAAGATGGTGTTCCTACCCCTTTGGCCCACCTATATAGGTGAGAAGGGCAAAACACATGGGATAAAAGTGAGGAGCTATTGGGAACACCCTTGGGGAACACATTGGGAACCCAGGGAGCATATTAAGGACCTGATGGGAACCATCGGGAACTTGAAGGGAACATGTTGGATACCTTGAGGGTAAGTGGAATTGTACAAGCTTGGTAAGAAATTGCATTTAAACTTAGATTGTATAGGTCTAATATTTACGCTTGGGATCTCTTCATGCAAATCACTTTTACGTTTCTGAGGTGGATTGGGAGTATTTTAGAAGCTTAGAAGCTGGAAATCAGTCGTAGTTTTTTCTTAAAAAAATAAAATTTCACTAGCACGTCGCAGAGTCATCATCTTAGCCTGAAAAGCAATTAGTTGCAGTCACAACACGCCACTTGTTGCATGCAGTTTGCTGTTCACGTGTTCACATGCACAGTTGCCCCCGCCACAGTTGCAGTTTCACGTTTCCGGGCCACCAGCTACCCCTCTGGCACCGTGAGACGGGGCGGACGGGGACGGGGAACGATTAGCGCGCGTTTTTTTGGGGTGCGTACTCAGTACTGCCTTCGGTGAACCAGCACCTACACTGGTACCATGGTAGAAACGTGGTCCCACTCAGTCCTTGGGAGACGCAAAGTAGGAAGGAAGGATGCCGGATACATTCGAGAAAGACAAGAACTAGGCTTCAGAGATCGTCCGTAGCTTGCGTAGCACAGCAGGGAAAGCGCCAGCTGTCGTCAGTAACGTTGTTGTTGGCTCAGCACTAAACTAGCCTGAATTAAAGCACACGGATAATGAGTTCCTTGCTAGCTAGAAGTCCCAGAGTGGCGGTTGCCTGCAAGGGTTTTCTTTTTTTGGAATAACAACAGCAGACCCAACCTGACAAGCCGTTGGCACCCTCCTCGCCCCCCCTCCCCAAGTCAAGCTCATTGGCTGAGGGGCAACAGAAGTTTCACCTGCACACCAACTGGGTTTGAACCCAAGACCTTTTTTGATCTCAAGGTCCCAAAATGGGGTATACCAATGAGCCATCACCCCTCCCTTGAGGGGATTGCCCTTTTGTTTTCAGACGATCACCACTGCTCTAAACTTACCCATGACGTGGTCTCGTCTATTTCCTCTCACTTTCCCCTCACCAGAAGGAGGCGGATACCGCGGCTAACAGCAGAAGGACTGTAGCAGGATGCCTAACGTTCTCAAGTCTCGCCTAACGTGTCCCTGGATTCCCGTCGTGTGTTACTGCCCGGAAGCTGGGCCGCATGTACTATATATTTTTGTGGGGTGTAGATGATCACTTTTTCAAATGCTCCCTATGATTGGCAATATGCCTGAGTCTTATGCCAGGGTCCAGGGGACCAATAACTTGCAGGCTCGGCTCGTGGGTGGTTTGAGGAAGCATCTGCTCGTCCTCATCATCCTCCTCCTGCTCTGCTGCTGATGCTGACCTCGCCTTCTGCAAGCTGCTGGCTAGCATTGCATGCTTTCGCTATTATGATTATACTAGTCAACCCACTAGTCATGATAAGCTATATTATTAGAGCTACTGCACTTGCGGCTGCAGTTTCTTCTCCTGATCACCTCAAGTCCTCCCTGGCATCCGGACTCTTTTGGACTCCCCGTTTCAACGAAAAGGTTCTCACGTTCTTAGGATTCAGAACACTTATTAGTAGTAAAGTATCACAGAGAATATTATAGTGACTTCTATCTAAACCTTAAGTAGATATACATATGCATACGTGCACTTGGTGATTACTATAGGTGTCAAACTTAGTTGAGGAAATGCATGTGGATGGTTCACTACAGGCTCCTTGGGTGAAACAACACCCACACCTTCTTGAGTGAGACCTCTTATGGTGCATTCACACTTGATGTTAAGTCAGTGTTAGATGAAAATCTAGGTGGCACCCAATGTTAAATGGGTGATAGTTTAATGTTAAGCTAAGGTTAGCTTAATGTAAAATCTTTCATGACAAATAATTTAAGTCCTAAATGACTAGCATGGTAGTAGTGGACTTAAAACTAGAGTGCCTAACAGCAAGTGTGAATGCACCTTTAGTGACCAAATTAAATCCAAGAAGTGTTAGATATTTCAACTCGGAGACCCTGATTTTGGTCTAAGCATGTGAGATATTTATAATATTTAGATGCAATTTAGATGAATTTTGCGGCTTTACCATGGTACCAGTGTGGGTGCTGCTTCACCCTGGAAGGGGGACATAGCTACTCACAGGTACATAACTAACCATTATGGTTAGAGCTCTATGGGACAAGAATACAATGAAATTTAAGTGTTTCCTGGCCACATCCTACTTGGTGTGGCATGTGAGTGCAGCTGGTCTACTCTTATATTACATGAAAGTTTTTAGTAAAGCAGATGCACCAGGTGCAACAAGGGTATGATTTGTATTTTCAAAGGGGCTGGAGGCCAGACACTAGAGGGTAGCCTGCAAGTTGAATTCCCATTGTAATTTTTTTCAAATAATAATAATACCAATTGAAACAAGGGTATTGATATTCATAACCTGGGGGTCCCTGCCTGCCTGCCTGCCTGCAGCTGGGAAGTTTAACGGTTTTGAATACTGCAGGTCCGTGCTAGGGATGTGGAAGAATCTCTTACTTACCTTGCGCACTGTAAACTATTCAATCCCACACTTGTATGACCTGTTGTAGCCGCAAGAGCTGGGGTGGGACTATGACTTTTTTGTAAGCCCAACCCCCACCCCTTCGTATAAAGTCATCATGACCAGCCCAAGGGGCAGAACCTGGACGCACATGGGTCCTACCATCGCACCGCTACTTCTTCACAGGATATATATTCCCCACTTCTGTTATTTCCATGTTTGGATTTTCTGTATTTGTTCCAGTTACAGTACTCTCTCTCTCTCTCTCTCTCTCTCTCTCTCTTCTGATCTTTTCTCGGCACACGCGTTTTGTCTTTGTCTGCCTTTGTGTGTGTGCGTGTGTGCTTGTTCTCTTCTCTGTGGGTACTTCCGTTTTGTCTCTAGTGTTAGTACTCTTCTAGTGTTAAAATTGATTGTTCTCTTTCATTCTATGTCGAGTATATGCTAGCTTGACTAGCACACACACGCGTGGACTACTCTAGTGTCTCTTTGTTGCAGACGATTAGCTTGGATCGATCCAGTAGTATCAAGCTTTTGATTGCTATGATGTTCTTGTGGCTTCCAAATGAAGCTTCTTCTTTTGTGCATTTCACTGAAGCTTTCTATCATAGGCCTAAGTCTCTTTCCGTGATCTTCTTTCTCAATAGCAAAGAACGATTCTGCTATAAATCGAAGAACTTGCTATAATCGAAGTGCTTGCCATGTTGCAGCACATCTGATCAATAGCTAGCCTCTAGAATCTAGCCTTAAACTGATCTAGTCATAATAAGAATCTGTTGTTTATTGTTTAGTTTTTGGCTCAGTAAGTTTTCCGATCTTTGATCCAAGTTTGCGATAGGACGACTCAATCTAGACGTGTAGACGTCCATTGGATTCGGTCTTTGTCTTGATTTTACCAGTGATCCTCCAACTCGATACCGGTGAGTGCAATAGCAACTTTATCAGTTTCAGATCTTTGGGGTCAATTTCTGCAATTAGTTCTTTCTGTCTTCTGATTTTCTTTTGATCTATTCTAACATCTTTCGGAAATTTAGAATCTACATGGAATTGCATCTACTGAACGCTTTGAGATTATTTGGAGGTTCTCAAACCACCTTCTAGACTCAATTCTACTTGCGTTTTGGAAGTCTATACAAGGATCATGCGTCTGAAGATACAAACATCGAATCTTGAAAATCTAGAGGATTCTAAGGTTTCAGTAGACCAATTCAAATCACTCTATACTCTTGGCCCCCGGAGCTTGAAACTTGTTTGAATCTTTACATGTGCCTTGGTTGAATTTCGGAGGTCAAATTTTCTGAATAAGCAAATTTTCACATGCATGCAGACAGCTGATCGACGGACTGAATCTTCTTGTGTTGAACAGCAGGCGTGGTTGTTGAGAACAGAGACAGTTGTGTGAGCATCACGAATTTCTTCTTCATATGGCGATCTGCGTGCCTGCTATAAGCAACACCACTGGCGGAGCAGCACGTACTCAGGATGGAAAGGAGGCCACCGAACCATATTGGCTGCCACCAGGTTTCCGTTTCCACCCCACCGACGAAGAGCTTGTGACTTACTATCTCGCACGGAAGCTGATGAGTGCTGACTTCAAAACACATGCGATATCAGAAGTCGACCTCAACAAATGTGAGCCATGGGATCTCCCTGGTATGTCAAGAGCTCCTGATCTCAAGTTCTGATCTTTTTTCTCGACAAAGTGTGAGCAAATTATTACAGTTCAAGAGCAAATCTCTGCAGTTCATCCTGCATCCCTTGAGATCTGCTCTGTTGCATGAATTCATGAGCATAACTTGTCATAACTATAAAAGTTGTGAAAACATCTCTTGCAATCGCCGAATGCAATCTCTTATATGTTCTCAGACTAGTCATTCCGATCCTGACGAAAACCATGTACAAATACAATTTGGTGGCCTTTTGGCGTGCAGAGAAATCGACTATAGGCGAGAAAGAGTGGTACTTCTTCAGTCTGAAGGATCGCAAGTACCCTACAGGAATGCGAACCAACCGTGCTACTGAAGCGGGATATTGGAAGGCCACAGGGAAAGACAGGGACGTGGTGTCTTCTCGACCGACTTCCCGGCTTGTGGGCATGAAAAAGACTTTAGTTTTCTACCTCGGACGTGCTCCAAAGGGAGAGAAAACCAATTGGATTATGCACGAGTATCGCTCCGAGGTTCATGACGACTCAATACCGGCGTCTAATCCGCAGTATCATCATCAACCACGCATAACTAAGGTTTCATCCAGATTGCTCTCGAAATCTAGTTCGACTTGTAAGCAAAAAAATAGCTGTAAACCCAAACATGTTCGGATGATGGTTCAAGAATTGATGGTTCAGGAGTGTTGATGGTTCAAGAGTGCGTTATTGGTTGCAGGATGAATGGGTTGTTTGCCGAATCTTCCAAAAAAATGCAGCGAGCAAGCAGCCGGTATTTCGATACAGTACAGACATGATTCGAAGCTCCATGGCGGCGTATGAAGAGATCAATGATGCACAATCGTCGCTACCTAGCCAGCAGGATTTGGAGGAGGATCACTCGCCTAATCCTACTGTCACTGACGGAGGGGTGTGCACGGACGCGGGTGATTATACATGTACTCATGGTAATACATCTTGCTACAACTGCCGATCAGAGACTGCTGCGAATACGCAGCAGCAGATGAATGAGGATATTCCATGGATCATCAGAAGCAAGTCTCGTGCCGCCGATGCGTGCGGATCCGTGAGTATGTGGTCTCCTGGAGTCAACATGCAGCACAATACTACTGCACAATACGGCCCAGCTAGTACTGCGATCACCCAGCAGCCAAGACAACTGAAGCAAGAGATCCGTGATCACTCGCAGGCTATGATGGAATCAAAAATCTCAGCAATGAAATCCGATCAGAACCCTGCAGGAGCTGATCAGCAATCATACAGATCATACAGGAATGTGCGAACCAAGATAGAACCTTACGACTATTGTGATCAGGGAGAAGATGAAGCCCAGAGTACGCATAGGAGATCATCCGCTGCAAGTGCTGATCATGCATATCAGTACACGACCAACAACTGGGGTGCTGCAGGAGTCAAGGCATCACCAGTGCAGCAGCAACTGTACGAAGACGTTGGACAGGCTTATAATGATGTCTCTCCCATGGTTGCTCTGCAAAGCTATAATGGTCCGGAACAGCAATCGTCTAGTGTTAGTGAGAGTCTGTACTGTGGGGATCAGCACCATATTACAGCGGGCGAACTATTATACAACACGACCTCCAACCGTAACTTTGGGTTTTCCGACATTATGGCTCCAGGCGCTGTGGATGCAGCGTCGGGATCCCTTTGGGCGTACTAGATAGGTCGAGGGGAGATGATCGTGCAGAGTTCATCGTCTACTGCACACACTTATATCATGGTCATCATGATGATCAACTGAACATTTATACAAAGATATTAGAGAACGGATCTTCCCAAAAAGTTTAGTAATTTATCACACAATTTGGGCGCAGGATTCATGATTAAATCAGCGCATCTCATGCCTGCATCGAGTTAGCTGCAGCTGTGCCCAGGAACAACCTCAGTTTACAGGGATTTGTGAGAGCTTTAGTCTGTAGCAGCTGGATCAAGTTCTTTGCGTTTGATGGGCGCTTTTGACAGGGAAGTTGTAGAGCACGCGCGTTGGTAACCAACCAGGTCGTGTACATTCTTCTATAGATGGGCTCCCAAAAATCGGACTGCTTTGAACACCCGGCCTGGAGTAGCATCGATGGACTGCAGCTTTTCATCAAACGACCACACATGAGTACACAGTGCCTACTGCGAGTTGACCGTGAAGCACATGCGACCCACGATACACACCGTCTCTCTGGAGATCAAGGGTCTACAGGAGCGAAACGAGGATTTTGGAGGATTAAGGGTTTACTGGATAGTCGACGTTCATAGTTGAACCGAATTCATTCATGACGGATGTCCCCTGTGGCCCCTAACGCAGATACAATGTAGCAGCTTGCAAAGTTGATGGTCAGACAATCGTGTTGTGATCAATGGGCCGCATACTGGTCATAGCTTTCCCGGCACAGGGATCTGAAACACAATTTCTCTTGAATTAACTCTAGAAGCTGCCGTCGACGGTCTGGCTCCCTAGCTGCAGATCATGCACACTACAGGTGCTTGGTGCAGCTACAGCCAGGATTATAAAAGTGGGCGGTTGTCTCAGCTTGTCGTAGAAGATAGTTGACAATGTTTAGTTACAGGTTCATTCCTCGAATATGGACCATTCACAAAATTTGCTTTGTGTACAGGGATAATTCATGGTTGTTAGCTTTGGCTTGACTGCAATATTATTGCCATTCATCATACATTGTTTGCAGGTTCGTGTGTTTCAAAGACACATCAATTAATGAAACTAAGATTGAATCTAGAGCTGCAGTTGGAATTGTTCCCTGCATGTAGTGTGCTCACCAATTGTAGCTAGTTGTAGCCTGGGTACGTACACAGCTTGCCAGTATATGTACCATCCTCGTCACGACTTACTCAAGGCTCAAACTCTTCGTGTGTTCTCCATCTCTCCTCACTATAGTAGGGATCACAATAATATACATACTCAGTCAGCTGTCATCGACGTTCCTTCAGATCAGCCCTTGCTTTCTCCGTTCAGTTTCGAAGCTTTTTTTTGTCTGGACTTCCTAGGTTATAATGACTTCCCGTCTCCAGTTTGTTGGCCTTGCCTGGGTAGGCAAGGATGTTGTGTTTAGATTCATTATAGCGTATAGTAGCTTAAGGAATTTTGGCCCCTAGGTGGTAGTAGGTCTATTTTTATCGCATGATTTTTTGAAAGATGATATTTTGACTTGTGTTGAAACTTGAGATTAGTTCTAGAGTTATGATATCTGGAAGGATTTTGGTTTCTTTTTAGAGGATTTTTTTGAAACATTTGAATTTCCATAATTCTTCTTTTGCGTTAAGATACCTTTTAATGTAAATGGCAAGGCCACAGTGTGACACACCCCTTGTTGTACTTGGCTTGACATTTACTGTATTGGACATTGGGACCATCATCGTCGTGGTGTATAGTTGTCCGTCTCATTCTTGAGCTGTCTCGAGATCTTGATCATTTCCAGTTCAATATAATTGTCTGTAAAACTAAAATTATCGTGAGTCCATTTTTCCTTTTTCTTCGCTAGACGTTATAACGACCATGGATTAGATTAAACTGTTATTATACCTGGACCCTGATCATCTAGGTAGTTAAGACCATGGAGTCAAATGTCCTGTTATCCATGATTCTCTTTAGCAGCAATTGATAGTAAATAAGAGCCTTAAGTCACCTTGCATCTATTGCCCCCAGTCTAGCGGTGTGCTCTAATCTTAGCGTTTTAATCTGTAAATAAGACGCTATATCTCAACTTGAATCCATTGGTATGCACAAATTCTCAACTATTTGATAAACAACAGCTTTGCTTTCAACACTTTCTTGAATCCATGGAACAATTCAAAACCAATTCATCCCTCCATGTGACTAAGTAATCCACCCAGATTTTTTTTTAATGAAAATAAATATAATACTTCAGCCAAGAATAGGCAAAAAGAAGCTGCACATGGTGCAAAGAACTGATTTGAGAAAAAAAGGGGGAAAAAAAAACTTGGGTCCACAAGAAAATGCTTTTGAGGCCAGCCAAAAGCTTTTGTGTAACTAAGAGCTGAGTATCTCTTTCCTACTTTATAGAAATGCCTCCTTTGGGGAAGTGGCCCTCGTTACGGAGCCATTTAGTCAAACTGGTTGGCCAGGCCCATCCCACTGTCCTTTCCCATTTACTTTCAGAGTTCAAAGTTGTGACAATATAATTTAAAAGCCCAAAAGTCCAACCGTGCCCAAGGTATTCCTTGAAGCTTGAAACTGAACACGCCTTGGGGGGGGATGATTCAGTGACTCTATATGTGTTTAGTGACTGAAAGGGACATAGCATAAAATTTTCACATCTTGACTCAAATAGGGTAGACCGGCTCATCACTGATCATCTGCTTATGATCGAACACTTATTTATATCTTCATGATATTTGCTTCATTTTGAGTGATTTAAAATGTTATGGGAGTGTTTTCTCAAGCTTTAGAAATCAAGTTTGAAGTGCAAAGGAAAAGGAGTAATGAAAAAATAACAAGAACGTTTTAAGAAGTATATAAGCTTTTCAACTTACAAAACACGTTTTCTTTGTTTTTTTCTTCTCTTTGGACCGCTCTTGTTTTGAAACTTCATAACTTTTTTATTTCTTATTCATTTTAAACAATTTAAAGTGCTATAGTAGCATCACCTAATTACAAATCATTTTTGAACTCTAATAGCAATAGAGCAACATACAAAGAATTCTTCTAAAATCGGCCTTTGTAATGTTTGATGGTTTGTTTTTTGAGTTCTTGACTCTCTCTTTTAACTGTGGGGTGCCATAACTTTCTCATTTCTAATCTGTTTTTAATTATTGTTAGTGTGTCAAATGCAGCAAGAGGAGGGGCTCAAGTTTTGTTTGGACACCTGAAACAAGGGAGCCCTCCCCTTGGATCTCACCTGCCTTGAGCACTTAAGTGTTTGGTTATTGGCCAGTCTGCCCCAGCATAAACATTTCCTGTATCATTTCTTGAATCTTATCAAATCCCATCATGTCTGAAGAGCAGGTAATAAAATCCGGTAATGGATATTTCTAAATCTGTAGGACCACTTTACCCAAGGACTCAACATCTTCAAGATTCTAGTTTATGGTGAGAAATAATAGATGATCTTCAAACACAAGGTCTATAAGAAGTGTAATTCACAATTTAGGACTACTTAAAAGTCTAGAACTTAAGGCTCTAGAAGTAGGTAAGTCGAGGAAAATAATTTGATGCTTCAATTATTTCAAAGAACTATTTGAAAGTTAGGTATCGCATTCTGTTTCCTGCTTGTGCGATGTTTTGTTGAGTTCCAATTTTAATATAGTCTTGTTAAAAGTAATATAAGTTGTTATATGTATATTTGTAAATAATGTAATTTGAAGCATAAATGTAATTTAAAACTAAATACAATTTATAATGAAAATATATACATGGCATGACCATTGTGTATTTTACATAATTTATTTGCAACACTTTTTTATGTCTAAATTTACACAATTGTACATCACTTGTCCCACTCAACAGAACATGCACATTGATGCAGAATTTGAAGGAGCAACTCCATCCATCAGACCATCATGGCCAAAGTGAACCAACAGACACCAGTGCACCAAAAGGGATGGATGGTGGGTGGACAGGAAACACATTTTCCATTGCGTTCCAGTTCCTTAGCTAACCATAATGGTTAGATAGTTTCCAGGTTTGCTACTAACTTACTAACAACCCACTAGCCATAACCTATGAACTGACCATATACATGCAGCTACCTACCTAATAATCACCTATTATTCTGCCTACCTACCTCCTTACCTACTTGCAAAGATGGGCTATCAAGGTGAAACCAGATGTGAACTCAGTTAGAGTTCATGGAGTCATAACAAGCTTCCAATGGATGGTGTGCTCATGGCTGTTGGTTCACTCTACCACATCTATCAGTTTCTTGATTGGAACTATTGTGGCTTAGCAAAAGCATCTACATCTTGTCTAAGGGAAGAAAAAAACTCTCTTGGAACCTTAGTGCTCAATTGGAACCCCAAATAATTCCAGAGGCGAAGTA
>Ga0116227_10003899_pt1 | contig 32762 bp, 32 predicted proteins | sample S1TSphgellanicum_FD_89693 | JGI IMG/M metagenome (GOLD analysis project Ga0116227, IMG submission 89693) | Host-associated microbial communities from peat moss isolated from Minnesota, USA - S1T2_Fb - Sphagnum magellanicum MG | ecosystem: Host-associated > Plants > Peat moss > Unclassified... | reverse complement strand
CTTTGAAGCGACAGACCGGCCCCTGACAGGTTCCAAGGTTGTGCAAGAAAGCGGAGGATTCGAGCAAATCCTCAAGCGCTAGCGAGTTCCACTCTTTCAGTACCCTTAAGAAATGAGATGAGAGGGCCCTCGTCACGGAAAGATAAGGAAGACACAAAGACAATGAACACCAAACCCACAAATTCAGGCTAGTCTGCACCTATTTGTGCATATCAAAAACAAAGGGACTCATCCTGGGTTTAGTTCAAACCCCACAGGACAGACATGAGGCACAGATATTGCTCTACCAAAATATTCAACAGCATGATATTCAGCCGAGCAGCTGCCTCCAAGCCTATGTTGCAAAATACATGTCCGTATGCAAGTAAGTAAATTCAGACCTGGCGTGGTGGAGAAGCGCCCACTCGATGCACCCACAAATTGAAATTTCCACGAAAGCTTGCGTTCTACCTTAGCAAAGCACAAATGGAGAACCCTAAATCCACCAGAATCCACTGTGTTTTTGTGGGGAAGAGAAGAGCAGAGGAAGTAACTTGGAAGGCAGCCCAGACTCCGCGGCAAATGACTCCATAGTCAACAGTCCAGACTTAGGTGTGAAATTTTTAATTACTATTTCTCCAACTTTTTCTTCAGATTTCTAATGATTTCTTTTGGGGCGAGATTTTGCCGTTTTGCCAATGTAATTCAAAAAAAGAATATTCTACTGCCAACTCCTTGTTTTCTTCAGAAGGAGGTTCAACAAAAAATCCAGAAGAAAACCTAAAATTGACCACAATGTGCTAACAATATGGAAGGATGCTTAACGATTTCTTTCGTTTTTTGAGTGTAGTAAAATTTGAGTACTATTATTTGTTGACGGTCAGTGCCAGTGTTTTTCTTTGTGGCGAATTTCTCGCAACTGGACGAGAATAAAAAGAGGGTGCAAAAGGTACAAAGCGTTATTCTTGGAAAAAGTGGGCCCAAGTCGCGACATCCTGAGGAAAAAAAAGAGTGACCTCACCATATTTAGACAATGGGGTCCAACAAGTCCCTAGTTTACAGAGGGATTCCCAACTTCTCCTACTTCTCTCTTTTACCTGTCGGCAAATTTGGGTAAGTCCTCTTGTGGAAGATCGCCAACCCAGCTACTTCACACATTTGAAAAAACAAAAAACCCTGACGAATATCACTTGAGCAACATCACAACGTTGAAAAAGAAAAGAAAAGAAAAGTGGATTTCAAGCATCTTGTGAGTAGGTTTTTTTCTTTCTTTTTTTTTTTCCTTGTGGGAGAAGTTTCGCAACTTGGCGAGAAAAAAGAAGTGGGGTGCGAAAGCTACAAGAGGTTTCTTTTGAGAAAATGGGCCCAACTCACCACATCATGAGACCAAAAAGGGTGAAATCACCATATTTCGATGATAAGCTCCAACAAGTTGCTAGTTTATTGATATTAATTTGTTCAGGTGGAAACCAAGGTTTTTTTTCTTTTGGTTTCTGAAAGACCCACTTTGATTGGTCTATGACACAATTTTTTTTCAACATGTGAAAGATAGTCTTGGTTCCCAAAATAGAGGCCTATAGCTTTCTTTTTTTGGGTGACCTATAGATATGGTTGTCTCCATGCACGTTCACCTTTGCCCAAAGCATATGGGATAACCTGAGTTGCTTCAGGACAAACCTTAGGGAATGACTATGGGAACTAAGGGAATGCCATGGGGATCCCATAGGGAACTTGGGGGGATCAATGGGAACTTGGGGAACACATAGAGAATTTGGGGAAACATGTGAGAACTCAGTGGGAAAAAAGAAAAGAATCCCCTTTGGCCTCCAACCCACAAGAAAAAAACTTAAGGCCCATGTGTCCACGTCAAGCCTTCCCATTGGCAGCATGAAACTTTCCTTCCCAAAACAATTTGTAGCCACTTGCAACCTAAGCTAATACTTCAATTATAAACCCAGGGTACTAAACTAATACCCCTTGCTAAGATCACCCTCCTTATTTGGGGGAATCCCATTTTTTTATATGTCCCTGTTTTACCTGTCGCCAAATTTGGCTAAGTCCTCTTGTGAAAGATCGCCAACCCAGCACCTACTTCACAAATTTGACAAAAAAAGGGCCTTGCTTGTAAATTGTGACCTACAAAATTGAAATTGGGCATCCCCACAACACAATCCCTTGACCGAACAATAAACAGCAGGAACATAGCCAAGTACCTTGGTAACTTCAACACAAGTTTGTTGAAGAGATAATTAATTTCAAAATTCTCATTTCAACAAATAGGTTGTCATTGAAAATCCATTATTTTCTTTCAATTTTTTTAATTTAAAAAGAATACTAAAAACAAAAATTGAAAACTTACATTTTGAAAACAATATAACTAGTGTGGAAGATGCCGAGATACTAGGGTATGCAAAGTTACATGGATAGAACGTTGTTCTTGACTGACACAGTCTAACTAGTTTGGAATATGCTTGTTACCTACCTTCTCGAGCCTACTATACCATCCCACTAGTGCAAAAGACCTGAAAAGAACTTCTGCCCAGATTAGGCCAAGGCAGGATAGCAACCAAGAGAGGATGACAAAATTGACACCCACAAATTTGTGATGTTGCTCAAGAGGTGATCATCAGGTGTTAACATTGCTCTTGACCGACAAAGGAAAAATTTGAGCCCTTTTGCTGATAAAAAATGTGTCAAATATCCACCTCATGGAGTCTCCCCTGCCTAAGCAAGTTCTAATTACTTAGTCCACAATGCACACCAATAGGTGGTTGATGGCCAAGGTGCCAGTAGATTCATGTAGTGTAGTAACATGCCACTCAATTGATTTGAAAATGAAGCCATCATGCACTTCCATTCCAACAATGGTGCCCTAAAAAGGTCCAAATGTCATTGGAAATCATTGAAGTTTTAGAGATGGGTTGTCACATGGGCATTCTTGCAAGGTATTTGAGTACCTTGTTTTCTTCAAGGGAGAATCTTTGGAAAAAAAGTGGATTTTAAAATTTTGAAAATGAAGGCATGTTTGGGGGTTTGGCCCCATAGCCCATTGACCAGAACTCTAAAAAATAAAGAAGAACCTGCATGTCATTGGAAATCATTGAAGTTTTTGGAGATGGGTTGTCACTTAGGCATTGTTGCCATTCGAGTTTTCTTCATGCCGGTTTTAGAGCAGGCCTCCTTTTTAGCAAGAGAAATTTTGGACAAAAGTGAAATAAAAATTTCTAAAATGACAGGGTGTTCGAGGGTTTGGCCCCATGGCCCATTGACCAGAAGTCATATAATAGTAATAATATAAAAAAACTAAAAAAAAACCTGCATATCAGTGTTTTATTTTATAGCAATTTAAAAAAAAAACTATTCCTTTTCTCTCCAAAAATTGAATTAATTTTTTTTTCATTTTTCTACACATTGTTCATAATGATTTTTATTTTTATTTCCGAATTTTTGCACTATAACTACCAAAAAATGGATAGAAATGAGAATTTTGGGTTTTTACTGTAAATTCGAAAAAGTTGCCAAAGTTTTGAAACCAGAAAATTGAAACAAAAACCAATTAGTTGTTCAAGCAAGTAGCCAGGACATAAAAGGATTTTACTAAATTTCTACTTTCATAGCTGGTCCACAGCCAAATGTGGATGATTCCCAGTGTGACAACATCACAAATTCCAGAAGCAAAAAAACACTCCGGCACATTGCTTCTGCCCTTGCCAGCATTTACACGTCCCAATATTGTGGCAGTCCCAGTCACGATCACATATTGAGATGGCAGCTTGTGGAACACTCTCCAAGAATCCTCAATGCTCCCACATTTTGCATACATGTCAACCAAGCTACTGCCCACAAAGATATCGCCCCAAACTATTTTCAATCATCTGGTGATGAACACACCTGCCCTCTTGAAGCCAATCGGGCTGGCACATGCATTCGGCATCCCTGCATAAATCACAAAGTTTTGCCGCACATTAATTTCCGTTTGTATTTGTCAAAATAGTTCCAGTGCCTTCTGCCCTTGCCTGCATTTCACACGTCCAAATACCATCACATTATGAGTGGCCACATTTTGGGATAGCATCTTGTTGAACATTCTATAAGCATCCTCAATGCTCACTCATTTTGCACACATGGACTTCGACCAAGCTATTCCTCACATAGACATCAAACTCATAACTAATTTGAACGATCTGCTCGTCAACATGCATGTCCTCTTCAAGTGCAACTATGCTGGCACATGAACCCAAGGGAACCCTAGAAAAGTAACACAATCTGGCCACACCTTCTTCTTGAATTTGTTTAAATGATTCCAACGCATTTTCCCCAAATGACTGCATTTCACATGTCCCAACATCATGGCAGTCCAAGTCACCACACTCAAGATGGCATCTTGTTGAACACTCACACTCCAAGCATCCTTTGTGCTCCCACAATTGCCATGCATGTCCACCAAGCTACTACCCACAAAGACATCAAACTTGCAACCGCTTGAATGAATTGTTCATGAACAAGCTTGTTGTCTCCAACTCTTCCTAAACTAGCACATGCCCTAAACCACTTGAACAAAAGTGAATTTGTCAGATCTCGTTCCTTCTCATCACATTTGTTCGAAAAGCTACATCACCTTCCTAGGTTGCCTAGTATTCACATATGTTGCAATCTTCTGATTCCATCTCTCCCATCACCCATGGTAGGTTTCCAAGGTCCCCAAGCCATAGTGCTTCCCTTGTCTTCTTATGTTAGAAATATGCATACCTTTCATTCCCCTACACCCAAAAACTCCAAATCAAGTTGATCATGCATGTATTCTTCACATTCCTGGCAAAAACTTTAGATTCCAAATCATGTAGTTTGATCGCATAGAAAGCTACAATGAGGTACTATCATATTGCATAGAATGGTGCAATATCAAGTCACCATTTTTTGACCAAAAACAAACATGTACTATAAGAAAAAAAAAGAGGCATGAAATAAATACAAAGAGCTCAGGTTTAGGGTTTGCAATACAAGGAAGTTTACAAATATTATGATCTTTGAATGCCCCTTTTGATTTTATGCAATACACTATGGGAACCAATGTAGTTTACTACAAAGGTTGTTGATGGGTCGCTTTTGAACTAAACCCAAATATTGGAACATCGTCCTAAAGACCTTGAAAAATCCATGGGAGGAAACCTTAAATCTCCAAGAAAGCAAAGCTTGGCAACCCATGAAATTGTTTGCTTCACATAAAGCCTAGGAAATTGGCTCCAATTTGACAACCTTCTACATTTGAAAATGTTCCTCCCCTTGGTATTATCCCTTGTGTTTGTGACACATGGTGGCACAAAGATGCCTACACCTCCCCTAATTTAGGTGATTGTTTTGTTCCAAATACACACAAGTCCCACTACTTCAATCACCTCTGAACTCAGACCATAAGAGGTCATATTGATTTGGGCTCACAGGTCCAATCCAATTACAGATTGAACATATAGTCGTGAACATCATCCCCATAACAAAGCTATAGACTGCAGATATATCTCTATGACAACAATTCGAAGCCAACATGAGAGTGAGCATGGTAAATCCTTATAGGGTTGTTCACAAAGTCTCATAATGTCCCTTTCATCATCCATAGAAGCGACAAGATGTCCTCACTACCCACTCATTTCATCAACTCTTGATGGTGGGTGGCAATAATAATATAATAATCAGCCCAAACATTTGGGCAAACAATTGTAGAAAAAATTGCGTCCTTAGTTTTGGTCTCATTTTTTAATGCAATGTTGAGTTATTATTTACCTTTCTATTGGTTTGCTCATCACTAAAAAGTTGTGTGAGTGACTAAGGAACATACTTTTCAACTCATAGTTCCTCTTTTAATGTTGGTGCCTTTGCATCTTTCTATAGGTCCCCTTCCTATTCTTTCTTTTCATTGGCTGCAAGAACCTATTCATAAACAACAATGTTAGAATAGGACAACAATGATCCCCAAGCATTCCACTACAAATAATTTCATTTCATTGATTGAATCACACTATGCAACCTATAAGCAATTAAATCAATTATGGAGTTGGATGTGTATTTCAAAAGGAGATAATAATCATGTTTTAACAAAATTACTCTAGAGGAACATACAATGAGAAATGATGACTACCGCTTTACTTTCAAAACCAAACTTCCCCACGCAACTTTAGTTGAAAAAACTACATTGAATTAAATTCCAATTCAAACATCATACCTTACAATTGTTGAATCGTTATTTTCAATTACATGTGAATGGAGACCTATAGAAAAATCAAATTAGAAAATGGTTATGGAAGATGAGGGTGAAACAATGCTAGAATTATAGAACAAGCTACTTTTATGCACATTGCAAATCCACTTCCTGATGGCATTGAAAGGTAGTTTTAGTTGTCAAACCTTTTTGCTATTGTTGTCCTAACAACAATTTGAGGCTTTGATTCAAGAATTTGATTGGCAAGACATGTGTTCCTTGATCTCCACATTATCGTGAATTTTGCAAAAATTCAACACAACCATATATTAAAAAACATGTGGTATTAGGGTATTGCCAAATCATGATATTTTCTACCTCTTAAAGTTGGACTAAGTAGGTCAATCGTGTGTGTAATGTTCCAATTTTTTAGAATCATACAGACTATGATTATTGGAGCATAGCAATGCACCTTCATCCAATGAATTGTCATCACTACAAGTCGAGTAGAGACACCAAAAACTATTGTACAATTTATGCACACATTGTTCAAATTTTTTAATACCTTCCTTTCCATGCCTATGCACTACAAGTATATGTGTCCAAGTGACCACATTTTGAAATGGCATCTTGCAAAACAACTCCTAGCATCCTCCATGCTCCCACATCTTCTATACATGTCAAGCAAGCTACTCCCAACAAGCCACCATAGTCGCACCCACTTTGAAAGATATGTTCGTGAACATACATGCCCTCTTCAAGTGCAACTACACAAGCACATCCATTCAACACTGCCAAAAACGTAATAAAGTTTGGCTACACACCTTTTTATTGCATTTGTCAAAACAATTGTAGTGCCTTCTACCCTTGCCCACATTTTACATGACCCAACACCATGGTAGTCCAAGTGACCATGTTTTGAGATGTCATCTTGTTCAACTCTCACCAAATAAATCTTATAGGCTCGCACATTTTGCATACATGTTAATCAAGCTACTTCCCATAAAGACACAATACTTGCACCCATTTTTGAATGATCTATTTATGAACAAGCTTGCCACCTTCATGTGTTTTTAAACCAACACATGTGTTTATGACACGAACAAAAAAGGATGTGTCACGAATGATTTCTTCTTGTTGCAACTTTTTGGAAAAGTTGTGTTGCCTTCACAAGTTGCCCATCACATATCATGTACGATTCTTTTTCCATGCAAATGTTTCCACTACACCGTTCTTGGTGCCATTACAACCACCTTTGCTACCACCCATGGTGGGTTTTGTGAGTCCTCAAACCACCATACTTCTGTTACCTTCTTATGTTGGAAATCCTTTCATTTGCCTACACCAACAATCTAGATCAAGTTGATCAACCATATATCCTTTGCATCCCAGATATCAATGTTATCATAAAAACAACGAAAGATGAACTTACCTTCTTCTTCATGCAAAAGTATTTGCTCATAGATTGTTGCATTTACTTACCTTTTCCACCTATAAATATTACACCACTAGTGTAAAGGTTTTGAAGAAAAAGATAATTATGCCCAAAGAGAGCAAGCAAGAAAGAGTCACAAAATTAAAACTAGCACAGCTTATGGCTTCGTTCATTTGTAAACTTTGACATAATTAATGTTTCATTACCCGCTCTCATATGTGATATTTCACATGTTTAGTTGAACATGATTGATGTTTAGTCACCTTCTCTAATTCGTGATCATGCCATTTGAAAGGATCCAAAGAGAACTCCCACCACAATTTTTATCTCCCCTCTAGAAATTACAAAAAAAGTTCCTATCAAAGCATGTACTATGATCACATATGAGCTACAACAAGATATTGCATCTTGAATAAATTGTTTCCAAGATCTCATTACAATCATCAACTCAAGATTTGTTTAATAAAGAAAACACAAGTATTTTGACAAGAAGTAATATAAAGAGAGGAACAACACAATGTACCTTATTATTTCCATGATTTTAAAGTGCCACCTCTTTAGTATGCGGTGACATCTTGGAAGAAGTGTGGTGTATGGCCAAAGTTGTTGATGGTTATAGTGCAGTTATGGGTGTAAACAAATAGGTTGCAGCAAGGTCCTTCCAATTGACATCCTTGTGCCCCTTGTGGTGGTGGAGCTGCTATTTTTTTGGTTTACAAAATAGTTGCATCTTGCACACAACAACTACACTCATACCTATCTCACACTAATAACAAAACCATTCCTTCACAAACTACCCAAGCCATGAGAGAAAAAAACAAAACCAAACCAAACCCAAAAAAAATTCCTTTTTAAACATTATAGCTAACATGGAAAGGTCAAAATATCCCTTGAACTTGAATTATGACTTTATGTGCCTTCAAAGGTTTAGGGTGAACACAAGGCATGGAATTGGACTTGCTTATGCTTAAAGGAAGCCCTTCCTAAAACTTTAATATGACATGTAATTTGAAGCCTTATACCACTACAATGCATGAACAAGAAAACCACACAACTTCTTGAAGTTACATAATTCAAGCATTCCCATGGTTAATGTTATTACCCTTTACTATGAATGGGAGTTGGATGGTTTACAAAATAAAGGTTCTCCATCAATTCGGTGTTCACTTTTGATTCAAAGGATTCCACAATGTTAGATTTATATTGCCCTTGCCCTGTAATTTTTGATCCAAGGAGCTCTTGTAACCTCCTAGCGTATATTTGGCAATGTTCAAAGCACCTTTGGCCACAATGAATCATCCTTGAGCATCTAGAGGTATAAAAACATAAAAGGATTAACAAACTTCATATTGTTATGAACATAGTAAATTGAACTTGATTTTAGGCAAATTGGTTGTCACTCTTACCTTTCCAAAAAGATACCAACAATTGAATTTTGTAATTGGTTTCAATTTTCAGCCCACAATTGAAAATATATGAAGTAAATACATATAAATGTATACATGCAATCCATAGACTAATTGGATCATTTCTAATTTTAGTGTACCCATATTTGAAATTCAAGGCATTAAACATTGTTGATGATGCCCATCTTAAGTATTGTCAAGAGAAGGGAGTTTGACACCAATTTGGTACGATATTTAAAAATACAAAGAAATTGTAACAAAGATGGACAACCACATTCTTAGGCAACTTTTCCAACAAATGGAGATTCTTTATCCAGAGTTATTTTAACAGTTGGACAACTTTCACAAACATGGGTTTCGATGATCTTACTTGGAAACTTTTCATCCCTATTGTTACATCTCCTACATTTGGACACAATAGTTTCATTACCATTCGGACTGACCTTGCTTCAAACCTTGTGTCTAACATGTAAGCTTCGATTGTTGTGGGGTCTTTCACAATGTCAAGACCAATAGGTTTAAGTTGAAAAAGTTGTTTTGCAAATGCAAAAGTCCTCTTTGGGATACTACAATCCTGCACAATAAAATCAATGCCATGAATTCCCAACATTTTCCAAGTATTCCCATATGCATATCCACCTCGAATATTCAAAGTGGATCCAAATTCAATCCTTCTCAAAAATCCAAATTTGACCAAAACCAAGATAATGCAAACCTTAAAACTTGCTACCCCCAACACCACATTTTTCAAGTGTTTGGCACAAAACACATAAAGCTTCAGAAAGATAAAACAATGTATGAAAATCTGAAGAAAACCCAATAAGGACAACATTTCCACAATGGTAAAAGATTTAGTTAATTGCATTAATTATTTATGCATGACTTTTGCATATGATTTTGTATGAAAGTTATGTTTCCATTTATATTGCATAGTAGTTGCACATAATATTGCATTCTAGTTATAGATTGCACTATTGTGGACATATTTTCATAGCTTCCCACATTTAGAATTTGTTTAAAATGACCATTTTGTACACAGTTCCAAGCATCCCATCTATGTGAATCCTTGAATGTTTTTGGTCCCATATTGTTTCCCTTTTGTCAATATTGTTTAAAACACAAGACCAAAACCACTTTCTATCCCAAATTTTCATGAAACAAATATCTCACAATAGGAGGCCATGGAATAAAACAACTAGACAAACAACAAATACCAATTAGTAAATAATATCACAAATGGTCAAGATAATTCTTACTTGAGTTATTGATCTCCATGATATAGAATATGAATGATGAGAGCAACATAGGTCAACCTAATACATTAACTAACAAAACATTAATTCCACATGTGTAAGAAGAAGACAATACCCTTCATAGTTCAAGGTTCTTCACCTTCGCTTGTAACACCATGATAATTTTCTTCACCACCTTTGTTTGCATCAACATTAGATTTTTCCTTGCCATAAGGGCATGGTGTCTTGGATTGTACAATTTCTTTGATGAATTGAGTTATTTCATATGTGGTAGCCCTAACATCTATCAATTGAAGAGATCTAATTTTTTCTTATGTAGGCAAAATATCTAGTTTGCACACAATATCTTTGAGTTTTTTTAGGATGGAAGTCTGATCTTGCTCCCACCATTCCAATTTGTTACAATGGTAGATTGTTAATTGAAAAAAAATTGTCAATTTTTTGAGGTCTTTGGAAGATGCTTCAAATTGCTACATTCGTATAATTTTAGCTTCTAGAGCTAAGAGAGATTGCCCGTAGATGAAGGGAGTTCCACAAGTATAGTACATTCATAAATAAACAAAAACTGTAATGAAAAGAAACAATCCAAATTCCTAGGCAATCTTTCTAGGAAATGGAGATCATATATTTGGAGTACTTTGAGTTGTTCCAACTTGCACAACGCGTTTGATAACACCTTCAAGTCATGAACATAGTCTTTTGATTCACATAATTGGAATTGTTCCAAGTGTAATAGGTTGCCAAAAGATTCTGGGAACTTTTCCACCTGATTCCCATTAGTTAAGGTAAGCCTTTAAAGATGAGGGCATAGAAGCAACTCATCATCGAGGAAGACATGCAATTGAAGCTCTTATGGATGATTTGTGCAAAATTGTCCCTTATGAATGGTCTCCATGAGTATTCCTTTATCTAATTTGTTACAACCATCAAGATGGAGAAGTTGTAAATGTGACAATTGTTTTAATTGATCAGGAAGGTTGTTGATCCATAGGTTCCTACTCTCAATTTTCCATTTTTACGACCATGTAAATTGCCCTACAACTTGAGGGTTAAAAGGCCATGACACCTTTTAAGATTTAACTCACATAGGTGATCCATTTTTGTTTCAAATATGCATAATGTTTTTAGTTTGGAGTAGTAGTTGAATGACAAAGCCTCCAATTTACACAATTGTCCAACCTTTATAGGGACCTCAATCCATGATGTACACTGTCCATAATCGAGCCTCTTAAGTGATGTCAATCCACCAATTGATGTTGGAAGTCTCTCCAATGAAAAACAATCTTCCAATACTAATATTTGGAGTTTTTTGAGCTTACCAATTGTATTGGCAAGGTTTCCAAAGCAATACATCAAAAGAGATAAATTGTCGATGGATGGTGGAAGTTTTGTCAAGAAAGAACAACCTTTCATTTCCAATACTCGTAATGTAGTGAATGATCCCAACTTTTCTAAGCTTTGAAATCTAATATTTGTCCAATCAAGACAAAGCTACTTCAATTCCTCTGAGCCCAATTGAACATAATATTCCACAACTTTTAAACTATTCGATCTCAAATTCAACAACCTCAACTTCTTTAAGGTTTCTCCTCCCTTATTTATATTTAATTTCACAAATTCTTGTTGATCAAGTAATTTCAAATTTGGATAATTCATACCCAAAAATAGGCCTTCCACAATTTTATAATTATACAAAATCAAAACATTCAGAATCAAACCATTGCCCTCTTCATGGTCACATCCACAATTTCCTAATTCAAATAGGTCATCACAAATGAATTTGCTTCGCAAGTCAAAATTGAGTGCATCAATCACATTTTTGTAAATGTACAAATCTTGTACTTTGCTTTGTAATGCAAATTTTAAACCTTTTTTATTCCTCCATATTTGACTCATGTTTTCATCCCCCAACTCTCTCACAATTCTTCAACCCATGTTTCATAATTGATCATGCATCACAAGACTTTGTGCGTCATGATTCCATTTGATAAAAAACATGTTTATAAGGTTTTGAACTCCAATAGGAGAGTTCCAAATTCTTGCAAGCCAATCCTTACATACATGAAAGTTAGGATCAATGTATGAGGTTTCACAAATATGCAAGCAAAATCCAAAAACTTGTTTTTCTCATTTTGAGCTAAATCATCATAGTTGATTCTTAACCTTGCCCATAACTTTTTATTGTCAATACATCCATCAAAAGGCTTGGCTTCTTACAATCGCCTCACTGCTTCTTCCCATACATCTATCTGCTCTCTAATCTCCAAGACATTGTATTTCTTCAAAAATTGACCAATCACTTCAAGAGTTCAAGGCAATTTGCCACATGTTTTCATAAAATCCAAGTTGCTTCATCATCAAGTTCCTTGTGTTCCTTGTCATTAACTTCATGGAAAACATAAAATGAATTTTTTTTTAAAGCACCATTTTCATCTAGAAGATCCACATCATAAATGCCATCACAATAGTCATACAAAATATGTCATCATCGAGTAGTCACAATCACCTTGCTTCCACTTTTTGTAGCCTGGAAAGCATGCAATAGCAACTCCTTTAGATTCTCTTCACCACACGTCATCAACCACCAATAACACCTTCCTCATCACAATGCATTATTTGATATTCTACGGTTGAATATTCACAAGCTTTTTATCATCCCATTCCTCACCACATAAATCATGATATAGTTGCTTGTGAGATGCTTCACTACCACGAGATTTTACATCCTCCAAAAAACTAAACTTCTCAAATTGCTTTTTCTATTTCTCACAATTATAGAGTTGTTTGCTTAACGCGGTCTTCCCTATGCTTCATGTTCCAACCAAACCAACAATAGAATGTACTTCCATTTTGTTCCAGACTTCTTCCAATTTGTCTTCTATTCCCACCACAAACTTTGGAAGCTCTAAAACATGGCCATAGTTTTTGTTGACATCTTCTACAACTTCCCTGATGCATCAAGCCATGCATCCATCTCGCTTTATGGTTTGCAAACATCAATGTGATTGGCTGGCACACCAATAAAATTCAAATAGTGATGTCTTGTTGAAGCTTCCTCAACAACCATTGCATTGAAAGGACCCTACATATTAAAAGAAAAATCAATATAATTAATATGTTAAACAATCAACATCAATGCATCCACCTTCTAGGTGAAACTGAAGTTCAACAAAAAAAAATCAACTATAGTAGACGATATTTGATTAAAAGTTGTTCCACAAATTCAAATTGCTTGTCACAATGAAAGACCCAAAGAAAATGTGCTTGCCACTTGAAAGGCAAAAATAAAAATATGTTTGTCACCTAAAAGGATATAAAATTATCTGCTTGTCACATGAAAATGATTACAATTTAAGTAATTGTTAATATTTGATAAACAAATTGGAACAAGCATTAGAGACTAATTCAATTTTATGAAGTAAATAAGACATTTTAAAATGCATTCAAAATGATTTCACAAATGGTTCCACAAAAAAAAGGAACCCTTTCTTCATGTCTTCCCCATTGAAAGGGGTTCCTTTCTTTAAACTTTTTATTTTGCTATTCTAGGTCTCCATATCACTATTGGAGATTGAAGGTGTGAGGCCCCACCAATCTAGATTTATTATCTTTAAGCAATATCAAGTGAACCTTTTGTTTTTGGTCGACTATTTCTCTCATCTGCTGCAAATTTTTTCTCCTAGCTCTTTTCTTTCCCTTAAACTTTTTATTTTGCTATTTTAAGAAGAAGGCCAACATTAGTATTGGAGATTGAAATTGTGGGCCCCACCAATCTAAATTTATTACCTTTAAGCAATATCAAACAAAACTTTAATTTTTGTGAACCATTTATCTCATCCTTCTTTGCTGATTTTTTCTCCTAGAACTTCCACTCTCCTCCTAATTATTAATTTTCCTCTTCACATGACTCAACCAAAAAAAGAATTCCACATAGATTTCAGGTTTCTAGATTAGAACACACATCACCATGAAGACTGAGGAAGGCAGAGAAATCTGGTTTTTTTTTTTTTTTTTTTCATGCTTCAATTCTTGAGCAAGAACTCAACCTAAAGCCTAGGACTAAATCTTCTGCTGTTGCCATCGCCGTTGCGATAACATGTCAACGATTGCGATCGGCCTTGTATATAATTATGGACTATGAAAAAAAAAAAATCTTTATTTTGAAGGTGTTAAAATTGATGCCACGTGGCGCCCTAAAAATTTAGATTGTGTTTTGAGGCCTCAGGCCTACCTCCACTAAAAAAAACTTCTCAAAACAATTTGGTACTTGAGTAATTAACATATCCCCATGATTGGCATTGGATGACAATGTAATGGCTAGACAGGTTGACGGCAAAGTTCAAGATTTCAAAAGTTGATATTACATTGTACTTGGTTGAATTGTTTGAATTTTTGAAGATTTTGAGGTGTGAATCTGAGAACAAAGGCCTAATTGAATCATGGCAGTTTTGTAAGCATAGTGATCATTAGCATATCAATTGGCCATTTGTTATGTATAATTCTTGAGCACTTCTCTTTTTTATTGTCTGAAAACTACTAGATTTCAGTATTCGTTGCTAGCAAGTCACACATTTACAGTGAAGGATATTTAGACTATTTTACGTCCATACTTTGTTTATAGGCAAATTTGGCTAAACTATGTTATGATTATAACTACTTCAACTCCTGGTTTTTTTTGTTCAAATTTGTGAAGTAGGTGGTTTGGTGACCTTCCACAAGAGGGCATACCCAAATTTGGCAAGAGGTAAAAGATGAAAGTAGATAAAGTTGGGATTCCCCTTATAAACTAGAAATTGTTGGATACTTGTTTAAAAGGTGATTTCACACTTCTTCCCTTCGTGATGTGACAACTTAGGCCCATTTTTTCTCAAAGAAAAACCTTTTTTACATTTGCGACCTTCATTTTTTATCCTCACTAAGTTGTGAAAATTTACAAAAAAAATAAAAAATAAAAACCCCATTGTTTCACACCCTCCTTTTTTTTCCCATCAAGTTATGAAAAATCCCCACTCCCGAAAAAACAAAAAACCCCCAAGAACCCATATGTAATTTTCACTTAAGAGAGAACCCACCCTTCATCTTAAACTTTTTAGTGTCAATTTCTCTTTCCAATGCATAGAATCCCTGCATAGAATATAAGGACAAAGGAGGTTTAAAACAAAGTCTTACAATAGAACCCTCCAAATATACGAAGGGTTGTTACGGTTACTATATTGACTCCTTCATTGTTTGCAATACCTCACGCTATAGTTAGATTGAACATAAATTATTTGCAAATTAGGATGTTCAAAGAATTCAGAAATTCTAAGGACAAAAATGTTGAAAGTGTAAAACATTTCAAGACAACATTGCCTAATTTGCTGAAAATTTCAATTGGCAGATATGAAAACAAATATTCAGTGTATATGTATGTCATGAAATCATAACACATAAAACTTGTAATAAAATGAAAACTTAAACATTTTTATATGAAAGTGGCTTGACAAAGAAAAGCATTATATGAAATACCCAAAACTAAAAGCTTGAAATAATAAAGTTTCAAGCCACCACACACAAGGGTCATTAATCTTGGAGTCTCATCACTTTCAAAAAGCTCCTTTCACTCATGGTCTTAAAAACATCTTCCTTGAGTTGTCACCAAGAACCAAACCTTGTATATTCATCTCTAGCCTTAGCTTGCAAATCAAATCCACTTGCACAAGTTGTCAAAATATTAAAATCCAACATGTGTTCAAAGTTTTTAAAAAAAAAACTTGGGAGTTTTGGAACATGATTTGTTCCCTTGTCTCCTTGTAGTTCCTAGGTGCACATTGATACTTTTGGGTAGTAAACCAAATGTAGAAATCTGGCAAATTTTCTACTCATTCATTTCACTTCTGTTATTGAAACCCTAAAAAATAATGAAGTTTCAACTTTTTGAATTGTTAATTTCGCTTTTTGCAAATTTTCATCAATAGAAAAATGCTGGGGACACTCAATTTGTAAATCATAAGATCTCTGGAATATGCAGAAATAGTTTGTTCAATCTAACAAGTTAGTGCACATTATGCCCAAGTTTAATAATCAAGTGTTGAATTGAATTAACTTTAGGGCAAGGGAGCTTTCAAAATCTCTAATTAAGATTTTTTACAGATCTAACCTTGCCAAACTTTATAAAGAGAGCTCCCTTGCCCTAAAAGTAATTCAATCCAAATACTTGACTATTAAACTTGGCCATAGGGTATGGTGCCTTGTTAGATTGAACAAACTTTTTTTGCAAATTTCAAAGATCTTATGACTTGGGTTGTTTTGCTTTTCAATGGAGCGTCACTACTAATATTGAGGTCAATTCTTTGAGGTGAAATTAGGTGTTGTGAAGGTATGTTGTTTATTGATAGCTTAAGATAAATGTATGTTTGGATTCTTCGAGGCTTTTTTTTTTAGAGGATTTTTGAAAGATGATATTTTTTGGCTTGTGTTGAAACTTGAAATCAATGTTATGCTGCGAAGAAGTTGCGAGTGACGAAAGGAAGAAATGAAGGCGCAAGGGAGACGGATGAGGATAAGATATGGTGGGCCATGGTTTTCTTGTGGTTCCAACTTGTACACAAGATGCAATTTAATTAACCCTCCGTAACGCAGAGCTGCACTTTTGCAATTCCTCTCACTACCACAATTTCCTCAGCTCCCATACTGAAGTTCTTCAAACTCATGTTGTCATCCACTTCCCTTTCCTTTTCCTCCTTCATTTGCTTCTCCTTCTTTTTCTTCACAGGTTCTTCAACTTCTGTGTTAGCTTCTTATGCAGATTCCTCCCTTTGTTCCTTCTTCTTTTTTTTATTTGAATCATTGCTCACTTCTTCTTGTTCAAAGCGTTTCTCTTCAACCTCTTTCTTCTTTTGCTTCATCTTCTTCTTGTTAAAAATTTGATTAGACAAGGATTCCTCCGCTCCTTTCATTGCAAGGACCTTTACCTCCTTTTCCTTGCCCCCCATTGTCCTTAACTTCTTGAATCAACTTCGATCTCCTACAATTGCACGAGATCCAAAAATACTCGTAGCAAAACACGTAACTCTTTCTCTTTCTCTTTCTCTATGTAAAATAGAGGTTATGAAATGAAGGGATGCAACAGAATTAGGGTTTTCAAAAATTAGGGTTTCTTGACTTAGGGTTTGTTTCAATTAGGGTTTTAGAGAAGAGAAAGCCCCCACTTTAATTTGCATAGATGATAACATGTTCCCCATTACTGGAACGTGTTAGAGATCCCCTCATTGGAATGTGGTGAATGCTCATTGCAACTTATGTTAGTTTTTCGCCCTCAAATTTTTTAAATAGACATTGATTTAAGGTTTAAGATTTGAAGAACTCCGCGATGGCGCTCAATGTTGCACCACTATTGTGTCCTTTCATTGTAGCGTTGGACATTTTCACGTTGAAGAAGGACACTGCCAAGATGCATTGCAACAACGCCGAGTTCAACGTCCCAGACAATGCACCCTTGGCGGTCTACCAGGTAGCCCTGGCCGAGCACTGGTTAGTCATGGGCCTCGAGATCGACAGCTCACCTGTCGACGCACGACTGTCCAAGATGGAGGCAGCCATTGAGAACATTGCATCTCTCACGACCGTTGGCAACCTTGCGGTCAACCAACTAATAGAGCGTAAGGTGATTGCGGTTGTCACAGCAAAGGTTGCATTTGCGAAGGAGCCCAAATGGACCACGGTGATGGCTAAGAACATGTTCCAGGTGGTCAGCCAGGCTGGCCGATGTGCCCAAACAAGAGGAGTGTAAGCTCAACCTGCACCTCATTGGCTTTGAGGCCAAGGAGGGCGAAATTGAGAAAGAGCTAGTGCAGCGGCTCAACACAAAGTTGTTGCAAGGCCAAATGAAGTTGTGCGCCAAGGTTGTTATCATCATGTGGCAGCGGCCTGCGACTTTGCAAGCCTCTGCCCCGGCACGGTGCTGCTTAAGTTTGTAACAAGTGAGGACCGCCAAGCTGCACTGCGAAGGCACAAGGGCCTAGTGGGGACTAAGTTGGGCCTGGACGAGGACCTCATGCCCACACAACAAACGTGCAAGTCGGAGTTGTGGTCGTTATTCAAGGAGGCCAAGGTGACAGGCAAGCGCGCCCTCTGGCGCACAACCAAGCTTTTCATCAACGACACTTAAATTTGTTCGCCCTCCTCTATTTAGGGGCGCGGGGACTAGAAAGACCTATGCGTGGTATTATGGAACATGCACAGGGGTGGTGTAAATAAACTAGAAATGAGAGTGCAAATATTAGAGTTGTTTTAGGGTGTTGAACTCGTTTTATTAACCGAAACTTGGCATTTCCCAGGCCAACATTTGCCACATGTTGAAGGGTTTGATTCACTTGTGGTAACACGCACTATGGAGCTAGGAAAAACAAAAGTAATAAAACATAGCGAGGGGGTTGTTGCTTACTTTTATAACCACCTTAGCCCAAACCTGTCACAGTGGAAGGAAGGAAGCCATGATTCTTATTTATGGCTACGACTCAACAAGGGTGTTGCCCCTGATTTGTTTGTTTACGTGGTGTACGTTGCCCATGTTGGCTCCAAACACGAGAGCGAATATTTGTTCCAAAACCTGGGAGCAGATATTGTTGAAATTCAAACTTTAGGGGGCATAGTATTATTGGGAGGGGATTTTAATGCGCGTACTGCAATGCTACTAGATACCATTGACATTAGCGACCTTTGTGAACTATTACAGGCACTTGAACTTGTTGAGATTGAGTAACTAAACATTGTGGCTAAGCGACATAATTGTGACGTTAGTGTTAGTGGCTAGGGTCGCGAGCCCTTGGACCTACGTTGTGACGCTGGGTTGCTCATGATGCGCCCCCAAGTTCTTTGTTAGACCCAAAAAGGGTCCGACTATGTCAAAGAACGGAAGTAGTTGGAACTTGGTGCCGCTCCCAACTTCCAACATTAAAAGGGGGTAAGAGGGGCGTGCTGAAAGCTTCGGGATTAGACTAGGAAGAAGACAAGCTATTCACTCACTCGAACTTGCATCAAACTAACCAACAAGTTGGTTAATTCACATTTTGGAGCACCCTTGGTGTTAGGACAAGCTACGGGCAAACCCTGGACTCACTTGACTCACCACGGCCCGGACTCGGGGGAAGCCACCACCTTCTCCCACATGGTATTATCTGCGTCTCTCCACCGCACTTGTATCCGAATGACATTTTTTCTTGAGACTCCCAAAGTGGAATCCTAAAACTGTCATAATTAAAACTCCCGAGACTTTGGGCGTTCATAACTTCTTGCTCCGACCTCCGATTGGGATGAGGTCTGAAGAAAACTTGTAGCTCTCCTTGAGAGCTTTCCAACAGTGTGTCGCACTCCACCTGCACACATCGGGATTGGGTCGATTCCTGACTTTTTGTGGTTGGGAGTCAAACTACCAATTTGACTCCCGGCCCTACTTTTAACCATAACTCATGCTATAGATGTCCAAATGACTCATGCGAGGCCATTTCAGACATCTACACTTCAAGATCTTTCCAATGGTATAAAGAACACTTCAATGTGAGATGTTTTGACCCCTGTAATTGAGTTTTTAATTTTCGGGATTCTCGAAGGACTCCCAAGTCCCATTTTCAGGAGTGTGAGTGGCGACCTCACACTTCCCTCAAAGTGGGGTTGCGACACTCATCCTCAATGGTCGGACACCCGACGACGAATTAAGGGAGTTCATTTGCTTGGTAAATGGGGGGCATAACAAATGGGGGACGTAGCATTATCGATTATATTGTTGGCTCACTTGTAGTTTGGCAAGTTGATACACACCTCGAGGTGATAATAGATGACACCCGCTATTGCGTAATGGGGGGAGATTTTGACCACAGGTCGTTGTGCCTATAATTGAACATCGATTGCAGCTTTGTTGAACCACAACATATGGTTGTAACAAATTTTTTTTTGCCTAGGTTCAAATATGATAAATCAAAAGTTAAAGAATACCAACTTACCCTAACAACGAGTCTTGGAAACTTGTGGGTTATTGACTCGATTGGGCATCTGGGGGTAAATGGGTTAACTGACTTACTGCAACAGTGTGTGGGTGCTGCAACAAAGTCTACTTATTGCAACAAGCTTTTGGGAGGGAGTTACAGAAAGACACATTGCCACAAACCCTAGTTTGACGTTGATTGCCATACAACGAAACGTGAGCTGAGGCTCTGGTTGAAAGCCAACCCCAACTCACACGCCGCTAAACATCAAGAAAGTAAACTCAAAAATTTATTAAAAAATATATTTTTTTTTTGAGAAACTATAAGAGTTCAACATATGTGTGCGCTTGCTAAGGTGGATGCACTTTCATTCTGGAAAAAGTATTAGCCAAGGGCACCTGTTGTGGACAAGATCAGTGCAACTACACTTTTGGAAGGCTTTCGCAAGCTAGTTGGCCAGTCTCCACCACCCATACGATTACGAACTGACTCACTCAATTTAGATGATTGAACCTCCACCTAGCCACACCCTGAACACATATATCACACTTGTTAAGCTATTTTAGGCGTTGAAAAAGCTACAAAAGAACAAGGTTGCTGGTTTGGATGGTATGAAAATTGAGTTCATTTTGGATGCTGGAGAGTTACTACACATGCCACTATTGATAACATTCAACTGCTTTCTTGTAGAAGGTTTTTTAGAAGCCCTTTCCACTGGGGTGGTCCACGCATTCTTTAAAGGGGCAATGCTTTCGAATTTGACAACTATAGGGGGATAACAGTTGGGCCTATCCTAGCAAAGTTGTTTGCTATGATCCTTGACAAAAGGTTGAGCGAGTGGGCTTAACAACATGGGCTGTGTGCCAAGGGTCAAGTTGGGTTACACAAAGATTACCACACTATTGACCAACTTTTCATATTGCGAACTTTGATAAAACAAAGCAAGGCAAAAAAGAAGCCACTCTATTACTGTTTTGTGGACTTTAAAAATGCATTTGATATTATGCCGCGTGAAGTGTTGTGGCAGGTGTTGGTTAGCCTTGGGGTGGAGGGGCGCTTCTTGTGATGCCTGCATCCGATGTATGCCAAGGATACCATATGCATCAACCACCCAAGCGAAGGTGTCACCTCCAACTTCAAGTGCCAGCAAGGTGTGAAACAAGGTTGTCTTCTCAACCCCCTATTATTTGTGCTATATTTGGATGCCTTAAAAGGGCGCTTAAACGACAAAAAATGCGATGCACTGGCCCTAGCAGACGTGCTTATATGGCTATTGCTTTTTGCATATGACTTCGCTCTAATGTTAGAGTCAGAGGTGGGACTACAACAACAGTTAGACACACTCGAGTAGTTTTGTGTTGAACGTGGATTTACAATGAATGTGAAAAAAACAAAAGTCATGGTGTTCAATTCTGCTAACCCATGCCAAGAGTTTGTGTTTGAAGGTGACGTTATTGAGAGTGTGCAAACTTTCAAATACTTGGGGATCCTACTCGAAACCACCCCGAACCCAGATAGTGTAGTGGAACATCTAATAGCTGCTAGTAGGCGCTCACTATTTGCACTAAACTGACGTTGTGCGAAATTATGTATTATGGACGTTAAACTACATTGTGACCTTTTCAACACGGTGCGTTCCACAGCAAGCTACGACTGTGAGGTTTGGGTGGATTCTAAGAAAATAGAGGCTATTAAAGTAATGTACCAAGGGTTCTTCAAGTCCTTACGCAGGGTGCAAAAAACAACCAACACGTCCATAGTGCTGGCATATTTTGGCAAATTCCCTTTTGAACACTTTATATGGGGACAAACACTATTGTACTATAACCCTGTGAGCACAATCACTAAAAATCGCATCTTGGGAAATGCATGGGAAGCCCAACTCACTATGCTTGCTGCGGGAAAGAAATGTTGGGTTGGATCCATGAAAAAATGGCTATTCCAAAATCAACCCCAAGAGGTGGTAGTTTTTCTGCCTTTGGCTTAATCATTGCTGAAAACAACGCCTTAGCTTGCAACGACCTGTGCGCTCCAGGTGGGGACTGCTCAACTGCCGCTAGGAACAATTTTTAAGACAATGCCACCCCTTCCAAGTTTTCCCCACACAATGTTGAATGTTAAAAGGGTGAAAGATAATATGCAGTTGGTTTTCATTGAAAGGTTTTTTACTAACCGAGAGATCAAGACTAGTGTGCAGATAAGATACTTGTGCTTCAAGGGTATGTCGTACGAGAACAAAAACTACTTGTGTGACATCAACTATGTTTAGCTATGGAAAACTTTGGCCCGGTTTCGGTGTGGCAACACGTAGCTTGAGGCAGTGCTAGGTGCATGGAAGGGCGTGCCATACGCAGAGAGGCTTTGTTGAGGCTGCAACTTGGGAAAGGTAGAGGATGAAAAACACCTGCTTCTTATCTATCCAAATACACAGAAAATTAAGGAACGCTTTTGTTCGACCTTGCCCTTCACCCACACGAGCACTCTTGTTGAACTCATGCAGACTACGAACATGGTTGCCATGGCCAAATTTGTGGCATGCTGCTAGTACCAAAGGACAATATGTCCTCCATGATCTACCTTTCGTCTAATGGACTCTCTAGTCCCAAACGGACATAAAATTGTAAACAATAAACAAACTTACAAATGGGTTGTCCCCAATGTTTTTTTATGGGCAAAATTTTGTCGAAAGGGAAATTAAGAATTTAAAAAGTTGAAAATGATTTTTTTTTTAAGGTTCCAATTGTCAAAAGTGAAAAAGAATCAGTCAAAAATTGCCAGAAGTCTACATTTGGTTTTGAGCAAGTACTCAGAAACAGAGAAGGATGATTAAAGATTTGAGCTTCATATTTGGTTTATAGCCGGATTTGGCTAACTTCTCCTAATGAACATCGTCACTTTCCCTAAATCCTTGTTTTACTTTAAAAAAACCTCTGGTCCCACAACACAATCAGGGACTGTTTTTTTTCCAAATTTGTCAAGTAGGAATGAGCCAAATTTGGCTAGAGGTCAAACTGTGAAGTAGAAGTTTTTTCAAGAATCCTGCCTAGATCTGGAGAGTCATAAGATCGAATTGTCTAGATATGGAAAACCATGACTTTTTTTCCTCAAAATATGGCGGTCAGCATTTTCGATTTTCCAGAAACAACCTGCAAGGGCTGTGTGTTTTGTTAAATGCCTACAAACAACCTTTAGGAAAAAAAATTTGAGGGATTTTTTTGATGTAGTCAAGATTGCGATGATCCACATGAAGATTCAGCCAAATTTGGCTACAAGCTAAATGTTGAAGTAGAACTTTCTGTAAATCCTTCTTCACTTTGCTCTACCTACTTGAACCATGTATGGACATCTGGGAATTTCTCTTAAATCATGGCCAAATTATGGCTATTAAAAAGCTCAAAAAGCAATTGATTTAAGCACTTTGAATTTTCAACGTAGCTTTTTGGCTAATGTAGCAAGGAAAAAAAAGCTGCCTGCAGGTTATCAGTAGGTAGGAGAAAGAAAAGCAATGAGCACCATGCGTGGCTAAGGAAACGGTTACTGTAGCCCACCAGGGAACTGTTCGCTGATGACTTACCAAATGACCATCCATCCTTCAGGATGGGTGTGCTGGTGGATCTTTAATGCAGTCAGTAGAAAAGTACGACTGCAACAAACTTTCCCACAGTCTGCCCATTGGCCGATCAGTTTTCAATAAAAATCCTGATGATGCCCACATATCATGGGTATTGTCCTTAATACCCATCATGATGTGCCATGGTTGATAGATTTACATAACATGGTTGACAGTATGTTATATACACTCCACGATCCATAACACATCATGTATGGGTATAGGATATACCCATGATCTGTCTGGGACGGCAGGAAAAAAAGAAAATCGGGCACTGGGCAGACTGTGGGAAAAGAAAAGGAGCAGTAGTTTTCTACTGACTGCATTAAAGATCTTTGGGCCATTAAACATTTTCCGGCGTGCGGGTGCGCCCTGGACCCTGGTAACCGATCGTTTTACTGCACCACACAACGAAGAGCTTGTTATCTGCCCAAGAAAGCAATCCCTGACGACTCAGACGCCTGGTACGACACACCAAACAATTTGACAACTACATACGCTACAGTACTTAGTACTTTGGCAGCCTGGACATTGGACACACATCACATGTGTGTCGAATAATTAATTCTGAAAATTTTCATTTCCCCAAATAAAATAATCGAAAGATCCAATCTTTTCCTTCAATTTTTTTTGTTACTTCTTGAAAATAATATAATTAATGTCAAAGTTGTCAAGCGTATTGATTTCCTTTTCTCAATTTTGTGAGGTCCTTGGGCTGTTGAACAAAATTCAATGACACTTGAATGGATGGCCAAAAGCCCTCCAATTTTTTATACATTTTCAGAACTTCCAGCTATCAAAGAAAACATTTAGACGTCTTAGCAAATGGTGCCACTTAAGCACTTACCCACTCCACCCTCTAATGACCTTGTCCATTGAAAATTGAACATTGTCTTCAAATTAGAACAGAAACAAAGTGGTGAACGAGTGCTTAACACATAAGAATCATTCAATTGACAATCATCCATTAAGAATATTAGTCAAATTTGGCTATACTCAAAATATGAAAGCAGAAACACGTCTTAATCATCCTCCCACATTGCAGGTAAATTGTGGCGATTTTCTTTCAAAAATCATAGAACCTGTGACAGAGTATTCTGCTTAAAAACACTTTTCTCAAATTTGGCCAGCAAATAAATCACATTGAGGGAAGGTAGAAGAATAAGTCAAACGTGAGTACCTTCCTGACGGGACAAGATTTGAAAAATCCCTGAAGGCGCTGACAACTTCAAGGTCTGAATATTTGTCCAGAAAGCAACATGTGCCTTCAAATGATGTATTCAGAATTTACATTTTCATGTGATTCTCTCAAGGACATGGGTTAGTACTTAGGATAATGAGTTGCATTCCATAGTGAGCTTGCTACCGACGCTGTCTTTAATCCACTTTTGACATAGCTGGGTAGGTAGATACGTGAGTAGTAAGTGGGTAGGTAAATACGCTAGTGTATATAGGTGAATAAATAAGTAACCTAGATAAATAAGTAGATAAAACTTAAGTAAATAAGAAGGTTGTAACAAGGTGAGTAGTTAGGTGGGTACCTCAGTAACCTAAGTAAGTAAATTAATATAAGTAGATCAGTAAGTCGGTAAACAGGCTATTATAGGTATCTAGTAGGAAGGTATATGCATATATACATAAATATGCTAGTTTAGGTAGTTGGTAAGTAGAGAAATAAATAGCTAGACTAATGTAGTTCAGTGAGTGTGTGGTTAGATAAACACGACAAATGGGCTCCAAAATCCAGGGTGATCCCAGCAGATTTGTATGATAGGTTTCACTCAATGTGTCTTTTGTTTCTCCAAATTTTCACAACTTCCTGAGAAAAAAATGGGACTACCAAAGGTACAAAGGGTTTTTGTTGGTAAAAATGGGCCCAAGTCGTCATATCATCAGGTAAAAAAACTGAAGCTGCCATATTTAGACATTAAGTTCCAACAAGTGGCCGCTTTATGAGGGGAATCTCATGTTTTTCTAACTCCCTCTTTGACCTCTTGCCAAGTTGGGGCCAAGTCCTCTTGTGCACCAAGGTGCCATATTTAGACATTAAGTTCCATCCAATCCACCTACTTCACAAATTTGGAAAAAAAATACTGGTCCCAGTAAAATTGCAAGACTAAGGGGGACACTTAGAAAAATTTCCCGGTCATACCTGGTCGGTTAATAGCCCAATTTGGATTGTGGATGTTTCAATCAAATGGCTAATTCATTTATTTGCATGGTGACACTGCCCATTGTGTTACCTTCCATAGTCCTAATTGAACCTTAGTTTAATCAATTAATCTGAATTTTATTACTCATAAGGAGGAGCTCCTTTTACAGATGGAAAATAATATCACAAGGTGTGTTTGTGTACTTTTTTTTTCTTTTTTTAATTTATTTTCGAATTTTCAGCACTTTGGGACAAACCAAATTGTGAAAAGTTGCAGGTTTTAGAAAATTCAGTGCATTTGTTTTTACTAAAAACAGCGCAAAATGGACAATTTTCGTCACTCTTGCCACCTGCCAAAGCTGGGAAAAAACAACACCGATCACGAGAGGTAAAAACCTAGGTGTTAAAATTGTCTAGATGGCTGATTGATTCTAATTTCCATCCATAATTTTAAAGGCAAATATTTTCTGAATCCATCTTTAACAAATTAAAAAAAGATTTCTGCAACCCATTAAAAGGTAGTGACAAATATTTGAGAAATAAAAGTTTGCCAACTTGAAACAAGGCTGGCAGTATCGGGTTTTATTCGGTTTTAAAATAAAACCGGAGTCCAAGGATAGCACCATAATCGGGTTTTAATCGATTTATTTATTGTGATTAATTGTTATATTAATAACTAGGGTTTGGCATTCAATTTTGCCTTTGCCACAGTGGCGTAGTCACGATCCGGCATCCGCAATCGTGGTGCCTTGTTTGAAACAAGTTCTTTCCTAGTAGTAGTGCAATACCAATGTCGAACTCATCGAGCGACTCGCCTGTCTCCAATGACGTCGAACTCTTGAACAACGATAATGCAGGTGGCCAACATAGCAATGGCGCCCCAGGGCCCATTATTGATGGGCTCAGCGACTGCGACAACCATGACGCCGAAGAATAGGACGTTAGACCGTCGTCGAAGAAGCGCGGTCGGACACAATCCCCCATTTGGGAGCTCTTCACCGATGTTGCGGACATGCACAATGCCAAGTTGAACGTTTGCAAGCATTGTAAAACACTCGTCAACTACCATAAGAAGAGCGAGTTAGTAAAGGTTCACCTCAACAATTGTGCCACATTTTGCAAGGTCATGAACGACATGGAGGACAATGAACGCCCGGAGTGGTACCGTTGCAACAAGAAGGGTGTTGTGTGGCCAATGCCCATAGCGAAGAATGCAAGATCCGTGTCCGGTGTGAGCAGCAGCCTGCAAAGCTTGATCAAGCAATATGCATTGCTGACCATCTCTAAGACCCAGAAAGCCGAGTTTCAGAAACACATAGTGATACACTATTATGTAATGGGTAGTTCATTCCAGCTCGTCAAGGACTTGCATTTGAAGAACGCCATTTGCGCGTTGCGTCCTGACGAAAGTTTGTTGCTGTCACGCAAGCAGCTCGGTTCAACTTTCCTAAACAAGTGCCATGCCGAGCTCCTGTCAAAGGTTGATTTGTGTTTGAGTGGTGCAACCGTGTGCCTAACAAGCGATGCCTGGAGCAACTTCAAGAACGATTCTGTTATCAACTACATGGTTATCTCACTTGCCTACAACTTGTTTTTTGAGTCCATGTCGACTGGTCAACAGGGGCACGACCACAAGTTCATCGTTTGCGACATTGAACGCGTGATCATCCACCACGAAAACACATTGTTCACCAGCGCTGACGCGCCCCCAAGTTCCTTGTTAGACCCAAAAGGGTCCAACTATGTTAAAGAGCAGAAGTAGTTGGAACTTAATGCTGCTCCCAGCTTCCAGCATTAAAGGTGGTAAGAGGGGCATGCTGAAAGCTCCGGGATTAGACTAGGAAGAGGGACAAGCTATTTAGTTATTTAGTCCTGCATCCAAAACCAACCAACAAGTTGGTTAATACTCATTCAGGGCATTTTTGGTGTTGGGACAAGCCATTGGCAACCTTGGACTCACTTGACTCATCACGGCCCAGACTCGGGGGAAGCCACCACCTTCCCCCATATAGTATTCTTTGTGCCTCTTCGTCGCACTTGCATTCGAATGACACTTTTTCCCAAGACTCCCAAAATGGAGTTTCGAAACTGTCTCGGTTTGGACTCCCGAGACTTTGGGCGAGCATAACTTTTCGCTCCAACCTCCGATTGGGACGAGGTCTAAAGCAAACTTGTAGCTCTCCTTGAGAGCTTTCCAATGGTGTATTGCAATTCACCTGCACACATTAGGATCAGGTCGATTCCTGACTTTTAGTGATCGGGAGTCAAACTACCAGTTTGACTTTCGGCCCTTCTTTCAACTATAACTTATGTTTCAGATGTCCAAATGGCTCATACGATTCCATTTTGGACATCTACACTTCAAAACATTTCCAATGGTATAAAGAACACCTCAATGCGAGGTGTTTTGACCCCTGAAATTGAGTTCTGAATTTTCAGGAGTCCTCGAAGACTCCCAAATCCCATTTTCGGGAGTGTGAGTGACGACCTCACACTTCCCTCAAAGTGGGGTTGCGACAGGCACTATCATTGACAACACCAACACAAACAAGAAGGCGTGGCAACTCCTGAAATCGAGGTTCCCTTCATGCTACTTCCAAGGATGCTGTTCACACGGCCTCCACTTGTTTGTCAAGGACGTGTTCGGAGCAACAAAAACCAAGAACCGTGGTGACACAAAACCAACGTACCCTGACAACTACCCATTAGACAACCTTCACAATTTCATCGAAGACTACAACAGCGTTATCAAATTCTTCCATAACCACCATGCGCTTAAAACGCAGCTTAGTGAGCTACAAAAGACCATGAATGTGCGAACACCGGTGAAGGCCGCACTGACACGCTGGGGCACCATCAAAGACATGGCCAAGACCCCGCTCCAATCTGAGCAACATCTGCACGCGACCGTCATGACGCATGACTTCGTTCAAAAAACGGTTACGCAAAAGGAACAATGGAAGTCAATGCGTGACACGATCACTGATTAGCACTTCATTGACAATCTGAAGAAGATGCTAGCAATCTTGTGCCCAATGGATGGTTTGATTGTCAAATACTAGTCAGACAAAGTTCCGATCTCGGAGGTGATGCCAGACTTCCATGTTCTGCCAAATGAATTTGCCAAGCTCCACAACACCAATGTCATCACAAAACAAGAGGCCGAATACTTGGTCATGCTTGCGAAGAAGCGATTCCAGTTTATGTATGGTGAGGCACACGGCCTGTCCTACTTACTCGACTCAGTTCTGCTTGGCGAGAGTCTGCCTGGCCCCAATCGACGCGCTCTGGAAGACACGCTAATCAACACGTCAATCGACGACCTCGCGCCCATCGATGAATAGCGCCGAGAGAAGATCTACATGGAGTATATTGAGTTCCTAATCCAAGCGAGGCAGGAAAAGAAGAACAACTCCTTCCAGTTTCAGCTCCTAGCCAAGTGAAAGACGTCCCCATTGGAATGGTGGGTCATGGATGGCACGGACTATCCAACGCTCCAAAAGATCGCCATCAAGCTGTTTACCATGGCTACGTCGTCAGCTGCATTTGAACGCAACTTCTTGTTGATGGGATTTATCCATTCAAAATTGAGGAACGCCCTTATGACCAGGACCGTCAGGAAACTCGTCGTCATCAAGTCGAACTTGAGTGCATTCTACGACTACTCGGCGCCCGACAACGACGTCATCGAGTAGAACAGCGAGAGCGATGACGATGCGACAGCGACATTCGACGACTCGGTGCCCAAGGACACCATGGAATCCTATGATGAGGACGTCATGTCGATGTGAGCGTGGCAGGGGTGCGGGTGGCCCAGGGCTTGACCAACTCCGAAATAAAACCAGATTTTATAGAGCGAAAATTGAATTTTATTCATTAAAACCAAAAACTCGATTTTATAATGGAAAAAAATTGGGTTTTTTCCAGCCCTGCGACTAGGACCGTCGAAAAACTCATCTTCATCAAGTCGAACTTGAGCGCATTGTATGACTACCCGGCGCTCGACGACAACGTCATCGAGTACAGCAGCGAGAGCAACGACGATGCGACAGCGGCATTCGACGACTCGACGCCCGAGGATGCCATGGAATTCGATGATGAGGATGTCGTGTCGATGTGAGCGTGGCAGGGGTGCAGGTGGCCCGGGGCTTGACCAACTCCGAAATAAAACCAGGTTTTATAAAGCGAAAATCGGGTTTTATTCATTAAAACCAAAAACCCGATTTTCTAATGGAAAAAAATTGGCTTTTTTCCAGCCTTGACTTGAAACTTTGTCAGCAAGGACTACGAAAGGTAACCCATTTGGCACTGTCAGCATGCAAATAAATAGGCCCCTTGATTTGAAACGAACGCAACGTCATATCTAACTCACTAGTGTAAGCTCTGACCTCTGCCGTACTTGAAGACAGACTATCATGGAGGCAAGACGTGCTAGAGGAAGATGCATTATTTTTAAAGTCAACATTCCAACTACCCCCAGGCTTTGTTCTTGCAACTTGTTACAGAGAGATTCAGATCCATTCACCGGTCCCTGTTCCTGAGCAATGCACATGCTACCGCTCATGTGCATTAATTCGAACAAACCTATTTCTGAAAGCTTAATCAACAAGGAGCAAGAAAACTTAGACACTTTGTACAACGTGACCAGCAAGTACAAGGTCCGATTTATCGTATCTGCTCACGAAGTTATCGAATTTACTGCCTAATGTTGATTATATTTGGAAAAAAGAATTATAATTTTAGTAAGATTACGCATTTATGTGTTTATATTTTTTTAAATGAGGTTATCAATAAGGACATGTGAAAATTACACATAGGACTTCAAGATTTGGAGATAAGGGTGCATATGGAATACCAAAGGGGCGCTTATTTTGTCAGGTTGTACTTTCTCATTTTACTCTTTTGTCAACTTCCGATTTACTGTTTTCCAAGTTAACATCCTCATAATGGTAAGTTTGCTAGGTGTACACTGCTAAAATGCTACAATGCCTACTGCACTTTTCTAGCTGGCCAATCAACATTGACAAATTGTCAAATTCTCAATTGCACCTCCCCAAATTTACAACTTCACATTGTCGAATCACCATTTTCACATCTCCACTTTTACATTGCAAACTTGACAAGTTTACATTTTTACGAGCTGCCCAAATTTTCCCAACAGCCCCCCAAAAAATCCATTGGTTGCCCTTTTTTTTTTTTTTTAAAGTTTTTTTTGCCCAAACTTTGTTTTTTTGGGGTGTTTTCTTTTCGGGTGGGTGGGGGGCTTGCATTAGTGGCCTACCCTCCTACCTCTTAGCCTACATACTCACCTACTTAGGCTACCTATCCACCTACCTACCTACTTACCTAGGTGTAGGCCCCTATCCTCACTCACCCACAATTTAGGATACCAACTCATGACCAAGTTTGCAAGTTTACAAGTTTGCAAATTTACAAAATTAAAAACTCTAAAATTAATAATTAATAATTACAAATTGCAACTTTGCAACTATGCAAATTTCCAAGTCTGCAAATTTACAAGTTTGGAAGTATGAAAGTTTACAAGTTTGCAGATTTTTTAAGTTAAAAATTCTAAAAATTACAAATTAATAATTACAATTTGCAACTTTGCAAGTATGCAAGTTTACAAGTTTGCAAATTTACAAATTAAAAACTCTTGAAATTACAAATTAGTAATTAAAAATTGCAAGGTTGCAAGTTTGTCATCGGTTAGGGTTTGATAGGTGTTGGGGCTTTAGGAAATGCCTTTTGTTCGAGGAGTGGTACCAACTATATGTCATTGTGCCCCACATTCCCATATTTATTGTTACATAGCTACAACTTTCTTTGTTATGGGCTAGGGTTTGGTATGGTTTAGGGTTTGGGGCATTATGAAATGGGTTTGTTCCATAATTACTACCAACAAAAATGTCACCACTCCCCATGTTCCCCATCAATCCTTTTATGTAGGTGCAATTTTTTTTGTTATGGGCTAGGGCATGATAGGGTTCAAGGTTTTGGGGCTTTATGAAATATGTTATCTCAAGAATTCATATTGGAATTGGATGTCATTGCTCCTCACATTCTCACATTTACTTTTATGCACTTAGATTTTTTTTGTTATGGAATAGGTGATAGGGCTTAAGGTTTAGGGTTTGGGGTTTCATGAAATGAGCGTGTTCAATTTATTTGATGGTCAATAACATACATTTTTTCACTTTTTGCACTCATTTTTTGTAATGCAAAGTATCTACAAATTATCACCATTTCCAATATACAATTCCATTTATACAAAGGAACGTGCACCATAGGGGGGCGTGTGTTTTCTTCCAATCCATATGTAGCACCACTACCCTACTCAAACCCTTGTGTGTAATTGACAAAATGCACAACCTAAAGTAAGTATTTACATGGCTTACAAAAATAGACTAGTGCCCATTGCCTATGGATGAAGAAGGCTATATAATACATCTAATCAAAATTGAATATCATGGGTTGTTTGAAAAGCTAAATTTGCAAACTTGCATGAATTTGCAAATGTGCATTTGCAATCTATTAAGTTGTAATTTTTGAATTTTGTAATTTTGTAAAGTTGCAAACTTGTGAACTTACAAATGCTCACTTGCAATTTGTAAAGTTGTAAAGTTGTAATTATGAATTTACAATTTTTTGATTTTGTAAATGTGTAAATTTGCAACCTTATAAACTTGCAAATGCGCATTTGGAATTTGTTAACTTGTAAATTTGAAATTACTAATTATTAATTTCTAGATTTTGTAATTTTGTAAACTTG
>Ga0116227_10003898_pt1 | contig 32764 bp, 23 predicted proteins | sample S1TSphgellanicum_FD_89693 | JGI IMG/M metagenome (GOLD analysis project Ga0116227, IMG submission 89693) | Host-associated microbial communities from peat moss isolated from Minnesota, USA - S1T2_Fb - Sphagnum magellanicum MG | ecosystem: Host-associated > Plants > Peat moss > Unclassified... | reverse complement strand
TTTTTTTTTTTTTTTTTTTTTTTTTTTTTTTTTTTTGGTCCTTTTGGTCTCATTCATTAGAATCGATAATTAATAATGAAATGGTGATTTCTTTTAATGTTGAAGGTTGTAATGGCTAGAGGAAGGAGATTGAAAATAGGTGGTGGTGATTTGGAATCTCACAAGCAAAATGTTGTTTCATTATAAATAAACAATTGGGAAGCAAAATGTTGATCCATTACAACCAGGACTTGGGGAGCTAAATGTTGCTCCATTAGAAATGAGAATTGATGAATCAAACAATCTATGTGGTTTAGAATTCACAATGGTGACAATTTGCAATTCAAATGGAGAAATCACTCTTAATATAAATTGGGAATTTCGATCGAAAAATGGTGGGTTAAATTGTTTTAGAATTTACGTACATTAAATTAAATGCAAATAAAAGAAATTATATAAGTTTTTTAAAGTTTAATTATATCTACACTTTCCATCATTTGATGGAAGGTGCGAGATTTTTTTTCTCAAAATTTTTTTATTACAATATCTAAAAACAATTAAACTTTACAAGAGTTGTATTTAATTGTGTGATTTTATGTTTTGTAATACCTGCATTCTATTTTTTGAACTCTTTATGTGTAAGGTTTTAGGGTTAGGATTTTTTTATTACAAAGTAATGATTTTTTTTTTTATATTTCTTGGTTTAGGTCCGGAACTTGAAACCGACCAGGCCTCTCAGTCACCGACACCTCTTTGTCCACCTAATATGGCTCGGAAGGACAAAAAATGGATGAAGGTTGAGTCAAAATAAAAATATAAAGTTGGCATTTGCATTGTCGCATATTGTGCCAAATGGTTGTTGACCAAGCATTTGAAGGAGGTGCATGGTTTGGTGATAGAAAAGGCCAAACTTGGGAGGCCTTCAACTTCTGAAAGAGGTCCTCAACATTAAGACCATGTTAAAATGAATGTTTGCGTCTTGGGAAATGCCATGGTCGTGCAAAAGTGGAATGATCAAAAGGTTGTTAATCGCACTCGTGCCAAAGTACAGCATGAGTGGGATAAGCCAGTAACTGTTGCAGAACAATGTCCACCATTCCCAAAACCAACTTTAATCAAATTAGTTTCACAGCAACTATTGCAAGTGTTAGGTTTTAATGTCTGGGACGTGGGAAACGTGCCTCGAAATGCAAAATCATGGATGGAGAAATATGAAGATTTACAAAAGATGATTCGATCCACCCGTTTTGTATATGCATGATGATTGAAAATGGCATGGGATGTCAAAAATTGGGATCGAAAGTTCACTAAAACAAGTTAGATAGAAGAATTAACAAATGTATTAGATTTCCATGAATAATTAATGTTTATTGTTTTTATATAGTTTTGTTTCATCCAAGGTTTAATTTGGTGGTTTTGGGTGTTTATAGGGTTCAAAGCATAACAAAGGAAGAGTTTGTTACAAATGCAATTCAAATTGAAATGTAACACCGCTATCTATACACTACTCGTCATGCAGCAAAGGTTGCAAATGCAATAGCTATTTATTGAGCTAAACATGAGATTATAGATAATGATATGGTTTAGGGTTTCCACTTTATATAGTTAGTTAGGTTTTTTTAACCCTTTTATTTTTTGGACTACCCAATTTTTGAATTTTGGTACTTTGATATATTATAAAGAACCTTTTTTTTTCATTGGGTTCTTTACCAATTTTTGATCCACCCATTTTTGTACATATTTTATAAATATAATATTTTTTTTTAGTCACACTTGTTTGATGGGTATATGGTTAATCATATATGTTTTCTTTATCATAATTTTCTTAGTACTTTAGATGTAAGAATCAAACCTTAAATAGGCCCATATGAATAGGTAACATTAAATTATCTAGGGTTTATAAAGATCAAAATGAACATCGTGCAATACCTACATCTAATGTAGTAAGACTCACATCACCTAAAGACTTTTAAAACAATACTCACATTTTAAACATGCAATACCTACATCATTTTCTATTATAAATTCCATAAGGTCAGTTTCAATTATGCAATACCCACATATAGATCCCATAATATTCGTTGATTTTTACATTCATTGCAATACCCACATATAGGTCCCATAATAGTCGCTAATTTTTATATTCATTGTAATACCTTCATTTTGTCATAAAATTGATTTAGAGTAATAATTAATTTAGGTATATAAAAAGACATATTTTGGGTACCCAAACCACTTATTAGTTATTTTGAAATGACTTCACATGCAAGTATTGCATTTAGACTTGGGTCTTCACACAAAGTTTGTTTCAATCACCTATGGATTGTTTCAATATGAACTTGCATGCATGTATTACATCTAGGCCTTAATCTTCATTCAAAGGCGCATCCAAACTACATATTGGGTATTTCAAAACGACCCAACATGTGGGTATTACATTTAAAGTTGCCCTTTCACTACAGGTTTTACCTAAATCACCTATGGGTTATTTTGAAATGAACTTAAATATGGCTATTGCATTTAAAGTTAAGGTTTCATATAATTTTGTAATATCCACACACATATTTACTTTCACCAATTAAAATTTTAACCTTAACTTTTTAATAATTAAATAAAATTTGTAACAAAACACAAAAAAAGGTATGTCTCTTACCATTTGTTAATATCTCCAAGCTGATTTCTTGAACTTTTTTTTAAAATATACATTTCATTTTTTTGCATATAAAATTCCACCTAGAATGCACCCTAAATTTATTTTAATTACTATAAACTTGTAAAAAAATGTTAATTAATTTAGGGTTTCCCAAACGCTAAACTTGAATCATAATCCAATAGTGTATATTTATAACAATTATATGAAAAAAAATGTTCTTTATTTTTAATAATTTTTAAAAATATGTTATAATATAATAAGGAATAGAAATTAAATTGTCATAAATGCTTATAAGGCTTACGCCGCCTAGGCTAGCAAACTACCTATATAACTAATATGTTTATTTAATAAGCTCAACCACCTTCAATACCTACCTAGACCATCTAAAATATTAACTTAGAAGGCCTACACTAGTGAATAAACTACATAATAGGCCTATATTATGTAGGTAGCTTACTAGGTAGTTAATTTGGTTACTTAACAAGTAGCTTATTAACATATTATTCATGTTTAGGCTAAGTTGTTTAGTTTGGTTAATGTCGACACTTTAGTTAATCTGACAACCTTGGCGATGAACTTTTGTTGAAGCTAATAATTTGTCAAGGTTATGGATTCTTGGTTGTTTTTTTATGAACACTATTGTGTTTCTTGAATAATCGAGTCATGTTTTAGCTTTTGAAGGTGTTGAAAACATTACATAACAACTTGACCCTCACAAAGCTTCCAAATCCACACAAACTCTAGCATGTTTTCTAAGAGCTTATGAACATTTTCATACCTAACTATTAATATTTTGGAATTTTTAAACTCGCATTAAAAATAAATTTCATTAAAAATAATTGCAATATACATAACCATAGGTTAATATATATAATTTAAAATAAATATGAAGATATCATATGTATTGAAATGAATCAATAATATAATTCCATAATATCATTATTTATAGATAATGTGTTATAAATAACAATATATTTGGATCAATATTTAAACCAATATTATACATCATAAAAAATAAAATTTCAATCAGACATAGGATTAATATATGGGAAAGATAATTTTTATTATTATCTGAAACAAAAAAAAATAGAAAATCATGTGCTTTGATTTTTTTAATACATAATTTAAAATCTTATTAAATTAAAGACTTTATATTTATTTTTTTTGGAATGATTCCACAACTTTAAAAGGGAAAAAACATAAATATGAACATATTTGAAAAAAATTTAAGCTTGAACTTTTAATTTTTTGATCTCGACAAACTTTGTATTGCATTTAGGGTTGGGTTTTCACATAAGATTTGCTTCTTACTTTTGTGTGATCTCTCCAACCTAATTTTTCCAATCTCTTTGAAGAAAATAGAAAATGAAATTGTATTATTTCACATATGTTTAAACCCTAGAAATTTCCCCCCAATTTAATGTATGATTAAAAAAATATTTTAGATAATTAATGAATTATCAACAAAATTTTTCATATAATTAAATAATTAATAGACTAGTATTTTAAATAATTTAAATGATGAATTATCAATTAGATAATCATTTATTTATTTAAAATAATTAACTAATAATTTGGTTTAACTTTATTTATTTGGATAATAAAACATTAAATCTAAAAATCAGATTGATTAATTTAATATTTGATCGATTAGCTTAATTGTGCTTAATTGTTATTTTTTTTAATAAGTTATCGAAATCACTATTTAAGACAATTATTCCACGTTAAAGATTGCAAGTTCAACTTTTGCATGAAAAACTCCTACACCAAGATAAGCTTGATCACAATTATTATTGTGCTATTTGTTCCACAAATAATACAACCTTTTTTCAATTTCAATGAAACAAAATAAGAATCATGGAACTCCTAATCAATAACCCCAACCTCTATACACATTTTTGTTAACATATTATTTTGAAATTAATTAATTATTTTGGAGTGACCCAACATGCGGGTATTACATTTAGGGTAGGATTTTCATTTAAAGAGGCTTAAGCCCCACATGTGTAATTTCAGAATGACTTTGAATGCAAGTATTGCATATAAGGTTGGGTTATTTCAAAGTGACCTTGCATGTGGGTATTATGTTTAGGCTTAGGTCTTCACTTAAAGCTATCCAAATCATCTAGATGGGTTCTTTTAAAGCATGGGTATTACATTTAGGGTTGATTTTTCATTTAAACTTATAATACTTGCACTTATATTTACCTTTACCAACTAGAATTTTGGGGTTTCGTTGCAATACCTGCACCCGTACTTACATTTACCAGCTAGAATTTCAGGGCCTAATTGCAATACTTATACTTACTTCTACTAACATGGATTTTAAGGCCTAGTTATAGTACGTGCATTTAACACTAATATTATCATTATCCTTGTGTTTTTGCATTTCATATTTTTTGTGTCTGATACTTGGAAACAATAATAACCTTTGTGCCATATTAAACTTTGTGTGTGTGTTGAATACATGATGTTCAAAAAATTTGGGCTATGGTTTCCTCCATACAAAATTGATTCTAAAACAAATTTTTTTGTGCCAATGGTAACAATCTTTATTAGTAATTGAAACATTTATTCATGACATCCTTTAATACATACATTTGTGTGATTGAACATTGTTTCATGCCAATCTTTGAACCATTTGACATTATTTCCCAATCCATCTTCTACGCAGTGTAACACCAATCCTAAGTGTAAAACTACATTTGCCTTTGTGAGGACTATGTTACGAATATTACATGCTAATACTCTCATGTGTGAGCTAGCATGTTCACAAAGTGTCACATCGCCTTCTTTACATTCATTTGTGATTTCTTGCATTGTAGTGACCAATTGTGCAAGAACCCTTTCCATTGGGGTTGATGAATTTATTGTGTCATGAGACCCTACAATGGCACCCATAGGGAAATCACTTTGCTCCATGTTCATGAGCCCATCAAATTCCATGATCCCATCATCACCTTCAAGATGTTCATTTTCGTCATCATCATTGGACTCCATATCATCTGGAATATGTCGTGGGTCCACAAACATGTGACCCAACCCTCCACTATGTGATCCATACCATGTTCCACAATAATGAATGATATCTTCTTGAGAAATGTTTGTGCATGTGAGAATGACCACAATTTGGTGTTTACACATGTTCCCTCGCAATGCCCATTCACATGTGCAACAAAATATTTTGATGAATGGGAATTTCACCACATAAATAACATTGGGAAGGTGATGGCTCCATACGCACCAGGCTCCATCACTTTCAAAGGTTGGTTGGTACACATGGGTGACTGGAATAAGGGTTGTTTTTTCCACACTTTGTGTAATAATGGCCTCCATAACCTTGTTTTTTTATGAAACTCTTTTTTTTCATTTCCAATGTGTGCATGTAGTGGTGTGCAATGGTTGTTATTAATTGTCACACCAACCAATCAAACCTACACCCTCTAAGGCTTTTTGTGTCAAGAGCAAACTAACGTTTCAACGCACCATGATATGATTCAATGCTCGCTTGGGTGTCTTGCTTGGAATGGGGCACTTTTCGAACACCCACCATCCATAATTTTGCAAACATAAACACAATGCACAAGGATGAATAACATTATTACAAAAAAATTGAATACTAAACCATGATGAATATTATCACTTACCAAATTAATGGTAATAAGTCCATAAGTAATTTGTCCACCCATCATTAGGCCTATGTTTATGAAGGTTTTCTCTCATAGCAACCCTCCCACACTCTTTGAAATCATCAATTATTTTTCCATGATTGATGGACATGTATGTCACATCATGAAGGTCTTGGAGGATTCCACCCCGCACTTTCACATCTTTGAATTTTTCAGTACCACGTAAGCACCATGCTTTGAGAATGTGCCAACAACAAAGGTAGATGGGAACCTTGTCCATACCCCATACGAGCCTAATAATCACACATATGCAATAAAATCTCCATGAGTGGATGGGGTCAGTACAACATAAAATGCATTTGAAGTAATCAAAAACTTTATGAAAGATATTAAAAAAACATATAAGGAAATAAACACAAAATAAGTACTAGGTATAGAATTAACCGTAATGCCTTCAATTCTTGAGGTGCATCATCAACAAGAAAACATGATGGTTTCCAATGTGGCATGTATGATAACATCTTATCTTTTAATGGTTTCAACGATTAGATCAAATCCTCAATTGTTTGTGTACTTGTAATGATCCAAGCTAAAAGGACACCCGTGTAATGATCATCAAACCCCATCAAGGTGAATAGATGGAATTTCATGTCATTTGTGCCAAACATGGCATCCATAGAAATGGCACTATTGTGACCATATGATAGCATGGACTCACATTGAGTTGGTATTTGAATACGTATGGTGAATGGGACTTGAATCTCATTGATTTCACCAACATCTTGGAAAAAGAACACATCTTCCGAATGTTGAAGAGCCCAAGACCGAGTTGAAATTGCAAGGTTAGTGTGTATATTTGCCAACTCCCTTTCTTATGTTTCCGATCCAAATATGTAATGTCTTGAAGCCAAATGAAATCATCTTGTGTCATGCTTTGATCCGCATTCACACGTTCACACCAAATTGTTTTATGTTTGTCATATATTTGTTTGGCTATGTAACCTAAGCTTAGTTGGGCCCATATGTGGTCCTTTAATGCTTGTGACATGCGTGGAGCATAACGAAACATACAAGAAATGGATTCCGAATCATGCTCACCATGTGCAAATGATCCATAAGTTCATGTATGGGCCTTATGATAAATCATGATCTCAGCCACATCAGGCCATGTGTATAGACATTTGATTGAGAATGACGTTAGGCATCCTCGTTTAATAGATCGAGTGTGGGTTGAATTTTTTCGAGTCTTCTAACCGATATCTGCATTAATACCTAGACCAAAAAACTTTCAAGATGTAAATGATTACATATTTGGTATATGAATTAAAGAAATTAAAAAAGTTAATGCCATAAATGTTTACCACGTATACCTGAAATGGTTTTTGATAATTGGTTGTTTGACATCCCTTTGGCTTGGAAAGTTTTTGTAAACATTCCATTCCCCAGGGGTGCTCGTATCCCTTTGTTCACCTTCTAAGAATTCTAAGATGCAAGCATATGGAACATAAGCAAATTGAATGGTCACTTTATTTTGCCCTGCATGGCGTATCCCAAACCTCCACACCAAGTCATTATTTGAAAAAAGGGACTTGGTGGGGTTTTGGACATGAATGGAATGGGACTTTGGACCCCTTCTCATGATTGAAGTAAGTAAGACAAATTCCTGCATCAAGAGAATTTATAATTCTATAAACATTCATCATTGAACAAAAACCCAAAATCCAATACATACATGGCTCCCTTAAAATCGATGTTGTGACTTGGAATTCCAATTACAATACCCATATCATGATATAAAATACCTATTGTTCCAATGTACATCACATACAATACTTGCATTATGAACCCATATACTAAAACAAATTTTGGCAATACCCACATAATGATAATTAATGCACATTGTTTGAGAGGTGCAAAATGTAGTACCTACTTTAGGCCATAAAACCCATGGTGGTTATGGGGAGTCAATGCATTATTCGCATATGGGTATAAAAAATTCAAACTACAAAGAGATATTGAATATGAAATATCCATGTAAAGGTATAAAACTTTTATTTATGGTTGTATACTTAATGAAACTTGACACCTTTTTTATATCCAATAAGTAGGAAATGAAAAGAGGTTGAATTGTGAAAATATACACACAAAACAAAAGAAGTAACAAAAGATAAATGCATACCTTTAGGAATAAAAGATGACAACATTCCACCAAAGTTTGTAGTCTCAATTGAAAACATAACCCCAAAAGATCATAACTCGTACAAAAGTGGGTTAGAAAATATTAAACTCTAATAAATATGGAACATATGGAAACAAAAGATATTCATAATTATGGTATAGATGTAAACAAGTGATAAAATTAAAAACCAATACAATGAGCAAAGTTTAGAGTATGAACCTTAAGCCCTGAAATATATGAACCAAATTCCTATACACTAAATAATAAGGCATAACCCTAAAATCCAAATGATATTTTGCCATAAGCCCTATTACAACCCTAACTATACAAACCTTAACAACAAAAAGTCCTAGTAATGTATGCCCTAAACCCAAAAAACTATACAAACTATACAAATTATATAATGTAAAACAAAAAAAATTAAAATAACATAGGAAAAAAATTAGAAACCAAAATTTAAAGGTTTTAAACTATAAATATTTATTGACTAAAAGAAAATACCTTAATCTTTAAAAACAATCAAATAAATTTTGTACAATTTCAAAAGAAAATATATGTTTTTTTATTTTTGTGTGATCTCTCCAACCTAATTTTTTCCACTCTCTTTGAAAAAGATATAAAATGAAATTGCATTACTTCACATATGTGTAAACCCTAAAAATTTCCCCCCAAATTTAGCCTTTAGGTTAATTACTATACATTTGTGAAAAACGTATTAATTAATTTATGTGTCCCAACCCTAAACTTAAATCATAATTCAATAGTACATACTTATAATAATTGCATGAAAAGATGTATTGTAATGTCCATTCGATAATAAATTAGGTAAACAAAATTTAATAAAATATGCATTACCTAAACTAAAATGGTTGCAATTATGACATTGTTTTCACTATAAATTGTTTGTAATACTTACATATGGGGACCTATGTTCATCATCCATGAACTAGGGTGAACCTTAATAAATTGATAGGCAAGATTGGGGGGGGAGGGGTTGGAAAAAATGAATAGGTAATTAATTAGGTATTTGGCTATGTAAAAAGAATAGATAGATAGGTAGTTAGGTAGACTGGCAAATTAGTACATAAAAAACAAGTTACCTTATCAAGGTGACTAGGTTTGTAAAATATTTATGTCAATAGGGTAGTTGTATATGTAGGATAGCTAGGTCAGTAAGGTAGGTAGTTAGTACAGTGGTTAAGTTAGTAGGGTATGTAATTAATAGGGTAGCTAGGTTAGTAAGGTAGGTAGTTAGTACAGTAGCTAGGTCAATAGGATAACTAGTTATTAGGGTAGCTATGTCAATAGGGGATAATAAATAAGGTACCAAGGTTGGTGCAGTACTTATGAGGGTAGGAAAGTGAGCAGGGTGGCAGGTCAGGGCCAGGGGAAAAACGGCCAAGAACCCGAAAAAAGGAAAAAAAAAAAAAAAAAGGTACAGTGGTCAGCAGCAAAAAGAAATGGACTGTGATGACAACCATCTGGCGCGGAATGAAAAAACGCAGCCCATCCAGTGGACAGAACGGCCAACTGGTGCATTGGTGGCTGCTGGTTCACTCTGGCCAAGAATGAGTTGGAGAGGACGGAGTGGGTTGGAGAAGGCGCGTCCAAGACCCCAAACTCCAAGAGAACAGCTCTGTGGAATTGGGAGCAAAATTGTGAAGGGGAGTAACAGTCCCCTTTTGTGGACTGTGGAGTAACAGGCCACTTGAGTGGACTGTTGCTGAAAAAGAGGTCCAGGGGGTAGGCCAGTGAGGGAAAAAGTAGGACAGGGAGAAATAAAGGGATTTTCTACAGCCCCAAAGTTGGGGGTAAGAGGATTTTAAGGTTAGTTGGATTATACACCTACCCAGCTGACCCACTTATCATCAGGTAGGTTATCTACCTTTAAAACACTAAACATGTTTAATACAAAACCAGAAAAACAAAACAAAGAAATTTTCAATTACAATTAATTTTTTTAAATACCCTAATAACTGGGAATGTAACTGATGGTTCTCAATTGACTATTTGAGAACCAACCCATATGCATAATTGATTGTTATTACCAAAAAAATGATTAAATTGATAATTGGGGTTATTATTTCGAACATTGAAATTAAAACCCAATAGTTCTATTGTTTTCAATTTTTAAAAATATTGATAACTAGTTGGTTATGAACAAAGTAATAACTGGCCAACATTGGGTTGGACTTATATATTTGCATAGGTTGAGACATTTTCACTCACCTATATCAATCAAATGGCATATTGTACACTATATTTTGGATGAAATATTACAATCAAAATAGTGTGAAACTCAATTTCAACCTATAAGAGTGCCTCCAATGGTCATAAAAATAGCTTTTGCTACAAATTTTGGATGGAATTAATACCACATGGATATGAAAATGAAGCCAACTCTTGTAAAAACAAATAGGATCTTGTGGGTGTCAAAAGACCTTGGAAAAAAAATGATCACTTTTTGGTTGGCTAGTTATAGTGATTGGTTGGGGCTATTAGGGAACTATTGGAGTTGCTACTAAGGATACAACTAATAAATAAATATTAATCATTTTCATTCACCAACCATAATAATTGAATCAGGTGGGGACATTGAAATAGTCTAGATCATTTTATATCAATTGCATGTTCATGTTTATGGGTGGGGATGGGGCAAATAATTAACATTCTATGGTGAATGTAAACCTTGTGATCAAATTTCAAATAAATAATTTTTCAACCATTTCAAAGAAGAGAAAGGTTGGTAAGTTTGTAAGGGGAAAAGGGTTAAGTTCGTAAATATGTTTGCACAGGGATAAAATAGGTTTGAAGGTAGATATGGAATCCTAAAATATGCAAACATACATAATTTTTTTATTATATGGATTCCCTTTTGCTTTTGTTCTGGTCACTATTTTTATTAAGTGAAAAAGAATGTTTTAAAGTTCAAATTCTATTTGAATGTGCTCCTTCAATCAAAATTGTAGTCTTTAGAGACTGTAAGATATGTAATTTTCTCTTGTTTTAATCATTTTATTACGATACAAAGTTAATGTTTTCTTTGCTCTTATGTCAAGTAATTGTAATTACAAAAAAAAATCATTTTTTGGAACTTAGGCACCAGGCAAAATGGGACCCACTATTATTTGCAATTTGTTGTCCATTTTCAAAAATGGCGTCCTAGTTTTGGATGCACCAACAAATTATGGGCAATTTTGGCAAGGGCTGTTCAAGGAGAACAAAAACTTCAATTTGAAACTATTGTTACAAATTGTCATGCATGAGCCATACAATTTCAAATCCTATGGTTGATCACTCTTGAACTACATTTAGAAAAGTTAAAAACAAGCAATATTAAGTCAATTTGATTTTTAAACTCTTGACTTTTCAATTTGAATAGCAATTTACTGAAGGAACTACTTTTAGGTTTTTGTGCCTCTTTTCATGATAGCTAAAAGGATTTCAAGCTACCATTTGGGCATGAAGCATATTAAGAGAAATTGAAATGCTTTGAATGGGGCAACTTTTTGTCCTTTTCTTAACAATCATGAGTAGTCTTTGTTGATATGCCATAGGATAATGTGTCATAGAAGAGGAGATAGTGCAAGCAAAACAATCTGAAGTATGTATCTTTTGACCACATTCAATTTAATACCCATTTTGGATATGGAAACATCACAACTTCAAAAACTTGTATGGATTTTGAAACCTACTTGTTGGTACTACCTATTCACTATTTTCCCATAGTTAACCCTAAAACCCTATTATGATCAATGAGAAACTTTCTTCAAGCGTGGAAGACTTGCAAAGTGTGGAAGACAATCAACCTTGCATATTGATTGCTAAATTCTTTACACAATACTAATGTGGAATAGGAATTTGGTGAAGAAGCACTCGCTCTCAAACATGGTGGTAGACATGTAAACTCATGACACACTTAATGTCATTGTTCACATACTCCAACTCTTTGATTTCTACATGAAAAGTGTTTTGCATGAAGATATGGAAGATGTCATGTGAAATTCAAACCTGGTTCAAAAAGACATTTTGGGGACATATATAAAAGGCCATTATTATAGTGTATAATATTTCTAACGAAAATTTGCCAAGACATTCATTTGCTAATGATATAACACCACTTCAAATCATAGGTCAAAAGACATTGATTTGACATGATAATTTTTGCTTGCAGAAATCATGGATTTGTAACCTATTCATCATCTTAAAATGCTCCTATTCCTGCAACATTTACACCTCCACTTTCCAATTTACATTTGAAGTTGAATTATTCTGGAACTTCTTGTAACAAGTAATCAGCAATGAATCAACATCCGACTAAAAAAGACTCTTTACTCTTCTACTCTCGTCTGCCTTCACATTGACATGTTCAACCATGTTCATTTGCTCACACACCCACAACTCTAGAAATTTAATGACAAATTCAAAATTCTTCTAAGAACTCATCAATAATACCATGACATTGCCTTCTGTTGGAAGATTGCCTCCAAATTGATTCACATGTTGCTCCATTGTGTCCATTAGACCCATTTATGGTAGGAAACAACTTCATGGAAGAAAATAACATGTTTGTGAATACCACAAATCACAATATGTTTCTAGGCAATGCCCCCAATTTCTTTGGTTGCTGTGTCTTCCTCCTAACTTTCATTAACTATTCAAAACTTGAAACACAATCAAATTTATGGCAACGCTATTCCCGTTGTTCACCTAATTAGATAAGTGAACTTGGGGATCATTTGGGCGTTTTGTCATTTCACTTTCGTGCAATGAACAGAGCAGAATGGTTTTCTAGCCTAAAGTTTCCAGCTTCAACCTCTGAAGCCTAAATTCTCTCCCCACAAGATTCTCAATGCATTTGTAACACCAGCTCACATATCATAGATTGCTGGGGTCTCCCATGGTTCTAACCTTTACCGAAAGTTGTAGAACTATATTTCACAAAAACCATATAGACAAAGATCAAAGACGAAATGACCGAAGACACAACAATACTCAATGTAGAGGAGACAATATTCAATGTCTGTAGTAGCCAAGAGACCAAACTTTTTAGTTGTGAAAAATGAACATGCTGAAAGATGGACATGGACATGGAGATTAAATCAAGAGTGAGGCACCAAGGAAGATGATGCAGAAGAAATCTGAACTGTGCAAAGACATGCATGTATCAGAGGCAGCAAAAAAGAACGTCGAAACAACACAATAGCTTGAAAGACTGAAGCACCAATCATGCCGTCAATACCTTCGGCTCCTCATTACCTAGGGCAATCTACATGCAGTTTGTCGATTAGGAAAAGCAAGAGGTAGGCTTAAGAAGTAATTTACCTCTCAGTAATCAAATCATTGTCTCCTTTCTTCCTGTGGCATTCTTGTTTGAAGTGCATACGCAATCAGCTCCCTTTGTGGCATTACATAAGGCAATATCAAACTGTCACAAACTTAAGACTCCGGTGATATATTCTCCCATGGAATAGCTAGGAGAATTCAAAGCAAAACAAGCCAGGTATATTCTCGGCATGACAACAGGTTATTTGGAGCACCACCCCACAAATTGTCCATCAGGTGTCCAGCAAGCAACTCGGAGCCACATACCACACATTGTCCACCAAGACCACAGTGAATTTCTACATATCACATTTATTAATATTCCCTGCAGATAAAACTCTCAAGCTTGATGCAACTGGCTTTTCAGGACTCATGGCCATGGACTTGACGAAATCTGTCTTTTAACTCCAATAGCCCTAGGGTGGAAGCCTGATTTGATAATTATGGTAGAACAGACTGTTCTACCAGGAACATTCCTGACAAAGACACTAACAATTAATGCCCATGTGCTTGATATGAGTCAAATTTCCTTGGTTTGAGTTTGCCACTAATTGAATATATCCTGAGGATTCATCAGAGTGACAACAGCACTACTTCACAGCAATTCAACCTCCCAAAGGTGCACCCTGCTTAAATAAAAGATATAAAACAGGACCAACCATGATGGGAAACTAGGAGTACACAGGGTAGAGGTCAAATGCAGGTTCTTCAGCATGTATGAACAATCATAAAGAGGAAAAGTGCCAGCAGAAGTAAGCTTCCTTGTTGCAACCCTGCTGGAAAGACACCAACCAATTTCAAGAGTCAGCCAATAGTTTCAGCTTTGCTTCTCTCATACAAGGTTACAAACTGGCTAGCATACGTCCTTCATTGTGGTTGATGTTCATTATACAAACCAACTGCTCCATGATCTCGAGCTTCTCAACAACAACAAGAGTATTTCTACTCATAGACAAGACGAACCAAATCATGACCTTCAACTTCAATGAGCTTGCATTAAAGAGAAATCCTTACCTCTGCATACAGAAGCTCCATTTGTTTCTGGCAGGGCTGGCAGTGCTACTGGGGCTGCCCTCCACCCACCCAAACAACTAATTCAGAATTTATTGTCCAAAAACACACTACAATCATTTCAATCAATCTGGCAGCAATGTGTTACAGAATGCCTGAAGTACCACTTATTCACAGATATAGTTTTGTGATATCATAGCAAACACTACAACCTGTCACTTGCATACACAAATATGCATCCAGGAGATGGAAATAATCAAAAAGAAACTTCTATCAATTTGTGTTGGTAAACATGCACAGGAAAGCTACACTTTAGCACTCACGTTTACTACAGCGTGAAAGGGTATCAAAAGCAGTTTGAGGCCAAGGTGCTGCAATATTGTCATTCAAGTCACAAGTGAAGTCAATGCTTGAAACATTGCTTTCTATATCTGATGGCAAGCTTGACAGCAGGCACCCTGCAACAATCAGCCCCCCATATGACAGATTAGGGGGTCACTTTGAAAACAAAAGTCAGTGTTATAACTACAGTGCTCCCATGCAACCTCTATAACTGCTTTCCCACTCTAGGATGCATGTAAACAAATGCCACATCCCAAGACTTTTCCTTTTGGTTGAAGGACCAGGAGATCATTTTCAGTTTTGTGCAATGCACAAAATCTGTATCCAATGGGGATTGGCACTTGATAGCACTCTCCAGTGTGTTTATTAAAGGGGAACCACTTCTTCTATACATGGACTGTTTGCAAACTTAAATTCCACAATCCACAAATAAGGTGTCACAGCCATGTACCTTGTCCTCCTGCTCCAGCTCCTGCACAAAGTCAACAAAGATGTACAGACAGAAACAAACCCAACCAAAGGAATGAGTAACTAGTAGATGTTGCATCAGTTCTTGCTGAAAGAGAGTCAATTCACAGCTGTGATTCTAGTCCAAGCAAAGGACAAAAATAAACCTCAGCATGACCACAGCTGAAGGTTTACAGGACATACATATAGTTGTTCCTGTTGATTGCAGTTCACACAACCAGGGTAAAAAGAGGGGCACAAACATATTGTACAAGCAAAAACTTGCCTTGAAGTGAAAAGGCATTGAGTTCAATTTGGCAAAGAGAGTATATGTCTGCAGACACAGACATATTCTGAAGAACAGAGGCCAGATAAGTGACACAGTGTAGAGCTTGCAAATTGGTTATCAACATCTGCTGCTGCAAGTCTGACAAATAGCTGTTCAGAGCAGTGCAACAAGTGATGTTGGATGGTGCATCAGTACAGTCACATGCTTTAGCTACTGCAATTGGCTCATTGAACACCAAAGGGCACTCTGCACAAACAGCATCCAACATGTGAACATAAAAAGAAAGGTAGCTTGACAGACAGAAAAAAGAACAAGCAAGCTTAGTAGATGTTGGACGCCCTTCAACCAAGTATTTAGTGCCCAACTAGGATAGCAATTATACTTCATTGATCCAAAAAAAATCTTTTGTTCACAAAAATTTATAGCAAACATAAATCACAGGTTCTTCATGGAAATGTAACACAGGTAACTATAGAGGCAGCATGTTTAGCAGGATTGAAAAGGTAATCCTGACAGTGAAGGTAAATGATATATCTAGGAGAATCCAGACAAAACTCCACAACAACACTCTGAAGGTAGCTGTTCTATCAGTTCCAACAATATCAAAAACCAACACCACAAGATGGAGTGCAGTCATAGCCTTATGAGTGTCACTCACAAAATGTCAGACCACCACCATCATCCTAAATAGCAGCAATGAACTGCCATTAGTCTCCACTGACTTCATCAGCTCCTGACAGTGGGTGCAGATAAGTAAATCATGACCATTAAAGAACATTAAATCAAAACATTTTGGAAGAGGAAGAGGAAAGACAAGCACCTGTATTGACCTTGCAACTAATAAGGTTCCGAAGCATCGAATTAGCCTTTTCAGGACCCAACCGACTTGTGAGCCATGAGAGTGCAACATTTTGGCAGTCATTCACCACTTGCTGCTGTCCTGGTGTAAGGGTCTGATTCACTTGGCCTGAGCCATTCACCAGGCTCCCAGCCATTTGAATTCCTATGTTATTCAAAACTGGCTGGCAAACCGGTTCCTCAGTGCACTCTTTCAAAGGATCAATTGACTGGCATGCCTCCAAGAAATGAGATGTGTTAACTAACTGCACAAAGTCATGCACTGTTCTTACAGGGCACAAACCTCCAGTGAGATTTGCAGGTTGAACTGAACAGAGCTTTGCCAGACTACTGTTGGCACCCAAACTGATCAAAAGGCTTAGAGTATCTGAGAAACAAAAGTTGGCGTCAGTACTATTGAGGGCTAAAGTGCCTGACACCAGGCTGTGCTGACCAAGAGTGATCCGCATAAGAGTCTCAAGTTGTGGGCAGCAAATAACACTCCCCACATAACGAGCTAAAGGTGCTGGACAATCACCAGCTGTGCGTATAAGTGTCTCCTCCACTGTTGAAAAGTTCAATGGGCAGTGACCTGCACAACACATCACATTGTATGAGCCCTGCATCAATCTCTATAACACACAAAGCAAAGGAATAGGCTTTACTATAAATTTCTACTGTCCAGCCCCTTTTCTTAATTATCCCCAGTAAAAGAACTCTAAATTGAGAATTTGTGTCTTACATACCACTCTTTCTGTCCACTCAGCAGGCAGAACCAGTATTTGACCTGTACTTGGCAGAAGCTCTCAAGGTAATTATGAAGTGCTGATTTCTTACACTGAGAAAGATAATGAATCCATATTGCCTGAAAATTCATGATTCCAATCCTATGTAGACTCCAAGGGGCAAATATCTTTCCAGTGAATTCAACCTCAGTCAGAAGAAACAGATAAGGCAGACTGTTGAAAGTGGAAAAAGCATTAACCAACATACCTGTTAGCATTGGTGGAGATGGATTGCCAATAACAGGCACAACCAGAGGAGATGGAGCCATGAAGGGAAAAAGTTGTGAGGGCCCTTCACTCGGTACATAGCTTGGTGGTAATGCAAAAGGAGAGGGAGGGCTTGAGTCTGCAGCACTTGGTGAACTAGGGGACAAAGAGGGTGGCCAGGTTGGTTCAAAGGAAGGACTACTGCTCAGTTGGTGTGAAGCTCTCAATAGGGAATGGTGGCCTGCCAAGCATCCAACCTGGCATAGTAACCCTGCATACACAAAAGACATGTTGAGATTCATATGAGCTAGGTTCTACATGGTCTGTCTGCTACCATTACATAATTCCTATTGTAATCAAGACAGTTTCACCTTGTGACAAATGGTCCTTCCAGAGATCAGCAGCATGAATTTTCCTCTCAGCACACATACCATGAAAACCTTCAAAATACAGGCACATCTAAAGAGCACCAAATATCAGTTGCACTTGCTTCCTGATTAGAATCATTGTGATGAGGCTGTACTACAGGGCCCATCAAAAACAATTGGGAAAGATTGCAATTGCTGATCAGAACCTGGGAAATGGCCAAGGTCACAAAACTCCTCCTGCAAGTCCCATGAGAAAGGATAACTGCTCAGAGATGCCTGGCATCATTCTGTATGGTGCTGTCTTCCAGAATGGTTGTGGCTTCACATCTCCCTCCTTCCACAGAGGATTCAGTTTTTAAACAGACTGAGTGACACAACTCTGAGAGCTGCATTGTAAGCATGCATAGACTGGCTCCTTTAGATCATTGATATCAATCCCTTGGGAAGCTCTTGCAAGTAATATTCACAGCAAAAGCCTAGGTTTTGCAATCTCAAAGAAATGTGTGCAGGTCAGTAAAGAACGTCGTTCCAGCAAACAGTTAGCAGAGTCAACTGTGCTCCATTTCAATATTCATGGCCTTAGGGCTGCAAAAACAGGCGCTTTCATGGTGATAACTTGCACAGTGCAAGGGGATAAGGATCGAACTCGTGCAGCTACCGGCTCTGCATTTTTTTTACCGACGTACATATTTCCCTATCTTCGGCAGCATCACAGAAACGTCTTTTTTTGAGTGTTGAAGTTTTCTACTCAACAAGTTTCCTTCACTAGTCGCTCTCACCTGTGGTACGACGATGCAAATGGACAGCATGGGCCGAGCATAGTGATGCCGAGCACAAGCATGCAGCTGTGAAGAAGTACCAAAACTGATTTGCAGCTATTCCAAACTACACCAGATTGTAGTTGTGTTCGGTCACTCTCTCTTCTGCCAGTCCAGCTCTAAATTCCTACCTTGAGATCCAAATGCTAAAACATGACTCCAGGCAGCCAAACAGAAGTCCGCGAGAGATCAAGACTTACGGGGCAGAAGAAGAAAAAGCAAGATACGCCTCTGCAAGCTGCTGCTACCGCCGCCAAAGCAAACAGACGCCATTATACCGCCCGCGCCTTTCATAAAGCGCTTGTCACGATCCCGACGCCGCTAAGCTCCACGATCCCGCATACAAAAAGTAACAACAGGAAGACAATGCCAGGCCGCTACTCCTGCTGCTGCTGTTTTTGCTGCTGTTATCATCGTTGCCGCCGCCGCCGCCGCCGCCACCACCTCGACAATGCCAGCACCTCATGGCGACTCCTTTCCGTTTCCTTCACCTGCCGTCCAGTGTTCTCGCTCTCACCTCATTTACGACCAAAACGATCCAACAACAAAAATGTGACCGCACAGCCAGCAAGCTGCACCCCCGCGCTACACTGTCAACAACCTACACATTACCAACAATCTATCGAGAGCTGGAAAAAAAAAAAACCGGAACAAACAGTAAAGACTACATGCTCCGTGGTTCAAGAGGAAGAAGACGACGCACATGAATGCAAACACCAGTGACCTAGCGAGCCGGGAGGGAAGGGGAAGGACAAGAGCAGCAGCAGCGACAGCAACAACTGTGCTGTGCAACAGCAGAGACGACGCAAGAGCGCAATCAGCGTAGTCTTCAACAACCGCCCGGCACCAACATCGTATCCTCCGCCCTGCCCGTCCTGCCCGTCCCAACCCCGCCCGACCCGGCCCCAAAAAAAAACACAGACGCTGTTCCCAGTTCCCAGTTCTCAGTGCAGTGTTCTAGATAATTGAATAAACTATGATGAGGAGAGTAAATCTTATAATAAATACTTCTTCTTTTTTTAATGAGATTTTTTCAGGGAAATTAAATTTGATGATGATCAATCAACATTGTTGAATATTTTATTTTAACATTAGTATCAAGCTGAAAATTTCACAAATATATATATTTTATTGCCAAATTTTATTTTTTAAAATAAAATATTAATTAGTTGACCTTAGAGAAATAAGGTACTATGGCACTTTGAATGAGAAGAGTAAAATCTTTTTTTTTTCCAACATAGATTTAGACCCTTTGTTATTCTTTTAAACTAATTACTATTTGCCATCTTCAATTGCTAAATTGCCATCTTAAGGTTCTCCTATTCAATGTTTGTTTTTTTAATTTATCCCTAAACTCTAAACCCAGGCAAGGTTTCAAATATTTAGGAAAAACATTTTCACCCAATTTCAAAGTGCCAAATCTCACACATTTTAGACCTGTCAATATTTAAAGGTAATTTTCAATTTTCACATACCGATTTTCAAAAGTTATCTTATTTCAAACCTATAATTTTATTTTATTTTATTTTTTAAAAAATTCACAAGAATGTGAGAAAATGAAATACAATTGTCCAACATTTTATGTCCCCACAATTTCCTCCTGAATATTCATTTCATTGACATTTAGTTTCATTTCATTTTCAATGGCTACTATATTTTTCATTTTGTTTGGACTCCATTTGTCACCAAAACTTTACAAGAAAACTACCTAAAATTGAGGAAATATCATAAACAAATTTTTTTTTTTGCCAAAATAATGGGTTCGGTTTTAATTATCTCAACTATGTTATGAAAATCAAATCAAAGAATTTACAAACATTTATAATTATGAAATAGTACTTACTTATGTCCCCTATCTTCATCATCCAAAAAAAAAGTAAGATGCAAGATAAATAAGAATTTTTTTATTTTTTTTGGATAGATGTGTGTTTGAATACACACAACAAACCCACAAAAGAAACTCAAAACAAAATTTTACAAACAAGAAAACAGTTTTGAAACTTGAAACTAAATGGAATTTTTTTTTTTTTTAAAAAAAAACTCACCTAAAAATTTCAACTATTTTATGATACCCACCCAACATTAGTCACAACTTGGTGGTGAAAGCCTAGTGAATGTTTTAAGTTTAGATGACAACCATTTTGTTTTGTGTGCAAGTACAAGGGTTTAGGGTTTTAAATAAAGTAAAGCATGTAGAAACAAAATCTTGAGCAAAATAGTTTTTGGGCTACCAACTTATATGAAAATTAATTGTCAAAAATTTTCATTTGTCAAAACAAAAACCAATTGTCAACTAAAAACACTTGAAATAAGTTCATTTGAATTGTATTTGTTCACCAATGTTGTTGTTGTTACACAAACCAAGTGTGTGATAAACAATGGTGATAAACAAGTATGATTCATTTGCATAATTTATGCTCACCCATAATTCGTTCATGGACTTGGACAAATAATTCTTGTTGAAAGATGAATCTAATATTGAAATTTTTTTTTGTTGTTACATACCAAATAAAGTCTTTGTATATTTATGGAATTCAAGATCTTGAAAAACACATGATATCATACCTTGACACGTATGGATGCACAATTATTTTCAAAATATGGTTTTTTTTTTTTCAACGCTCATCATTTTTTTCTAATAGTTGCAATTTCCCATAATCACAACAATTTAAACTACATGTAACATTTAAATAAACCTAATGTTTAATTTGACAAAGCAGTGACAAAAACAACAAGAAACATCATTTTTGTCTTGGAAGAACCATTTTTAATGGTAATTAAACCTTAAATTGATGATCTATACATATACAATTGATCTAGCAATAAACAAGTGGGTGCATGAAACTCACTCACCATCAAGTTTTGCTCATAATTACAAAACGTGTATTTTATGTCTCTAGCATTGTGATTACAATTACATACATGATTTAGCTACTTGTTTGAAGTGATTGAAGAAGCTAAATTTTGTTCATTTTCACCTCTTCAAGAATAGGTACATGCAATTTGACTAAATTGTCATTTCTTTTTAGTCATATCAAACATTACAATTTACACATGGCATGTATGGTGTTAATGTGATGTAAGTACATATAGTATGATGATTAATATGTCATTTTAAACACAATGTGGTTTATGTGTCATGTTTTGCTAAATTTAATTTAAAATTTTAGGTGGGTAGATAAGTTGTAAGTATGTAGGTAGGTAGTTTGGTAGTAAGTAGATGGTAGGTAGATAGGTAGTAAATAAATAATAGGTAAATAGGCAGGTAAGTGTATCAAAATATTGACCATGTAGTTATTTTTAACTTATCTACCTACTTAACGTTTATTTACCTACATAAACTTAATATAAAACTATGTGAAATAAATATGTTCATAATAATTGTTTATAATAGTTGAAATCTTTATGAAGGTGATACATTGGTTAAGGACTTGGTTTATCCTTATGAAAGTTACAAGTTCAGCTTTTTATACAAAACAACTTATAAATACATGCCTAAGGGGCTAGACTAAGCTAGACAGGTAGCTAGGTCAGGCTAGGTTAAATAGGTATCTAACTAAGCTAGGCAAGCTAATTATTTTTACCTACCTACTTTTTCAATAAATTTAAATTTTTAATTATAAATTTAAAAGTGCAATTTTTTTATGGTCAAAATAAACAAGTCACATCAACTATCACTTATTAGTTTTCAATCAAAATAAATATAACAAAATTGCCTAGGTTGTTAATCAAAATAAACAAGTCACATCAATTAACACTTATTAATTTCAATCAAAATAGACATGACAAAATTGCCTAGGTTGTTAGTCAAAATAGACATGACAAGGTGAACACAACTAGACACTTAATCATGTCCAAATGCCTAAACTACCAATACAAATGTCCATTATGCCTCTCATAAATGATTAATATTTTTTAGTATAGGATCAACCTATCTAAGGGTTTGATTTGATTAAAAATTGTCATAATAGATAATCTAAAAGACACAATTTGTGGTAGTGGTTTGATGTTTTTGATAAATAATTTACACAAACCATCAATGCATTAGTTAGAACCTTATTCATCATTCACTAAATAGAGAAGAAAGAATGTCCATGTGTAGAGCATGCACATATGTCTTTTATAAATCTCCATTAAGTATACACAATCTACTTTGATAGCAAAGAGCTTGAATTTTACTATCTTTAAATCAAAGCATCTTTGTTTTTTACTTACATATGATGGAGACACCACCAAGCTACTTGCAAAAATGCACCCTAACATAAACAAAACTTGGAATAATAATCAAATCAAACAAAGTCAAACAATTTTCAAACCTATGCCAAGAGTCAAAAGATACTCATGACTTGCTTTTCGTTGAAGGCCAAATAACTAAAGCCATGTTCCACCAAGTTTGGAAGTATCATTGCAACTTTTTTATCACACCGTTTTCAACTTTTAACATATTCAATCCAATCCAATCCAATCCATAGACATTGTTAATCCTTAGTTTAGGTTAGAAAAAAATTTCATTGTTAATAACACACATGAAGTAACACCAACATAAGATACATTTACATTTTGAACACATGGGGGAAAGCACACTATGGTGAACAAAAATGTTGTCACAAATATTATTTTTCAAAATTATGTGTGTTTGAACTTTGACCAAGCCAATATTTTAAAAAATTCTCATAAATCATATTCATAATAAGGTAATTCAAAACCCAAAAAAAAAATTGTCAAAAGATTTATTTATTTTATTGATATTAAATGATTAAGGAGTACATTCATGAAAATGTAAAATGTTCGTAACAAAATAATACGCAAAATAAAAATATATTTATAAAAAAATTCAAATGATTACCAAATTTGATGAATTACCTAGTCATATATTTAATATGAATTGATTATATCATTTCAATTCAATATGAAAGGTTCCACTCATGTGATTTCACAAATAACATTTAAATGAAGTTTTTCATTCAAATGAACATAAATGTATGAAAAGTAAAAAAATTGTTGGTTATTCACTTTTGAAAAGTAACAATAATTGTGCTAAAGGACTTGTGTCAAAAATCCATTTTATGTGTTTTTCAAAACACTAGATGAAATAAAAGAAAAACTACCCCCAAAATAATATAATGTACTACAAAAATTACATTTTATTGTCCAAGTCCCACCTGAGTAATGTGTTTTCACCCCTAATATTAAGTTAAGTGGTTAAACTAAGCTCCTAGGTTAGCCTAAGTTTTAAATTTAGATGCCTAGCCTAATGCTTAAACAAGGCTAGGTTTACCTACCTACCTAGGCCTTACCTACATATTAAGTCAACTTATTATTCATTTTGATTAAATTTAGTCAAAATGAGAGTAGGCAAAGTTGACTAGTTGATATATGATCAATAAAAAAGACTAACAATTATGAAAAAACCATTGGTAAGAAAGATTGTCAATATGATTAGCAATCAACTTGGACATGTTAAAATACACTTGTCTAGTATGATTGATTGGTCAACTCGCCAAATGTCACAATTGATTTTCCGTGACCAATTTTTTTGGTAAAAAAAACATTTTTCTATAGTGCTAAACAAATCCAATGAAGGTTTTAAGTTTAGAAAATGAATTTGAGAAAAACACATAAGACAAAACAATGACTTTCAAAGTTCAAATTACAACCTACAAACTTAACAAAAAAAAACCAAAGAAGGGGTAAGGTTTCGACTTTAAGTAACAAACTTGGCAAAAGGGAAACAATTCATCATTGACCTTTCAACTGCATAATACACAATTTAATCAAAGGATAAAATGAAAAAGTCATAATGTAAAAAAAAATGCAACACAAAAGAAACTTATGCACAAAATAAAAATCTTTAAATACAATAATCTTTAGTTGAAGTTTAACTTTAAAAATGTGCACACAAGCATAGGAGAAATCTAACACAAATGCACAAGAACAAAGCTTTAGAACTAAATGAATTTGAAATACAAGTATGCATACAAGCATGTTTGATTAAAAACTTACACCCAAGTAATAATTGAAGCAGACATTAAAATAAAAAAGGATATTGTGTACTTTGATCGAGATCTTGCTTCCAAACCTACTCTTCCTTTGCATTTTGTGTCGACCTAGTTCCCCAAAATATGACATTAAACACACATATTACAAAAGAAATCCTAATTATGGATGCAACAAATCAAAGCAAGAACTAAATCAAAAATCAAAAGTCAAAAATCTAAAATTTCTACTTCAAAAAACAAAAAAACTCATCTTATTAACATGATTCCCACACAAAAAATTTGGTCCATGAAGTTGGCAATTTGTATTTCATTGGTGCATAATTGTGAATGCTGGCAAGGAGCTTCAAAACCATGAGGTTGCGAATGCATGAGACATTGGGGAAAACATTGGGCATTTGATGCCCAAGGCATATCAACATTGACAACACCAAATCCACATTGTTTGTTAAGGGGATGGCTCCCATCTTTGTCAAAATGTTCAAATTCAACTCAAGGCAATTTTTGCCAAATTAAGTGGTCCAAAACACATGGGCCCAATTACATGGCATTTTTTTCTTGTGATTAAGTTGCAAAAAAAATTCCAAAAAAAATGTTGCTCCTATTCAAGATTTATTTAATTAAATTTATTTTCACTCATATTTTTTTTGTGTAATATAAAAGATTGACTTAAATGTGTAATCTAGATATATTTACTTTTTATTTAATAGTTTAATTTTCTTTTGTTACAAAATTTTTAATCTAAATGTCTAATCTAAATAGGTTATTTAATCATTTCATTTGTCATAAAATTGTTGATCTAAAAATCTACTCCAAATACACATAAATATCACTCACGAAAATCTCTTGATGCTCTTATTGGTTGTCAAATTGAGAGTTATGACCCATAACCTTCTAGCTCTGTCACATTAGCCTCCTATTGATAAGGAGAACATGTGTCACCTTAGGTTCCCAATGATTTGGTAATCTATTGTTGCTTAAATGAAGATTTCATAACCACTATTTATGTTGATGAAAAGAGGGCATCTTGATTCTCATGAAGGATGGTTACATCCACTAATTGGATCAAGTGAGTAGGTTTCCATGAATAATCTTGACACTCATGCAAATTGACTATTCATAGTGACATGTGCATTCTCACCAATTACCTAGTCCATGAAGATGACATGTGTCATGATAAGCATCCAATTATGAACTTTTTTTTTGTTAATTACACAATTATTTGATCTTTCTTGGCCAAAATTTCCATCATTATGTAGCCTTCATTTATTTAAAGTGACCAATTTTCCCTTGTTATCTTCTAGTATAGGTGGGTTGGTTTGGCATAATCTAATGATGAATTGAACCCACAACCACATAGAAGATGGCAAATATTACCAACTGTATAGCATATTGGTTTGGCTTGATGCATAAGAAAAGAGGATGAGATGGTATGACTTCAACACAAGTTGTATAATGTCCTCACCATGTTAAAATTTCATGTTGAAGACAATATTGGATACCTTTTCAAAACATTCGACAATGAACTTAGATTTCGTACATTGTAATTCCAAATCATGAAGATTGATTGAATAATGGATTTGATAGTGATTGGCATTTGATTGCCACCAACAATAGATTTAAACACAAATCGAATTCAGATGTTGGGATGTTCGAAAAAGATATTGTTCTTTATTTCTCATCAAACACAAACAACATAATAAAAATGCATTTGATTGCTACAACTTATTTTGTTGGATCATATCCTTTGCATTGAGACATTTATCCATTCAAACAGTTCTAAACTTGTACATTCGTTAACTGGAAAAATCAAGGTTCTTAAATTTTAAGTGTTCAAAATTCAAAATAATTCACTTTACATTTTAAAAAACACATATGAGCAAAGTTTGAGAAGATTTGGAAAAATGCAAGTGAGATTTTTTTTGGTGAATTAAAAATTTAAAATACAAGTGCTTTCAAGAGTTTTAATTGCCATATTTTGATTTTGAAAACAAAAAGAACTGCTATTTTTTCCTATGAGGTTTCATTAGGTCACATGTACCTATTATTTTTTATATTTTCCTTAGAAACAAAAATTTGGCTAAATCTTCTTATGGATGATTGCCAATTTGAATGCATCACAAAATTGGATAAAGATAAAATCTAGTGAGAAGGCTCTCAAAACATTTCAAACGATTGTGTCAAAGCAAAGAAGAAGTAATCCCATGGGACCCTATATATTTGATCACATTCAGCTTCAACTCAAGAATCTCCCACCTACAACAGCTACTTAGAGAAATTTCAACAAATAACCTGTGGTACTTGGAGTCACATTATAGACATGTAAGTAATACCTCTTCAATAACAAATACAGAATGCTCCTAGGGTGATGGCTCAAAGCTACAACCCTTCTAATACCACAAAGGTCTGGGGTTCAATTGTTCAAACCCACAGGCAAGGAGGTGAAAAGCCTTGTCATGTCCTCTACTACCATTGGGCCTAATTTGAGAGTCCTACCAACCACTTGTCAGTCTGGTCTGTTATTGTGTTCCCAAAAAAAAAAGAACACAAGAGGTACCTTCTGCCAACAGGAAGCCTCTCACACCTTAGTACGGGGGGATGCTCCCCACCTTGGAACCTTCCATTACATGTAAAACAATTGGAGAAATTACCTAGGTGCCCTTGGGAGTGGTGGGATTGTAGACCAGAGAAGATGAATGTAAGGTACCTGGATTTCAAGCCAAAGAAGACACAGGATGGAACCTGGCTTTTGAAGACCAATAAAACCCTCCATGGTTGGTGTCTGCCATGGCACCAGCAGCTGTACAATTGCACAATTTTTCATGGAATAGAAGGCTTGCAAGCTATGTTAAGGCTGGGCAACATGAGAAGACAATTTGAGCTCTTCTTGGAATGCCATACTTGGAGGATGTGGCATGCATTTACTCAGCTCTTGCAGAACTGATGGGAATGTGGAGTTGGGAGAACACATGATACATGAGTTCTCAAACAGGAACCTGAAAATTTTGCAGACTTTGTGATGCTATCAAACATGGATGCCACTGCTCCTGCTTCCAACAGAGGATCTCATGAAAATGTTGAATGGCAGACAAAGTAACAAGGTTTGAAGAGACAAACCAGTCACACTTGGATTCAGGTCATCCAGCTTCTGGGTGTGGTGTACTCCTTTGCCTCCTTGGCATTGTGACCTGTCTCCATCGTAGACTGTTAAAGATCCAAAGGTGCAACACCTTTCTTCTTCTTCCCAAGTGTTGTGACATGCACTCCAAAAGCTCATACTGCAAAATGCAATTGTGAAACTGGATGTTAGGTGAGGGTACAATTTGTGGCAGTGGAATTTGCACAAGAAGATAGTGAGAAGGCATGAGTGGTGGCAGATTGTGGCTATCACACCCATCCGGATAACAGGTCCCTGATAGCTCTGACATATCTTGCATTTGCCAAACAACTGTAACAACTTTGGCATCCATATCCACTTCTAATTTGCTAGTAAGACTTTAGAATGTAAGCTAATCCTAGACATGCATGGTTGTTAAGAGACTAAGATATTGAAATCGTATACTTGTTTTGGATGCTACAAGATACACTTGATATTTTTCCCTTAATGAATATATGGACAAATATATAAGCCTATTTCTTTTTCATAGTTTAATGAATTTCTCCGGAGGGATGGTGAAATATATCGTCTATAAAATATGAGCAAGATCTGTAGTGGGATAATTTCAATAATATACAACAATTACCATATACTTGGAGAGGGTTCGTGGATTCCATGCCTGATTGCAATCTTCAGGGCAGAGACAAGCTCCAGTAGCTGGCATTTCAAGCTGTGGAGACTCTGGAGAATGCAGAGCTGGACAAGGTGTCAGTGGCAGGTATAGCATCATTCACATCATGAAGCTTATGTTCACTGCCAGTGCACTGGATAGTGTTCATCTGTTCAAAATTTGGTGGTAACCACAGAATCCATCGAAGAATGAGTATACTCCATGTCTGGCCATAGTGTCCAGTACTTCATCTGTCCGTGGTAGAGGGTATCAGAAATCATTGCAAATTTGCAACTTTCCATTCTCTTTGGGACTACTGATTTCTAGGTCTAAGCTTGTTCAACCAGTCTGATGAATCCAGCAGCTAGTAATTGACCAAAATCATGTTTCACTACTGTTGCATAATGTGATTCATCCAATACCTTGTAAATGATCTGTTGGCAGGCCTCCAGTGTCCAGCACAATTTGATGTCATGCTCTGTGCAATGAAATTTCATTGAGATTCTTGTAATTCCAACTGCAAACATCTTTGTTCATTCACATAACAAGTTCAGAGCTGCAGGCTGTAGCTATCACCAATTCCAAGTCTGAATTGATTTTGAGGTCTTAGGGATGCAAATGGCATAATTTTTGTGTCCTCTGTCAAGCTCCATGCTAATTACATAATATAGGTGAATCACATACTTGGCCAAAGCAGAAAGAAGCCACCATAGGAGTGCAGCCACTTCAATTTCAACCTGCACAAAGCCATATCTGTTCTTCAGAAATATAACCTGCCAATTTCACAAAGCTCAGTAAGCTGGTGCCATCTTCAACAATGTTCATATATACTCTAGACTCTCAACTGAGAAAGATACCATTTTTCTATTTTCAGAAATCTTCACAAACATCGACAAGTTACAACTACTGAAAGGCACTTCTACTACTATCAGCTATAGCACACATTCAGCTCAATTTAAGGCCATCCACCAGGGCAAAGAGTTTTGTGCATGGATCCAATAGCATTCACATGCCTATGATGGATTAGCAACCTGCTGCAACATAGGAAGAAAATTCAAGTTCAATATTGAGGATACACACTTAGGGTTTGAGGTACTTCCGAGAATGTCATCAGGAACAGAAGATGGGAGAGTATGTATCTTTTGCAAAGGGAAACATTTTATGTCCATCAAGAAAAGTGTTGTTCAGAGCAAAATCAAGCTGATGCTAAAACAGGTATTTGTGACACAAGCTAGACCAAAAACATGCTATTTCTGAAAGGCAACTTTTCTGAGAAGCACCAGCAAAGTCGGATGGATTACAAGAAACAGAGAAAATATAGAATCATGCATGCAGAACCTGAAAGTAACGGGAGAAATGTGCCATTATCATCTCTATCCGGGAAGCAGAAAAAGCTACGATGTACGCAGCCCTGGCTTCGCGCTCAAAAACTATTAACGTGAAGCAAGCATGAGAGGACAACGACAACAGCAGCTGATATTGTTCGCAGCAGTCGGTTCCTTTGCAAAGTTCCACCAAAGCTTGCGAATCGGTCATCATATTTCTACAGTATCGATCTGCGAACAAATGAGACAGAAACTTGACGTGAATTCGTGCTACATAGTACACGTTTTCGGGATGTTTTCAACGGCCAAAACTTGAATGCACCTCTAGAATAAACCTGACGAGAGAGAGAGAGAGAGAGAGAATGACGGATCTACGCTGATCTCAGCCTCTGGGAGCTTTTTCACGTCGTTTTGTGCTTATTAAGCCCCTCTAGATACAACAAGAAAGCAGTACCTTAAGTTGCGAAAGCAGTTTGGCGATTTGAAAAACAAAAAGAGAAAAGACTGCAACAAAAGAACAAAACAAAACAAAAACCAAAGCTCTTACGTGTAACAGGCCCCGCCCGACACTGCGTAGATTCGCAGGACAGACCGCAATGACGACGAAATCTGACACGAAAGACTCCAGGAGTCCAAGTCCCCGTAATAAAGAGCACCAGATGACTCCAAATTTCTAATCTCCTCCTGGACCGCCGGCCTCTTCCCCAGATCCTCAGCGTTCCTGTTTCCCTTTGCCTCCAGGATGACTGAGCAGAACCAGAAGCAAGCACGTTGCACAGAAAGCTCGCCCGCTCGCAACAACGATTTGCACAACAGCAGACCCGAAGAGCAAGCCGACACGCACACACCCTCTCATAGGGGATATAATAGGGCTCCAATAGGTCCTTACGCCCACCGCCCCTATAACAGGTCCTACGAAAGGAGTCGAATAGGCCCTTAATCTCCATGGACCCTCTTACAGTGCCTACATAAGGGACTTGAATAGACTCTGAAGCCCACGGCCCACTCAGACGTCTATATAGGACTCAAATCGGCCCTTACACCCATGACCTCTCCGACAGCGCCTATAAAAGGATTCAAATAGGCTCTTAATCCCACAGCCCTCTCATAGTGCCTATAAGAGGACTTGAATTAGGTTCTAAACCCCATGGCCCACTTCGAGGGCCTACGATATGACTTGAACTTTTTTTAGGCCCTCAAGCCCACAGCCCCTCTCACAGGGCCCATAAAAGGGACTTGAATAGTCTCTGAAGCCCACAGTCCTTCTCAAAGGGCCTATAATAGGACTCTAACAGGCCCTTAATCCCCTGGCCCATGACCCCTCTCACAGGGCCTATAAAAGGGACTTGAACAGTCACCTAAGGACTATGATCAATGCCAATAGGCCTTCATGTGATTATGCCCTGCTGTCAGGTTGGAGTAACCTCCGTCAGGGTAAGACGACAAACCCCCAGGTGCAATATGTTGCAGAGACCGGATGGATGGATGGATGGATGGATGAACGAACAAATGAGGACAATAAATGAATTTTTCATTACTCAAAAAAGTAGTATATTACATTGGTAATGGATGAAACCACAAAGTTTACCTCAACACATTCACTTGCAGTTAAGTGTTAACCATTGATAAATGGGAGTTACAGATTTGAAGTGTTCATTACATTGTAATGGAACATTGCTAACTTCAAATATGGAATGGATTGAATATGGAGTTGGAAGTGGAGTATTATGGTGCATTCACACTTGATGTTATGTGAGGGTTAAATGAAAATCTAGATGGCATCCTAGGTGGCATCCAACGTTAAATGAACGATAGCTTAATTAATGTTAAGTGAATGGTAGCTTAACATAAAATGTTCATGGTAAGTAGGTGTAAGTCCTAAATGACTAGCATGGTGTTAGGGGGACTCAATACTAGAGTCCCTAACATCAAGTGTGAATGCACCTTAAGTACTATTATAAAATGCAGCTAGCCAACTTCATGTTGGAACTTCAAGCTTCCATCACTAGGGGTGTGTTCTTTGAAAGCTCTTTGGTAATATGGTTTCTCAATGAAGGTATGCCTCTTGTGTTCATTATCAAATATGTCAAGTAGGTGGGTTGGTGATCATGCACAAGAGGACTTGAAATTTTTGGGTAGAGATTAGAAAAATTTAGGATTCTTCCTCCTATTTGGCAACTTGTTAGAACTTATTTTCTAAATATGGTGATTTTAGAAAAAATAAAATCCCACACAATGTGAGGGCCTTGGGTCAATTTTTCTCCTAAAAAAATCTTTTTGTGACTTTTGCACCTTCCTTTTTTTTTTCCTTGCCCCAAAAAAAAACACTAATTGATATGTGATGGGTTTAATTGATAATAAACAATAATATGTGATGAATTTAATTGATAATAAACTAATATGGATGTCAAGCTGGTATCAAAATTGAAAACTAGCTATCATTGCAATAATTCATCCATCCATCCATCCATCTATCCATCTGGTGAGTGTTGTTTCATTTTGACCCAAAATAGTTGAAAAGAATTTATAACTTCATTTGGCTCCTCCACTTGTTGTCTTTGCACATGGGGACTCATTTACTCCATTTTGGCTACACCATCTACTTCACCAAACCTTTTTCTACCCCAAATGGACCAGGTGATCGATCATTACCCCAATTCAATTTTTGTACTCTTTGTGCACATGAAGAAAATTTATTTCACATATGATGAATTTGCATTTTTGGATAGAGTAAAAATAAAAACATTCCTCAAAAATGAAATTGGCCTTTTGGCCCCCCCCACCCCACCCCCACCCCACCCCACCCC
>Ga0116227_10003897_pt1 | contig 32766 bp, 28 predicted proteins | sample S1TSphgellanicum_FD_89693 | JGI IMG/M metagenome (GOLD analysis project Ga0116227, IMG submission 89693) | Host-associated microbial communities from peat moss isolated from Minnesota, USA - S1T2_Fb - Sphagnum magellanicum MG | ecosystem: Host-associated > Plants > Peat moss > Unclassified... | reverse complement strand
TATCAAGAATTTGTTGAAAAAAAGAAGAAGAGGGTATTAGGCTTCAAATTTTTAGGTTTTTTGGGGGATGGGTTTGGGGTGAAGGGTAGAGTGGGGGTTTGGGTTCTGGTTCTTTCACCTTCAATTCCATTTAACTATGGTTTGAGTATATATGGGAGTCTTAAGACCATCCAAGTGAAGAAAAAAAAAAGCCAGGCACGGGCAGATTGTGTCCGACCATCATGGGTACCCACTAGTCCAAATGGAAGGAAGCAATTTGATTTCTTTTAAAAGAGGACTTGAAGGAGAGAGGATGAAGCACATTGGAAATTTCGGACATTATTTTAGTGACAATTTCTAAATGCATGCATGATAGTTGATGAATTTGCAAATATATTCAAGTTGCCCCAATTCATGGAGCATGGTGCCTAGTGTCGTGTTTCAAACATTCGCATGTTTTGAGTCCCTTCTTTTATTTCAAGTTTTGAGGTGTCATGTTTTCAAGTGCTAAAACATGGTACCCACTTTTGTCCAAGTTTCTCAAATTCAAATTTCAATTACAATTTCTCACCCATTTTGATTTGCTTGTTAATTTTGTTTCTTGATTTTGCTTGATGAAATATGAAATCTAAACATGAAGAATGAAGCAAAGATTAGAAGTTTCTTGGTTTCACTTGTTGAAGTACAAATCTAAACATGAAGAATGAAGCAAAGATTACAAGTTTCTTGGTTTCGCTTGTTGAAGTATGAAATCTAAACATGAAGAATGAAGCAAAGATTACAAGTTTCTTGGTTTCGCTTGTTGAAGTATGAAATCTAAACATGAAGAATGAAACAAAGATTACAAGATTTGAATCTAAAATCCAAAATATAAAATCTATATCCAACATGAAATAAATGTTTATTGAAAATAACACAAGTCCATTCTAACTATTTGAACTACAACTACAAAAAAAAGTTACTCCACAACTTGGATTTATTCATAACAACAAAGACAAAATGTGATATATTAAGCTCTAGTATATTAGATTTAAACCAAGGTGCACATAAACAAAAAGAGTTGAACCAAAATTGGGGTTGACATCAAACTATTGTTGCCGCAAAAAAATCAATGTAATGCTCCATCGTGCTTCTTTGCTTTTTCATCTTACACCCCATCTTCAATGGGCTAAAAGTCTCTAGGTCAAAATGCACAATGCAATGAAGTCCATATTAAAAAAACAAAGATTAACAAAGATTTGTTTGAAGCACAAATTGGGAACAAGTTGTTTACCATGTTTTAGAAGCAAAAGAAGATATTTCAAATTTCAACATTTAAAGATTTCAAATTTTAGCATGAAACAACAAATTTTAAATGTTATCCTTACAACTAAAGTGGATAGCATATAGCAATTAGCAAAGATTATCAAGCAACAAACATCAAACAAAAATTAAAAAATAAACAAGGAAAACAACAAGTATGAAAAAGTAAATTAAGCAAAACTAGCAAGAAAAAAAACCAAAAAGTAACTGAAATAAAAAGAGGCAAAGCAATAAGCAAGCAGAATGACCAACAAACCAAATCAAATAACATAATAACAAACAAGTACATCAAAATGGGTGAAAGATTCAAATTTTAATTTGAGAAACTTGAGCAACTTAAACATGCATCATGTTTTAGCACTTCGAAACATGACACTCAAAATTTAGAATTTAATATAAAAACTTGAAACATGCCAATGTTGAAAACATGTCTTGGGCTAAGCACCATGTTTCATATGTTAAGGCACATTAATTGTCACGAATCAAAATATTTAGAATTGTTCCACAACACCCACAAAGTGCACCACTATGCAGCTTAATATGGATGGATATTATGTTAATAGGTTTCACCCCCACTAGTACTAAGGAAGTTACATAGGTATTTCATCAACCATGTATCATCCCCCTCTTGAAAATATTTGTGAAAATGAATTTTGACTTGAACAATAGAACATCCTATAATTGAACATTGTTGTAAAGCAAACTTGTCTATTTTTTCAAGTCATTAATAAAAGCTTTATGTGGACCTTTCAAAATTACAACAATTTTTAGGTCAAATTTTTTATTTGAACTTTCATAATTTGTAATAGGTAGTAGTTTATCACCTAATTTTCAATACTCCATTCACATCCCCAAAGAAAAAATCTAAAAATGTTTCACATGTATTCTATATGGCCATTTTTTACACGAGTGGAAATTACCTTCCCATATGCAAGACTAAGTCATACCTATTTTTCATATTTATATGGATGTTGTAAACAAGTTTCCAAATCTTGGAAGGTTCTATCTAAAATGTTAACATGAACATATTATGACCATGAACTCAACATTGGAAATTTCATTTACACTTTTTGACCAATTACAAACTTTTAACAATAAAATTATTTGCCAAATCAAAAAAAGACAATAGCAAAACCTTGGATTTCTCTAAAATTAAGGACAACAATCAAAATGCAAGATGAAACAATGTTAAAAGAATATAAGATCTAAGGAGGAAATTCAAATTTCCTCTTCAACCCAAGATGATTTGTATTTCCTCTTGTATATTATCTTTTACTTGCACTTGTGTGTCTATCTAGAAGCCTACTTACATTATGAGATAATAAAAAAAAACTTAAGAATTACACAAAACCTACCTCAGGGCTTAACTAAGGATTTTTTTAATTGAGGAATACCTAGGGATTATTTAAAGGGCTATTTTGGGATTATATAGGGAAACACCTAAAAATTTACCTAGGTTATGGTACATATTTAACATGTACATATTTATAGTTTCTTGTGCACTTGAACATTAATTCATTCATAATTACCAATGGACAAAAATAATACATATATGTAACACCACCTTTACAACCAAATTGTTGAATGTTTTTGATACATATTCTTCTCCTAAAAAAATAAAAAGCATGTTAATATGTTGAAAATCAATTTTTGAAAATCAAGTCTGAAGTAGGCGACATTGGTTCTAACTTCTCTCTTAAGTATTCACTTGAAGTGAATCCCACAATAGATATCCATTAGTTAAAAGAACCATTAGAACAATTCTTCAAATGGGTGGCTTCAATGTTTAGTCTTATCATGTGCAAACCCAATTTATAATTCTTGTTCAACTTCATATATTTGAAAAATATGAATTGATAGTTTTTTTTAATTAAAACAATTGTGAAAACTAAGTGACTTTAAATTTTTTAATGAACATACCTAAAAAAATATTTTTAAAAAAAAGATATGTGTTTACACTAATATACAATGTAAAATGAAAATATCATTATAGTTTAGACATGAATTTTCAAGTTTTTTGAACAATAATTTTGTGTTTTGGATAATGCAATGTTAATAAGGGATATTTGACAAACACAATGAAAACGTAAGCAAGAATTGAAACTTGTCACATGGATGTTCTTTGGCTTATATACTTATTGGCTATTTGGTTCCATGTACTTATATTTTTAGGCTACACAAGTTTTGGTGGGTTGTTTGATAAGAAAAATGAAATATTGTCTCCATTTTAATGCCTATTTTATTACATTCTTAATATAAATAGCTCCATATGGTGAAGTTCCCAGATAACTATTTGGTATATTTCTAAACCATTTTTTTGCCATTTGAAAATGAAAACCTCATCAAGCATGATATTATCAAACTTACACTTGAGATTTTAGTTTATTGAACATGTAGGTAGATATTTTCTATTGATAAGACTTATTCAAAAGTCATGGATGTCTTGCTTGGTTAACGACATTGTTAGAAACAACCATATATTGTTTTTTATTGTGGGTGCAATAGTTGCATGTTGATAACATGTTTGAGAAGTTGAAAGATTTTGAAATAAAATAATCAATTTATAGAGTGGGACATGGGTATATCAAAAAAAAAGAAATAGTCACAAAAGCATGTATATATTTGAAAAAACAATGTAAAAAAGACAAAGTGCACATGATAACATGAACATCATAGATGTCCACTATAGATTTAAGCACCCAACATAACATTAAATTGTGGAAACATGGTGCACAATGCAAATAATACAAGAAGATGGGGAGGCTGCTTCACCAAATGCCCATTCCAATGTAAAACTCAAAACCTTGTTTGATTACAACATTAAGTTACGTACCATACTCACTCCTCCAATTCAACATCTTCATGTCAACGGTTTTCTCTTAAATTTGAGAAAAGGTTTTTTGGACTTTCATAGGTTCTAATCTTACTATATTGGAAGATATTCAATTTTGAAAATTTCAACACTATGGATTCCCTTTTTTTGAATTATATTTTCCATGGATTGGAGGTGCAAATTGGTATCAAGGCTCTACATCATTTGCTTGAGATTGAAAATTGGTACCCAAAAAAATAAAATTCCTCTTAAAATGCTCCTTGAATTTCATGGAAACATTCTTTCCCCAACTCCAATAAGTAGGACCCAAAATAAATAATAAAAACCAAATAAAAAACCAATTATTTAGATGATTGGAGAAGTGGATAACAAGGAAGACATTCACCTAAAAGTTCTATCTTTGGGGTCCCCAAATCAAAAGCTTACATTTTCTAATGGAATCAAAAGTAAAGCCTTAAAAAATTTGAATGAGAAATCTAAATGGTGTAATGGAAAAGTGATGTTGGAGTTCATTATTTGGTTCAACACTCAAGAGCTAAGCATTTATTCTATGTTTCAAAATCAAATTCAATAGCAAAAATGGTAACTTTTGAAAATTTTGGCCTATTATCAATGCTTTGTTTTTGGACCAAATTTTGCATTGTGGCAACAAAAAAATTCCCATTTGATAGTGTGCAATTTTATTTTTATGTTGGCAAATTTTCACAATTTGGTGAAATATTTTTTTAAAAAGATAATATTCTATCAAATATTCCCTTTTTTTTCCAGAAATTTTCAATTATAAAAAATTCTAAAAAACTGCCATGTTTCTACACATGGTTCAAGCAAGTAGCTAAGATATAAAAGGATTTCAATATATTTCTACCTTCATAGCTGGTCTATAGCCAAATGTGGCTAAATCTCTTTGTGAATGATTGCCAATGTGACAACATCACAAAATTAGAAAATAAAACATTGACTTAAGTGGAGTTTCTACTAAACATTGACATTGAAGCTTCTACTAACCTAGAAATGTAAGTGATTGATAAATCATCTACATTTTAGATATCGAGTACCCTACTACCTCGGGAGTTTCAACACTAATTATATTATTCTCAAAAATGTTGAAATTTTCAGAATTTTTTCCCTAAATAACAAAAATGTGTGAAGCAAATTATTGAATTTTCAAGAATATTTTATTTGTCTAGATGAAAATTTCAAAATCATTTAAATATATGACAAATTTTGACATCAATGGTCAAGTAGTTACTTTCCTTAACTTTCAATGGTTTGAATAATATAATTTTCAGATAATCTGAAATTTAAAAACAATTGCCAAACTTGAAAAGCTACTATGATATATAGATCCATATGTTAAGATAATTGTTTGTTTGTTTATTTTGACGTGATCTCTAATGTGCATATATTGATAGTGGATTTAAACATTGCAAAAATGCAAAACAAAAGGAATACTTTGAACATCTCTACTTGCTAACACCTCCCCATTATTGTGGCACCTTTGGTAGTTTTGACCCAAATTATATTAGTTTTAGAAATGTCAAAAATTTCCCCAAAAAAAAATTCAAAGAGAAATTTTTTTGAGAAGGAAAATGAAGAATCTTTTGAAGTATTTTGTTTTTCAAAATAAAATAATCCCATGTTTCAAATTTTTTGACCAATTTTTTCATACTTTTGTTGCATCAAAGTCAGTGTATTTTTATTTCCAATTTTGTGATGTAGCTAGCCGAGGTGATTTTCATCCATAAGTTGATTTTTAGCTAAATTCGGCTATTGAAAAATATGAAAAAATCCTTGTATATTTTTGGCTGTGTAATTGAACCATGTGTAAAAATTCTGGCAAATTTAACAACTTTTTTGAAACTTTCTTTTTTTTTTAATTTTTGGAGATTTTTAATATAAAAAATCATTGAATTTGCAACAATGTTTTTCCAAAGTTTCACAACTGGATGAAAACCCAAAGAAAAAAAAAGAAAAAAAAAGGCTGATTGGAGTTAAAGGGTGAGAAAGATCACCAAAAGTGGGTGGGGTGAATGAATGGGTTGACAGGAGGCATTTTTTATGTCGTTTGGAGTGGATGAAAAATAATATCATTTATGTAATTTAAAAACCGAACCACAAGAGAGAAAATGTCCATCATCCACCATCCACCCACATTCATTCCTTTGGATGTTTGACAAATTGCTATAGTTTTTTCATACTTTTGTCCCCACCATCCATCCACATTCATTAGTTTAGTTGTCAATTACTTTGCATGTTTGACAATTTGCTATAGTTTTTTCATTATTTTGTCCCCACCATCCATCCACATTCATGAGGACAAAAATGAGCAGGCCTTGACTAGTGTTGGCCAGTTATTGAGTTATTTTTAATAACCGCCAGTTAAGTTATCTATTGATTTTTTTTGGGTGAGAATCACACAGGTTGTCAATATCAATACGTAAACAAAATTGATTCCCAAATAAGTTATCAAAAAAAATTGGTTCATAACCATTGATTATGAATAAGGGTAGGTTATTTAATTACCAGTTGGTAACTGCCGGTTATCTTGTCGATTGTTAGTCAATTATAATGTTTGTTTCAAAAATTAAAATGATTAACTTTTACTGTTTATTATTATTATTATTATTATTATTAGGGTTTTAAGATTGATAACCTACCTGGATGATAATCAAGTCATCCAGGTAAGTTATTAGGCTTTGGAATTTCAACACCAGACGGGTATCAATTTAACTGGTCACCCGACAAATCAATAACCAGCTGGCAGGCTATTAATAACCGGGCTGATAATCAGGCCAGAACTCAATAACCGGGCAACACTGGACGTTACGTGTCAAAAGCAGACGTGCCTCTACGTATTTTTTTCGATAGAATCGAAACGTATATACGTGTCACGTCGACGTAGATGTAACTTCTAATGCCCTCTACGTATGTACGTCTCGCGACAGTATTATACCCTTTCTCCTCTGTGTTTTTCGATCGTCGCGTCTCTCGCGCGCTCGCTCTAGCGTGCCCCCTCTCTCTCTCGCGCCGGTTTTTTGCATCCCGACATATCTCCCTTGTTGTCTTGAGGTGGTCTAAATTGTCTCCCTGCAAGTGTTTGACTTTCAGAAACAATTTTTGTTGCTTTTTCTTCTTCTGTTCTGTGCTTTTTTTTCCCCCTTCAGATTTGCTTTCGTGTGCGAGTTTTTCTTTTTCTGTAGGGCTTAGTGCATCCTAGCGTAAGTCCTCCTCGGCGTCATCATCTTGGTGTTGGTGGCCATGGCTGAGAAGCGAGTGAAGTTGAAGAGTTCGGATGATGAGATGTTTGAGGTGGACGAGGCAGTGGCTTTCGAGTCGCAAGCCGTGAAGAATATGATCGAGGACACGGGCATGGATCATCCGATTCCGCTCCCCAACGTCTCTAGCAAGATACTCGCCAAAGTGATTGAGTACTGTAAATACCATGTCGATAACCAGAAGGCCGGCGATGACAAGCCTGCAACCTCGGAGGACGAAATTAAGGCGTGGGATCTGGACTTCGTGAAGGTCGATCAAGCCACATTGTTTGACCTCATCTTGGTAAGCTGCGTGTTTTGCAACACCTTCTCTTTCCCAGGGTTGCTTGTGCACCTTTCATGTCTTCCTTCATTTGTGACATGACACCAGTTTGCTGCGGGAGGTACCTACTTGGTTCCTCTTCCTGCAACTCTGCAACCCTAATTCTTTTCTCCAAGCACTGGTCCCTGTCGATGGTGAAATTGTCTGTAGAAACTATGTGCTCAGTTGCACTGTTATGTGAAGTGTCTAGTATGCTGAAAGGCGGACATCAGAAAACTATGCCTCTGTGCTTCTTATCAATTTTTGCTTCATGTTTTATGTGCATTCACATATGAGGAGAAGCCCCCCCCCCTCTCTGGCTCTGCCTGTTTTGTAACTTTCTGATAACCATATAACTTAGAAGCTGTGATGTGCAACAATCTCACATGTGCTACTATGGCAAAGACCATCTGTGTGGTTGTGCAGAGTTAGCATACTGTGTTCAAAGTTTGTGACTTTCTTTGCTCCAATTTGGCTGGATGGTTTTGAAACATCTTCTGGATAATCTGGTGACTCCAGATTGTCCAGGGAGAGAGTTCAACCTGCCTTCTTTTTCATGAGAGATATCACAGATTTAACTTGAGGTTCATGAGTCAAACCTTCCACATATGCAACAGCATTGCCTGTTATTCTTCTAATGTGTCTGTTGCTGAACAGAATGGAACTCTATGGTGGCAATTGCAAACTTTAGCTGCAAGTTGATCAAGTGATCAAGGTTAAATGGTTATACTTTTATGCATAGAAATAATGCTCCAAGTTGCTTCTTCATTCTTTTGAAACCATTGAGGCCAGCAAGTCTCCACTCTCATGAAGGTCATTGAGGCCAATCATATGTATCCTGGTAGAATGCAGATAGGTATTCACAGTTGTTGATCCTGTTTGTGGTTCAGAAGTTTGGTACATAGCACACATGATGTTTACTTGAATTTTGGCCGGTATGGAAACAGGCAGCAAATTACCTCAACATAAAAAACTTGCTGGATCTGACATGCCAGACAGTGGCTGATATGATTAAGGGCAAGACCCCTGAGGAGATCCGCAAAACCTTCAACATTAAGAATGACTTCACACCAGAGGAGGAAGAGGAAGTGCGACGGGAGAATCAGTGGGCCTTCGAGTGAAAGCTTCTTTGATTGGTCACATGTTCACTACTGGATGCTAAGAGCAAGCTGGAAAAACAGTTTGTCTTCTGCTTAAGCGTCATTTCTGAGTGGTTCATAGGAGATGGGAGAGGGAGGCTCTCATATAGAGCTTTGCTATCTGTATCTTTTCATTGTGTTCAAACTAGGGGTAAACTTGGAAAAGACAAAGCCATTCACCTTATGTGACGATTGGGCTCCAGGTAGGTGATGTGTGAAGCACAGATGAAGTGCTTTTCCTCCAGATTAGAGCAAATATCGAAGCAAGTGTTTTTCATTGCTTATGTTATGCACATCCTTCTTTCAGTAGCTCATTAGTACAGGACTCATGAATTAGGTTTAATATCTCATTTGCGTTTGAGCATATGTCACAGTAAAATGTCTTGAAAGTGCAGGTTAGGTGCTTGTGAGCAGTTTGATTTGTTTCCTTCCCATCAATCATTAGCAGCAATGAGTGGATTAAGAGCGGTCCTATTAAGAGACATAAGTACCATGGGCCATCTCTTCTATCCATTGTAGACGGACCCTAGTTTGATGTCCAGCTGGTTTAAATGTTACTCTTAGTCACAGTTGTTTAAGCTCTACAGCACCATGCTGTCAAGTGTTTTCTACATTTCCTGTGATTCAACAGCTTTGCAAAGATTAGTTATTCCTGTGCTACTTGTAGTTGCATGTTTTGGATTTGATGGCTCGAAATAGTACTCTTACAAGTTCTTTCTCTATCTCTCTTCCTCTTTCCTTGTTTTGTTATTCTGCAGTTTCCCTTCTCTTTGTATTGCTATTTTTTACCTGATTTCCTATGTAATCTCCATCTCTTTTTATGGTTTGTTAAGCTAGCCAGTCAATGAACCTAACCTTTTAATTTGCTGAGTTTTTCTGTTGCTGTGAGTCTTTTGTGACAGGAATCTCAGGACATTGCTTAGCATCTGACATGGACTTTGACCCACTGCATGGAGCAGATGAAGTCTTGATGGAGTCAGTGGAATTGTTCTGATACCTGGTCACTAGTCACTACCATACTTATTACTGTTGTTGACTGACTCAGAACATGCTTGTAAGTGTTGCTGTTGTTCACACTGGAGTCAGAGGGATTCTGGATTTAGTTCTGTTAACTGGTCAGTACCATACTTGTTGCTTTCAAAGGCCACTGAAAGTGTGTGTGGGAGGTGGTATTGTTCACACCATCCCTCTGTTTTTATATGTAAATTTTTCCACTTCAGGTCTCCTCTGGATCATTGCTGCTGTTGTTCACACAGCTCCTCAGTTTCCCCTCTGTATTTCAGAATTTCAGTCTCCTATTTTTGCCTGTTCATTTGTATGTACTAGATAATGGCCATTAGGTGGACCCAAATGAGTGATGGGTGGTGGCCATGAGCTAGGTCTCACCAATGGCCATTATCTGACATCATCTGTCTTAAACCCACTCACATAAGTGATCAGTTTCTATGTCTTATTCAGGCACTTGTGTAGGTGTTTTCTTAGGCAGCACAGGTAACCCTTTATTGGGGTGTTACTTTTTGTGCTGGCAGTGTTAGATTTATATAAGTTATCAATTAATGAAGGCAAATATGAATTGGCAGTCAAAAACTGATTACATTTTGGAACAGGGCCCCAAAAAACTTACCACATCTCAAAATGGTGGTGATCAGTGTTTCCTTTTATGCTTTAAATTTGTAGCACGAGTGGGTATGGGATGGGAGAAGGCAAACCTTTTATGGCTATTTGCAAAAAAAATCAGTGTGATGTAGGTGGCTAATTGCAACAATAAAAATATAAATTAGGCAAAGCATTTTAAAGTTGTAGAGGTTCAAAGTGGCTCCTACTTGGACATGTATGTGTACAAGAGTAGGCTCCACACATGTAGTGGTGTTCAGATTTTAGGCTTCTAGCAAAAAGTTATTTTATGAAATTTGACATGTAACAATTTCGATTAGAATATTTTTTCTATGCATCTTGCGGGGGATTTAAACACCAATCACAAGGATCATGCCCATTGCAACACAAAATACTTGTAGCAATTGGTAACATTTAGTATTTTGATATACAAACAAAACATGATCATGTTAGGTAGAAGACACACTTACAAGTTACAACCTTTAGGCTTCATATATTCCAAGGTTCAAGCCCATATAAAAAAATAACATACATCACCAAAAAGTTCAAAGGTTGGTTCAACAACAAAATAACACAAAATAATAACTTGCAATTCACAAAAAGCGAGTTAAAATTACGAAACCCAACAATCATGCATTCACTCCTATCCTAACCTTGTCTCCATCATTCCAATCCATAATAGCAATTTGGAAAGGAAAAGTTTCTTTACTGAAGAAATCTTTAGCAAACATGCAGATGGCAATATCCAAATGCCCGACTAATTGATTTCGTAGCTTGGACTTCATAAAAGTTAAAGTGGAAAAGGTTCTTTCATCTTCCACACTACCAATGACTTGAACAAATTGTTAGTTTAGCAACTTGTATGAACTCAAAAAGATGTTGAACCAATAGATTGTTTGTGATGAACTAATGCCACAATCTAATCACTAGATTTTCGTCTCTAGGTTCTAGCATAGCCTTAGAAGCATAATTCTTCATACTCAGCTTGGAGAGAGAGGTTGGTAATCCAAAATCTCCCCTGAAATGACCTCAAAAACCCATTTGCCATCAACACCAAGTTTTTGGGATATGCAATGTGTTGTTTGATCAAGGATAGATGGTTTACAAAAGTGGATTCACAATTTGGTTGTAACTAGTATTGTGGTAAATAATACCAAGAACATTTGTCAACTCATGATCTGGAAACCTTTGTTCTAGTTTAGTGACCAACAAATCACAAGCAATAGTGCATTGAACTTTCATAAATGTGATAACTAGCTTGATCAAAACCTTCCTAAGTAACTACAAAGTGCATGCTAGTTAAAAAATCAACATAGTGGACCATGTGAAATTGTCCAATAATGCAAAAAGTCAAGTGTTTTGTCCCATCATTTAGATTAATCACCTAATCCCAAGTAATCATTGTACAAGATGTGTTTGCAACAACATCTATGTATTTAGGAAAAAAATTCAGGTTGGAATGAAGTGGTTGGATCAATGTACATTTTGTATAAATCAGCTTGGTAGATTTTAATAATGGCAATATAATCACACACAGAAACATTTCTAACTTGAACAAATTTCATCAAAGCATTGATGGATTCTAACATAAGTAAATTACATGGTAAACCCAAGATTGTACCAACATCACATGGATTCACCAAATTGGTCTCAGTTGCCTTCATAAACCCACTATCCATTACCACTTTAACAATCAAGGTCTTGTATTCTTTCCCAACCCATTTCAAAGGTGCTAGCATACTAATCCACCTTGTTTTCACATTTTGGAGCACTTTCAATCATTTTGTTTCCATAATTTCAACAAGTTTTGTGAATACAAGATGGCGTTTGGGGAGCTAAAAAAATACCCATAAAGCTATTGAAAGAGATCCTTCAATTTGGAAACCATTGGCATGGAAGGCAAACTTTGCACCACAAAGTTTGCTTTATGTGCCATACAATGGATTCCAATGAGGAAAGGTGTTTACTAGGTTCTCATCAAAACAATAACTCATAATTTAACCCTTTGAAATGTGAAGACACCATCAGTTCCTAAACACATAAGATGTTCAAAAATTTGCTCATCAGTTAGACCACCATATGTAATGAGAACAACCAATATCACATTTTTTATGTTGGCAGTAGCTCCACCTTCAACCAAATGTTCAAGTGTGGGCAAAATGGGCACTCATTCCAACCTACTACAACCACATAACAATGGACAAAAATTTAACTTTGGTTATCAATTGTAATCACTTCATTTGCAGAAATAGAAAGTTTTTACTTGAGGCTAAAATAGCCTCTTTAATGGTAGTCAATACCACATGGTGCAAAACTTTTACAATTTCCCATCTTGCACAATCACTCCAATGCTTAAAAAGGTTATTAGGCATTTTGAGGAATGCAAACAAGGATTACATTTGCTCATATTCAGTCATGGGTCTACCTTGGGAAAACAAGTGGAAAATGAGTGCAAATTGCATTAGTTTAATTTTTTTCCTTTCCACTAAAACTCCCTTGGCATACTACCAAACAAAATCCTTACCTCTTTGCACATACATATTTTCATTAAACACATGTTGATTTGTTTTTAAAAATAAAATTCCCCAACTACCACACTCACTGATGCAATTGTGCCTTTCCTTTGGCCAACATGTTTCCACAACAAATCTAACTTAAGCACAAGAAGTTTTTTTCCCCTTCAATGAAAATGCACATTTTGCATTTAACTTGTGTGACCTTCCCATCAACACCCACAACAGATTCTGCTTAAAACAGCTTTGTAGCCCATGAGTCTTGGAAACGACAATTCATCTCATACATTTTTTCCCTTCTTATTGCTCACCAATTCTACCTCTACTTGGGTTAGATCAACAACCAGAACAATAAACTTAACACTTTGGCTAGAATTTGCAACAATAGAAGGATCCACAAGAACATGATCAAAGAAAAAAAATTGTGTTTGAAGTTTTTGGGCACAACTAAGGGTGGTGCCATGGCAAATGCAAAAATAAAAATAGAAGTTAAAATTTTGCACCTCAAATCAAAAACCTTGAACTTTCAAATGTTAGTGACTCAACAATGAACATTAAACATTAGAGTTTCATAATGAGCACTAAGCACTATAATCTAATAGTGACCACTAAGCTAGTAAGCAATAGAGTTTAGTAGTGAGCATTAAACAATGGCAGTGACCCCTAAGCATTAACATTAAGCATTGGCAACAACCACTAAGCCTATGGTAGCAACCATTAAGATTGGCATCAACCACTAAACCACTAAGCGTCGGCATCAATCACTAAGCATTGCTAGCAACCATTGGATTCAATGACTCAATGAACGATGAGTTAAAAGTGCAGCAATCTTACCGCATGTGGAGAGTCAAAATTGGAGTTGTTTTATATACATCTAATCATTCAAATGCATTGATTTCCAAAGTCTAGTCTTCAATGTTCACAATCTCAATCCTTGGATCTACAAACCATGGCTACAACAAAATCAACATTGATGTTATTGTACCAAGCTTAAAAGAAAGTACAAAATCCAACAATGCATATTGCACACAAGTTGTTTAAGACTTGTTAAACAATGCCACTTCATTTCACAAACAATTTAATTCTTACAATGTACAAAAACGAATGTTGAGCATTGAAAAACTTAAGTTAGTGAACTTCAAAGTTCAAAACAATAGATGCAATGTGCACATTTCCATAGTCACAACCCATTGGTGAGTCAGAGATTACATCAGACTTTAGTGCATCATGAGAAACTATTTGAACTTTATGGCTAAAATCAAAGGGGAGGAAGATGAGAAACTTACTTGCACAAAATGATGAGGCGATTGAAGCTTTGTTGTTGTAGAAAATTTCAGCGATGAATTTGCATCAAAGAGCCTCCTAGCAATGGCATACAAGAGATAGTAAATGAAGTTGGCGGACCAACTATGCACATTAGCGATATTGACAACTCCTCCGTCTCCAATGGAGGTGAGAAGATGTGATGAAAGTAGCGGCATAAATGAAAGAAAAAGCTGACTCCTCCTTCCTAACAAAAGTAGAATCTTGCAAACCCTATCACTATCAAGGAATAAATAGGCACATACAAATGGCAAGTAGAGGTCACACAATGACAACAAGTGTCTTTTTTTCATGGGTGGTCATGTGAATTTCTTGGAACTTAAATAGAAATTCGACAACTTATTTCAAAATTTCAACTTTTTTTCAAGCTCAGGGGTAGCCAGGGGGTCACGCGGTAGGGATTTGGCTAAAATTCGCCAGTAAAAGAAACGTTGCTGGTGAGCCTTGCATTCCTGGGTGGAACATAGTACATTAATATGTAAATCCTTGAAACAAATACCTTACCCTAAGGACAGTTTCATCATTAAATAATCCTCGAACTAGTGAAATGAAATTTTGTGAAAATATGAAGTCGACACATTGAAAATCATCATAATTATCATAGGCTACATTTTGAATAATTATCATGGCTACTCATATCACAATATTATAGTAGATGATGGAAAAAATAAAATTCCAAGATTAAAAAGCGAATTCTTTTTTTGGAAAAAAAAATTATTCGTTTTTCCAATGTGGAAACTGACCCTAGGCTACCGAATACAACTAGCTAGTGTGGCCTGTGTTGTTGAGCACATAATAATAAGTAAGAACTGCCCAACACTGGTCTCGACTAAAGTCTAAACATTATGGAATCACCTTGATGTGCCCCTACTCATAGAGGGCTTTCAATCAGTATCCAGCACCGAGTAAGGGGCAGTGGTTGGGGAGATCTCACATGGAATTTTCACTGGGTTTGACTGTTAAATGCGAGTTCATATATTTCGGAACTTCATGGAACATTTCCAATTTTAGCTGTGGCTGGTTTGAACTTGCCATTATAAGATGAGCCGCTTGTTGGAAAAAGCAAAGCTTGTTTTGTGTAGCTTTTTGGCTCAACTGAAATAGGGTTACTCTCGTGTTCGCAAGAAGACCCAGAGCAATGCGAGCAAGTAGGAAGGAAGGAAGGAAGAGATTTGGGGAGACTTGGTGTTGGTGAGAGCGAGTGTTTGAAGATTGCGAAGTGAGTCATGACAAGGAGGAGTAGGGAAGATGATGATCCTAGCTGGATTTGTGAAGTGGGTTCTGAGTGGATGACCAGGAGAAGGACTCCGAGAGTTGCTGCTGCTGCTGCTGATGATGATGATGATGATGAAGAGAGAGGAATTTCAGACCTTGGGTTGCAGTGGATGAGCACCAGGCCGAGTTTGAGGAAAACAAATGGATGCAGATCTGCTTCAGAAACTCGAAAACGGTTTCAAGGGGGAAACTTGGATCAAGGACAACGATGGGCATCGAGAACGGACCACCCGCAGCCGAATCTGAAGTATAGGGCTTGGAAGGACGGAGAGGTGGAACATGGTAACGGGATCTCTGAGTTGGGTTCCGCGTGGACGAAGAGGAGGACGCACCACTCTAACGGGAATGGATCATTTGCTGAATCGGTTGCGGAATTGGGTTCTGAATTGCTGCAAAGGAAGCGGACATGCGTTGAGGAAGAATTGGATGATGATTCTTGGGTGGCTGATGTGGGGTACAGATGGGTGAACAGGCAGAGGAACTCTAAGAATCACAAGTGGAGCCAGAGCCAAATGTGCCGCAGATCGGAGCTGCAGAAATTCGCATGGGTATGTGAATTAGGGTTTCAGTGGATGAGCAGGAGGAAAGAGGGAGGAGAAGAAGCTCTGAATGGGAGGACCCTCTTGTCTGATCCAAGTTCACTGCTACACATGAGTGGGAAGAGAAGGAAGGATGATGATGACTGGATCTCACAGGTGGGTGCAGACTGGATGCGTGGGAAGAAAAGTACCAGAGATCAATGCACTGCATTGCTAGATCCTCAGTGGGATGACACCAGGAGAAAGCTGCAGTTTGCAACACCCAGAAGAGGATGCGCAAGAATTGAGACTGGAGAATACAGACATGTCGCAGGATTAGAGACTGGAGAATTTGGACATATCAAAGGATCAGAGTTTTTTCATGCACCTGAAAGATCAGGATCTGAAAGCCTAGGAGGTCAAGAACCTGATGTTGAAGGATTAGGCAGCAGCTTTGGAGAAATCAAGAGGCCAGCCATGTTTTCCCCCTTTGACTCTGGTTCAAATTCATATTGTTAGGCTTGTGGTTTTTTCCCATGAGATGGAATGTCACTTGTCTGTCATGGCGATTAGAGGTTCTTATTTGTTGAAAGTGGACCCTGCTCCTGCCTAATTCATTATGAAACCAGCAGTCGAAACGTACTGCTCTCAGCTCGTTGCATGCACAGGCCTTTAGTTCAAGATTCCTAGGGTTGATGATTCTATGGAGATTATGCCCAAACAACTGGGGATTGTCAAGGAGTGCTAAAACCCCACTGATTGTTGCATCTTGAATGAGTGCATTCAACAAGAAGCTAAAATGAAGTGAATAACGAAGTCTCTGTACATGCAAGCAGCTATGCCAAAATTTAACCAAAATCACACTGCATAACTTTTGATTCATTTGGGGTTCAATCCCCATAATACATGTTGAGGAAACTTCTCTCTGACAATCTGAGGAAACCATGGCTGAACTTTGCAGAGTTTGGAAGTGACATCTGCAACAAACTCATCAGCCATCACTAATCAAACCAACTGTCAAATTACTTGTCAAACTACTTAGGTGCTGATAGACACCCAACTGACCAACCTAAAGGTCCAATGAAAATTTTCAATTCTTTTGAATGTACATGTCTAATAATGTGATCTCTGACCCATATTTAGAACCTTCTTTTGAACATTGTAAAAGCTTCCAAAAAATATTTGCATATCCAAAACTCAGGTTTCTTGCAATTTTGGGATTTACTCATTTTCTCAACCTCTGACAAATCTACTCTAAATGTTGTTACACAGTCTTCTAGAGTAACTCATAATGCTTGGGAGACACAAACTGCAGGTGCTGGCTTCAAAGTCTCATTCATAACTGTATCCATTGTCTCGTTACGTGAAAATTTGCATGGTGGTAGTGACTGGGAGCTGACTGTGGAGCTCCTCTTGCGCATCTCCTTTAAGGTCCAGAGTGCTGCCAATGAGCTTTTGTAAATGTTTTGGGCATCTTCACCCCTTAGAAGCAGAAGCTCTTGGACATCTCTGGGTACTTCTGCATTGGAGTCCCTCCCTTCACCATCCGCCCTCTGAACAGCACATGTTTCTACAGTGGGCAAGGGAGGGAAGAATGAGAGCAAGCTCTCACAATCTTGCACAAGCTTCGATAGGAGCTCTGTTGAGAAAAATGGTTGTAACAACACCCTGCGAATGAATGGCAACCGTAGGACTGCTCCTGTGCGCTTGTCATGCTTCTTCAGTATCTTTACTAACCCTGCACCACAGTGCACATGACATTCATTAGGGTATTCACCAATGTAGAATGAATTCAGAGATGTAGCTTATATCATAATGAAGAGCACTGGTTTGCCTGCAAGCAAGAATGGTGTCCTCTTCACCTATAGATTTTTCAAAGGTGGACAGTTTCCCAATGTAATAAAGGGGGCAGAATGGTTGTTCTTCCTGAACAACATCAAGGGCCCCTGGCTCCCATCCTTTGGATGACTAATCAATTACATCACAGCTCAGTTGGCTGAAATGGGTAGGACCCGGGATTTTGCTTTTGTACCCATGATCAAAACAGACTATGGTTTCACTACTTACCAGTGTAGTTGAGCGCGCTGTAGTTCTCCATGAGCACAACCTCACCATGAAAAGTAACAAGGTCAGTATGTATCTTGAGAAGCTCCTCACTTGCCTCATTGTCCTGCATGTGACCACTGTACTGCACTCTTGCACTCTCCAGCCTATGTTTCAATTCCTGCACTCTCAAACCTGCCTTGTTCAGGATCTGACATAGTTGTTTACAGGCAACATGGGTCAATGGCAGACAAAATTTTCCCCAAATGAAAATTGATGGTGATTTCCCAGGAAAGCACATGGCACACTTTCCAGGATGCATTTATGCTTGAATAATTCATGAAACAGACAGAGCAAATGATCCAAACACTGGTGATCATTGGCATGGGATATAACTCAAAAACCTCTGAAGTCGGTTCATGTTGAATCTGGAAACCCCCAAAACCCACAGGCTTTGGCTCTGTATTGTGACCCTGTACATTGCCTTCAAAGCATGAGAGCAGGCACAGGTAGCTGCTTCTGGTGGTCATTCTGAAAGATGGGCCAGAAACCAAACCCACTAACCTGCAACCTTTCCAGACAGCTCATTCCACCACATGCAACCCAGTCCAAACTGCAACCCTAATCTAAATGCATTGTGCCAAAAGGTGTGGTGCACAGATTTGTTCAAAAAAGGATCATTTCATGTTGAACAATGCACTCCTCTGTGAATGGAAACAAAAGTGATCCAGGATGTGGTAGATTCAGAAACAAGGATTAGGAAAGAAGTCATCTAATGGTTTCAAATAGAACAATACAGTGGTAGCTAAACGTGAAAAATGGAGGTTCAATCTGCAGATTCAGAGAAAACAAAGACTGGGAAAGCGACAATGGTTTTAGAGCTCAGAAGGATTGACTGGACCTTAATATAAATGGTGTAATTCAATAGGAGAAAATGCAATGACGCTGATTGCAAGGTCTGGCTGCTTTGGCAGTTGTGACTACAGACAAGAGAAGAAAGAGGCCGGCAGAAAGAGGATTTGACCTGCAGGTGAATGACATAGTCCTCTTCCTTTTCAGTGAAGAAGGAATTGAATTTCTCCAGCTCAACATTCAGCAGCCTGATGAACTCCTTCTCTTCAACGGTGACGTCCTCTTCCCCCATGGCCTGTCCCGTATCCGTCCCTTGCCTTGCATCCACAACCAGAGACAGTTTAATAGGGTTTGGAACTTCTTCTCTCTCAGAAACTCCGTCGGGTTTCTCCCTAACACGATCTTCATGAACAAGCTCTGAGGTCTCCACCTTCTCCAAACCAGGAGGCAAATTCGCGTTCTCCTCAGCAATATTGTCACCATGAACGGCACTAGGATTCTTCCTGTCAAGAAGCCCTGAACCAAGAACAGTAGGCTCGTGACCCAGCTCCTGATGATCTTGAACAGGCGCAGGCTCAAATGCATCTTCCGGAAAGGAATTGGAGTCCAAAAACTGCTTAATCCGCTTCTTTAACTGCTTATAAGACAGAAACTTGTCCCTGAACTCCGGCGGCAAATCCTCAAGCAAAGTCTGCAACAACTTCCCATACTTCATCTTCCTCGAAAGCGCACGAAAGCTCTTGACCTGAAAGCTTCTTCCTGGTGTGGATCACAGCTTATACAACACAATCTGACGATTGTTAGCTCTGTATGCATGCATCGAGCAGAATCGGAAGATAAACGACGACGACAACCACTGAGAGACGACGACAACGGTCCGCAAAACTCAAAACCACACAACAAAGCCTCTCTTCAGTCTTCTTCACTCCCCCAAACTTCCCCAGCTTCCGTTGCACCTGTCCCTCCTAGAACCCCGAAAACAAATAACAAAAAAAGAGAATCAATTCGGAACATGAAACAAATCTGCGAAAAGGAAAAGAGCCACAGCAGCGATCGCAGACAAATCAACAAACAAAATGCCGCGAGTGAAGAATCTCGTGCCAGCAATCTTTCCACGAACCAAAAACGGCAAACCCTAAATGAACTCGAGAACGTCAGAAACACGAAACGGTTCCAGTAGCTAGAGTGAACGAAGACCCGCGAGCACACCGTGAAGGGATGGATGATGGATGGATAGAAAATACTTTTTCATTGGGTTCCATTTCATTAGCAAAGCATGATATTTAGCTCAGTTTAACCAATCATTTGGATTAAAAAGGATGTTTTCATCATCTTAATTCATTAAAATTCTTTGTGCTAGTAATCTATGACATTGTTATCAATGATGTTATTGTCTAAATTATCATTTTTTAATTCTAAGATTTCAATAAGAATTTTTTTTCCTCTCTTAAGTTGTTTATATTATGTTTTACAATAAATGAAACAAATTCTAATGATCCCTTCTTGAAATCAACTTTGTGTATGTTTTGTATAATAATATTTTATAAGATTATGAATTCATCTATTTCCATGATAATGCTATATATATGTTTTGCGTATTAAGTTGCACATTGTTTTACGATTAGCGAAGGTTAATAATTAAGTGGTCAAATGTTTATCTTTGTGCTTTGAAACAAAAAGTTAGAGCAAGTGATAGATATATCTATTGATTGTGAATGTTTTGAAAATATTTGATTTTGATATGTGATGATGATATCAAATTTAATTTTTTGATATAAGTATTATTAGTATGACCTTTTTAAGGAGTCTCTTTAGTGTTATGTCTTGTAAAATAACACATTTTTTTAATAAATTCATTAAAATTGATTAAAACATTGATAGGAATGCATTGTAATGTCTTTCTATATTTATTCAATATCTATAAAAAATATGTTTTCGATGTAATTGATGTTTCCATTGACAATTCCCAATTTAAGGTATAATATTTTTTATATTTTGAACAAGGGTGTTGAATATTGAATTTTATTTGTGTACATTGTTTGCCTTATAATGTATTTGACCCTTTAAATGATGTTAATTTGATTCAAGAACATCTTGATTAAAAAACTATTATTGTTTATTCATTTTATGAATTAATAATTTGAATTCGGTTAATTTTTTGAATTGATGAAATTATATGATTATGTTATAATTGTAATCAACTTAAGGTGCTTGTGGAAAGTGTGGGCACAGGATGGAAAAAAAGTTGTCCAATTTCAAAATTACAAAAATTAAAGCTTTTAAATAAATTTTTCATGTCATTAAGAGGTTGGAAAAAAAGGTAGTTTCCGTGGTTCAAGATAATGAGAAAAGAGAATCTATATTGGAAAAGCAATGTTAATTATATTAGAACATGAGCATGCATTATGCTAAAACCTGGGCTTTCAAGAAATGGCTAATTTGTTCCAATGGTAAATTTTATTAATATTTTGATTTTTAAAACTTGCATTTACTACATGTTCTATTTTTTACAAATTTTTAATTGATTAAATTAAATTAATTAATTAGCTATTCACAAAAGACGATTTGTCCCTTAGAAAACACATGAAGAATGCAACAACCACTTCACCAACAATCAATAGGTTGATCTAAGAGTGTAACAAAAAATTTCTTCAGCAAATGTTTTTCACAAAAAATCTTAGCAAATTCTTTAAAGGAATGCATGTGTTTGTGAGAGGGTGCTACAAAAACAAATGAGAAATCTAATGCAAGTTGATTCGGTATGTGCATGTGCAAAAGAGAAAGTGTGTGTGTGTGCATGAAAATAGCGAGTATAAGGAATGAGAGCATGAGAGTGTGTGTGAGCGAGAGAGAGCAATGACAATTTATAGATGATAATTTTTATTTTCTTTGTATGTACCAGGTTTGATGATTTTTCTGATTATTAGGGTTTCCTGCTGGTAGAGAAAATTTCAGCATTGAGAGTGGGGGAAGGAGGGTAGTTGCAGCAGAAAGCCATGTAATTTGTTCCTGGAAGCTTAAAATGAGGCTAGTGCCAAGGAAGGGAAGGAAGGAAGTACACTTATTTCATTTTATTTTATTTTAGTATGTCCTTTGGTCACCCACAAATATTTTTCTTGAAATCAAATTCAATTCCATCAACTGATGTGCACAAGGTACAAATAGGGTGTATGATCTCATTTGACTCAAAACCATGTGTGTTTACGTCTTCAATCAACTATGTTGTTTTTGTCATTGCAGGTCAATGCAAGTGAGCAGTTCTGTGGAGTAGTAGAGATGGTAGACCCTATTGATTTTGGAAATTTTTTGTTCTTGAGAACAATGAAAATAAGCTTGTAAGTTTTGCCACCCATTGTCCTGAAAGACCTCTTTCTACATCTCTTTATCCTTGAAGCCCAAATCTGTTCCTTTACATTTGTTCCCACTATGTCACCAGTCTGTTTTCTGTTTCATGACATTACAATAAGATAATTGTCCTAGAAGTTCACTATCGTGAATTTTTGCTTATTTGTGTGTGTCATGACTTCATCATCACTTAGAAGGTATTGTTAAAGAATGAACTTGCACGTTGTCATGAGCGGCCAAGAGATTCCAAGGTAAAGTTCGAGATTCTTCTTGTGTCTATTATGTGCATTTGTGTGGTTTTCCTTTGCAAAAAGGTTTTGTGAATAGTTTGGAGGGTTGCAGAATTTTTTTTTCAATTTAGTGCTATCGTAAGATGGCTTGCTCATTGAGAGATCTAACGTGTCATTAATGTTACACAACTCAAGTGCTGAAAATTCTTATGTTAAACTTCTTTTGAGCCTCATAGATATTTTCTCACATTCTGTCTCATCATCAACTTGAATTTCAATCCTGTATCAATTTTTTAAGGGAAAATTTTCAATCTTTGCTCAGATAATTCTTGGCATAATGTTTTATAGTGATTATTGTTTGTCTTTGTTTCTTTAATGTGGATTTCTAGTCAAGCAATGCAAAGGTAGTTTTATAATAATGTTTTGCTTTCAAGCTTTTGCTTATTCCATACTCTTATGATAATACCAATGGGCATCTATTTTCACAAAGTTTGAACTTGCAAATTGATTTTTGTCAATATGGTGGTGTGTTTTTGTGTTGCACTTTTTGCAAGACTTGTATGAGTTTGTAGACACTTTTGAGATCCTTTAAGTGATTGTTTGAGAGGACAACAATGGGGAGTTGCAATCCACCAACCAAAAGTTTACTAAAGACAATAGAGAATATTCCTTAAGTAAATGGTATCAAGCAAGTAAGTTCAAACTTTATAATATAGAGGATGATTTTGTATGTGATACTAGTTAGTCATGGGCAACTAAGCTTTCAAAGCTACCAAGAATGAGATTTAACCATGTATAGGGATTTGGATGTGTTGTAATCATCCAATCTTACAGTTTTTATTGATCATCAAGGTCCCTTGTTGGTGGAGAAAATCTCACCATTGAGAGTGGAAAGATGAGGAGCAATAGCTGCAGCAGAAAGCCATGTAACTGCAGGGTGCATGAGTGTAGGAATGGAGGAAACATCAGTTCTTTCCCACTATCTCTTTCTTTCTCTTTTTCTGAAAGGCGCAAAATGGCATGGTAATAGCCACATAATAGCTCAATTGTATGTATAGATAGCTAAATAACATAGAAAGGAACACTCAATCTGTTGTGCTTCATTATGTGGTGATTTTTTTCTGTCTATGTTTCTATTTGTCTCTAGTTAGGGTTTTGGAGTGATTATTGACATTGGACATCTGTTTTCTAAACTCATTTGTTGACTAATTTGATATTTTACATAGACGTATGTGTGTTCATGAATTTATATATACTGGGTTGGGAATATAGAAAGTCAGGGATAGATAGATAATATATATGTTTTCTATTTGAGTAGCAGCAGCATGGACATCTTTGAAAGGTCTCGTGCCATCCTTTACTGAAGTTGCAGTATACTCTCTTAGACATTTATTGATGTAGTTTTTGCCTCTCTGTGTATGGAAATGTTTCTACAGCCAGAAGCATCAGGTGTATACACATCATACATCAACTTCAACAAACCAGAATATTGCTATTGATTTCTATGATGTTTTGAATGACCAAGTTTTTGTTAATGAGAATGGAGCATCTTTCCAGTGTAGAAGTCCAATTGGAGTGTCGAGAAGCTGAAAAGGCTATTGCTTTAGGTGCATCCGTTCCATGGCAATATTAATTGCCTAATTAGTTTGTCACATTTTGAAGATTTTTGCTTTTTGGATATCTCCATGACCTTTATAAAAGCTTATTTACTTTTACCTGCATTTCTTGTCACCCTAAAGATCTGGCTTAACTATATTGAGTACCTAGATGTCAATCTAAGGGTTGCTCTCTCTTTGTGTGCCACATCCTCAAATTAGATTACTGCCAACCTTATTATTATCTAGCATAGCCTTTTGCATGTGGGGTATAGGGCATCAAATCTTGATGGTTGTGAAGGCACAAATTTGAAACCTGATCTAGGAAAATTCCATTACCTGTGGAGGCAGCTCAGTAGAGATTTCTTGCTCCATGGTTGTTGAAGCAGCTGTAGACAAAGTCCTTGGGGTGGAGCAATACACAATGCAAGTTTTTGTAGATGCCCTTGACATGTTACCAATGGCTTTGGCAGAAAATAATGAATTGCAGCCTCATTGATATATTGATAGGAAGGAAACAACAAATGTTTTTTGCAACAAAGGTGGTGAAAATGATTTTGCAGATTGATGATGTGATCAATTCTGAAGTAAGTACAACCATGTTTCCTTCTCACAACCATGGTATCTTCTGGACCATGGGAGGGTACCCACTTGTATGTAAGCTCTACAATAATTGCTTTCAAATTTTATTCCTCAAAATTTTGCATCTCAATGTGACATGATTGGATCCCACAAAAAAACCTTTGATTGTTGTAGTTTTTGGTCAATTGTTGTTTATAGTGCTTCCAAGTGACATTTTAGTGATTTTGCTCATACCAAATTTCAATCTAAAGTGTGATTATGATTATTCTTTGTCCAATTTTGAGCAGGAGTGCTTTGTTATAGTCTAGATGGTATGGCAATCTAAGATTACTTAGGTGACACTTGTGGAATGAACAAATCCTTCAGTTCCTCACCTTACTCATTTCACAATCAAAGATCTTTTGGGGGGGTTAAGTTTTCCTTTTAAAACCCTATAATTGGCCAGTTCAAAATTAACCCTTAGGCATAACAAGTGGGAATTATCAAAATTATGATTGTGGAAATTGGTAACCAAGGCTATTGCTTAAACAGGCAAATTAATAATAGGCTGGTGGTAAAAAATTCCAAAATTCAATTGTCATCCTTGCCACTAAGGTATGGTGTTAAATAATTCTCAAAAGGGAAATCCAAAAAACAGAAAATTCGGAAGAACTAATGCCAAAGAATTGGAGGATTGAACTCCCAACCCAACTAATGACTTTCCCTGCCACTAGATTACCACTGTATATTGGAAAAAATGGGGCTGCCAGATCCCTTTTGTTGAATAAATCAAATAATTCAGCAGAAACTACTAATTATTAGTGGTGGGTAGGTTATTTAATACCCTGTTTGGGACAGTAAAAAGAATTTCAGAAAACCCCTGCCTCATTGGTGAAGAAAAAAGAAGAACCAGTGTAGTGCCAATATTAGCCAAAAGATGTCATGGACTTGGTTGTTCCATACACAAATTTAGAAAATCTATCAACATTGCATATTTAGAATGCAACTCAAGAATTATCCTACCCTTTGATTTTGACCCAAGGATTCCAATAAATACTGCAAATCAAGGCAATGGTACTCACCTTTCCTGGGAGTTCCGTATTTTGTCATTCAGTCTTCTCATCAAAATGGCCAGTGTTGCTCCAATCATAATGTTAACAATATTCACAACGCCATCAGTGATCTGGCAGCCAACCAGAGACTGCATCAAAGTTTGAGGTTAATTCAGTCAACTACTGAATCCAACAAATCCTGCATTCAGAATGTGCAGGGAAGCAGTAGTTTGTGGATCAAGGGGAGGAGGCGAGGGAGTACCCATTCATAGCCTTCATGACCTTGTAATGCAGCTCCAATAAAGCTCTCACATAGATTTGCTATCTGTGTAGTAACCACACAGATAACAGTTCCTGTTTGATCTGTCTGCAGAAAAGAACAGGAGATCCAATTTCAGTAACACTTCCTAGGAAACCTTAGAGTACAGTGTTTGAAGAGACTATTAGGGTTACAATATGCAGAGGGAGGGTGCAAAAATCCTGTACCAAGTTGAGGGCACATGCAACAGCACTAAGAATCACTGATGCAAGTAAGCCTGCAAGTGTGCCCTCCAAGCTCACTGCCCCTTCAGTTCCGTGTGGTACTGTAGACATTGTTGTCACTAGATACCTGGTCACAGAACCCAGGGCCACAGTCTGCAATTGAATCCATCTGGCAGAGAGCTCAATCTTGATATACCCACGGGATGAGAAGAAACCTTTCAATCAATTCACCTTGATCTTTGGGTGTGGAAAGATTCAAACTTTTTGAGGACAATTAGTGAAGGTGAACTGACGTGGTTTTGCCATAAGCCTTGCCAATTTCACTTGATATCGTGTCACTAAGCTTTGTGCAGAAACTTGTCAGGAAACCTAGCTTCCATAGCCCTTCCCATTCCCAGCCTCCCAGCCCAGTTATGGCTGCAAAAGCACATAGCACACCTACTGCACCTGATCCCAACACACTCCCAAGCCCTCTCCTTCCACTCTTCTCTGTCATTGCCTGCAGCGAGAAAATTGTTACAAGAGTAGTCTTGGGATTGCATGCATAGACGATCAAGGAAACTTGAATTCATGACCACAATTCTGAATCCTTTCAAGGTGGAGCCAGAGCTCTTGAGTAACTTTTAGGGTTTAGGGTTTTCTCGATCCTTCTTGGTTGGAAGATTTCAATAGACTATGGGTCTAAGTACTGGGCAATGCTGAACTGGGATGCTGAACATTCTTGCAGCAAAGTTCTTTCTTGTAAAAGAACAGACATGGGAAATGACGAGATTTTGGAGAAACTCACAAGAAGGAAGTAGAGAACGACAATAAGGAACCCTTGATATTCGAATGCACGCCATGTGAAAAGAATAACGAGGAACAGACTCAGGAATCCGGGAACAGAAAGGCCAGAAAGCAGCACAGGTGCACAGAAGACGAAGATGGTGCAAGTAGCTATGGCAGCAGATTCCCAGCTACTTGAAGGTCGAAATGGCCACCACTTCTTCACCCGTTTCACCAAGCTCCCTTGTGAAGACAATATTCCCGCGTCTGCCGTAATCAGATCCTTCGAATCCTTCTTCTTCTTCTCCTTCTGCCTCGCCGATTTCCCATTTGCTGCCATTCCTCGACCAAGCTTCTCGCGCATTCTGTCGAGCTCTCTGCTTTCAGAGAAAGCTTCGGTAGTCGACTTTTTAATACGTATTTGGTTACGTATTTATTTTAGTGATGTATGTACCATGGTACTTGGCCGCTTCAAACACTAATTATATTATTTTTAGAAATGTTGAAATTTTCAAATTCTTTTTTTGCCCAAAGAAAAAAAATTGGGAAAGAAAACATTGAATCTTCAAGAATATTCTATTTGTCAATTTGAAAATTTGAAAATGAATTCAATATTCAACAAATATATGTCAAATTAGTAAAATTATTATTCAAAAAAATATTATTTCAATGCTTTTTCGAAAAACAACATGAAAAAATACAATAACATGTGCCTTCTCATGGACTATCTTATTTCTTTCCCAATAAATATCTCATTTTTTTCTATTAGACACCTACATTCACATGAGAAGGGACAGTCACATAGTAAAATCATATTTGAGATTAAAATAAACAATAAAATTGAGATCGAGATAAATAATGATGAATTATTGAAAACCATATAGAAACATATGAGGAAAATAAAAAGGGACGAGAGGAGGGAGATATTACTAAATTGATAAACCTTCATCTCCTTTACCATTATTCTTACTTCTTTTTTCGCGTTTTCAAAATGAAGCTTAAATTTAAATTTACAGATTTATTTAACTATGGTTAATTTTTTTTATGATTTTATTTAGTGATCTAATTTTTTTTAAAATATTTTTTCATGAATTGGGTTTGTGCCCTATGTATTTGGTCATTGCTTTTATTTACTTGGATCGTGCTCCATGTATTTGCTCACATGCTCTCATATATTTGGCTATTGTATTTGGTTTTGTGTTCCAAATCTTTGGCATTTGGCTGTTGAATTTTTTTCTCCACCAATTCAGGATTGCCAAAATAACTCAAAGCACATGTGTGACAAGTATTGGGACTAGGGTTTTCTTTTTGATATTGTGACATAGGACATTTGGTGAAATTTTCTGGGAAAAAAAAAACTTTATTGAATTTACACTAAAAAAAAGAAATTCCCAAATTTTTGTACAAAAAATGACAAGATTTGTGGAAAAAAAATCATTTGGGACATAAAATTTGTAGGACACATGAATTTATAATGCAAAGACATATTGCTTAATAATTATTGTGTTTGGAACATACATTCTTGCGTAATAAAATCAATATGTTCCACAAGATTGTACAATACTAATTCATGAATATATGAAATGAACTAGCCTTGAGTGCAAGGTTACACCTCTGCTTCAAAGTAATTGGTTAATGGTGTTCCTTTGACCTATTATTGTTTACGATGAGAATGTGTAATCTAAGTTTCCAAATAAAATTCCAACATGCCCATAGTCCAAAAAACCTTTGCATGTGACTTTTTAATTATAGTTTGTCAATGAAAATGATGAATGAAAAAGTAGTGATTATAGATTCAAACAATGATGGACAATTTTTTTCCATGGATGAACTTAGTCCATAAATGACAAGCTAAATTACATGAGTTATCACATGAAATATAGTATGACCAATCGTAGAGGTCTAAGATAGGTCCCTAACAACACAAACATATTGAAAGTATAGGGGAAGGTGCTCCGATCATGGCGTTATGTTGGGGGAAGATCTCTCAAACTACACTAAGAAAAATCTTGAAGGTGATAACCAGTGTTGAACAATTCTTAGAACGAAGGGCACTTTCCCGTTATTGACTCAAATACATGTACTTGTTGTACAGGCTTGAATCTTTGATTTTAAGCAACTACACATGTTGGTGCATATGTAGGCAGAATCCTTGATTTTAAGCAACTACACATGTTGGTGGATATGTAGGCCGGTGCATTGATTTTAAGCAACTACAGATGTCGGCATAGGCTGGCACTAAAGTCCTTCCTGTTCTCAATTAAGGCATTTGACATTAACTACACATATATTATTGTCTGGTTTGAAAACTCCCTCTTTCGTGCGGCCTTCATGTTCCTTGCTTTGAGCCTTGGCCACCAAGTTCCCAACTCCAGAGAGCAGAGGACACAGTCCAGACAATTGCAAAGTTCCTGCATCCACTACCTACTTTCCTCCTCATCAAGACTACCCCACATATTTACATCGGATTGAAGCATTGTTCGGAAAGAAATGTACTTGTGGTACCCATTCTTGAACCCCTTGTCAATTGTCCTTTTCTTTTATCAATTTCCAGATTTTCACACTGTCGATTCTCAAAATGTTTGAAGAACCAATTTTTGTAAATAATCATAATTCTCAAAACATACGAAAAAGTCATAAAACATCCACCATGTTGAAAATTGACAGCCAATCTATGAGAAAATAGAGATGATAAAAACACTGACTTTATCATGAGCTCTCCACCCAACCTTAGGATCATGAAAATGTTGCTCCAAACCTGAACTCCACCCACTTGCCTAATCTAAATAGAAAGTGGACACTCCTTGCAAATGTTACCTTCCTTAAAAATGCATGGCCATCGTCTCATGCATTGAGATATTTCATACTAAACTAAAAATATTTAAGTAAACTTATTTAACATATTTCATAGTCTCAAAAATATGTATATATAACACAAATATCTTATAACTTTCCAACTTTTGGAAGTTTTAACTTATTAGAACCGGTTTCACATTAGGTGAACTGGTTTCTTTGGCGAAAGTGTTTAGACTATTTAGATTGGAACAGATTGTTTTGGTGTTTGGAGTGTGAACTCACTAGGTAGATGCACAACATCTTATCTATTGGCAGGGCCAGCGTGTTTGTGATGCCTTGTTAAAAATCTTACCAGGATATTGTGCTTAGTAATTCACCACTATATTAAAAAATTGGCTAGGTTTACTAGTGTTGAACAGTTCCTAGGTTCTAAGAGAAACCTTCAATTCTAGGTCCTAAAGTTTTCAAGGAACCGGTTTCAAGATAGGATTCAATTCTGGCTTCAATTTTAAAATCTAAATGGTGACTTTGATTCCAGTTTTTTTTAATTTTCAAATTAGGTCGATTTAAGGTAATCTTTAGTTCTAGGTAACCTCTAGTTCCTATTCCAGTATGCAAAACACCAAAAAAATTTATGTGAAAAATCTGAATTTTATTTCAAGTAAGAAAAGTATTACAAGGTATAAAAATGTTAAACTAATACAAACTAGCTTATTTCTACACTCTAAACTACACTAGATGTTTCAAGATATAAAAAACAACAATATGAAAACATGAACTTTTATTTTTGAAAAAACCCCCAAATTTTCTCTATTTTCTTCTTCAGCAAATAGCCAAAGTTTGGCTAGATCCTCTTTTGGATGGTTGCTACACCCCATACCTCACAAAAGTGAAACAAAAAATCATGCTTTAGATACCAAAGAAAAAAAATCACCAAGATAGAAACACAATTTAGGATTATAATGAAACCTGCACGCTTTTAACTCAAACACTTTGACAATTCAATAACTAAGGGCTTTCATCTCTTTCCTTGATGTGCAAGGTTTGAGTCTAAGCCCCTGCCCACTTGAAACTTTTTTTCCTTTTTTTTTCAGAATTTCAATGCAATTCCAATTTTCAAACTAACTTGGAATCAGACCTTGGGTTTGATTCTAGTTACCTTCAATGCTAGAACCACGGGTTGGCTCTCACCAGTGACTTTTTTTATGGATTCCTTTTTATTCCTTTTTTAAAAATGTAGTTTAGAAACTTGATTTAGTTAGTTTATAAGAATCAAAATGACATTTATATATTATCCAAATTATTTTTAAATTATTTTAAATTTAACAAGACATTATTTTATCTATTGGCATACAACAATCCATTACAACTATAATAATGTAAAATAAATAAAAATTTAAAGTTATTTTTTGTAATATTTTAAATACAAGTCATTCCTTTTTGGTACCCCAATTGTGAATACACCTTGAAATGCCATGACATGATGAGGACAGTGAGAAGAAGAAACTCCATTTGGATCACAAAATGTAAGAGGGCTATTGTTGACAATGGAATCTCAACAAATGGAAATATTGAAACTTGCAAGAACTTGGGAGCCATGGAAAAAGAATGTAAGTAGATAATCACAATAGCTAGGTAAAACAAACATTTGAAAACAATGAAAATGCATAAATTATATGAGGAGAATTTTGCAAATTCACCTATGCTAATTCTTGAATGTCAGCCAAGAATTCCCTATTTTTGGCCCTATTCCATCCTATTCAAATCCTTAAAAAAAAATCAAGACCTCAAAACAAAAGTGTAGGATTAGAGTACAAAACCTTCAAGGATTGAAGGTACAAGTCAACTTCATGAGTTGTAGTTTGCAACAAACACCAAATTCTAGAGATAGATCATAGACAATCATCATACTTTTGCAGAACCCAAAATTTTTTATGGTTAATCCATCATTGTTTTCACGCGCATAACTCTTCTAGCAACCAATCTACAATGCAAAACAAACCTAAACACTTTTAGACTAAGATAAATATGCAAGACAAAAAAACATTAAAGTTATGAAACCCAAACATCAAAGCTCATTACTTTTCAACTGCTTCGCACAAAATTGCAAGTAAACTAACAACCACACAAGTTACAATAGGTGACAAAACTTCGAATAAAAACTTGGCAAGGAAAAGGTTGAGGGATATGTAATGTGCATTACAAAAGTGAAAGAATATGGCAAAGCTCCATTGTAGCTTGGAGTGTTGTGGCAAGATAGACATACAAACATGAATATAAGAATCTGGCAAGCTCAAAAGCAAATGAATAGACAAGCCAACTAACCCTTCAGCCAAATTACATAAGATGCCAGTTAGGCATATTCAAGGCCACTCATGTTGCCACTTATGCACATTTTAATCCTATATATAAAAGCAAACATGGTGTCCGTCTGTCTGTGGCGACAAAAACAGGGCAGGGCAGGGGCAGGGCAGGGGCAGGGCAGGGGCAGGGCAGGGCAGGGCAGGGCGGGGCAGGGCAGGGCGGCCAGTTAAAAGTTTCTAAAAAAAACTAAAGACTACCTTTCTTTTCTTTTAGCTACTGTCCGTCCCGATTAAGGGGACAGATGAAATGTCCGTCCGGCTTGATGATGGGACGGATTTAGAGGAAGACCAAAAAAAAAATATTTAGGCCTCGGACAGCCCAGAATCAATTTTTTTTTTTCTTTTGTATTGACCAAGACTACCTTTTTTTTCTTTTAGCTACTGTCCGTCCCAATTAAGGGGATGGATGAAATGTCCGTCTGGCTTGATGACGGAACGGATTTAGGGGAAGACCAGAAAAAAAATATTTAGGCCTTGGACAGCTCAGAATCATTTTTTTTTTTTCTTTTGTATTGACCAAGACTACCTTTTTTTTTCTTTTTGCTTTTGTCCGTCCCAATTAAGGGGATGGATGAAATGTACGTCCGACTTGATGACGAGATGGATTTT
>Ga0116227_10003896_pt1 | contig 32769 bp, 17 predicted proteins | sample S1TSphgellanicum_FD_89693 | JGI IMG/M metagenome (GOLD analysis project Ga0116227, IMG submission 89693) | Host-associated microbial communities from peat moss isolated from Minnesota, USA - S1T2_Fb - Sphagnum magellanicum MG | ecosystem: Host-associated > Plants > Peat moss > Unclassified... | reverse complement strand
TTTGAAGGAACAAAAAACTAGGTTGTTCAGCCAGCCCTTCCCCTAGAACACATATATGCCAGCTTATGATTTGTACACTGCGACTCCCCAGCAGCAGACTGACCACCACAGTAAATCTTGGACGTGCTTGAATGCTGGATTTGCCATACTATCTGATTGCCCGATGTTGAACATTGTTAGCATTGTAGATGGTTAGACATAGTTGGGGATTGCAGTCAGGTGTTGGAATTGTTTCACAAAGATCATTGAACACTGTTTATTGTTGAACATGCTCAAGTGACCATTGAGTTCCGGCAAATTATGGCAAAAGACTTGATCTGCTTTGAGACTTGGGTCCATGGTCCAATGTCTTCTGTTCTGCCTTGTAAGATGTTGGACATGCATCAGTTGGTGGAGATGTTGGACACAACTGTGTCAAATTAAACTGTATAAATATATACATATATTGAAGTTAGCAATATCCATTAGTGTTATACATGCTATACATAAGTTGTCGGCAAGTGTTAGACATGTCTTTTGTTAATACACTTTGTTAGTGTGTTGCTATACATTTTGCACACAGTTTTGAAGAATGTTGGACATGTTAATTTTTTCATACATGTTGCACACACTCAATTGTCCACCAACAATGAATATTCAGCTCTCAAGAACTTTCTTTGCTTCTCTAAAACAGAAACCTTGGCAGATAAGCCCCTTTCTTATAAATAAGCAGACAATCTCCATACCATCACCTGCATTTGATGTGCTTGAGTAGTGTCAATTTGAACAGATCAATGCAACAAGTTCACAGGAATTTCAGCTTATTTTCCTCCACCATCCAGCTTGCAACAGAATTCAGAAACAACAGGAGATGGGTCGTCCATTGTCATTCATGGATGCAGTTGCAAAGCCACCCACCTTAGTGGGATCACAGACACTCACTGCTGCATGAAGTTTTTTGTCTGTTGATGATATAATTTGGGTCTTGAAGCTGCTGCTTTTCTTTGCTGTTGTCACCATGGTGGTTTGGACCATTTATAGAGTCACCTTGTGGAGGTCAATTGCATCTGCCTCCCCAAATCCTGATAATGCAGTGCCTTCTTCATCACCAGGAACCAATCAGCCTCCAGGTATGAAGCCAACAAGCATTCTGAACTACTTTTTTATTTCCTTGTTTTGTGTCTAGATTTTGGTGTGCAAGCAAGCCTGTGATTGTTTTCAGGATTAGCAGTGCCTGGCAGCTTCCAATTCTTGTAGCTAGCTCATTTCATAAGAAGCCTACAATTTCTATTCCTACATGTCTACATATCCAAGGCCATACTGTGCAAAAATTCTTCTCCTTTGTGAGGTTTGCCACCCTTAGATTCATGTTGCCTTCAGGTGTCTTCTGGTACTCTTGAAAAGATCTGGATATGTTGATGGCAGCTAATGAAGAAGGAGGAATTTCAGGCAGGGGTGACATTGAACAGTTGCCACCAGAAGGTATCCTGACTAACATTCCACTTCCCATGAGCTCAACCAATGAAGGTTCCACAAATACTACTGATTTGGCTGCAACAAATCATACATTGCTTCAGATGGTTTCCTTTGCACTTTTTATCTGACTTCAGGAATTGCTCGCTAGTTTGGGAATGCTCGGCTACAACAAATCATATGCTTTAAGTGGATACAGGTTTTGCTTCCTGAGATCGGTACTCAGATCAGTAGAAGTGTTGGTGCTACACCATGAAGGTTTTCTTCCACAACTGCTGTGAATGTTGTAGACTGGTCAATTTGATGGCCATAACTTATGATAGTTTGGATTTGCAAGTTTGGCTACAATTGACTAGTTGGTGGCTCTTTGCAAACAATTGGTTTGAATTAATGTGGTTGCAAGATATGGAATTATAAATATAATGGGTTCAAATAATTTGGTTGAAATTGCAAGGTTTCGTTGCAATCTGAGTGCATTTGGATGTGGTTGGATTAGCTGTTGTTACTGAAATTCTAAGGAGCATCTTGGATTTGTGGGTTCTAAGCTTTAGATGTTGATGAAGAGGTTTGGGAGTTGTGGGATGGTCATCACTTGGAGCATCACTTGGAAATTTGGCCCTTTCAAGGAAAGTAACATGTTTAGTCCACAAGGAGGACTGAAAATTTGCAAAACAAATAATGGCTTGTCTTCACGACCAACACAAAAAAATAAGGTAGGGGTATTTAGAATCGTCAGAATAAGCATTGTGAGTGAATCAAACTTCAATTTTTTTTTAAGCCTTTAAGAATTTGAGTACTTGTATTTACCAAGGTGCCTAAACAAAGAGGTGGTCATCATATTTATGATAATTTAAGTCATCTCAAACAAGTGAATCTTAGTTTTTAAATCACAATTTCAACCATGTTGTATAATTCTAAAAACATCCCTAAACTGCTCATTAGTATAGTCTCACATTCCCAAAAAAAATTTGAACAGTTGTGGAGAGCAATAGTAAGGTGCAATAACGCAATTAGGTGCCTCTACCTTACAAACTCAGGAGAATCCCTAAAAAATATGTGGGATGAGGGGCCAATAAAACCCCACAATGGAATCCATATGAGAAACTGTGATTTAAAAGGGGAGAACTAATAATACGAACCATGATATTCCCCCAGATCCTAATACATGCTGTCTAATCCAATGATTTTGTGCTCAACCTACAAGAAGACTATGGGTGCATCAGTTCCATTGAAGCAGAGTCTACTCATGATCAGGGAATAAGCTGGGTGATCAAGTTAAGTCACTATGTTCATTTTATTAGTTTAAAAAAGAGAAAAGAAATTCTGTAGGCTTTATAAGAATATTGGTGCACGCGGGGGGTTTGGTGGGCAGGCCCTTGTTGTGGGATTGCTTTTCCATGAGACTCCAATAATGATATAAACCTGCCAAACCTTACGAGAACAAGGAGGCGTGGGGGTGGGGAGCAGTGTTGTCTGTGTGAATGGTTTGGGACTTACACTCCATGCAAGTGTAAGTGCAAATGTAGAATATTAAACATGTAAGTGTCAAAATAAATTTATTTATATAGTTTATGCAGTCTGATTAAAAAATGTAAATGTTATATATATACGATTTTACATGGCTCTATAAGTACATGACCAAAAAAACAAAATGATTTTTACTTGAAGAGATTCAAAAAATAAAAAACATCAACATTCAAGGGTGGGGGGACTATGACCTAAAAACAATGTCAAGCGTTTTCTATGGATGAAAGAAAAAATCCTAATTCAGCTTTGTGGTAGAGCTACCAAAGCTATGGTGTTTCAAGGATGTCGAAAAGTTCAATTTTTTGTTTTTCTATTTTTGGCTTGGTTTGTTGTTTTGTAGATTAGTGTGGAGTGGCTTTGGTGAGCTGGTTTCTATGATGGAGCACAATCCTAGATGTTCAATGGATACTTTTTATGAGTTGTGCGAATCATAGTTCTGGTGGAGGATTGGTGTGGAGCTTTTAGGGGAGTGAAAGGATGTGGAGAAGAAAAAGTTATATGAAGCAAGTTGAAACAGAGGAAGGCAGATTTTTGTGAGTGGGGAGAAGTTAAGTTCTTGTCTTTTGCTAGTTAGGATGTGTGGAGTTTGTTTGGAATTTCGTATTAATCAATTGGGGACACAAGTCCCTTTGGAATTTTTTTTTCTCCTGAACCTAGTGCTTGATCTTTCGTTGTGCCAAGAGCGTCAGGAAGGAAATAAGAGGTTTAATGTTTGCATCTTAGGGACTAGAACAAGGGAAAAGATGAATGAATCTAGGATTTCAAGAGCGGTTGTTGTGGCAGCATCATCTTTGATAGTTTGGGGGTCTTAATGTGAATGTGTAATGTGGTCATTCTAAAAGAATACTTGCTGGATAATGGGAGCTCTGGGGATTTTGGGAACAAGAGGATACTATGAAGTGTACAAGATCACATTCACATGTTCTATTCTTAATCTTTTTCCAACTTATGAGAGAAACCATGTAATGATGTTGGGGTTGCATTTGTGGGATTTCTATTATTGAAATATGAATTGCCACACTCATTTAGCACCAATTGGTTCCTTGAGAGGAAATCAAGAGATGTCTAATCCCTTGAGGTCCATAGAACTAGAATAACAAGATTTGTTTGGCTGGAAGGATTTAGGTTAAAAACCATACCTATTGTAACGTTCTTTTTGTTTATGAAAATTTCAGCAAATTTTATTAAGTTTGTATTCACAATGTTAAGGATTTCCACACCATAAATCATCTCCCCTTTTTTTTTGGTGACAAGACCTCAATTTTTGTGGTGAATTGAGTTTCACCTTGTCTCTATTTGTTTTTAGCGCCTCCATTATTGTTCTTACTTATAAAACCACTATAATTAGTCTTGAATCATGTGCATTAAATGCTAATTTTCAGCATTGCATTCCCAAATCTAATAAATTTCCTTACTTTATGGATACCTTTGAAAGAAGGGTTTGGGGTGAAAGGAGGCCCAAAGACAGGGTGACTTTACAAATAATTTTAATATTTACACTTACACATCCCAAAACATTTGTATAGGGTTGTGAAAGTGTATGTGACAAATATTTATATTGGATTTACATGTTGTATATATGACTATTAACATTTACACACTCAACGCTGGTGGGGACAATAGTCAGGAAGGAAGTTAGGAGGAGGATAATTTTTCGAAAGTCATAGGGAACATGGATGATGGGCCCACCCTTACAAGGCAAGTAAAGGTCACAAGCGTCATAGCAACAACAACAGCATTGGGCCCGGAGGATAACAACATGGAATGAGAAAGTGAATGTTAGAAATTAGATAGTGGTTGGTTTAATTTTGTGATCATTTTGGGATAGACAGACAATTTGCCAACGATGCATTAGGATAACTATAACCCTTTTCAACTTTTACTATTGTGCGTGGGTGGGACAAGAAAACTTTAGAAGGAGTGGCAAGTATTTTTTCATAATGCGCCACCTAAGTGGATTGTGTTTTTTGTAAAAAGGTTCTTGTGAGAATAATCAGTCTACTACAGTGGTTTTATGGGAAACTTTAGTAGATGTAAAATAGAAAAAAATTGTTAGTGGTGACAGTTTTGATTTTGGAGGAAGGTTGGAATGTGGGACCTTAGCTTGTAGGATGGAATGGACCTAGAGGAATGAAAAGTGCCACCATGAGAGTGAAATATGGTACACACAACAAAAGCAAGAGCTACTCTCATTCATGTAGGGTTTAAGGTTTCATTAATTAGTGTGTATAAGCATGGCAGGCCCTACCGTTTCAACATCATCAAAGTGTTGACATGTATCATAACAAAATTATGATATCATGATGACTTGTATGGATCATTATAACACATTTCTGCCCCCTCACCATTCCCAATGCATCTACTTTGCTTCATCCAATTTTTTTAGTTACACATAGTTTGTCCACACATTTCACACCTTCTCTACCTCATTGGCCAAGAGTTATTCTTCAATCATCTATACCTACACCAAGGGCCCATCCATCCCATCAATAATGTTTACATGTTCCTTGTCTCGATTATGATCACTTATACGTAACAGGAGTAGGTTTAGCATGTCATTTGACATCATACACTGCACATAGGCAATCATTAGCTTCCAGGGTGTTGATGCTTTCAACATTACCATCTTCTCCTCTTTCTTTTGCTTGGACATGGATTGCATCATTATATATCATCAATGTTTTCCATCTTGGTTTACCATGCCCCTGTTCATACCATCATATTCCATATGTTTTTTGTGTCAAAATTTAACATGCTTTGCACAGCCCTTTAGTTTGGTTGGTTGTTGATCCATCCAACATAATATTTTGACATGCATTTTTGCTCTTCCATTCTTAGTGTTTGTCATTTCCACCATGGGGTGGTGAGAAAGGTCACCAAGAGACACACGTTCATTTGCATTAATACATAACAAGGAACTAGGAGACATTATAAAAGGAGCACACAATTAGAGCACATTGTTGGCTTCCCAAAGATCTTCAAAGATTACACCAAATCGTATTCCACCTCCATCAACATGATTGCGTCATGCATGGGCACTTGCTCATGTAGGGGAGTATGTTCGAGTAGTGTGTGAATTGGCCGCTAACACTCTTGCGGCCCCATTAATTGTGACTATTATGGCTTTTCGCCATCTTCATCCATTAGCTAAGGTTGACCTCCCCCTTTTGTCAACAATTTTCATCTAGAAATGGATCTTGTTTTGGATAGATAACCATTTGTTTTTATTTTGACATGTTCTCCATGTCTTTCATCTAATGATCCTTTGGGTATGGTGTATGAACTTTTGTAGGATTGTTTTGTCCCCGATGACTCTATTATTGGATTTGAATTTGCTTTTGAGATATGCGGGCACATCGTTCATGTTCATGTTCCTCCATCAGTATCACACCTATTTGTTACATCACAACTATTGGCTTTGGAGAAACAAACCAAAAGCATTCGACCCATCACGACTGGAAAGGTGATTTATCAATTAGTCACTTGCACACTAGTTATTCAGTTTAAGGATACGTTTGTAGAACATTTTAATCCACACTAATTTGGGGTGGCAACATCGGGCAGGTTTGAAACAATGATTCATTGGGTTAGAGCTATGTTGGATCTACATTTAAAGTGGGTGTTCAAAACACATTTAATTCAGTATCTTGAACCATTTTTTAAGAATCGCGATCTTTTATCGACACCTTGGATCATCTTTTCCCATTTATTCATCGATTTTACACACACCCATCTCCACTATATTTCTCGAATGTTTCTAGGCACAAGGATTTCATTGTCATTTTATCCAAATATGGTACACAACAAGGGGATCCTTTGGGAAGAATGTTGTTTGCACTAGCTCATCTTTACATTTTCCATCCTATTGTAGTAGCCCACCTTATAATACTACAAAATGTGGTTGCAATTCACTAGTCCCCATTCATTAGACCAATTAATTCATTACTTTCCAATTACTAGTCCCCATTTACTAAGACCAATGAATTAACTCAAAATCCAATGAAATCATTTGGCATACATGGACACCTTTTGTTGTAGTGTTGTGTTTTTCCTTCATTGGTAGGTGATACGCACATAGTTGGTTTTGCCTAGGATGTGCTATTTGTTTTTTTACAATTATAGGAAGAATTTGGAACATTAGGATTTTCAGTGTAGTCAATGAAGTGTGTAGCTTGGTTTCCATAGGGGTTAAACCAATTTATATCACTTCCTCTAGGTTTTTTTACACCTAAGTCCAATTTTCGTATTCTAGGTGTTCCAATGGGTTTTTTGCCATTTGTGGAGTCCTTCATATTAGAGGTGTTTTAGGAGGACCTCAACATGATCACTAACCTTCCTATGTTCATAGATCTTCAAACAACTTTTGCAACGTTTTCATTTTGTTATGCCCAACGACCAAACTACTTACAACATACTATATTTCCATCACCGGGTATCTTGCAACATTATATTAAATTTGATGCTTGTACCATAATTACATTAGAAAAGCTATTAGGGTCAAGATCCTTTGGCACCATAGTGGGCTAGTTGGCTTGTCATCAATCGTTCTTCTTGCTTTTTCAGGGGGGCTAGGCCTTCCCTCAATGGTTTAATGTGCTACCCCCACCTTTTTAGGATGTTGGGCTTTGATCATTCATGCACGAGTTTTTCGTTTCTAGTAAAATGATCACCCTACTCTTCTTGATGTGATGACACATATAGAAACACTAGTAAAAAACCTTTTTTTTTGCAGCTACATTTTCAACTAGTGTTTAATAATAAACCAAGTAAAAAATTACACATAGTTGCAACTTATTTTTTGCAACTAGGAAATATATTTTGCAATTGTTAACCAATAATGTCAACAAGTACAAGTTGAGAGTGAAATTACAATTGAAAATATATGCCACGTGTTAACACCATAACAATAGCCACTACATGCCAATTTAGTTGAAAATTACTCTACCAATTTAATCAAGGGATGTTGTCAACTACATTCAATTGATGGATGAATTTCATTCGCTAATTAAGCATAACATCAACCAAGAATATGATTCCAATTTTAACTAAGTTACAACTATGTAAGTTGAACATTTTGACTATGTTACAATTATGTAAATTGAACATTTAGCCAATGGTTTGGTCACAAGTGGCACACTCACAATGTTGACACGTGGAACATTCATAAAATGTGGGGTCAATGAATAATTACATGATAGGTGGCATGCTCACAAATTTTGGGATCAACAAATAGTTAAATTACACATGGCACATCCACATCAATAGGTTAGGCCACATGGTGCCTAAATGTAGGTTAAGTTTAATCTTAGGCACCTAGGTTGGACCTAAACATAGGCATTTAACTTAGGCTTAAATTAGGGCTAAACTTAGGCACCTACGTTAGGCTTAGACTTAAACCACACAGTAATTAATAAATGAAATCCTATTTCATTTAGTTTAACTTTTAAGGTTGAAATTTTTTTATTGGTTCATTCTAAATGGCTATTACATTTTCATGTTTATTGTGATCTCCAACAATCCTAGTGCACTCATTTATATAGTTTAAATTCATAGAATGGAAACCGAAGAATATGGGGTAAAAATTTTAGTTGTAACTTAAAGTAGATGTCACAACCTTAACCTTAGGCTCGTGACTAAAGCAAGGGCTTGTAAAGGTGCAAGCCAAAAATGAAACTCAAGAGTCACATTTCATGCTCCCAAGAATGTAGGAGGGTGTGCGGGAATGAACCCCCACACTCTTAAGTGAATTCCCACTGTGGGAGTTGGAGTTTTCAGAAGGCAATTGCAAGGGTCAAAACTCATTAGATTAAAAAAAATCTTATACCATTGGAAATATCTTGGAGTGTTAACGTCTAAAATGGGCTTGCATGACCCATTTGGGTACTTAAAACATAAGTTATGGCCAAAAGAAAGGTCGAGAGTCAAATTGCCAATTTGACTCCCAACCACTAAAAGTTGGGAATTTCCCTAATTTAGTTACATGCAGGTGGCGTGCCACATATCGTTGAAAAGCTCTCGATGAAATATACAATTTTTCTTTAAATGTCACTTCAATAGGAGGTCTACAAAAGAAATTATAAGCCTTCAAAGTCGTGAAAGTCCTAATTTTGGGAATTTCAAGACTCCCAACTTGAGAGTTTTAGGACAAAATGACATTTGGGTGCAAGCCTCGTTGTTAGGCATAGAGAATACTATAAAGGGGAAGGTGGTGGATTCTTCCAAGTCTAGGTTGTGGTGAATCTTGTGAGCACGTGTTTGCTCATGGTTCGTCCGTGCACCAAAAATGTTCGAACTACGTACTAACCAACTTGTTGTTTAGTTTGTGTAGGTCCGTGTGAATAATTGACATGCTTGTCACTCGTCCTAGTCCCCATCCCGGAGCTCCAGCACACCCTTCTTCCTTTGAAGTGTTACGAGTTAAAGAGCATACCCCAACTCCTTATCCTTCTACTATTTTCACCTTTGAACTCGTAGTTGAATCTATTAAGGAGTTTGGGGGTGCGTCAATAGACACACCTATCACTAAACATTTCACGATGAATCATTATAAATTTCTTGTCCATGGTTTGTTGCTTTTAGAATCTAAATTTTTTTTGTAGTCCTCCACTTAATGCATCCAAATCTATAAAAGCCACTCAAATTTAATGGAAAATGAGCAAGATATGCCCCTTCAAAATGAAGGGGATTATGTTTTGGTTTTTTTAATAAATGTTTGGTATGATTTGGAAGCTTAAGCTTTTCGACTATTGTGTTTTGGTATTTTCATTTTGAACAAGTTTTATAGATTTTGAGATAACACATCTAAAGCTTTTGAAATTGTTCAAAATGAATGAGAAATGAGCAAGATATTATTGTTGGAAGTAAGGGGGGTCTAGAGACAAAAATTGAAACTAACTGCCACTCTTTTTCATCCTATGTTTTATGCTTTGTTCTTTTGTTTTTGAAGTTCAAAAAACATTTGTAGCTTTTTATTTTGCGCTTCCAATGACATAAAAACATTCAATTTGGTTATAAAATCAAAGAAAACTTGAAAATGTTTGGTGATGGAATATCGTTTGGTGATAGGTGTGTCTACCCTAGTTGTAACCCAATTGTAATTAAATTACAACTTAAATAGTTGTAATCTAGTTATACAAGCTTGTTTAAGTTTAGTTAGGCCTAGACCTAAACTAATAATTACCTAGCCTAGGTTTAATTACTTACCTTAATTATTTATAGTAATTGTTCAACAATTATTTTCAATTGTATAGTTGTATAATTAAACAATTAAACATATTATCATCATTTATTAAATAATATGGTCATTATTATTTTTAAATTAGCAATTAAATGTAATCATCTAGTAAATAATTAATTATCAATGAATATTTTTAAAATTCCAAATTCACTATAAAATTTTATTAAAATCTCATTTATTTTCTAAAATTCAACTAATAATATTCAATAATAAATTTTTAATTATATATTAATTATATTAATTACAACAACAACATTAATAATATTATTATAGCAAATAGTTAAGCTAGGCTAGTTATTTGACTATTTTTATTAATATTTTTATCTAATATTTTGGAAATATTAAATGACCTAGTATAATAAATATAAAATAAAAATATATAGAATAAATATTTTACAGTATAATAGTGTTAAATAAAAATAATTTCTGGAATTATATGATAATTTATTGAATATATTTACTAATTATTCTTATCATTATTATAATTTAATCATAAATACATAAATAAATAATTCCATAAAACTGAAAAACATTATTGGAACTAATAATCAAAATTAGAATACAAATTTAAATTCTAAAAAATATTAATTATGTATCATTGCATGATATTTTGTAAACTAAAATTGAATTTCCATGGAAATAATAAATTATACATGTATTGAACATATTCCGAAAAACTATTAACTGTGTATCATTACTTGATATGTTGTAAACTAAAAGTGAAATTATATAGAAATAATAAATTATGCATGTATTGAACATACACATTATTAAGTTGATTTATATTTCAGATTTGTTTTAAATTTATTTTCAAAGTAAAGTGTAATATTTATATGCACAAAAAAATTCATCATACATAACCATTTATGTTTACAAAAACATTCACATGTACTTTAATAATTCATGAATTTTTATTGTAATTCTAAATATATAATAAGACGTCATATGTATAAAAATGAATAAACATTAGAGTTCCACAAAATTATTAATTATGTATCATTACTTATTTGTTGTAGATTAACATTTGATTTACAAAGAAATAATAAATTACATGTATTGAACATACATTATTACACACTCATATTTCAAAATTTCCTTCAATTTTATTTTGAAATTAAATTTCAGTATTTAGATGCACAAAAAATATATATACATCATACATAAGCATTCATTTACACAAATATAATTTACATTTAGTTTAATTTTTAATGAATTTTTATTGCAATTTAAAGAAAATATTGAGATATCATGTCTATAAAAAAGAATAAATATTATAGTTCCACAAAAATATTAATTATGTATCATTATTTGATATGTTGTAAATTAAAATCTATTCTAAATATAAATACTAATTAGGTGTATTGAGCATGCACATTAATACAAATTTATATTTCAGAATATCCTTAAACTTCCTTAAATCAAAGTTATTATGTATATGTACAAAACATATTTGCATTTTACAAAACCATTCATTTTATACAAAAAAAAGTTTACATGTAATTTAATCTATTAATGAATGTAAATAATTTTTTTTGCTTTATTTTATCATGTTGAAATTTCTTAAACCAAATTGCTTCATATAATGCTATTGATATCTTTGAAAACCTAACAATGAATAGGGGTGCATTGACTTGGGTTGAAATTTTTTGGAGCTACAATGCAAAGGTTATTGATTATTGAACCATTTTCTTAGAAAAAATTAATAAAATCATAAATAAAAAATTTATTTGAGTCCAAAGTGTATTTGGAAACTTGGAAAGTAGTCATTAAATTAGATTTAATAAAATTTACTTCATAATTCTCATACTTAAGGTGTGGAAGGTATTAAATTTTGAATGAATTTTGTTGTTAAAAATTCGAACAAATTACCAAAAAATGGGTTTCAAAGGGACATTGAGTTGAGTGTGTTCACACTTGGAGCCAACAACACATGTTACCTTATCTATTCATGAAGGAAGGTAGTTTGTTTTGTTTTGTCATAATGATATTTCCCAAACTACCATGTCTTGAATTATGCTATGGAATTTATCATCAAAAATATTTCAATGAATAAGGGTGCACTGACTTGGTGTAGAATGTTTAGAGTTACATTGTGGAATCTATTGATTATTGAACCATTTTTTCTTCAATTTTTTTGAAAAATCACGATTGAAAACTATATTGGAATTTGGGGGCATTCTTGGTATTGTTGGAAAGCCCTCACCAAGTTTGATGTAATAAAGTTGATTTTGTAAATTTGAAACCTAAAATGTGAACAATATTATTGAATTTTTGGTGGGTATTGTTGTTAGAAATTCAATGTAATTGCAAAAAATGTTTGGAAGGAAAATTCAATTGAATGCATTCAAACTTGGGCCAACGACATAGGGTACATATGTGTTTAATGAATTTTATCATAATTTTAAACAAATATTAAGATATCATGTGTATAAAAATGAATAAACATTAAATTTGCACAATATTATTAATTACGTATCATTATTTGATATGCTGTAATGATCTACATATAAATAATAAATTACATGTGTATTGAACATAAACATTAGTACTAACATATATTTTAGATTTTCTTTAAACTTTATTTTGAAATTAAAATTTAATATTTATATGCACAAAAAAATCATTTACAAAAAAAAATTTACATGTAATTTAATGTTATCATATTTTTAATAAATATTAAAATATTATATGTATAAATTTATAATTGCCTACTAGTTGTTTAACCTAGTTGAAAGAAATAGTTGCAAACAAGATTGTATTTCATCCATCCTTTAATACATTTTATACATTTTATCATCCAAAATAGTTGAACATTAGTCAATGTCTTGACTATGTGCCAACTAAAGAACCTTAGATGTCAAAAATGTTTCAAAAATGGCCCCTTAGTTGAAACATGCTTCGCATTGTTTACCAACATAGTTGGAAGTTCAACTTGGAAACATTGTTGATGCCAAGAATATTCGGCAAATGACCACCCAGTTGAAAAGTGTTTTCAACTATATCTGATATAGTAAATGAGTTAACTTAATTGGTAATTGCCATAATTTTATTTTAAAATTTAAAAAATTAGTTGAAACATAGTTGTAAATGTCATGTAGATGAAAACTTTTGGTTTAAAAAGGGGGTTTTTCTACTAGTGAGACTAGTATTTATCCCTTCTAGGTCACACGACGAAATACCTATGCAATATTACCTAGGGTCATCTGATCACATGTTTTGCCTTTCAAGAGTCTACTAGTGTAATCTTATTTTCAAATGCAATCGTCTTTGATGCACCAATTACACAAGCAAGAATTTACTTCACTTCTAACATATGTTCTTCTGGATGTTATGCGAACACATCTTCACTCATGTGCAAGTCCAACAACAAGGGCTTGGTTATTAACTCATCCTAACACCCCTTCATTTTGTTTATCCTACACCCATTTCCTTATAACACTTTGTATTCTTTTCGGTATACCACATTCTACAATCGCACGTCTTTCACGATGCTAATATGGTCATACCATTGATGATTTACACATGTAGGGTAATGTCGTGGGAGCAAGGAGTTACCCAAAGGTAATGCCCACAACCCATTTTCAAGATGAAAAAAAGTACTCGAGTGGATGAAAGATGAAACCTCATGATGAAGAGGTAGGAGAGCCCGTCAAACAGGATGATTCGACCCTGAGCAATTTATAATTTCACTCCCAATTTGTGGGAGGGAAATTCCTATTTGTAAAGCCCTCCATTATTAATGTACTTATTTTGGGCCAGGACATTACAATCTTAATTCAGATGTTGAAACAAAATCTTAAATGAGATTCCAAAAGGTTTTAGGATTTACAACATCGTTGTGTTTAGTCACCACATTCGCATGTAGTACATAAGGAGAAACATTTGGTGGCAACAGAATAATAAACATTTGCATATATAGTAAATCCTTTTTATAATCACATGCATTTTAATCACATTCTTGTTTGTGTCACACATTTTTTTGGTAACCATCTGTTTTGCTAAAAAATATCATTTTTTTAGTCATTATCACATTTGTTAGTAGCACAAAACATTTGCAAAGTTTTTTTTAATATAAAAGTGATTATAATGGGGAAATCTAAGGTAAATATTACAGTTTTGTAAATTGTACTTCCCTTTGGCAATATTAGTGTTGTTTTGTGTTCAAATTGTGCAAACTAACAACAATGAATCCAATTGAAAAGAAAATAAATAAATAACAACTTTTTATACCAAATAAGCAAAAAAATGCAAACTTGCCAAGAAAGCAAGAAATTTTAATTAAAAGAACATAATTGACAAGATACACAAGGAGCTCAAACTCAATATAGATCATCACATTAAAACAAGAAAAAATCACAACATTTTCAAATTTAATAATGTATAATAGAGCTTAGAATAACTGACATAATAAATTTAAACAATTAGCAATTTTATTCAAGCATAAAAAGACTATTTTGCAAGATTTTTTTCTTATAGTCCCAATCTTGTTAGGGTTTATATGGAATGTGATTATAAATGTTTGAATCACAATTTAGTAGTGTCATAAAAAAAAATGGTCACCAAGGGTGTGATCATAAAGGGGGTTTATTATAACAAATGAAGATAAGCAAAAAAAAATCTAGAACACAAAAAAGGTGTAGAACATGAACAAACCACTTCATCATTAGATTGTGAAAATATTTATGTTTTTGATTTATATTGGCCGATTATTATTTATTTTTCATCACCAATCAGGTAAGTTTTTTATTAATATGAATTTGAACCACACAGGTTGTCAATATTGAAATTTTAAAAAAAACAAAAAATACAACCATCAATTAAAAATTTCACGACCAAAATAAAAACCCCAATTATTGATTTAATTGATTATTTTGTCGTAACCCTAACATTGGGTTCGTGATTAAATGTGGAGTGCAAAAGCCCATGAAGACAAGAAATTGTGTTTGGGTGTGAAACATACTCTCACAAATGAGGGAAAGTGCAAGGGATGAAGCCCAATGACTCCCAAGTGCACTCCCTCTTTGGGGGTTGCATTCATGTAAAAGTCGCAAATGATAAAAGCCTTGGTTGGAAAGGCATACAAGCACCAAATTGGGCCCCTAAGATACCATTAAAAAGTTCTTGAAGTGTAAATGCTTAAAGTGTTTTTGCATTGTTCATTTAGACTTGATTTGCATGAATTATGATTAAAAGAAGGGCCAAGAGTCAAATTGGGAATTTGGCTCCCAACGATAAACCCTTTAAAATCAGGGGTCAAATGAGCTTCGATTGGGGCGTGGAATGTGCCCCAACTTCATAACATTTTTAATTTTTTTTCTGTTGTTTTGTTTTGGGACCCACATTTGGGTCTCTTAAGGAGTTTGGGGGCATGTCATATTTTGTTGAATAACCACATGTTATGCATAAAGGTTGATTATTAAATAACCAATTCGAGAATTATTATTTTTTCTAGTAAGGGTAGGTTTTTGGGCTTTGGCGAGGTGGGGGGGTTGGGTGATTTATTTTCAAAAATCAAGTTACATAATGATGTGCAAGTGGTATATATTTATAAATTGCATTTACAAATTATTGGACCATAATGTGTTTGTTGATCTCAAAATGTTTGTCTCTTGTATCCAAAAAAATCCAACACATCTTGGAGTTCAACCATGCACATCAAATAATGAAGGGAATGAAACATGATTTGCTATAGGAAATTGATCAAGGTTTCATTTCTATTCTCTCCATTTTTCACAACAACACAACCAAATAGAAAATTTTCAATTCAAATCCTCAAATGTAACATTACAAGTTTGGGTAGGGAAACATGGTAAGACATGGAAACACACAAAATAAGAAAGGCTTACATTTCCCATTGCCAAAAAGCCTTTTGTCAAAAAATACAACATCAAAGAATAAAAAGGAGGATTTCAAAACTTGTGATTCCAGTGGCTAATCATTTAATCTTAATATCTATGTAATCCAATGATGTCAAATGTGTTTTAGATTTTATATATCCCTTTGAAAAACTAGAAAATAGGATTCCAAGAAAAAATATTAATGACAAAAAAAATGCTTTCATGCATAATTTTTTAGCTTTGAAAATTGTAAGAAACATTTTTGGTCATTATGACCTTGTGGAAAGCAACCTTCAAGGAATTGGGCTGTTAGAAATAGTTTCATACATAATGGAATCCAATAAGGAAAAGAAGTAAGACCTCCGTCATCATAACTCCCATCTATCCATTATTCTTAATGAAACAAACAACTTATTTTCAAGTATTTGCAATAGGTGCTAGCATGCATATTGATAAGTAATGTAGCCTTAAAAATGTACCTTCTTAGTTATGTCCATATTGGTGCAAAATTCAAATTAAAAAACAAAAACCATGGCTATGCATATATGTTCAACATAAAACATGACTGAGAGAACATAAGATCAAATACAATTTAAATTACACATTTGCATCAATAAAATAGTGTTGGATTTATTTGGTAAGATCTATCAAATTTAAGTCATTGTTAATTTCCATCTATTTTTCTTTAAGTGCTAAGATTTCAACCTCCACCATTAAACTTGAAAATTACATTAATGGTTTTTTAGTTTTTGAGTTGTTATTAGGTTGTTTTCACATATTATAAATTCTACTCATGATGTTTCACTTCAAATGGAAGTGGCAAATTTGTGGCACGCAAAAGAATCAAAAGCAAATGTTGGCATTCAGTCATTTACAAAGTATGCAACTTTAAAAGATTGGGATGAATTTCAATATTTCCTTATTCCATGCACCAACCTAGTTTGTATGAATTACAATGTGTTGTTTTAGAAACATTTAAAAATGAACTTAAATCAAGTGTTCATTATTCAAACCACCTTTTCTTTGCCCTAAACAATCAAACTAGGAAATGCAGCCATTGCTATGCTTGTTCATGTAATGTTGATATTTTGTATTTTAAGGCAAAATTTTGGATATTCATGTTTTTATTGTTCTTTTTTTGATTTATTGTTTGATTATATATAGTATGTTGCACTTCAAAAGGAAGTGGCACATCTATGGCACACAGAGGAATAAGAGGTAAATGTCACCAACATCATTTGTGAGGAATGAAACTTCAAAAAATTAGGATTTTAACTTCAGTGCATCCTTGCCCTACTAGTGGAAGTGATCCCAATCATTAACCATTTCACTCAAATAATTTTGAGTGGAATGCACCTATCCCACTATAGTGGTTAATGGTGGTGGTTTTGGATAATCTTAGTGATCGGGGTCCTATGGCAAAGTACACATCATTGCACAACCACCATGCATGCCCAAACCACTAGTTATAAAAAACCATTATCTAGAATTTAAATGAGTGGAATGGTCAATTTGGCATTTCCATTCCCCCCTTGTTGATATTTTGGTTTGATGTTTAACATATTACTATTTTCACATTTTAATTCCATAGATTGATTTACATTAGTTATCATTTATCATGGTAGGGTGCAATAAGGGCCATGTTCAGTACTGAGTGGCTGAGATTAATGATGATTGTATCCTAAATAAGACATTATTAGTGACTTTGGAGGTCAATCCTATAGAACTATTCCATGCACCAACCTAATGTAATATGTGTTGCAAGGTGTTGTTAAACATATGGAAATGAATGCAAATCTTATTATTTTGACACAAATGACATACAAGTGATGCTAAGTGTATGTATGAAGAATTACCCCATACATATGTGGGATGCAAATGTTCATTACCTCTAGACTCCAAATGCCAATTGAAAAAGTTCAAATATGTGTGTCATTCATGGAAAGGTATGGGATCTCGGAGCTTTAAGGTGAATGCCATTAGCATGTTTCATGGAATTGCAATTATAGATGATGTAACCAAATTGTTCAATGGGAATTGTTAACTTATTACAAATTGTGCACACTCACATGTACGCATAACACTATAAAATTTTGAGTTCATAAGACTAGAATTTCATCCCGAGATTCAATATATAGTGTTTTGTTGTGGGAAGTTTTCAAACATCATGTTATATGTTGTGATTGATAGGGGTTCAAAGGAGTAACACATGAGGCGAAGGAAAAGGTGAAATGTGCAAGTGTGAATATCAAAGGTACCATCTGATTTGAAAGGTCCATGGTGCATGTTTAAACATGTTTTTAACAAATTTCAGAATACAAGGCTAACGTATATGACAAGTATAGTTTATGGCATTAAAACTAGGTGTAAGTGATTTGACCTTAATGATGCAAGCCCAAATGATGCACAAACCTTAAACCTTAATGAAATAAACTTGGTTTAAGTGACGTAAACCTCAAATAAACTTAGTGAAACGTGCATGATTAACACAAGCCCAAATGACATAGACATGAGTGACATATGTTAAATGACACATGTGAGGTTTTATTGGCATACGTTTAGTGACATATAACATTGGTCAAACCCAAATGGAAATATAAACTTGAGTGACATAGGTGGAATGAGATAGGCCTTATTGGCATAGGCCATAATGACATATTACACTAAGCCCAAGTGTAGTAAGAAACCCATGTGGCATAGGCACCAATTATGTATTACACTTTAGTGACATAGGTTGAATGACACATGTCGTATTGATATAGCTTAGTGATAAAAGATGAATGAAAGAAGACCTAATGATATAGACCTAGGTCCTAGTGATAGAGGTATAGTATTACTTGTTTTAGTGTTATGGAGTGCCTTTTCATGTTGTACATTTTCAATTTGTAGATGTTTTTGAGTACTCAAAGCTTACTATTTTGAAATGTGATGTACTTTTTAGGTTTGATTTTTCACCACATACAAATGTGTGAAATCCAACTTTCTTGCTACCATGGAGGTGTTGAATGCACGTGTCAACTTAAATGCACTTGAAGATCAAGACATGTATGTTTGAACAACTTTCCAAACCATTGAAAATGGATGGGATTCAAATTTCTTTGTTAAATGTAGCTTGTTTGACTTTTATGCAAAATGTGGCTACAAGAAATTGTGGCAAAATGATTACCCATTTTTTTTGGTTCAAAAAATAATCTTTGGATGAGGATATATATAAAACATTATTTTCATTATTTCTAGCTCTAATTTTGAAGGCAAAATGGACTATTTACTTCCATTATGTGTACATGAAAGATAATGTGCTTAAAAAAGATATGAAACAAAAATCTTGCAAAGTTTTCAACCTTTTGCAAGTTAATTACAAATGATTAAACATTGTTGTTTTCCTACATTTCTTGAGGTGCCAAGTTTTGTTCCTTTGAGTTCTAATGTAATTTTTAGGTCTAATTTATCACCATGTATAGTGTATGCATCCCAACATTGTTGTTCTTATGGCGGATAATGTTGAATACATGTTTTCACATAAATGCATTAGTTCAAGATCAAGACAAGTATGTTTGTGAAGAAACTTGATAATTTTGGATAAGATTCATGTGTATTTGTTGCAAGTAGCGTGATTGACCTATATGCAAATTTTCACTATTGGAGGACTCCAAATACCAAGAGAGAAAGTGAACATGTATGCGGGCTGTTCATGCCCAATTATGGGAATTGATAGCTTTGGGATGCACACCATTAACTACTTCATAGAGCTACAAATATTATCCAACTTGGGTGTTGTATGTTGCAAATTATTATCTTATTGTTGCACTCCCACAAATAATACAAAGTTGTTAGGACAAAAGGTGAATTTTCATCCCAAGTAACTGGGTATGACCTATTTTGTTGTGGGCAATCATGAAACATCATTGTATTGTGATTGATAGGAGCTTGAAGGAGGTGTACATGAGGTGGAAGATAGGACAAGGATGTGCAAAAACCAGTAACATAAATACCTTTTTTCAAACTTTCATGTGCATGTTTTATGGTTTCAACAAACTTCAAAATACAATCATTATGGTAGATAATTTAGGCATAAACTAATAGTAAGTCCAAGTGATACAAGCCCTAATGACCATGAACACGTTTTAAATGACATAAAACTAAATGAAATAGGCTCAACTCACATAAACCCTAGTGACATATAGAAGCCCTAATGACATTTACATCAAACCCAAATGATAATAACCTTAGTGATATTATAAACTTGAGTGACATAGGCTAAGTGACACAAGCCTTAGTGACATGTGTCCTAGTGACACAATACACCAAGCTTGAATTGAAACAAACCTTAGTGACATAGGCCTTCATGGCATAGTGATTAATGACATATGATTCTTTAGTGACATAGGCCATAGTGATAAACCCAAGTCCTAATGAATGACATAGGCCACACTAATGATATTATGTGACATGTGTTGAGTGACATCGGCCACCAATGACATAAATGTTAATAAAACTAGCTTTAATGGCATAGATCTTAGTGATTGAATTGGTTGTAATGACATAGGTTTTTGGGCAAAATGTGGTGTATTTTACAAAGGTTATTATATAAACCATGATTGATTGAGGAGAACGAGGGGGAGGAGGAAGTAGTTCAAAGCAAAAGGGCCAAGAAAAATTAGCATCATGGCACCTTATTCCAAAAATGCATGTAAGCAACACATCACATCAAATTAACTCAAGTTATTAGGCCTTAATTATGACTTAGTGATCTACATAGGCCAAGTAGCAATATGAAATCAATGATATAATGTTTGGTGACTAGCTAAAGTAGATTGTTAGTTTAATGAAGGTGGTGTATGGACCACCTTGTTATGTGAATGACCATGCTTGAGTGAAAAAGAATAAAGTGACATGTGCCAAAATGACACAACTCTTAGGGATTCAAGCTTTGTGAATTCCAGTGTGATGTGTGATTATGATTAGACACAAGAAAAATGGTAATTAGAAGATTTGGATTATGGTAAATTTTTATATAAATGATTTCCAAGTCACTAATAGATGTAATGACATGGAATATGATGATCAATCCCACCACCCAATTATAGTGAGCTTAACCACTAGTATTGCACATTACAATGATGAATGTTAGTGCAAACCAATATTTAGAATTAAAGTGTGAAATTAATATGTTAATTTAGCAAATTGGAAAAATCATTAATAGAAGTTGTGATTAGTCATGCGTGTAATATGGTGTGCTACACATTGAAACTTTTTGGAATCACTAACATGGTTAATCATTAGAAAATCACTATGGACCCATGACATAAAGATTGTGTATCCATTTGCTATATTCCCTATGTGGGAGTGAATGCATTGCAGCCCATGATATGTTTCGAGATACCATTGCAACTATGCATCAAAGAATGGAACTCATGTATAGAGACATGTTTCTCACCTTTTCCCCCACCACACACGAAAACAGGTGGATATTGTCATCACTAGAGATAATTTTTGAACCTTAGTGGATGTTGTCATTGTTAGTCTGATTTGTACAAATTTGTTGTAACTTGTTTTGACAATGAAAACGCATGCATCAACAGTTGCCACTCAAGACAAAGCATGATCCTACATAAAATGAACACCACGAAATGATTTCATTTACCTTGCCATAGAAACTTTTGATTGTTTTCATCCTCGTTTTGATTCCTTTCTAAATTCTTATGTACATGCCAATAAAACTCACCATTAGTAGAACTCCTTGGTACCTTCGATGTTTATATTTCATTATAACCCACAAATGTCGATAGTTTTATAACGTGCACAAACCATCATGATTCTTTAGCGGGCTGCCTTGTTTAATCATAATTTTTCATCTTTTCCACACATACCAATTAGAGCACCTCCATCACTAGCTGATTTGTGGCAGAAGATGCCCTTTTACCATTATGTCTTCCACTTATCACTACTATGTTAATGGTCTTGGTTTTCCTTTTGCATGTTTACATTTTTTTTGAAATGCCTTGAACTTTTTGTGGATGGATTTCCATCCTTGTTTATATATATATACATGGTATTATATTTAGTTAATTTGTAATGAACTTTTCCTTCCTTAATCCCCTTTGTTACGTATTTGGGAACTAATTGTGTGATTTTATAAGCAATTATTTTGAGTTTTGGGCACACACTTAAAACATATTCTTAAAATACACATAGGGTAAGGATTAATGTTGGGCATGTATCCACTTTGGCAAATAAGAATTGTTGTTTTGAATTCCAACCAGTAGAAACACTACACCAAAATGTGTTCTAGTTCATTATGGGTTTCACTAAATTTTGAGTGAATTTGGACATTTTTATAATGGTGAAACTAATCAACCCCCTAGTGAATGGGGACCAATTACTACGAATAGTGAACTAGTTCACTAGTACCTAGTGAAATATAAATTTACCAAGCCATTTCACTTGCTAAATAATTAATTAAGTAGCATAGAAATCAATTAAATTTAAATTATTTAATATTTAATGTAATATTTAATATTATTGATATTTTCATGATTTTTAGCCTATGAATTATTGACATGTGTCACTACCTATGCTAGGTTAAAAACCTACCTTAGGTATATAGATTATGTAATCAACCTAAATAGGTAGCTACTCTAAGGAACCACATAGGAAAATATTCGATCAACTCACCATTATTGACCACAAACACACCATTTGTGAAGTTTAATCCCTTGACCTCTAAAGTGGAGGCAAACACCCTTACCATCAAACCATCACACTTATTGTCATAATGTATTACATTGCATTTTATTTATCAAATATTTCATTTTAAACATTACAAAAATATAAAATTTGAAAATTCATATGTTATTGAAATTTTGCCCAAATAAAATGATTAATGTTTAATTTAAATTTCTTTTCAATAATGTACATAATTACATTTATTTCCTTTTGAAAGTGCGAAATCATTTGAACAATGTTTTTTTGAATAACACTATTCAATAACATTTCAATGACCATTCATTTTTTTTTAAATGTTTAATAAATGGATAAATTTTTTGTTAATATAATATACTATTTATGTTATGTTACTTTTAACTATTATAAGGCTACTTTCCATTGTTTTAAGTTATTTCACCCTACATTATTTATGATTATTTATGGTTATTATCAAATTTTTGACTATTTGAAATTATTCCACCCTAGGCCATTTTCAATTAAATTAAATTATTTTTGTTGTTTTATGTTACTTTTGACTATTTTAGGCTATTTCACCTTAGGCTATTTTTTATTATTGTAAGTTATTTTTGGTTATTATAGGTTATTTGTGGTTATTATAAGTTTTTTTTGTTATTATAAACTATTTCATCTTAGGCTATTTTTGGTTATGTGTGGTTATTTCACCTTATGCTATTATTGGTTGTCCTATGTTATATTACATATTTTATTGGTGCTTATTATTGGTTATTCTATTAATGGCTATTGGTAACTATTCTATTGTGGCTATTAATGACTATTTTATTAATGACTATCAATGGCTATTGGTGGTTATTCTATTAGTGGCTACTGGTGGTTATTATATTGGTGGTTATTTTTTGTTATTTTAAGTTATATTACGACTATTGGTGGCTATTATATTATAAACTATTATCAGATATTTTAGGTTATATTATCATAGGTTATTGGTAACTATTTTATTGTAGGTTATTTTAAATTATTTTTCATAGGCTATTATTGGTTATTGAAGGTTATTTTACTTTAGGTTATTATATTATATTTTAGATAATTTTAAATGTTTATACTTAAAATAAAATAACTTAAGGTGTAACTTAAGGTTAATTAAATAATTTAATTTAAAATAACTTAAAGTAAAAAACCTATAATAAGTTAGTTATGATACTTTAATTAAGGTAGAATAATGTATAATAATTTTAAGGTATAAATTAGAATAATTAAAGTAATTTAAAATAATATAAATATATCATAAAGTAGTATATGATATTTAAAAACAAGAACATAAAAATAAACCTATTTACCATAGTATGGTGAATTATGTTAACTAGTAGTGAAACATGATGTTTACATAGTGATATTATAGTGAAATAACTTTAACCAAGGTGAAATCACTAAAGTGTAGTGAACTTATTTCACTTTTAAGGTTTAATAGTGATTTAGGTTAATGTATTACACCCCATTTTTGTACTATTGAAACCAAAGGGGGATGATGTTTGATTTTTGGAATTGGAAGAGAAACTTGGTTTATATTCTTAAAGAATCAAAATCGGAACCAACTACCTAGTTCATTTTAAGTATGGGACCAAAAATGTTTTTAAAGGAAAAAATGATTTTGAAAAAAAATAACTATAATGTAGGATTAACTAGTAGTTAGTCACTGGTTTTGGATACGTGAAATGAAAATTGTGCGGATTTAGCTACTAGACCTAAAAATAATAAAAGAACACACATAGTAACAAACCATAAGCTAATTTCGTTATTAACAAGAACCAAATTGGACTAAGACTAATTTTCAGAACTAAAATTAATTTTTTTTTCTTTAGGAATCAGGTGTAGATTGAGATTCTTGAATTTTTTTTCATGTGGAACTTGAATTCAAATAGTTTTGTTTTTCTATTTTTAATTGAAATTATAGGTTCTTCATAAAAGTAAAGAATTGTGAAACGTTGGGAAGGACTAAAAATGGGCCATTCTAGGAATGAATGTCCAATGCAAGGCAAAAGTCGACCACATCACCCAAAACAATCCCCTTCAAGGTCCTTACTAATGTTGGCCAAATGTTTGAAAAGAATTCAAACATGAATCCAGCTACTAGTTGGATATGCATGTAACTATATTCAGAAAAAAAAATTCAATATCCAGTAAAGGCCATTTAAACAATGATTGGTAACTATGTATATTTAGATGTTAGGCATTGTTATTGGTATTCATATTCGCATGCTAATGTTATTAGGGGCCTAGACATGGATAGTGAGGTTATGCATATGCATATCCAATAGTTAGAATTTAAGATTTAAATTTGGAGCTTATGTTAGGATTTATATTTTTAATTTCTTTTTGTGCTTTTTTCGAAGCAACATTGAAACTTGAGTGTGTTTTGTCCTTGTCACAAACTTTCTCATCAATGGAGTGTTGATGCATTTACAACTTTCAATGGTGTTTGAAGTAGTTTGAAATCTCGAAAATCTCTAGCTTGAGTTATATTAATTTATGAGAAAAAACTATATGCACATTGTTCTTTCTCATTTCTACATTTATGTTATCACTCTTCACATCATGTTTATACTTAAGCACTCTTCATATTGTGTTCATGCATTTATGCATTACTTGCATCATATTTATGCATGTTTAGCTTTCTTCAAGTGCTTATGCAACAACTTTTAATGATTTTGATAATTTTAGTCTTTCAATTGTAATTTTTAATGATATTGGTCTTTTAGTTCTCAATCATTTTCAATTTCTATTATGCATGGTAACATTTCAGATGTTGAGATTGTGCACATGCAAGTTATTATAATTCATTCTTTTGCTATTGGAATTCATTTTGTAATTTCATTAAAATTGAGGTTATGCAACTTGCAACTATACAAGTTAAAGTTCAAGCTTGAGAGTCACATAGTTGAAACTTGATTTGCTAGGGTTTTTTTTTTTGCTATTGACAACATACATGTGGACGTTGAAAACCTGCAAATGTTGCAATGTATTATTTGTAGAAAAAAATAAACATGTGTTAATGATTTGTGCCAACAAGCTACATTACAAAAAGGTCTTATCAAATACAACAAGCTTAATGAGATCACTCATATGGAGACTCACATTGAATATGCACATCCAAGGTTGCTTGCTTAGAGAAAATTGGTCATTGTTGAGAAAATTGCTAAGGCAAATCATAGTTGACAATTAAAGAAAAAGTGGTTTGGGCCAACTAGGTGTGTAATCATGGTGTTTTTGGGTACCATAAATCTTTACAGAAAATATGATGAAGCACATGATAACAATTTCTTGAAAATCTAGTGTTGTATAGTTGTGTGGGGTACAGTGCCCTCTCCACTTGTGAAAATATTTGGTTGCAGGGTTTGTTTTACAACAGTGTTCATTTGTTGCTTTGGTTTGGTGGAATAAATGTTCTTGCAATGGTCACAAAAACCATGGATTTGCATGTGTTGTTGTATTTTATTGAAACAACAACTATGTTAGCAAGTTTTGATCTTTAAATGTCTAGAGGTAGCATGGATACATTTGCCTTAATAATTGATTATTTCAATGATCTTTGGACCCCTATGCATGCTACTATTGGTTTATTTGACGTTCATGAGACCACATGGCTTTCCATGGCTAAACAATTGTGTACTTTAATTGAAAAGTATGATTTGATGCATCGTGTGATTACTTTTGTGAAACATTAAGGTAGCAACCTAATGTCTATGGTGATAGCACTATGTTCCATTATTAATAGTCACCTTTTAAAACTTTAGCAAGTTTATGAAGGTATGTGGTTTGGTCAAATTATGTCTAAAACTTACTAATATGTTAAAAATGGTGAGAAGGTGATTGCAAGTTTGAAACATGTCAATGTGAAAGTTGCCCAAAGTAATTTACAAAAGATAATCACATGGACAAAAATTGGAAAAGGGAAAGCAAGAATGGGAGAAGGCATGTGTTGAAAGGGAGTTGTAACCTGAGAAAATCAAGACCCCAATGAAAACCAAATTTACTAGTAAGGTGTTTATTTTTGACAAGGCCTTGAAATTCAAAGAGGCCATTTTTTGTGTTATGGGTGACAAAGGACAATTAGTTTGCATCAAAAAGTTCCTAAAACTGAAGTATGGGCAATTGCAAAAGCATTCACAAGTGTTTTGAATCGTGTTGTCACTACATGTGATGAATTGGTCACATGGTCACTAGTTATTATTTGATGCTTTCATTACATCCATTAATGACACTAACTTTGGAAATTGAAATAGGACATGCTACTAATGTTTTTAATGCTTTTGATGTTAGGTCTTCATCTTTCAAAATAACATGTAGGTTGAATTTGTTAAGGTGATCAAATTTTTTTCGCAATTTTGAAAGTTTACAATTTACATTAGGTTCACAACATGTTCGCCATTATGCTTGATCCTCATTTCAAATCTGTGTGGGTTGTAGAAAATTAACGAGACGTGAGGATTATATTCCTATTACTTATGAATTTGATGTAAATGTGATAATCCTTCTTTTAATGTCAGTCTTTGAAATATTAAACCATATTATCCAAACATGTGTAGCAATAGTTGTTGGATTTAATGATTTTATTGAAGAAGACTGTAACATCTTTGGTGTTGGCACATCTATGGAAAAGTTCAAGTGTGCAATTATTATTTGGGAATTATCTTTGTTCAAGAGGTTATCCATAATTATTACATGTGATGATCCCCTAGCTTTATGATGGATTCACAAAAGTCAGTTCCCAAATGTTGGCTTCCTTGTTAAACAAATCTTGGGAATTTTGAAGTCACATATTGAAATTAAATGTGTGTTCAGTTTTGTTGGTGTGTAGATAGTTTTAAAACATTGCAAGATTTGACAAATTTTATGAAAATTGAAAATGTATTTGTTGAAAAAAATTATGTTTATTGTTAGATAATGATTAGGTTTGGGAAGGTGATAACACAAATATTTTTGTTACTTTTTTTATTCTTCTTTAAAAGTGTTAAAATTTCAAATTTGAATGACAATTTGCATTTGAAAGAACTTAATCTTCGTGTTCGTGTAGGTTTTACTTGTGAAGTTCATCAACAATAAGGATGATGACTTTTGGTTGTGATATGTGGGGTTGGATGCTTTGTTATTTTATATGGAAAATATGTGGGTTGTGGTTGGGGTTGGAAAAGACAATAAACTTGTATTACATTTGGCAGAGTTCTTTAAAAAACTTGCGGTTCAACTCTATCACAAGTTATTGATTTTGTAAAAAAATATGTTTTTATAAGGCAAATGTGTGATTGCAAATTTTTTTTTCAAACATCCAATTTTTTTCCCTAACCTTTGTACAAATCTGGTAAATAATTTGAATTTGAATTTGAAAAACAACAAATTCATATTTGCCAAATAAAGATGAATATCTATCTATCATACAAATATTTTTTTAATTAAAAAAAATTCCATATTGATAACGTTGACAAAGCTTCAAAATGTCATTTTTAAACAACACTGGTCTTTACCCAACATTAAAGAATTCAGAGAATTGTTATTAGTTGTGATTCATTTGAGAAGGAAAAGGAGGCACCTAACATGGAAAGCTTTTCATTTTATATTATGCCTAAGGTTCTTGAAAATGAAAAACTTTTCGCATAAGGCGCCTACTTTGTTGAAGCAAAATTTTCCTAATGATAAGGCACCTTACAAATTAACCTTTTTTTTCATTTTTGGGTTGTGGTGTAGATGGAATTTTTTTTTAGTGGATGGATACATCAGTGGCAAAAACAAAGAGTGTAGGAAAAAAATGGTGGCTACTACCACTATAATCAAAGTGCCCTTAGGCAACTCAATAAAACAACAAATATTTTTGACTAGCAGCTATGCATCATGCTCCATGTATATGATGTGGCTACATAATCTGAGATTCAATTACATTAAGGCTATGGATACAAGATGTCTCCTCAAAATCTGGTGACAAAGTCACTATGTTCATTGTTGCATTGTTCAACCTGCAACCTGAATTGCTCAAAATATCCAACACATGTGCAACCCCTATTCATATCATCAAACCAAGAGGCAAATCCAACTTCTTTATCCTTCATACCGACCCCGACCATTTGAACTGCTTACATCTGTCCATAAGTCATAACTAGTTTGATATGGAAAGTTCTTTAGTGTGAAGAACTTATGATAATACATAACAACAACAAGCTCCAAATGAGGATTCAAGTGGTTTGTGTAGCTTATTTTTCAAAAAAGATATTAAGCTAAAACAACATTCATTTTCAATAGAACCAAATACATGCAAGATCATGGCAATTTTTACCAATTTCAAATATTCTGGAAAAGAATGTATAGTTGTGATGCATGGATCACTCGCCAAAACCTTGTGATAGGATTTACAAGGATTGGGTTAGCCTTGTCCACTACAAAGGCCACAACCTTGTCATAGGATTTACAAGGATTGGGTTAGCCTTGTCCATTGCAAAGGCCATAACCTTGTGATAGGATTTACAAGGATTGGATTAGCCTTGTCCACTATAAAGGACACAACTTCAGCCATGGCTTAAGCAACATTAGACTTCATTGTCAACTTGAAAAAACCTTGTTGAACATCCAACTCCCATGCTAAAAAAATAGCAAGAACCATGGGAACATCCTTGAATTGTCCACAAGGATGTGGGGTGCAATAAAATCCCCTCAAAACCTCCAAATGTCAAAGGAATGTCATCTCTGCATTTGCTTGTAGCCAATATTGGGGGTAAATAACCCCATGGCATCCAAAACTATTTGCTTAGGAAACTGAGCATCCAACTCAGCAATCAATCCTGTTGTTGTTTCTGCTAATTAATAAACAAGACTAAATGTCAAACATAAGAAACCAAAGGCAAATGAAAAAACTAGGTTCATAGGTTTGCATCACAAAAACCAATTTTGCCACATATTGAATTCCCATTAATCAAGACAAAACCCTAAATACAACTATGGCATAAACCAATGATATGAACTTTTGCCATTTTCAACAAGGGTAAACATTTATGTCTACATTTAGCTTTCACTAGTTGCACTACATGTGCAAATGATGCTTATGTGACATGCAACATACCATTTGTTGATGGGCAAACTTCACCCCAATGTGCCTATGTCTTCTCACCATTGACAACAAATGCAAGATGCTCAATTCTAGTTGTGTTATAGTTTGTTACCCATTTCATATGAATTTGGGTATGGTCATTTTGTAACAACCCTTGGAAATATTAGAATTCATCACCATAGAAAGAAAAGGTGGTGTCACAATAAAGACTATATAATTGTCCTTAGTAGTCGTTCATTGCAACTATGAAATCACAAATGAAAAGATCCCTCCTTTGAGCAAATTTCGGGAGGGACTTCATGGTTTCCATCAATGATAAGACACATGTAAATCCCAGTAACAATTGTATGTCACAAAATAGGCCCAAGTTTGCATGTCAATAAAATTATAGTCATAGATAAACACAAAAACAGATTAGACATTTGAAAAACTTTTATTTTCGCAATTTGCGATTTTTTTATTTTTTTATTGGGGAGGTACAATTAAGTAAAGAAGAAATCAGAATGAGAGTTTGCCAAGTATGAAGTTTGATGCAAAAAAAGGATGTTAAAACACATCCATTGATGCACCCCTAAATTCCTTAAGAGACCTAGATGTGGGTCCCAAAGTGAAACAACAGAAAAAAAAGAAAGTTGGGGCACGTTCTTTAATTCGCATCATTTTGGGGGTAGGAAAGCAAGCTGGAGCTTTGGGATGGGACTATGACAAACTCATAAGTGGGAGTTCAAAATGAGATTAACTTGCACAACGAAGAAAAAAGGGCGATTAATGCAAATTAAATGGAAGTGGTGTGGTGGATTAAGTAGGGACAACTTTAAACACAAACTTTACACAACCTACAACCTTTGGGAGGAGGCACCACTCCCTTCCCTATAGAATACTTTGTGTTTTTTTGTGGGGACTACATCCAAATGTCACTTTTCCTTGATACTCCCAAGTGGGAGTCCCAAAACTGGGACTCTTGTTGTCCCAAAACTTTGGATGCTCATATTTTTCTCAAATCAAGTCTATTTTGGAAATGTGAGGGCAATATCTTATAGCCCTCAAAAAGATCTTCCAATGATGTATATCACGCCCCAATCAAAGTTCATTTGACCCCTGCTTTCAGGGGGTTTGTGGTCAAGAGTCAAATTTCCAATTTGACTCCTACCCCTTTTTTTGATCGTAACTCATGCAAATCAAATTTAAATGAACAATGCAAAGGCATTTTAAACATCTATGCTTCAAGACCCTTTTAATGGTGTCTTGGGGGCCTAATTTGGTGCTTGTTTTCCTTTCCAACTAAGGTTCTGAACACTTGTAACTCTTGCACGATTGTAACTCCCAAAGTGGGAGTGCATTTGAGAGCCATTAGGCTCCATCCTTTGCACTTTCCCCCATTTGTGAGAGTGCGTTTCATTCCTAAACACACTCTTTTAGCCTCGTGGGCCTTTGCACTCCACATCTAGTCGCGAACTCAATGTTAAAGTTGCAACATCCATAGTGTCCATGCATTTCACCAAGATGATGTGCACTTTTGCAAATGGGAGGATTGTTTAGTCACATTGTTGCTCTCCAAACCCTAACGCCATCGCCAGTGGTGGTGTTTGAAGTTCATCATTGGGGCCATTTTGCAATCAACTCCAAGCCGCCATTGCTACACCATTGAACTCAAAGATGCATAGCCTTCGCCAAGTGCAATTGAACAATCTGTTTGTTTACTGGCTAATCTGTTTTTGTGGTTATCTATGAATATAATGTTATTGACATGCAAACTTGGGCCTACTTTGTGACATACATTTGCTAATTTCATTGCAACTCACTTCCAATTTTCAATTCTAAACTTGATCTACATAGGTTTGGTAACAATTTTAAAAATATTTAGATAGGTTTTTAAATCCAATCACCATTTAATGCTAAATCCCTCGTGAAATGCTAGCCAATGACACAACATTTGAAATTTGAATAAATTAAATCACTGAGATATATACATATGTATATAAAGTGTAGAGATACGTTGTTGGAACTTGAGCCTCCACACATTAGATACCAAAAAGGGCTCATTTGCAACAAGTCAAAGGTGGCCATGTGCACTACAAGCCGTTGTGGCCCACATTTTCACTGTTAAATTGTTGTGGTCTTTATGGCATGAGTAAACATGCCCATCAAGGTTTTGTACCCTTTGTAATTTGGAAAAGCCCACCAGAGGTGTCATGGTCTACACTCTAGAGTTTACGGCCACTCCCAATAATGACATTTTTCTCTTTGTGCATGCTAAATACATGTATACAATTGTGGCACGATGGATTTCCAGGAACTGTGTTTTTAATATCTATACACTAGCATCTGTTAAACGTATTGGGCTGTAAGCATGTGGGACATACCTAGTTTGGTTTCTAAAAAATTGAATCAACATTCCCTTTGTGAGCACTATTGACTTGGTGCTGCAAAAAACCCATCCAAAAACTTCTATTTTGGGAGGGAATACATATTTTGTGATGGACCAATTAAAAAGGCTCGGTACAGAAAATAAAAAAAGAAAAAATTTCACACACCAGTCTCCTGATCATATGTGCTACCCAGTTTAAAGAAAGGCTGGGTAAAACACATGCTGAAATAAAACTAGGTGAAATTTTTATGCTCCAAACTGTAGTTCTGAAGCCATTCCTCTGGCACCCTTCCCCTACACGTCAGGGTCTGTAGTCTGCACCTGCTGATTTGGTAGTAAATGGCAGGATTGGTCATCATGGCCACTTTAGTAATTTCCTAGCTCCTTACTCTAGTTTACAACCCACATAAAGCACTGGCAAATTGTTTTGGTGTATTTGGAGGGCATGTTATCAAGCAGAATCTGTTTTCTGCAAAAGGCAGGTTGTTTTGGAATGTGAAATGCCAGCTGGATTTTTTTCATTTCTTGGGGGAAAAAAAGAAAAAAGAAAAAAATCTGCCAGTGCTTTACACAG
>Ga0116227_10003895_pt1 | contig 32772 bp, 23 predicted proteins | sample S1TSphgellanicum_FD_89693 | JGI IMG/M metagenome (GOLD analysis project Ga0116227, IMG submission 89693) | Host-associated microbial communities from peat moss isolated from Minnesota, USA - S1T2_Fb - Sphagnum magellanicum MG | ecosystem: Host-associated > Plants > Peat moss > Unclassified... | reverse complement strand
TTACATAGTCTAGGATGAAAAAATGTGAAAATCAGCATTTGACAAAAAAATCACTAGGAAAATAAATAAACAATAATGTGCCATAACCTTACTTGTTAATATTATGAACATTTTAAATAAAATCTTTGATACAAACTTATGATGTTATTATAACATTTAGCTTCCAACTTACTAAAGTTAACTCAAAAAATTTCAAGGCTTCCATTTTAACAATTTGATTGGCCATATAAGATTTTTTTTTCATCATTAAGAATAAATTTATTTGATATACCCCATATATTTGTGTATATTTTTTATAGTTATCCTATATATAAACCTTATTGTTTACAAACCAACAAATTATTTTTCAGGTGAAAATTTTGTTGTTTGGCAAGAAAAATAAAACAACTACAAATCTTACAAATGGTTTTTCTAAAGACATAGCTCAAAGTAACCATATTTGTAAGAGAATTTAGACCATAACTTCTAGGATGTCCTGAAAATATTATATAGCATGATTCCAAAAGAAAATATAATTTGTTTTATGATTTGTGGTCAAATTTGGCTAAATCCCATTTTGGATGATTGCTAATCCACCCACCTCCCAAATTTGAAGAGAAAAACCTTAATACAAATCGTTAAAAAGAAAAAAAGAAAAAAACCTTTTAATTTATTGTGGTTAAATAAATGAAATTATTTTTAAGAGTTTGTTTTAACATTTGGTGGTTATCATTTATCAAACTTGGAATTGGGAAGTGAAGGTAGGGTATAATATACCCTTGATTGGTGGTTTTCAAAATCAATTAACTAATTGCGACCTTTGACTAGAGGTTAAAAAAAACTATAGAATTGGTTTTGATCCATAGCCAAGATTCCAAAAAAAAATCAAAGAAGCAAGTCAAAGAACTTGCTTTAAAGTATGTTAGGCCTTCCACATATGTTAGGGTTTGGATCTTTTAGCATTCACAAATGTAGTTTGAGCACTTGTAATTTCCTTGAAACCCCACCCCCCCCACCGCCCCCCACCCCCTTGTTCCTTCCAATCACCATAAGGGGATGTTCGTATAAGGCCTGGATTTGTAGGTTTTCTATCCCGAAGTTTGGGACCTTTGTCATACATATACATGGTTGTTGTTTTGAACTTGAAATTCCGGTTCTTTTTAGTTTTAGGAACTTATATTCTCCTCTTTTGATGGGGTTGGTATTAAACTACCATGTTGGCTAATGTTGAATATGTACATTTGTTGATAACTTTTTTCATGGCATTTGTAACCATAGGAGAGATTGGGGTGCAAGACTTCCTAAAGAACAAGAAGTGGCAAATTGAAAGGTTTGGGTGTTCCTTGCAAGCATGTTGATCCTCTATCTTATCTTCCTCTTTTTTCATTTCCTTTCTTAGGGTAAATAAGATATGGATTTTTTCATTTCTTTTCTTAGGGTAAATAAGATATGGAGTGGTCATTTTTTATGGCAAATTTTGCAAGTAGGTTTGTCCTTTCTTTTCACCCATCATTTGTCACTGCGTCTTGTAGGATAACATCATGAGCATTACATTTGCAACATTCAAGATTAGCAAGTCATTGAATGCCAATGCGAAAATGGAAAAAGAAAATTTGTACTTGGTTATGACAGATTTAGAAGCATGTTCACAAATGGGCAAGATACCACAATAAATACTTTTAAAATTAGTTTGCCATGAGCCCCACCAAAACTATCCCTCACTAAATAATGAAACAACTAAAAGTTTTAGCCAATTTGTATATGTATCTATCAAGTTATTAGTCCCCTGTATATTAGATAGTTGAGTTATCACACAACTTAACAAAGTAAAAAACCTTTGCAATTATTTCTAGCACATAGAAACAATCATAAACATGCTTTGCATAAAAAACATCCAATGCCATGATTACAACCTCCTGTAATTAAACAAAGTCTTTTATAAAAAAATTTACAAAGAAAGACCAATTTGCACATGGCAAGTGAGACAAGAAATATGTTTGAATTTAGTACATTGTGTTATTGTTAGCCTTTACAAGGAACTTACTAGCTTTTTGTCACCATGAAACCCAAACTAAGACCCTAGATTTCAAGGACCAATGACAGTTTACAATAGCAAACACATTGAAAGCTTTCTCCATAGGGATGATCAATTTTTCAAACCCCTTTGCAAGAAGCTTTGCATCATCTGAACTTGGTTCAAACCCATTGGCCTCCACCATTCTTGCTTCCACCTTGTATTTTCTATTAAACAATCAACACAAGCCTTTTACAAATTGTAATATGTAGCCCACCCATTGAAAGATTCTACAATAACAACAGTTTCTCTAGATTTGCTAGTTCTTCATCCATAAAACCCATCAATCAATTTCAGTAGTTAAAGTTATGTTAGGCATCACTACCTTATGGATTTAAGGCCCATTCAAATGCAAGTCATGTACGTGCAAACCTTGTGCAGTTGCTTTTCCCATCCCTTGCACAAAACTCTACAAGGACACATAGCATGAAGTTCAAAAGACATTATTTTTTTTTCAAGGTTTGTAAGAAGTTAACTGTGAAAGGTGTGGCCTACATGAAACAACCAGACATACATGAATGGCACTGTTGTAAATCTAACTTTAAGGATTTACCAACTATATGAATTGTATTGAGTATTTACACAAAATAATATCCTTTACTTTTGTTTGACAAAGGATATAGTTCTTTAATTTGTTCCATAAGCATGCTCATGTAGCTGATTTTAGACCTCTCCACCTAATCATTGATTTTGGATACAAATAATAACAACAATAAAACTAAAGGGGCTTTCCAGCTTCAAAAAGGCAAATGAGATTCATATTTAGGTCTCAAAAACTCATGTCCTAGGTCACATTGGCAAACCTCATGCTTTGCTATGATAAACCCTAAACCTCCATGGATAACTAAAGAGAAAATGAGAGTTGAGAAAAGTAGGTTGCTCACCACTAATTCATAGATAAAACCACCCATTGACCAATAAGGTGTATAAACAATAAGCTCAAAATCTAAGCCTTGCATACAATAATATGTAAACTTTAGCATTGGCATGCCACTTTAGCAAAAGTTTCCACCCACCATAACACGCCACAATCTTTCAGATGTAAGACATGAAAATTGCAATTGCAACAATATTTTTTTATCTGATAAGGTGGGTTTTGTTATTCAATGAAACATAAAGGACAAAAAAAAATTGTTGATGAAATTGCAAAAAGAACTTTAATAAAATATTTTGAAGGCAACCACTTTGTGTCACTCCTAGCCAAATCAAAATAAACATGACAAGAATAAGTGGGTCATAACCTTGTGAATGTCATTCACAAAGTATCACACTATTGCCTTCATCATGGTCTTGTTGACTTAATTTCATTCCAATAGTGGGTGTTGATAAGCATATAATGATCTGTTTAAGACCTAGGGAAAGCAATCATATAAGAATTTGCATCTTGAGTTTATCACATTCCTAGAAGCAATAGGAAGATATAGACATGATGTCATCTAGCACCCAACAAGAGGCACAACAAAAATATGCAATACCATAGACAAAAACACTTACTTAGAGAACAATCATTTCATTTTTTCACACAACTTAGGGGTCTTGCTAAATGCCCTTGCCCAATTCCTCTACAAATACATGGAACTCCTCTACTTTGCATAACAAGTAGATGCATGTGAGCCTACCCCATCCCACAACATTATTTTCCATCATGTTTCCTTTGCTATTAGTATTGTTCAAATTGAAGAGTACTATATAACTAAAGAGCTCTATATATGGCCATATGTATAGCTACATTACACGTCAACAGTATAATAGCATAGTAATTTCCTGATTTACATTTGTAGCCAATAGCATCTCTTGGACATTGCAAAATTCACACTATGTGTTTGGGGTCATGCTCCATCATAGACCACTTTTGATAGAATTGCTTGAAGTACAAGATAGCAATTGCCCGAAACACAAGTAATTGGTAAGGCAATATTCATTTCAAAAAACCACAACTTTCCACAAATTTCAAAATTACTACCATTAACTTGCTTATAGCTATTTTGTCAAGCACATTAAGCTTGACCAAAACATGGTGCTACTAATGTACATGTTGCATATAGTGAGAGCACACTCCCTTTCTTGCCAATGAAATATGGGGTTGACCTCCAAGTCACAGTGCCTCCTAAATACTACAGAAAAATTAAGTCACAATGCCTCCTAAATACTACAGAAAAATTCCAAGGGAGTCCAATTAGACCTATATTTTGTAAAGGAAGGAAAAAGTTGTGCTAACTTGCTAAATCTTCTATTCATAAAACCTTCACACAAGAAACTCTTTAGCTACAATCAAAGGCTTTGGTAAGGATTCTTGTCCTGCTCCAAAGAACCGCAAAGTTGTTCTAAAAATTACATTCATATGACCAAAAAGAGCTCATGGATGGCAAATGCAAACTACTAAACGAAGATTGAGCATCATTTGCAAGTATACAACTTAGCAACTATGCAAAGTAGTTGGAGAAAAATCAATAGGGTTTTCTTGAAGCATACTTCATTGTTCCCATCTTGACTCACATTCAGACTAAAACAACCCTCATTACACCAACTCCCACATAGTTCCAATGCTGCAAACAACAAAAAGCAAAGGAAACCAAGAATGCAGCAACAAACTTGAGGGCCAATCTTCCTACTCCTTTTCACATTTTTCACTCTCTAGTGCATTGCAACACCTACTCACATAAACAATGTGTCTTTTCATATGTAATAGTAAAAGAAGTGTCTTTTTGTATCTAAAAAAAATTAGGGTGCACAAATATGCATGGCTTGAAGCCATACACTCTAGATAAATCCAGAGAACATGCCCAACAAGTACACATGTGCAAAGATTAACAAACACAAGAACAAAACTAAAAATTTATTTTAAAAACATAACCTTAATACATACTTTTGAATCAAAGATACATTTACTTTGTATCCATCACAGAAACACAAGATTGAAAAAAAGTATACAATAAAATAAAATTTCCAAACATTCTTTATATGCAGACATGAACAAAGATTAGAAATTAAATAAAAAATTGATAGAAATAATACATATACTTGTAAAAAATGTTGATAAAGATTCAGGGCACATCGTCTTCTCACTTGGTCCATATCATTCACAAAATACAACTAACAACTGATTTTGAGCATTCTGCAAACACTCAAGATTCATCATTCACAAGGCAGGAAACGAGGATGGCACTTCTAAGCAACCAGCGAGGGTTCAAGTTATTTCCATGACATCTGTCCGAGGAGATATAACTACAAAGCACTCAAATCTCTGAGGATGAAACAGATCTCCCTTGTGTTTTTGATGCCCATCTTCAAGATCAAACTAAGCTTAACAAGAAATATGAGTCAGCATCTGCGTACATGCATGGGTGATACATTTGCACATGATCTGCACATTTTCTTAGTTCACAGGTATACGGTTGCAAGCTCCTCATGCACCCCCACTTGCACATGTACTGCAAAAAATTGAGAACCAGTTGAAAGCTGTCTTCAGACTCCAGGTGAAGCCCATAACTGTGATGCTGTGAATGCTAGTCTGCAGGATGCAAACATGAAAGCTTGTTGTGAATTGATTCAGAGAGATCAGCACTGACTAATGACAGAGAGTTCACTTGGCTGCTGATGTACCTGAGGTGCTGAAACACCCTTCCCAGCCTCGAGAATGAAGGTCCCCTGAAGATCATCAGATATGAGACAGTGGCAAAAACTGCATGTTTACGTAAAACATGTTCATACCATGTTTTCTTTTTTGGGCAAGGTTGCTTTGAGAAAAGAATGCTTCTATAGTCCTGTTGTGCACGAAACAGACTTCATGTTCCAGCTGCACTTGCGTTGTGGACAGAGATGCAAGGTGAGAACAGCCTCTTTCCTCTTCTACACTTCTTGGCTGCCTTAAGGAGCTTGAACCTTTCAAAGGCACTGAAGTCTACAGCAGGAAAGACAAGAACATGTCCTTCCTCTCATACACCTCTGTGCTTTTGAAAATTTCGTCTCAGGACTCTCAGTGCCCCGATTTCCTCCTCTGCACTTTCTTCCCTGTTGTCGTCTGGCGCACAATGAGATCCCGTGCTTCGACGAACACAGCAACGATCAAACAAACAAAACCCTAATCCACCCCCCGCAAGAAAACCAAGCCCTATTGCTCTCTGAGCCCTAATATGTAGACTCGCATGTCGACCTTGGATTCCGTTTCTGTGATTTCGAGGGTGTGTATTCTGATGTCGAGATTTCTCCGCAACCGTTGTTGTTTTTCTCCTCTTGGGTTGGTGATGGGAAAATGTCTTCATCAGTCAGGGAGGTGCGAGTGCTCAGCGAGAGGTGGAAACCCTCTCTTCTACAGCAGTTTGGTACAGGGGATTGGGGAACGAGGGCGGCAAGGATCCTATTACGGATATGGGCGCCGCCTGTATACCGCCATGCCCGAAAATTCCTGCAATCTCCTGTCGGGTTTGCCACTATTTCGACAGCGCAATCCATCCAAACAACGCAACAACCGCTGAGAGGTCATGGCCGTGGTACTCTCTCTGACTTCGCTTTGATGCAAATAGTGTACGAGTGCATGTGTGACTGAGTGATCATAGCCATGAAGAAATGATCTTGCATGCGTTTTTTTTTCACTAGTTTCTGCAGTTTGTGGCAGGCCAGAAAAGGATTGTAGAGAAACTATGGCGGGAGTTCTTCTCAGATCCTTCACAATGGCAGGATCACAGGCTGATGGAGAAGGTCAGTGAAACTGCTTTCTAAAGAGACCTTCGTTGGGATACTCTCTCTGTTCAACTCCCAGCTGCCTCTGATGAATGTGCAGCTGATCATCTCGATTTCAATTTTCTGATTGCAGGGAAATTCGAGGTATCCTGATTTTACACACAAGAAGACACAGGACGCACTCTGGCTGAACAGCAAATGGAAGCCACCATGGGTGGACATGGAACTGGCTGCAATGCCTACAGGGACTGTACAATGGGGTATATTCTTGTGGAATTCAAGGCTCCATAAGTATCTCACAACTGGGCAATATAAGAAGACAATTGAGCTTTTTGAGCAAATGCAACAGGAGAACGTGATTCCAAATGCGTTCAGTTTTGTTCAAGTGCTCAATGCATGTGCTGGTTTAATGGCACTTGATGATGGGCTACGCATCCATATGCAGATCATCCAAAGTGGTTGTGAATCAGATCTCTATGTGGGTAATAGCCTCATTGATATGTATGCAAAATGTGGGGGCATAGACTATGCTTGGTTAGTATTCAGCAAAATGCCCATACGCAATGTGATCTCATGGAATGCAATGATTCTCGGACTTGTGAAATGTGGGCAAGAGCAGAAAGCAATGGAACTATTTCAGCAAATGCAACACAGAGGGGTGGCACCAGACCGTGTCACCTTTGTGGGGCTGCTCTGTGCATGTGCTAGAGTAGCAGTGCTCAAAGATGGCAAGCAAATTCATGAACAGATCATCCAAAGTGGCTTTGAGTCTGATTTATTTGTGGGCAGTAGCCTTATTGATATGTATGCCAAGTGTGGGAGCATAGAGGATGCACAAAGAGTGTTTGACAGGATGCCAACTCGCGATGTGGCTGCTTGGAATGCCATGCTTTTGGGACATGTGAGAGGTGGACAAGGGCAGGAGGCATTAGTGTTGTCTCGAAAAATGCAACAGGAAGGTGTGAAACCAGACTCTATTACTTTTGTGGGAGTCTTGAATGCATGTGCCAGTGTAGCATCGCTGGATGAGGGGAGGCATGTTCATGAACTGATAATTCAGAATGGTTACCAGTCTCATGGATTTGTGGGTAATAGCCTTGTTGACATGTATGCCAAATGTGGGAGCATAGAGGATGCACGGCAAGTGTTTGACAGGATGCCCAGACGAGATGTGGTTGCTTGGAATGCCATGATTTTTGGATATGTGAAATGTGGGCAAGGGCAGGAGGCATTGGACCTATCTCAACAGATGTGCCATGAAGGGGTGAAGCCAGTTCCGATCACCTTTGTGGGTATGCTCAATGCATGTGCTGGCATAACAGCACTGGAAGAGGGCAGATGCATTCATACAAAGATTATTCAGAGTGGTTGTGAGTCAGATGTCTATGTGGGTAGTAGCCTTGTAGACATGTATGCCAAATGTGGGAGCATAGAGGATGCTTTGGAGGTGTTTGACAGGATGCGCACACGTGATGCTGTTGCTTGGACTACCATGATTCTTGGGTATGTGAAATGTAGTCAAGGGAAGAATGCATTGGAGCTATTTCAAAAGATGCTTGGTGAAAGGGTTGAGCCAATCCCTGCCACCTTCATGGCAGTGCTCAGTGCATGTGCCAGTGTAGTGGCACTTGAAGAGGGCAGGCTTATTCATGAATATATCAGTCAAAGTGGTTGGGACTCAGATCTCTTTGTGGGTAGTAGCCTCATTGACATGTATGCCAAGTGCGGGAGTGTAGAGGATGCATTGAGAGTGTTCAACAAGATGCCAAGACATGATCTCATCTCATGGAATACCATGCTTGGAGGATATGCCATGCATGGTCATGGTAAGGAAGCTGTTGAGCATTTTGAACAGATGTGGGACAGAAGTGTTGAAATTGATAAGGTCACTTTCATTTGTCTTCTATCAGCTTGTAACCATGCAGGCCTAGTGGAGGAAGGCCTGCAGTTCTTTGAATCTATGAAGTCAGTTTATGGTATTTCTGCAACAGTGGAACACTATGCCTGCATGGTTGATCTTCTTGGCCGTGCTGGCCGTCTGGCTGAGGCAGAGGATCTGATCAAAGTGATGCACTGTGAACCTAATGCTCCTGTGTGGAGGGCCTTGCTTGGTGCTTGCAAAGTTCATGGTAATATTGAGATGGGAGAACATGCTGCTAAAAAAGTCATTGAATTGGACCCTGGAGATGCAGCAGGCTATGTGCTCCTATCAAACATCTATGCTGCTGCTGGCAAGTGGGATCTTAGCTCTAATATTCAACAACAGAGGTTGGAAAGGGGTGTGAATAAACAGCCAGGATGCACCTGGATTGAGGTGAACCATGAGTTGCATTCATTTACTGTAGATGACCGAGACCATCCTCAAATAAGTGAAATTCATGCAGAACTGAGCAGATTGTCCAAGCAGATGAATCACATTGGATATGTGCCAGACACAAAGTTTGTGTTGCATGATGTAGAGGAAGAAGACAAGGTTGTCCGGTTGTGTTACCACAGTGAGAAGCTGGCCATTGCATTTGGGCTCATAAGTACACCTCCTGGTACTACACTCCGCATCTTCAAGAATCTGAGGGTGTGTGGTGACTGCCACACTGCAACCAAGTTCATTGCGAAGATTGTTGAGCGAGGAATCATAGTCAGAGATGCCAATCGCTTTCACCACTTCAACAAGGATGGTCTCTGTTCTTGCAGGGATTATTGGTGATGCCTGCTGTCTGCCTTCTCAATGGCAGGCTCTTTTGCTTAGAATTTTCAAGTTCCTTTGTCTCTGTGCAAAGATTCAAAGGTTGATTGTGTGTGCGATGAGAAGGCCCTCTGTTGATCAGACTGATGTAGTGAGGACAGGTCAAGGGTGCCCTTACTTGGCCAAAAAGCAGGTCCTCTTGCACACCATTGCAGCTGTTGCATAAGACCACTCAGCCAAGTGACAGGGTTTCACTGGAGAATTCCCATTTCAAATTTCTCCCCAAGACACTGTGGTTGTCTGAAGCTGCACATATCATTTCCTTTGACATCAGAGTTGGACTGTGTAGAAACATTAGTCCATCTCTGAGGAAATAGGAGCATGGAGGATACTGCCAAAGAGAAACACGAGAAGCTTGGGCAATGCACAGGTCACCACAGCTTCCAACCCTTTCAAAGAGAACTGCAGAAGGAATTTAACCAAGCATCAAAGAGTCATAAACTTCTGGGTGCAGAGTAATCCAGTGCTGATGAATCACATGAAATGATGCTGAAATCTTTGCAAACTGGAAACACAGGTGGACCAATGACTAGCCTGAAGCAGTATGACAAACACCCTGTATAGCATAGCTGCAGAATATGACAGACGAGCCTGGAGTATACAATGTGATACAGGAAAGTCTGTTATAAGTTCTTCTGTGAATTTATTCTTCTGAAAACTTCATAAGGAGATATTAGAACCTGGCAGCTGGCTGAACATTGATCAATTCATAATCAACAAGTTATAGTATCTGTGTTTGTGATGATTATTGAAGTGTACACATTCCTGTACTCAATTTTCTCTAACAATATGTATGAAATTTAATTTGATATGGCCAAAAAGTTGATAGTGCTTAGGATTTTTTTGGGAAGTCTATTATTGTCAATGAATCATAGATCATCACATAACAAGTTATCTCATTTCTTGAGAAGGCAAGATATGACAATTCTCTTTTGATGTATAATCTTTCTCATCCCTTTCAATGAATATCCTCTAGCTGTTTGTTACAAATCATGTCCTCAAATCATTAATTAGAATACACTTAACTTTCATCAACTACAGAGCAAATGCGATTGAAACAGTAGTGCATACCCACAATAACCGAAACTTCTTTGCACACAAATAATTGACAGTGGAAGTTCAATCTTTTTCAAAAAGCTGGAAAAATGTTTCCTTTTGCTCTCCTGCACAATATCGTGCTTCTTGTAGCCTAAACTCATCTTAATCACTGGAATGTCCTCGAATTGCTGAAGTCTCAAGCTAATAGGAGACAAAATTTGGACACAAGATTCATAATCAATATAAAATTTGGAGAATCCTATTGGGGGAAAATCTTCCGAGGAGGGGGAAAAAAAAAATCCAAAATACGAGAATCTCAATAAGTGTCAAAAGTAGTTCAAACATGAGGGCCTTAAGCGAATGGAAAACAAAGTGCACAAGTAATGTGCAAGAACCCTGTCTGTAAATAGCTATTACACATTGAACTGTTAGTTCCTCGAGATAACTAAGAGAACAAATTCAGATGAAATCTAGCAATCCTGTTGGCCTGAGAAACAATCTTCAGGCCTACACAAAACCCTATTCTGCTGAACATTGAAAATAATGGTCCCTTTCTCCTGTTTCCATGGATCCTTTAAAATTCTGACAACCCTACCAAACCCTTTTACACATTTAATTGTTAGTTCACTCAAGATAATTAAAAAATAATAATTCAAACCACCAAATCTAGCAATTTTTTTTGGCTATAACATGTTTTCTGCACACCTCCACATAAGCCTATTCAACACCCTTTGTAAATTTCAGTGACGAGTAATTGGAACTGGTATATGGGAGATTTTATTTGGAATCCTTCATATTGTAGTCCATGGACCATTACAAAGACAATTTAAAACATAACTATCTCATTTTCAAGTCTAATTACTTCATTTTTAAAAAACCTTTTCTTATGAATTGTCTTAATAACTGTTTCCCACCTTTCCCAATAAATACCTCCATTTTATAACTACCTCATTTTTTTCCCTATCCACCAACTAGATTGTTGTAAAAGTGAGCAGAATATTAAATGTGAAATCAGAAAAAATGACAAGAAAATGACATGGGCATTTCTCTTTTTGAATGCTCACCTTTTGCACATGAGAAATTCTCCTCCATAAGGTTACATCCAAAATACACTTCAAAATTTTCTAGTAGGTTTTTACAAAGTTGAGAATAAATATATCTAAAGTTTAAAGTCATGGTTGATGATCAAAATTCCTAATTTTTCTCAGCTATGGTCTATATTACTAAAGTAACAACCTATATTGCAATTATTATTGAAAATCATAAGCATGCACTATTCATCCAATGTTGAATTTTAAATGATAACATATATTGGATATCATATATGCATGTTAGAAAGATAAAACACATATATTAACCCCAAAGAGAGAGAGAATCTCACCCTATGTTCATCATGATTTGGATCATAAAATAGTGTTAAGTTAACCTACTAGTTGGACTAGTCTATATCACATATCATAATTTTTGTATTAGTTAAAAAATCACAATCATAACTTAACCTAATAATGTAGCTCATCATAATGTGGTAATTTAAAAATTAAAAAAAAACAAATGGAAACTAAATCATGGCTTTCAAAACTTTCCCGACAACCACTTTGATTAGTCTCACCAAGAGAATAAGAACTTGAAATATGCATTTCATTAACAAACTCTCACAAAACAACTTAAGCTCATAATAACAAAGTGAGCACAATAAAAATTGAGGTTTTGAATTTCATGAACTTGCTTTGAAAATATCATATTCACTCTAGAAAATTTAATTTGACTTGGTCAAACTATGTCAATTGACTAAACATGATGAATGCATTAGCCTTGATTTAGATGACATTTACATATTACAACACATCATACAACCCTTACCTTATGAAAAGAGTAGTTCTTCATTTAGATCTCAAAATAAACTGAGGATCAAACCGACCTTTTACTATCACCATGTAGACATGCACATTGCATCATCTTTGTAGTCATCATCCAACAATGAGACATCATATTAAGAGAATTCACAAAGGAGACAAATTAAATATGAATATCCTCACATAAGACACCCATTTCTTGCCTTGACATAAGATTACTTGTGAATGCATTGACTTACTACCATTATCCTCAAGGTGAGAGCACATTAAAGTATTTATTTTTTAGTGTGACATTGCATTTTTTGCAATCATTATGTTGAAATGTAGGTTGATATAACTATGATATTACAATCAAATGTTGGAATGGACTCATATTTTAATAGTACAGAACAAGTAATTGACATTACACAAATAAATAAAAATTGAAGAAGTTTTATATTAGAATTCAAAATGGACTTTCTAAGTCAATGAAAATGTACTATCACAATGCAAAATTTGTGATATGGATTCATAAAAATGACAAATACTAATGGGTGCACTTCTTTTTGCATGGAATGGTATAATGAATGTCAGTTTAAAATGGATTAATTCAATGAAAAATAGATTTTAAAGTGGTTTTGAAAACATGTCCCCAAAATTATTGAAAAAATCCTTGAAAATCACATATTGATGAATTTTGAATTAATTTTTCATCGACAGCTCACGCTTTCTCCACTCCCTATTCAGGGCATGTTTTATTACTAGTCATGTGATTTAGCTAGAGAGTTACCAAAGACCTCCAAAGGTGATGTCTACATCATAATTATGATTGAACATTTTTCAAAGTGGGTCAAGCTTGTTGCATTGCCGAACAAGTCATCATACAGCACCAACCAGGATTTTTTACAACAAGTCTTAAGTAAGTTTGGGGCTTGTGCTGAGTGCTTTATTAATCAAGGATTAGAATTTAAAGGAGAATTCCAAGACCTATTTGATCATGCTCTCATTAACCATCACCGAACTTCAAATGATCATCCCCAAGTTGATGGCCTTGTAAAGAGGATGGTTCAGACATGCAAAAAGGGATTTCAAAAGATTTGCCTAACTGGGAACAAAGAGGATTGGGACTTGGCCCTACCTTACATCGCCACGGGTTATAGGATGTCTAAACACGCCTCTTTGTTTCATTTCTCTCCTTACTTTCTACTTTTTTGGAGATGTCCCAATTGACCCTCTTCCATTGTTGTTCAAATTGACCAAGTTGTGGACTTGGACTCCCTAACCATTTAGACTAGGGTCATTACAGAGAGGGTTGTTCTATTCAGGAAGGTTATGCCCTTAGCCATGGAAAACTTATCCATTGCACATCATTGAGAGACCTTATAATATGCACACACACGAGGTGGCAGTTATAAACCTAAGGTAGATAATTTGATGTTGGTGACTTTGTGTATCTCCACCGGCAACCTAATGATATTCTAGACACTTTTTCTGGTCGCACTATCTTGAAGATTAAGGTGATCAAGCCTTCAGGTGTGTTATAGTTGCAAGGAGTTGACGGATGCACAATTCAAGATCACTCTAAAAATTGTGCACCTTGCCACCTACCAAAGTTGGATCCTACCATCATCACGTCGACTTGGATTCCTCCATTTGACTATCCATGTTAGGTATGTCAGAAAACAGATGATGTTGACCAAATGTTACTTTGCGATAATTGTAATGGTGGATACCATCTATTCTGTCTCAAGCCAAAGCTCACTCAAGTTCTTGTCGACATTTGGTATTGTTCATCATGTTCTCCTACAACACCTTGATTTCTACTCAAACCATGCCACGTTTTTCCCGGCTCAGGTCTAAGGGGGGATACATGAGAATTTCATCTCAGCCTCCTCTTGTGCATTATATATGTGTGTGTGTGTGTGTGTGTGTGTGTGTTTCTTTTTGGTTGATTAGTTTCTACCTTTGACTAGTTTTAGTCTTTTTGTTAAGTAGAATTTACTATGGATTTACACCTTTACGACACCATACATCACAACATTTCACGTCACGATAGTTGTTATGCTTGTAAGCATGGCTTCATACATGACGGCTAGTTACGGGCATGCCACGCATGTCTTTTAGGGTTAATGTACGTTTTTAGGTTATTGTACGCTATTAGGTATTTTAAGGTTATGGTTTGTTTAGGGTTTTAGCTTGTTGCTAGCTATATAAAAGGCCAAGCTTTTCTCTTTTCTTGTTAATTTTTCTAGAATTCCTTTGTTAGGGAGAGTTTCCTTCATAATCAAACTAGATTTTTAGATGCTCACAGCAGTTATTACACGGCCACCATTTACATACATTACGTTTTCTTTCCTTCTTTGCAATTTAATATACATGAAAATTTCATCTCAACCTCCTCTTGTGCATTATATATATGTGTGTGTGCATCTCTTTTTGGTTGATTAGTTTCTACCTTTGATTAGTTTTAGTCTTTTTGTTTAGTAGAGTTTAATATGGATTTATACCCTTACAACACCGTACGTCACAACACTACACGTCATGACAAATATTGAGTATTAGATTTTCAATCACTTCACATATTAGTAACTATCATGCAAAATATTTGTAGATTACATAATGCTATGGGGTCCAAGGACCCTAAATTAGGCTACAAAAAGTCATTTCCAAAAGTGCACAAAGTGAAATGCATGAAAATGAAGTTGGAAAGTCTACAAACTTTTGACAAATTTGAATTTTACAACTATGTGAATGTATTATTTATGTATTATGGACATGTTTTTCAAAGCTTGAGATTTTGCATCATTTATTTGTTTTCAGTGTACTTTCAAAGTTCCCTTCAATTTTCTTATTGGGAAGTTTTCTCTACAATCCAATTGATAGATTTATGCATGATTCCTTTGACATTCTGTTGTGAAGCAATTGCCTGATAAAGTTGGAACCACTTTATCAATCTATTGCCCACTGAGCATGTTGTTAACCTATTTGTGATTTTGATATTGGGAATTTAGTCTGTGTGAGTCAACGATCATTCTATTGAGAGTTTCATGCATCAGGAGACTGTTCTACATATGTCCATTGCGGTTTTGCAGGTGGGGGGGGTGTGGGCTTGAGACAGTCTGCAGGAGATTTAAGAATTGCAAGCAGATGTGTAGAAATGCTGATTATGTATCAGTGGGGCTCTGGTTGATGCACAAGATAAATGAAGTCTGATGTGTGACAGCCTGCTCTGATGAGCAACAAAGAAGCCTGCAGCATACCCTCTACATCTCACTGAGCAGTAGTGGAAGTTTCATGAAAGTTTGTGTAATCAAAAACTAAAAGCCAGCCAAATAGAAGAGCAAGAACAAGGAACTACAGAACTGTGATAGGGAGCCAATTACATTCCTGGCAACTGACCCCTTGCATGATGCCTTACGACTTCTTCAGTAAGTAGGGAGTTCCAGAAAACAATGCCCCTGAATGTTTTTCATCTCCTCATTTGCAGACCAGCATTGAGGAAACATACACACACACAAACTACCATGCATGATTTCAGTTTTAGAACCTCTGATATTCTTGAATTCTTCTACAGGAAATCTTGCAAAATGATCTGGGCAGGTATGGCAGTACCAATGATTTGCAGAAATTGGACATTGTTCTTGGACTTTCGAAAGCAGAACACTAGTCAATGTACATTTGATGCAGCATGAGTCTTTGTAGCATCAAGGTCTTAAGTTCATGTCATACCATATCTATTGTCCATGAAAGTAACTTACAACTTGTGCACTTTCAGCCTCATCAGCATGAACTGGATCACTCTTGTTTTTCACTTGTGAGAGTGTTGCAGTCTTAGTTGTCAGGGATCGGAGGTCCTGAATAAATTCTGTATTTCCAATCTTCAGCAATGTAGATAATCATGGAGAAAGAACTTACACTGAATCCAATTTATGTATTGAGCACACATTTCAGGCCCAAAGCTGCATGTTGCAAGAGAATGGACCACAATCTTGGTAATGCCTTTTATTACTTTCAGGTTCCTAGTAAAACAATCACAAATATGTAAAGTGGGTTCCCCAGCGGGACATTCATTTCAATCTGCAAGTAACATTGCACATTTGCATTACGAACTCCAAATATGCATTTTCCACAGAAACTGTTGTCCAGCTCACTTCTCTGCATTGCACAGAAAAGAAGTTCAGAGTTTAGATGTAAGAATATAGAAAGTAAGAACATTTAATGAAATTAGGCTAAAATTGCTTGACCAATCAAAGAAAATTGAGAAACATAGCTATCTTGAACACAGATTTTAAAACTCCTAACCTTCTGGTTTCCATAAGATTGTTGTATTGGCAATCAGGCTGGTGACAACGTATGGGTCCATGTTTGATGCTGGTCGACGATCTTCAAAGTAACCTGCCATGAAACACATTTCAACCCTCTCAACCTTCCATCACAGTAGAAATGCCATTTGCTCCATGCCTATGCAAAAGAGAAATTGAAAACAAATTATCAAGTCTTGCAAAACTTAGGCTCCTTAAAGTATGCGTTATTCTGTGTATGTTTCAGAAGGTGTGTTGTTGCCATGAAAGGCTAGCCTTTGTCACAACAGATATTCAGCAATATTTGAATATGGATTAACCTTTTCCTTCTCGCTCAGTATCACGACCAACACGGATAGAAGCACCACGGTTGGCAACACCCTGCATGCATAAAAATTCCCATTGATACCATTAGGATGCAGAATTTGTATGCTTTCATAAAAGGCTAAACTCAGGATTCAGCTCAGTCAAGCACAGTACCTAGAATGAATTAGAATGGTTGCAGATCTAGCATGTTCATACCCAGGAAAAGGAGTTCATGTCAGCTGTCTCATGCCGTCCAGTCAAGCGTCGTTCGTTGCCCTCACCATATGAAGCAATGTGCTCCTTGTGCCTCAACCCAAGTTTATTGATTGCCTCCTTGATGATTGCATAGCCACCCTCCTCACGCATGGACTTTGTGCTGTCAAACAAACACACCACAAGATCTGTTGAAAAGTTTGGTTTACAGACACATCTCCACTCAGACATTGATGAAATATTCAGTCTTGCCCACAACAATGCTTATCATATCAATGAACAGACATATGTTGTTTCAGAAGAAATACTGACCAATCATCCCCAACATTCAAACAATAACATTACCTGTAGTTTGTGTGACAGCCAGCACCATTCCAATCACCCTGTTTTTTTGCATCACCAAACAAGTAAGCAACATCAGAAAAAATATCATTTTCTTTTGATGCTGACAAAAAGCATTTTCAATGCACAGTGGTTACAGAAGATGATCTCTTACTTCAATAGGCTTAGGGTCCAATGAAAGCACCACCCCAGCAATTTCTGTGATTCTCTGCATAAAACACCATCAACCAGTCACACAATTTTTAGACACATAAACTACAGGATTCATTGGCAACAAAAACAGAAAAGACATGAAATATAATGTATGGATCTACATGGAAATTCAATACTACTCAGAAGCATCTTCAAACTCCAGAAACATACCTCTAGGATGTACCGAGCTGCCCATAGTTGGTCTGCTGCTGAAATACCAACAGCAGGTCCTACTTGGAACTCCCACTGTGAAACAAACACCCACTCTTAGTATTCTGAACAATCATTGCATTGAGGTTGCCATATCATATGCTCTAAATCAACCTCCTTGACTCCCCCAAGGTCCAACAAACATAAAAGTGTTTTAACTAGGGCAATCTTCATCACAACATCACATTAGTTCCACATGATTGCACAGATTCTCACACAAAGTGCTGCAGCATGTTGGAAGAATGTTATACCTGGCCAGGCATAACTTCTCCATTGATGCCACTGATCTGAATGCCAGCATACAGGGAAGCCTTATAATGAGCATTCACAATATCACGCCCCCAAGCTTTGTCAGCTCCAGTCCCACAGTAATAGGGTCCCTGTTTCCAGATGTTTACACACACATTAGAAGAGTCAATATTTGTGGGAACTGTAAGTTCTCAACCTCAACACACAATCAATATGAAGACTCACGCAATGATCCAACCAAATCCCACTGATTGATTAGAAAACACAACTTTCAATGCAACACTGGCCTATTATGACAGATGGTCCAGGAAGTGGAAAAAAGAGATTTAAATGCTGGTGGCCTCACCTTTGTGTTTTGAAACATGCAGAACACACAATGAAAAATAGTTCAAAGTCAGAAAATGTATGCAGATTGCAGACATCTAATGAATGGTGCACTGAAGCTTTACCTGAGGTCCGGGGTAGCCTCCTACTGGCCACCCAAGGGGCCATTTCACATCTTTCTGTAACAAGGTATACTCTTGTTCCAGCCCAAACCTGTGCAAAATCAACTTTCCTAATGAATCTCTGGAGAAGCACCACAATATCTCACATCCCATGATGTCGTACCACAACCAACAATCTACAACTGACTAGCACCAAAATGGGGACCCTTCTACCACCTGCAATGTCCAAACACCAAAGCAGTAATCCATTGCCTGAACCAAACATTGACCTACCAAGTTTCCTCCTCAGAAACTTCCTTCTTTGAAAAGATCTCAGCAGCTGCAGCTCTCTTGTTGGTGGGGAGAGGAACACCCTGAGGAGTATAAGCATCACATATCACCTGCAACATGCAGTGAAAACCAGATGTCAGCTCATTTCTCCACTCACATCAAAGCCAGCCTTTTTGCCTCAAGCCAAAAAGAAATACATGTGAGAGTTTGAGAAAGAATACCAAGATGTTGTGCCCCCTTCGGAAAGGATCCTTGAAAATGGCCTGGGGACTGCACACAGAAAAAGAAAAATGCATCTACCCTCAGGAGCTAACTCACTATCTTTGTACTGCAACCATTTCCCACCACCCCCCACAAATCATGACAAGCAGCAAACAAACAAACAAACAAACAGGGGAGGGATCCAAAGCTACATACTAGAGAATAACTTCACTATCTTCTCCTGGAGCTTGGCCAGTGCTTGATCCATCATAATTCCACTTGGGCAACTTCTTTGGATCAGTGACTGGTCCAGGTAGTGTCTAAACACACAAGCAAAAAAGTTAGGACACTTGTTTCCAAATAGTTCTTTTAAGGGTCTCTTTTGGTGAGGCTTCTGTGATCACAATTACACACAAGCAGCCCAACGGGAAGAAGCCACTGTCATAGGCCCTTGTTTCTTGCTGCAGAGAAAGTCACTTTCCATTGGAGAGCTGCAAGTGCGTTGAAAACATGTAATTAATCATGTTAGGAACTCTAGGAACATGTGTTCCCATGAAAAAAATTTCCAGATGTCGCTGTAAAGTGAGTCAGAGTTTGACTCACAATCTATCACAGCTCCTGCAATTGATCAATGCTTAATTGGTAGAGCTGTGAGATGACTGCGATCATGTGAGATGCCTGGGATCACAAGCTCTCACAGCTGCAATTGATCAATGGTTAACCGGTAGAGCTGTGAGATGACTGCGAGCACAGCTAGTTGAAAAAACACAAGGGAAAGCTACTGTGATCACAGCAGCCTAACGGAAAGATATCCTAAGACATCTCTGTGCGCTGAAGATGGAGTGTGTGTTTTCCGCTTATAAGAGGACATTTGCCCCATGATAGTAGTACAATATAGCACACGACACCTCGTAAGACCTTCAGCCGGAATGCACGCAGAACAGGCGTGTCATGAGATCTTGATCCGGCAAATCAGGTCTTCAAAACGCACCCTCGGCACAACAAATTATACCCGTGTTTCCTCGTACTTTCTCTGTCTCATGACCCCAGAAAACACACGAGTATGGGATAGAACGCATTGTCCAGCGGACATACCCTGGCTTTGCTGCGAAGATCAGTGCCCGATCCTCCAATCCTGTTTACCAAAATCCAAAGACGGCCTCGTCAGTCACATAGAATGACACAAAATAGCGGAACTACATAGCTCTGAAAGGACTTCTCTTGTCACTCCCTTCTCTCTCTCACACCACATCTTCACCACGTCCTCACTAACTGACTACATACACAACGACTCTTCCTGTTCGTCGATATCCAAAACTCACAAATCTCAGTGAAGATTTCCGAGAGTACGATCTTCTATAAAAGACTAGTAAGCTCTCTCCTAAAGTCTTAAAACTCCCTCTTCCCTCTCTTAAAGGTCATAAACAACGCAACAACAGCAGGAACCAAAACAGACAAAACTCCAAATTCAAGATCAAATTATCATCATCACTCCGTTGCAACAGAAACTCGAAGTTAAGGGGGAAAAAACTCTCCGATCTCTCCATCCTCTCCTTCATTTCTCCACATAAAAAAGCCCCCCAAAAAAAATCGCGAAGAAGGCAACGGAGTCGAAAGAAAGCACATTGGAAGAGGAACAAAGACCCCACCCGAAAAAGAATAAAAAAACCATACCAGATATATTCTGCGATTATGTGCTTGTCTTCCAGCGACAAGTTGAGCAACTCATCCAGAGACGACATGGCTGCGACGAGACCAAAAGAGACACCGAGATGAAGATAGAGAGAGAGGAGGGAAGCGAAGAAGCTCTTCTCGTTCGCAGGGAGCGCAACAGCGCAAACAGCAAACGCAGAGAAGAAACCAAACAACAATCAGGACAACGCTGCATGTGCAGCCCTTGATAAAGACTACTTCCGGGCAGAAAATGAGCTGCCCGTGGAAAATAAACAGAAGGTGGTAGTAGGTAGCAACTTTCTCCTTATTGACTTCTAAGCAAAAGAAATTCCACCTTTCCAAATTTTTACTTCTGGGCTGGTACCATTTTTTGACTCTTCTTTTGTTTTTTTGTGTTATTTTCTGTCTCATTGCTGGTTCACGTTCCATAGCAGTGTATTTTTTCTTTTCCAAATTTCTCATGTTGCGTCATATGGGAGCATGTCAAAAGGGATTTAATAATCAAATGTCAAAAATTGGTTTAAAAAATGCCCCCTCTCTAAAGTACAAGTGGAAATGTGACGATTTTTTTTTTGGAAATTCGGAAATCTTTTTCAAAAATAAGAGGGAATATGTGAGAAAGTATTTATTCCATTTTCATTTTTCCCATTTATGAAAAATTTCTCAAACGAAAAAAAACCAAAAAAAAAAGAAAAAAAAGAAAGCTGGTCCATAGCAATCTACCGAAGCTGAGAGTGATAATTATTGGCTCCATATGACTGGGAATGGTGAAAATTTTCATCACTGCAGAGCACCGTGTGGTGTACAGGGGGTGGTGGTTGCCATTTCAGGACAACATAATTGGAGCTAAAATTAGGGGGCTGGGAACTGGCAAATTGCCGCAACACGCAAAAGGGAAGTGAAGTTAAGTTAAAGTAAACAGGCTAAGGTGGGGTTGGTGGGGAGCGGAAATTCTGGTAAAAAGGTAAAGATTGAGATAAGCTTAATATTATAACTTATTTTATTTTTAAAAGTTTACATCTAAGGCTGGAGTTCAACCCTTTGAAATCTACCTTTCATTCGTCAAGCAAAAATCTCTAGTACATCGTCCAATCCACATCTCCCCCATTGCCCTTTTTTGTGCTCTCTAAAGTGAGTGTAGTGTGGTGTAGGCAGTCACTCTTTGGTGACAATTTTTTGGTCCAGTGTCAATGGTTGGCGAGGGGAGATGAATTGTGTCCACTAAAGTTACTTTCTATGGAATTTATGAAAAAATAATGTAACAATTTCATTGGTGTGGGGGGGGACTTTGAACTCCCCTATATTCTGCCGGTCTGTGAGGTTCCTTCAATGCTGATGTGAGTCTATTATGTTGGTGTGTGTTTTATAGTGTTTATTCAATGACAATAGGTTACCTCATCATTGATTCAATGGTGAGAAAATTTGGGGTTTTCTTTTTGGGTGGAGGGAGGGAGGGTATTGTGATTGGATTGTATATTTAGCTTTGAGATCCCATTTCAATGGCTTCTAACTTGTAACATCCTTTTAGATATTGTTCCAATTTGCTTGGATGTTTTTTGCTTTAGTGATACTTCAACATGAACCATGTATTTTCTTGTCCCCAGTTGGGCCCCCCCCATCCCTTGCTCCTTTTTGGCTGGATTCTTGTGAGTGAAAGATGGGGGTGTCTTCATTCATTGAGGAAAAGTTTTAACTTTGGGGGAGACTTGACTCCACCTTACTAGAAAGCACTTCCCCCCATAGAGTTGTTAGACTATTTTGAAGAACTCATGGAATCAAGCATTTTGTTTTCAATGGCCACCCAAATTTTGAAGTCCAGCTTCAACCCATGCTCTCCCTCACCCATCGAGGAAACTTATTATTTTTTTCATTATCCATTTGGATGGGTACCTACCTCTAATCGGTATACCAACTTATTATTTTTTCATTATCCATTTGGATGGGTACCTACCTCTAATCGGTATACCAAAGTGGGGTACCTATCTCACCTGGGTAACCTTCTCTCGACCCCTCCACAACTCCTATAAAGTCCAAGCACATGATCATGCATGATTTTTCCAATGAGGTTAAGTGGTGATTTTATTTTTGTATAACATTTGTGGGTAATTTGAGGTGTTTCTGGGTGCATTACGCTTTTCAAAAAGCTCACCAACTACACTAATCGGTTTGTGTAGGGTTTTACCACTGTTGGGTGGGTACCCGGGTTGGCAGGTTACCAGAGGATAGTTCCAGTTTGGTTCCAAGGAACCAAACAGGAATTGGATGGATTTTGTGAATGTCTCCCACCCTAGGGCTTTACCTACGGTAAAGCATGAGTCAAATTTTATCAAGCATGAGTCAAATTTTATCCTCAATCAAACCTATGTAGATCATGAGGGTTTTGAATGGGAGGGTTTTTATGCCTACTCCTCAACAATGGGCGGGTTTGTACACCTATTAGTAGGAATAATTTCCCTCCCACCCTTGAGGAGTAGGCATAAATATCCCTCCCAATTCCTAGCAAGGAAATTCATGGATATAAGGTGCTCTCCACATACACTACAAATTTTCTCCAAGTGTTATACGAGTAATAAAAGTTTATTGTCCCAAGGAAAAAAAAATGCCCTTAACATAAAAAATAGATATCAAGGGGGTTGGGACTAAAATCTGAAATTAGTAGAAAGAGAAAAATAGTAGAAGTGAATAATAGTAGACATCAGAAACCTTTCATGTGCTAAAAATTGATTTTTGGCGTAGATTCCATTAGTGCACTTTTTTTTGGCCTTTTTCCAGTTTTTGGTGTAGCAAAGGAATCTCCAATGCATCCAGAGGGAACCAACACCCACCAGTGCACCATTAACGATGGATGATAACTGGTCAGGAAACAATTTTCTGTTGGTTTTCAGTTCCCTAGCTAACCATGTTGGTTAGCTCTGTTGCTTTTATACTACCTACCTATTAACAACCCACTTGTTAGTAGGCAGAATGATCACCCTTACCTATGTGTAAACCATCTACTTACTTACCCGAATCTACTTATACAGAGAACTTAATTCTTAAAGAACTGGTTACCAAGGTGAAACCAGATATTATTAACCCAGCTGAGGTTCATCCACACTGAATGAAAACAGGTATCCAGTGGATGGATGGTGTCTGCTTCATTCTAGCCCTGATGGTATTCACATTGCGAGCACCACCTTGGCTACTACCGCATGGCCGGGTGATACCCTTGTTCTAGTAACGCCCTCAACCTTGGGCCTCACCTACCACAAAATGTTTCCCATCCACATACCATCCATCCTGCATGGGCGCACTCGGTGCATGTTGGTTCACTGTGGCCCGCCATCAGTAGTCTTCTGCATGGAGCCTTAGTAGTCAGCCAACTGCAGTCCACAGTATCCAGAAGAATCACAACCCAGATGTACAAGACGATCGAATTGAGTTTGACTGTCTGCGCCCAAGGTGTAAATAAAAAATTGTTGTACCTTCACAGAAATCAAAGTCACTACAATAGAAATTTAAATGCAATAGATTATGAATTTTTTTCATACTGTAGTTGGCTCCGACACTTGTGTGAGGTAAATTTCGTGGTTTCAACCACTTCAATGGAAAAAATATGTGATATATATAATCTATGGTGGTTTGGAAAATGACACTAATCTTCAAAATTTGACACACTAACGCCATAGGAAAAACCATAGTGTCATAACAAGGAAAATTATTCAAAAATTTTCACCAGCAGAAAAGTGTCCAGTAGGGACTAAACAGGTCCAATAGTTAAAACGTAGCTCGATTGCAGATAGTTCACAAAGCCATTACCTATTGTCACTTGCTAGAATTTGGGGGAATTTGGGGGAACCACAACCTTATTTAGTCTCTTTACTAGAATGAGTTGTTTAGGTAAGGTGATTGACGCAATGGATTCCCATATGAACTGGATGTTAAGCATCTTAGGCTCATTCTTGCAAAGAGTGAGTTTTCAACATAAAAATGCCACAAATCTGATATGAAGCTCACATTTCAAAAGATTAGAAAAGTTGTCTTGTAGGGAAGAGATTTCCAACCATCCTGCTTTGCCTAGGTTGATTTCTTGGGTTCCAAATCCTTCCAAAGCACCCAAAAGAACCTCCATTTTCTAAGAAGTCCTTGGAGACAGTGCAGTCAAACTGTTGACATTATAGACCACCAAATCTTCTGGAGTCAGCAATTTGTTGATTCATATATATGTGGGCACTTTGGACAAGCTTGCCCCCTTTCCACCCATGTCACCACAGAGTGGGAATCGCGACTCCTCTTTGTTTGATTTTTCAACGGCAGGCAAGATTCAAAGCTGGCCTGCCTGCACCAGTGTGGAGGCGGTTCTTTGATTTTGTTACAACCTCCAGTTCTGGGGTTTTGAAAATTTCCATAGAGTTAGAGGTTTCTCAAACTGGCAAAGAACCAGTAGTTTAGAGTTAGGTTCTTTGACTAGTTCTTTGAATTATTTTTTCGTGGGTTCTTTGATTTTTGAGAACCATGCTCAAGCGTCCATACACTCTACCCTTATCCAATACTTCTTAGAAAACGAAAATAAAGCAAAGCACCATGTTACCGGCCTGCACCCTCTTCAAAATTCAGCACAGTTTTCCTATTTCCTTGTCCCATCTTGGCAGGGGCATAGATGAAGGACTCAATTCCAATTCTTGCAAACACGACTTCCATGGATTGTGTAATAGAGTACTTATATCATGTAGTCCATGAATGTGTATTCCTTGAATTACAAAATGCAGGGTTGTCCATTAATGTACCACGCAAACTAATGAAAGTTGGAACTTGCAATTCTGTTAGGAAGTGAATGTTCATTGTCGTCATCTCTAGCATAGTCCAGAAACAAATTGCAGTCTTGCTTGAACTATAATGACTACATCATGACATCCCTCTATAGGATATGGGGCACCATGTGCCCAGTGGTAGCGTTGTCATGTTGCCATGTAAGCTAAACTATGCAATGACCTCTGAATGTTGAATGAGGTTGGATAACCTGTCAGACCTTATTGTGGGTGGCCGTACCACCATGTCAAGCATGAAATTGAATGGGGTGTTTGAAAAACTGGAAAGCTCACTCAGATGGGCATTCTGTTTTATGAAACACCCCTGCTTTTTCTTTTTCTGTTGAGTATCATGGGGGAAAAAAAATGAGAGTAGATCTTTACATTCGCTAAAGGTCTCAGCTATGAGCTTTACGAAAATTAGGCCCATGTTCAGCTCTACCTTGTGTGGGTCCTTATTAGGGTAAAGCTCACAGCCTGAGGCTTTACCCTACATGCAAAACACTTGGAGAAAATTCCTAAGTATCTTATTTATCTATGAAGGAATGTTGTTTGTTTGTTTTGTTTGTTTGTTTGTTTGTTTTCAGATCTCTCAAATCACACTTGACAAACAGCACAGCCTATACTACTATCCATGAATATCACTCCTAAAAAAGAGGATGAATCTATGCCTCCTCCTTAAGAATGAGAGGGATATATCTATCATCCCTCCTCCTATTAAGGTGGTGTAAGAACTAAGAACCCTCTCCCTCATGAAATTCTTTACCTTGCTTTACAATGAGTAAATTCTGAGGGTGTGGGACACTCCAAAAATGAGACACCATATTTGACCTCCTAGGTTCTTATTTTGGGCCGACACAAATCTCCACATTAAAGCTATGATATATACGCACACAAGGTATTACTTTTTTAACCGCAGCTAATCCACAAGGGTAGTTCATGTAATTGAGTAAAGAACTCAGCTTCATTGGGATTCCTAACTATGAAATTAATACCAATTAAAATTTTATCTAGCCAAACTTTGTTTTGGCAAAAGAAATGTCAACAATCTTTGATTATTATCAACTTTGGCTCCATGCTGCTTTGCACTAACAATACACTAACATAAGGTCAAAGTGTTATAATATTTTCATTTGTTCCTTGAATGCTATGATATCAAAACAAAAATTTCATTCAATCAAATTGGTTTTTGATGAAATTCATTTCCATTTTTATTCATTCTAGAACATGAATTCAATCTTCACCTATTGAAAACATTAAAAAACATGTGTCTATCAATTAAATCACAAAATTCATGAAACCATATCATGCTCAAACTCGAGGAAATTTTAAAAGGATTAACTACAATGTGATGTGGCCTTTTGAATTCAAAGATGGGTTGTCGTTCCTTGGGAGGACAAAAGCATCCCATATGTGTTGATTGAAAGCTACTAACATGAAAAGACAAATATGAAAAGATTTCAACATAAAATTATCAAGTTGGAAACCATATGTGATATATTATGCAAAAACTCCCCTATACAAACTCCAATCAACCTTTTTTTAAAAACAAACTTTTGCATCTTGACAACAACTTCTTTGAATTTTGTGCAGGTCCTGATTTTCCAATACAATTTTGACTAGATTTGGTTTCATCACTTTTTTGACCTCACAAAATTGTTTTAAAAATTCACTAGCTCTAATATCTTGTAATTGGAATTTTTGTACCTGCTTTTGAACTGAAACCCTCAACTTGCTAGGTGGAAGGAAGGAGGGGAAAAAGGGTCTGCTAGATCCACGAATTACCAAGATCAAGTATTGATATATTTCTTGGAGAAGTTCACCCAATGTAAAACTTTGATTTTAACAAGCATGAATGATTTGGATTTCCACACATTGGGTGATATGTTGTAACAATGATCTTCTTTCAGGTTTTGTGTACTATGGTGAAGTGACAATATATATAGTGTGGTGATCACATGATGTATGGACATCTCTTATTACATTGTGGTCATTGGTACATGACTATTCCTTGGAGACGGTTTATACAATTTGATGGAGCAAAGAGTTTCATGACTGTTTCTTACAGATGGTGCCTGCAATTTGATAAAGATAAGGATTTAATGCCGTAACCATGTTGTCCCATTGCTTAGAAATTGTGAGTGTGAAAGACCAGCACCCTCCATTATAGGAATCATTGCCATATAAGAGTTATAATTTTTCCTTTGTGTTTTTCACCTTTAAGTGGTCATGAATGCAAGTTAGTTTAATGCACCTTGGTTCTACACTAACAAAACGTGAAAAAAGTACAAAGAAAACCAAATTAAGTACTTGTTATACGAGGTGTAAAACCACCCTAAACAAGGGGCCTCCAATGAAGTGGAAGCCACTTGCAGGCTTGCATTCTGGGAATGTCCTCCTGTGGGCTTCACCCCTTGTGCACTTTGAAGAAGAAGTTATCATGAACATAAACATATGTAGATCGCAAGGCCTAGGAAGGGTAGGATTCTTCCACTTGCTCCTTAAGAGTGGGAGGGATCTTGCACGTAAGTATACATGTAACTCTTAAATTCACCATGTTGAAGATTGTTCCTATCTCAGCAAATAGGAAAACAATTTTAGTAAAAAAAAATTAATGACACTTCTCATAATCTGGCAAGTCCTGGGCAAAGAAAGATTGGCATTTCTGGTTGGTAGTGTGAGATTAAATTTGACATGAATATGTTATGCATGGACATATCCAAAACATGTCTAGTTTTCAGTGGACATATGGCATTCGTTCACAATGGTTTTTCCATCAATTTAGTGAAATTTTGCTATAGAACTTCACCCAAGCCAAAATCTTAGCATCTTGGATTTCAAGCATCCCTTTCACCATTCAAATTCCTTTGAGTTTTGAAAGGCATGGTTTAGATCTTCTATTAGGGTTAGGATTAGGTCTTCTAACCCTAGACCCTAAACCTATTAGGTTCCATGAATTCAATTGTGCTTCGGCCATTGTCTTCTCATACAATCTTCAATCATCCAACAAGGGCAGATTCCAGCATTTCAAATTAAGTTTTGCAAATGATTGGTTTACACTAAACATTATGTTTGACCTGTATGAACCTATGGTGTTAGATCTAGTTCCTGGTTTGGTTAAGTTTTGCCAACCTTAACTTCAGCTCTAGCTAGTTTGGTTAAGTTTTGCTAACCTTAACTTCAGCTCTAGCTAGTTTGGTTAAGTTTTGCTAACCTTAACTTCAGCTCTAGCTAGTTTGGTCAAGTTTTGCCTAACCTTAACTTCAGCTCTAGCTAGTTTGGTCTTTGGTTAGGTACACCTTGACCTGGATTCAGTTAGAGATTCACCTCAGAGTTGGTGATCTTTTCAGGATATTAAAATATAGTAGTCATCACCCACCCTAAATTTTTCCCTGGTCTTTTCCCAAATGGATGCTCTATATCCCCACCCTAGAAAAACATTTCTGTAATGGTGGCTGACCATATCCCCACTAAATCTGACCCTAACATTTCCCCCCCAGCAGCAATTCACCATGTCCCCACCTCAATCTATTGCCCCACAATGAGACCCATTTGCCTTCTTGGCTAAGCTATTCCATGTCATTATTATGTCTGGCCCAAAGTGTTTGTAACCATTGTTGTCCAGAGGTCCTAAATTCTTGGGAAAAAACCAAAACCAAAACCAGACCAAGATCTTGCAAGAAATGGAACTTAAAACCAGGAATCAGAGATTCCCTTCATAAGCTAAAACCAGACCAACACTGGTCTTAACTAATGCAGTAGTGGTTGCAGACAGGTGCAATGAGCTGAGTCTGCTCTTTATCAATTACTTATAACAATGGTACCGCTACATAAGGTATGAGCAGCATACAAGACAACAATGTAATCAAATCATTTTGGTTGCATGCTCTTTTCTTTATTCCATTTTGAGATCTGTGTACACAGCTCCCCTCTAGGTATAACAAAACTACTGGTGCTGCTCCAAGTTCCAGCACAAACTTTCCAATCCTAATCTCCAAGAAAATCCAGAACCCCCAAACCAGCATCTATCTCAGGCTGCAGTGAAACAAGGTGTGTCAAAACAAATACAGTAGAGATGGGTCAGGAGGTAGTATGTTTTTTGCCTTTGTTATTCGATCTGAGATCTAGAGCTACATGTTACCAAATTGCTGCATGCTACGAGTGTGTGAAATTTGATCCAAACCTCTAATAATCTGATGTTGCACATTTGGACTTTCATTCTCCAGATGTGGACATTTGCAGAAGGCTCGAGCTTCATGCTCACTTTGTCTCTGCATGGCACAAACAGCAAGTCCCAGCTCGACACATCAATAGCCAGTACAGTTTGAAATCAGTTGCGTAGTTTAAAGCCCCAGCTAGTACAATATATCCAACCTTTCTATCAACAATGGATTCAAATCCTGACCTGGGTTCCATAGAATTGTTGTGTAGGCAATCATTCCACACACAACATATGGGTCCATGTTTGATGACGGTCGACGATCCTCAAAGTAACCTGTCATGAAACACATTTCCCACCCTTAGTCTTTGGCCACAGGAGAATCATGTCTCAAATAATCAAAGACTTTAATCTGTTGATTCTGTTACAGATGAAAACTTGACTATCTGGCAAATCCAGTTAAGCTCTGCCTCTAAAGGGGTAGGGGTCCAAAAAATTGTGCCTGCATCAGAAAATCATTTTTATTCCATTCGGCATTAGCATCTTAAGGCAAGATGTTCACCTTTTCCTTCCTTCTCTGTATCACGACCCACACGGATAGAAGCACCGCGATTGGCAACACCCTGCATCCATTGTGACCCATTTGGCATACACCACATTAGAATACAGAAGCTATCCCCTACACATGTGCATAAGACATATATAATGTACTCTACAGAGGCAAAAGGCAAAAGTATACAGATTAAGGAGTTTGTCAATTATGAATACAGGATTCATTCTAGCAAGACAGGTATCTGAAATGCAGCAACTAAATTGCAAACATAGTGTATGTCCATACCCAAGAAAAGGTATTCATGTCAGCTGTCTCATGACGCCCAGTCAAGCGCCTTTCATTGCCCTCTCCATATTGGGCAATGTGCTCTTTATGCCTCAATCCAAGTTTATTGATAGCCTCCTTGATCAATGTGTAGCCACCCTCAGCACGCATGGTCTTTGTGCTGTCATACAAGCAGATAGTAAACCCCCCTTTCTGTCAAAAAAAAGTAGGTGCATCTGAAGCATGCTATATGAACCTTGTGCATGAAAAAGATCTAGATGCAGACTTTCTCAGCTGTCCTTCACGTCACAGGAATCAAATCAGTCCAGTGGGCTTCAGTTTCACAACAAATGTGCTCTGATGTCCAACCAGCTGAAACATGAGCAAATGTACCTGTAATTTGTGTGACAACCCGCACCATTCCAGTCACCCTGTGTCAGATTTACCATAAAAAAAATGAGCATAATTCTCACACTCTTGGAACATAAAGAAAAACAAAACAGAGTAGAAGATACCCATTCTAACATGGTCCAATTTTTTCAAAGACAGGCTTGGGTTCTTACATCAATAGGCTTGGGGTCCAGTGAAAGGACCACCCCAGCAATCTCTGTAATCCTCTGCAATAACCACCACCAATATACTGTTCAAATTATTACAAACCAATGGACATAAGCAACGAAATACATTAGGTATTCAATTGGAGCAACGAAAATTTACTTCCCACAACTCTAGCAAATTATACAATTCCACAAACTTCAAAATCTGTGCACATTTATGTACCTCTAGGATATAGCGAGCTGCCCATAACTGGTCTGCTGCTGCAATGCCGATTGAAGGTCCCACTTGGAACTCCCACTGTGGCATGAGGAACAGGCAACAAATATCAGTGATTAACAGTGTAGAAGAGAGCAATAGGTGAAGCTGTGCTCCATCACATACACACATGATATGTTGTGACAATTCTCTCCAAGTCTCAGTAAACTAGGGTCCCATTGGTCATAATGTAGAGAAGGCTAGTCAGGCAAACCTAGAGCAAGCTGAAGATAATTCAATGCAGAATTATCGAAAACCTCCATCCATTCATTACAGACACGATACTGGGTTTTGAAAATGTATTTTACCTGACCAGGCATAACTTCGCCATTGATACCACTGATTTGAATGCCAGCATAGAGGCATGCCTTGTAATGGGCATTCACAATATCACGACCCCAGGCTTTGTCAGCTCCAGTTCCACAATAATAGGGTCCCTGTGGGCATGCAAGAGCTGGCATATTAGAAAAATGCAACAGCATTTAAATCCGTAGTACCACCAATCCTCATGCCTGACACTCATGGAAAACAAATGGCCTTATAACAAACCACAATGAAAAATAATATTTGCTGATTGAAGTTGGATGCATTTTTCAAGGCCAGAGATGACAATAGAATTTGGACCTAAGAGACTTATCCAAAGCAAAGTTTGTGACTTGCTGGAGCACTACATATTTGTCAAAGATTCTGTAATTTTACTGGAAAGAAAGACAGATGCAGATTGCCCACTTGAGATAGTAAGAAAATTAGTACAGCCTCAGACACTATTTCTGCTCTAAAACTCTGCATAAGACCCAAGATTACATGCCAGGCCATGAAAATGCAGGTGTACAAGAAAGGGTTCACTTCACCTGAGGTCCAGGGTATCCTCCCTTTGGCCAACCAAGAGGCCACTTGATGTCTTTCTGTAGCAAAGTATATTCTTGCTCTAGTCCAAACCTGGACCCAAAAGCATAATATGCCATATTCATCAGGATCTGCATCTCTACAAAATATAACTCTGCAAACAATCTCAATACCCTAGAGCTTGGTGCAAGGGTTTAAGGAAGGTCAAGAAACTCCTGTCTACTATCCTCAAATCCTTGACAAACAAAATCATAGCATTGAACTTACCAGGGTACCTCCTCAGCAACCTCCTCCTTGGCAAAGATCTCGGCAGCAGCTGCTCTCTTGTTGGTTGGGATAGGTACACCCTGAGGAGTATATGCATCACAGATAACCTAGAGAGTTGCAAAAGAATTCATGGGGTTAGTAATTATCCCCCAGCATTCCCAGCTACTAGTTTCTAATACTCAAGCCCCAAAAGCAGAATTGCAAAAACTGTAGATGTGGATACCTACCAGGATGTTGTGTCCCCTGCGGAAGGGATCCTTGAATATGGCTTGAGGACTGCACAACAGTTAAGCCAAAAGAAGAAGATACATATTGTTTAGGAGAGAAATTTCA
>Ga0116227_10003894_pt1 | contig 32772 bp, 22 predicted proteins | sample S1TSphgellanicum_FD_89693 | JGI IMG/M metagenome (GOLD analysis project Ga0116227, IMG submission 89693) | Host-associated microbial communities from peat moss isolated from Minnesota, USA - S1T2_Fb - Sphagnum magellanicum MG | ecosystem: Host-associated > Plants > Peat moss > Unclassified... | reverse complement strand
TATAGATGTTAGATTACGTTTGTAGTTGAAATTAAGTAGCCCACCTTCTATGCATCATTTATGATTAGAACTGATGGATATATATTTTCAAGTTCACACACTACACATCCTAGGACTTCTTATCAAATTATCATTCAATTAAACCAATGTTTAAGGACTCAACACCATGTCCAACATAGCTGTAGACCACTAATCACTTGAAATGTTGTTTCTCACACATATGTCATTCAAATCCGGCTTGCCATAGCTTTCTAAAAAGCTAACAACAAGGCGCATCTTAGTACCAAATCCTAGGTTCTGCAGCTAAACCAACAAGAAGTTATGCTACAAAACCCGAGAGGGTTTAACAAAGGTGATAATTCTACCTTGCTGTAGACCATCAGTCACTTAAAACACAATTTCTAACACATACATTATTCAAATCTTTCTTGCCTTAGCTCATTAGAAAGCTAACTACAAGGCGCACCAACCTACCAAATCTTAAAATTTGTAGCTACACCAGTATGGAGTTATATTTCCAAACCTGAGAGGGTTTTTGTGAAGGCAATCGGTTCAACTTGACTGTAAACCCTTAGTCACTAAAAACCTCATTTCTAACACATACCTTATTCAAATTTGGCTTGCCTTAGCTCGTTAGAAAGCTAACTACAAGATGCAACTTGCTACCAAATCTCAAGATCTGCAACTAAACTAGTAAGAAGTTATGCTATGAAACCCAAGAGGGTTTGTGAGATTTCTCTAAAGTTCCAACCTTTCAACACTATCACTATCCACCCCCATTCCTTCAAAACTATTACAAGATTTTAATTCTACTTTCCTTCCTTCTTCCTTCTACTAAGACTAATCATTATTTGCCTCTTCAAGAACCTTGTGGAAACAAGTATCCAAGATTGCATGAAAATTATTTCCGAGGTGAAAGAAAGCTCCCAATGATCCGAGTCCGCCTTTTAAAGAGAAAGAGAAGGGAGGTGAAGGTGGATCCAAAGTTTGACGACCAATGGAAGGTTCCATGCTTGGTGGCCAATGGAATGTTCCAAGCTTGGTGGCCAATGGAAGGTTCCATGTTTGGTGGCCATTGGAATGTTCCATGCTTGGTGGCCATTGGAATGTTCCATGTTTGGTGGCCAATGGAAGGTCCCAAGCTTAGTGGCCATTGGAAGGTCCCAAGCTTGGTGGCCAATGGAAGGTGAAGGAAAAACACATTTTCACCTCTTCCATTTTCCCCCAACAAACTTTACTTACACCTTCAATTTTTTTTCCTTTGACCTTACGATTTTATTTTACCATGGTCCTAAGCCGTTACTCACGCCTTTCTTTCCTTTTCTTTGATCTATAAATTACGATTACGCACCTCAACGTAACAAGTCCTTCACACCTTCATTGTCAATTTGATTTTGATTGAAGATTTGACCTTTTTTTCCTTTCCTTGAAATTATGGCGTCGCGCATGGTCACATCTTACGGGCCGTAAACCGCACAAGCAGATGAAGAACCACCTCTGGAATCGTCTCTAAATCTTACCCTAACACAGCATCTTCGTGATGAAGAACCCGAACCTCGAGAGGTGCGTGCTTGTTTTGAAGTCGAACCCCCTCGAGCTTAGTACTATCGTATTTTTTCGAATTCTCGCACCTTGGTGATCTTGCTGCAAGTCGACCCCGCTTCTGGTGACGAACCTGAGATCATTTGTGAAGGTTGTTACGAAACTGAAGATACTTCTATCTTCACATGGTCTTCAGTTCTCGGCATTGGTCACTATCGTTAGTTGCGTGATCCGATTCATCAACTGCCTCCCAATAGTAAGGCAAACTACTTAGTTCGCACCATCCGACGCATCCTAGATTTCCTGTAGCTATGAACTATCACTATGGCATAACTCATGATTTTACATTTACTTGCAGCTCCTTGCTGAGCTTATCCCTATTATAAATAAATGTTTCAATTATCATCAGACTCCTATTGCCATTGGCACATTATCATACTATTTATTTAATTGTTGAATTGCTTCGAATTAACCTTATGTTCAACGGCTTGAAGATTATTTTATCTCTATTAAAATTTTCATTAACATCCCTTCAATTGCTTCAAGAATTTATAACATCCTTGCTACTCCCTAAATACCATAACAAAACTAATGTTATGTTGAACACCGTAAATTTTGGTGTCTACTTCTACCCCCAACCCTCTAGAGATTTCTCACCCCTAATTACGCCACATAGTTTCTAAAACTATGGTTATTAGCCTTTGCTGAAGAAAAGAATTAATCCAACTCCTTATTCATCAATAACGCATTTCAAAAAAGAAAATAACCCCCCTTCGCACCAAGCACATTCATCATTCCCTATGGAGTTGCTAAAAGCCCTTAATAACCTTACCCCATTCAAATAACCCTTATGTAACTCTTAAAAATTGAGACTACCGCACATGGTTGTGTTGGTATGGCTCACACATGGCCACAAGGCCTACACCCAAATGTCATTTTGTCCTAGGACTTCCGACTTGAGAGTCCCAAAATTCTCGAAATTGGACTTCCGCAACTTTGGAGGCCCATAACTTCTTCTGCAAACCTCCAATTGAGATGAGATTTCAATCAAAGTTGTAGCCCTTATTGAGAGATTTTCAACAATATGTGGTACACCATCTACACGCAAGTAAATCAAGGCAAGTACTGACTTTTAATGGGAGTCAAATTGGCAATTTGACTTTTGACCCTTCTTTTGGCCATAACTTATGTTTTAAGTACCCAAATGGGTCATGAGAAACCATTTTAGACATCTAATTTTTAATAGATTTCCAATGGTATAAGGAACTGTTCAATCCAATGAATTTTGGCCCTTGTGATTGCCCTCTGAAGATTCAAAAGTCCATCGGGACTCCAATTCCCAAAGTGGGAGCCCACTTGGGAGTGTGTGGGTTCATTCTTTCACACTTTCCTACACTCCCAAGAGCATGAAATGTGATTATCAAGTTTCACTTTCGGCTTACACCTTTGCAAGCCCTTGCCTTGGTCATGAGCTTAAGGTTTGGGTTGCGACACTACTGTTGGGTAGCTAGGGTTCCATGTATGTCCAATGTGCATCCAATTCTTAATTTAATTCACATTTGATTTAGACCCATGAGAAAGGATCAGTTTTGCTTAGGAGGTTAGGTTGGATTAAAAAGGCCCACCCAACTAGCAAGTATTGTTTGAGAGCTTTATCACATAGTAATTAGTCCAGTTCTTGATTTAATTCACAATGTCAACTCAATGTTTTGTGAACTTATATATCTTTTAAAGAAGGTTGTTTGTTTGTTGAACACCTTGAAATCTCCCAAGGCACAATGCACCTAACCATGCTTTTGGTTTCATTGCAAAACCTTGAAGGAAAGGGTGCACCAAGGTGATTTCATAATGTTTAAACTTGTAATGTTTAAAGTTATTGCATATGGAATTTAATAAAATCAAAATTCAATAAAATCAAAACTCAATTTTTTGTTGAAAAATTTGGGTGCATTCCTTGTATTATTGAAAAGAATTAAACAACTAAGGTTTTGTGGAGGTGATTTTGTAATTCTTAGACTTAAGGTGTGAGATATATTGAATTTTGAATTTTTTTTTCAATGGAAGTTATTTTATTTTATTTTATTTTGATGATTGGGCTTTATCCTTAATTATGTTCACACTTCGAATAGGTATGTAATCTTATTCACATTTGGGCCAGTGGCACAAGCCACACCAATATTGGTTATTGAACCTCAATAACATATTCTTGTTTATACAATAAACATGCCCCCCACCAAACATCACATGGTAACCAAACATCGATTTAGTGCAAACTAGCCCTAGTCAATAGTTGGGGGCTTTTGGGTCAATGTTTTAAAATGCTTTTATGATTGAACACTTGATTTTCAAAAAACATGTTCATTGAATTTCAATGATCCATACATCATGTTGGTTTTGTGTGTAGTTATGGGTGTGAAAAAGTGACAAAATTAATAAGATGAAAAATATTAACGTCAAATTTTCTTTGTTTATTTATGGGTGTGTTTAAGACTTGTTTAACAAAAATTCCCAAATTTTTTTCCAAAGGCAATGTTTGGTTTAGGGGTGGGTTGGATTCATTTTCGCAATAAAAATAGAACAAATAGTTGACCAGTTGTTTAGTTCAAAGGAAGATTTGCATCAAAGAGATTTCAATATAAAACCAATACAAAAGATATCACTAATAAAGTCTAGGATGAAAATCATAGATCATATTTACTACCAAAGGTTCAAGAAGTATTTAGATTATTGTTAAATTCAACAATCTATAGTCTGAGACATTAGGTCAAGAAGATTCAAAAGAGCAAGGGATCAATTAGTTCATATTAATCGTTCATATATATATTTCTTCCCATATCTTGTACATCAACAAAAGATGTTGATTTAATGTGGGAAGAATTTGTAAATTTTTATACTCTCATCTACTTTATTATAACATTACATGAACTTGCAATGCATACATTTCCAAACTTATAACGCTTTTTGGATTTTTGGAATGTGTACAAAAAAAAAGAAGGCATACCATTACTTGGGGTAAAATGCACATTGCTAAGTTCATGGAGGTTGGATCTAGAAGACATTAACAATCGTAAATTTAAATGTGCTTCGAAGGCGACAAAGCGACATGGATAAGGAATGGACAAGGAAAATATGCCCCATGTTCATGAATCATACACCAAAACTTGGAAAACCACCACAAATGAATCAAATCCTTATAGCAAGTAGGAGACACATGTGAATAGATGAAGCATTGGAAGCAACAATGGATGTTGTTGAAAGAAGGACATGTTATTTAAAGAGGGCCAATAGGCCATGGAACATTCTTTTGAATTCACTTTCTAACCATTTGAATGGAAAAACAAGGTTTAAAAAAATGGGTCCACGAGGTGTGCTTATAGAAAAAAAGGATGTTACAGTGATCAAGTGGACTTTAAATATACAAGAATGTGGACTATCCACAAGCCTACAACAACTAAAGATGAAGATTGCATAATTAACATAAATGGGGGATACACTATTTTTAAATGGAATACCATGCCATAGTTGGTGGTATTGGTTCAAATAGAAACATTTAGAACTGAACATTTGACAAGTAGGACTAGAGGTCTACAAAACACAAGGATTGACACCCGTTTCTTGCAATTCATTTTACACCAACCTACAATCACTATATAACCAACACAATTACATTGCAAATCATATATGGATTTCAAATGAAACATGCATTCATGTTAGTAGACAAATGATCCAACAAGGGTTCTAATTATGAAAGGATCAAATGTAGTTTATAGCACCATCCCCAAGTCTCAACAATGGTTAACTATAAATTATGCAGTAAATGTTGCAAAAGGCATTTTATTAAGGTTCTACATTTTCAAAGGTGAAAAATTATGAGATGATTAAATTAAATTTTGCTAACCAGGAACATACATGGTAATGCAAAAGAAAGTTCGGATGAATTTTTTTTTGTTTAAGGAATTTTTAGCTTTCTTTAAGAAGTCTATTCCAAATGGAATGTCTTTTACCAATCAACATTTGTTAATTTTGAATGGGCATGGTAATCATGTTACCCTAGAAACAATAAAACATGCATAAGAATTTGAGTTAGACATGATTACTTTACCATTTCATGCATCACATGTTTTATAACCATTAAAGGTGTCTTATTTCAAATCATTTAAAACAACATTTAGATTAAAGGTTAGGGATGTAGCTATGTTTAAAAATAATCACATGGAACTAGATAATATCTTTTTAGCTAGATGGGTAGACCGGGCCATAAATCAATCTCTCACAAACAATAACATCAAGGTTGGCTTCAAGACTACATGTATTTGGTCTTTCAACCCCAAGGCAATGAACAGCAAGACTTGACCTTCATAAATTTACACTACAACAAACATTAACAACCATGGAAATGATCAAGAAGAATATACATCAAATGAAAGAATTGATTGCAATCAAGGTCAACAATGGGGTGAAAAATCTGCTAATGGAATTTTTTTTCATATAATTAAAACAACAATCCATCAAACAACACCAAAAGATCATCCAACCAACAAGTTAGAAATTGACCAACAGTACTATGTAGACATGTTTCAAAGCCCTATCACGATAGTATAATAATTAGAAGAGATTGTAAAACTAGATCAAGTTATTTTTAAATTGTGTAGGAAACCTAGAATCCTTGAAATTTAACCCAGGAAGCCATGAGGTTGGGTAGATGCAAGTTACGATGGCTCAAAAACAACAAGAGTCCCAATCCCAAAAGTCCATATAAATGGAAAAATTAACATTAAAATGGAAAAAACGTTAAAAAACCAATGTTACGGAGGGCATTTGTGGTGATTAATCAATTAATAAAGTCCATATGAAAGGTTTTCCATTTTAAAAAAAATATATTATACATTTTAGGGGGAAAAATATCAATCCAACAAAAAATGATGAAGATTGGGACTTTTGAAAATAAGGCCCACATTTAGTCATTCAAAAGTCCATAATTATTTGTTGTAATTTTTTTTAATCCATATTTGTTTTTCCATCATGTATCATATATCGAGTCCTTATAAAAAATATTGAGATGAAATCATAACAAAAAATGCATTTGAATGTTAATTTACAACCCAAATTATAGTCCATATGTCCACCTTGAAAGTCCATTACTATATGGTTGGTGTATGTTTATTGAATTTCACCCCTTAACAATCATTCTTATTCAAGTTGGTAATCATAAGCCATAAATATTTTTGTCAAATTGATGATTTTACAATGTGTTTGTGGTATTTGAATAAAATACACTCTATAGAAAGTCCATAAGGACACAAAAAGTGAGCCATTGTAGCTTGCATCTAGCCAATTGCATAACTTGTTTTCATTGCCTCATTTAATTGCAAACCACACAAGGGGAAAGGAGCCATTAATTGATTATTCTCAATCACATGTTATGATTACTATTGAATATTTAAATATTCTAAAGGGAAAAAATTGAAACAAGACAATTGTAAAGGAAATTGGAGAAGGAAAAAAAAAGAGCCAAAAAAACAACAAATTTGGGGATTATAGTAAATAAATCACCTAACACAATTGTTGAAAAACACACTAGCGCACAATTTACTACACCTTGGACTCCAATAACTATTAAGGAAGTTGATGGGCATATTCTCAATTAGGATAACGTTTTTTAATTATAGGACCTAAGGATTTTATTTTTGCTATCTTCTAAATATAAAATCTAAATGGAATAAAATTAAGTGAGAGATATTGATAATTCAAATTATAATTATTTTCATGGTGGTGGTGATTTTTCACATGTGTATGTAATTATGCATAAATATTTTGGTAAAAAACCTAAAATGTAAAAAATGGGTATATAAGCTTTTATATACAATTTAACATTTTCTTTTATATGAAAATTTCTTGCACATTTTGTCGACACTTGGGGGCACAAGTTCTAAGCCTAGTGAATACAAAAAATCAACCACATGGGAAAAAAAGGAATAATTTTCCTTGTTGCCTTTTCAAAATGGATTATGTAGCTTTGAAAATTCTTATATCACATATTATTCAAATGCATTATATGAACATTGCCAAACATAGATCTATGCATTATTTATCCATGAAAGAAAATTGAAGTCAATTGCATTGTTTAATACATTCCTTTTGATTCCTTTAAGATGGAAATTGTAGTTAAAAAAAGGACTCAAATTATTTAAAAGGACTCAAAAGCACATCTATATTATATCCAATTTATTCATAATTTTTTTAATAGAGTAACATGACATCATATTAGTTATAATCTATGCCAATCCCTTATAATCATGAAATAAAAATTTAAATAAAAATCCAAAATAGTTTTTTGTAATCATTTTTTCATTAGACTGTCTTTTTGGGTACCTTGATTATGAATATGCCTTGATGATAGATTTCATCAAAACTTGTAGGTAAGCTTAAACAAATCTATGCAAGTACATGGGTGCCAATCTTGGATGCATAACTTGGGTTCAACAAAAGGTTAAGCATTAGGCATAGGCATAGGCTAAGTAGTAAGTACGAAGGCATTGAATAATAAAACTATTTACCTTCTAATGACTAAATATGAGAGATACATAAGGTCACCACTAAAACCATGAACACCAAAGGAGAAAATGATCTAAGATCACCATAACTAAAACCAAAGTATAAGCATTTCAAAAGCATAAGTGGAAACTTGAACTTATTAAAACAAAACCCACAATAACACAAAAAATATAACTTAAAGTTAGGATGGCCAAAATGGATTTCAAGAATATGAAAAACACAACCAAAATGTTGAAACAACACCTAAAAACACCCATAAGGCAAGAAGACCAAAATAAATTACATAAACAATGGAGCTTTGAATTCAAAATTTCAAAAACATGTCCAGAATATCAGAATACGTTATAGCAACACTAAAACTTCGAGGTTAGAATTTCAAGAACATGCCCAAAAAACCAATCACAAAAAGAAATCTTGTCCTTTTCCATCCCCACACATTGTAACTATTATCCGATTTGATAACATTTCAATTACATTTGGCCATCTTAAGTTTGTAAGTGGCTTGTTGCATTAATTAATGGTCAATATTGTTCATAGTTGTAACATTCATTGTGTTGTTCACTTATGAATATAATTTGGACCCTATTTTATTATTTAATGTGTTAAAACCATTATTCATAAGTTACATCTTGCACTTATTAGAATATATTGAAACAAATGTAACTCAATGCTTTACAATTATATTTGAATGGTTTAGTGAATTTTTTCACATTTCTTGAACTATTAACATCTTTACATGAGTTGAATAATCCATTTTGAACTTATTGAAACCATTATTCAAATATCGCATATTGCATTTATTAATATATATTGGAACACACATAACAATTTAATGTTTCACATTTATACTTGAACATGTTAGTGAATTTTTTCACATCTTTTGAATTATCAACATTTGCATATGAGTTGAATCATTCACTTTGAATGTGTTAAATCCATTATTCACAAATTGCATTTTATTAGGGTTTAATCTAACTAATTAATGCCAAAATTTCACCAAATCATGTTACTTTTACTTTTCCAAAGGAAACAAAGGTAAAATATATTTTTACATCATTTTTGAAATTATATTTTGTGATTTTTTTCAATTTTTATAATTAATCATTTGTATTAGTGTATGATTCAAGTTGGTAAACAAATATGGTATTAAAAATTAAACATATGTATTGACTATTCAATTAATTTTTCTTTGTGTTAAGCCATTTTTGCCAATTTAAAGGGGCAAGAATATCAACAAATGATTTTTTGGAAAGAAATAATCAAATTTTTTCAAATTTTAAATATATATTATTAAAATTTTACAATAAATTATAGTAAGTAACCATAATATTGAAAGATTTAAACAAGTTTCCAACTCTACAACTTGTCCATAACCAAATGTGGCAAAATCTTCTTAAAGATGATTGCCTTTTAAACAACATTGCAAAAATAAATAAATAACTTTGTACCTAATCAAACTGAGGAAAATAAAAATTTGCAATTCTTCAAAAAATGAACATATTTTACATAATGAAAATGACATTGTTAAAGACTTAATGATAACATTATTGAATTCACAAAGATTATAGGTCAATTTAAACAAAAAGATATTTGTAAATTTATTCATGACATGATATTTTAAATGTTTTAAAACATTTTATATTTAATATTTTAGAAGAATCATATATATATTGAATACATTATTAAATAAGCTTGAAGATGATGTTTTCATTTGTAGCATTTAAATAAATTTTGAAAAAGAAAACATATGTTAAAATGTGAATTTCCTAAACAATTCCATGCCAAACATAATAATTTTAATTTTTTTATTCTATATTAATAAATTTTTGAAGTTGTTTGGTGATTAAGACCTTGGTGTGCTCCATGAAGTCTCGGGTTCAAACTTTGATGAATGTGTGCATCAATGTATCTTGTAGTAAATGTAATATACAAACATGTACATCATGATTAATGACGTCAAAACTCTTTTTTGACAAAATTGGAAAAAAATAATTCGTGGCTCCATTATTCGGAAAAAAAAACATAAAAAAATGATAAAATTGCAAAAAATTGTATGATGGTGTGACGATTTATTCCACGTCATATTAACTTAGGACCTCATATATCCATGTAATAATTTTTAAATTAAAAATTATGTAGTGCAACAAGTGACTATTCAAAACGATTAAAAAATATTTCAATAAAATGTTCTAATCAACTAATCATTTTTCACCAAAACCATACAAGTTGCATATTAATCAATTTTGTTCGATTTCACTAAAAACCTAATAAATTTGGGCAATGAAAAATAATAAGATTTCTTCTTGTGAATGTAGACTACAACAATTATGGAAGTTCCAAGTGAGAGTTTCAAGAACATGTCCATACAACCAGAATAGTTTGCAATGATGGGCATGCAACTTAGGTGTGTTTTCTTCCTGTTGATGCAAGCTCGCCTCTTCTCGGTGCCATGTTGTTCTTGATGACATTCCTTTTCTTCATGACATTGTTTTCTTCTTGGTGACATGTTACTTGCTAATGATGCACTTCTTCCTGGTGACAAACACCATGGACCCACCTCTTCTTGGCGATGAAGGTGCTTCAAGCCATGTGACTATTGCTTTTGGTGACGAACATACAACAAAACCAATGCTTTTTCTTGCTTCTTCCTAGTGACGAATTTCCAAAAAAATCCACACTTCCTAGTGATGAATTTCCAAGAAAACCCACGCTTACAAACCTGCCATGGGTTTGGTGAACCAGGGCTTTTAAATCCATAATCGTTGATTTCTAACCTAGTTTTTTGTGAAGATTGTGACCACATGTTCAAAACTGAATGGTCATTTTGAAGATAATGATTGTTGAAAATTTCATCTATTTTGATGACGAGGACAAAAGACATCCATCATCACGGATATCACTGTTTGATTTTAGGTGAGCAAATCAACTTTCATGGCGCTTTCATGTGTTTGAAAGTTTTTTTTCTCTCTTTTTTTATCACCAGATCTTTAGAGAGGCATAACTTGCTCAATTTTGACTCAATTTAAGTGATTTAAAGGGCGTGGGGGTGTACCCTTTACTCCTTTACACTTTTATCTTCAGACACCTGAAACGAAGGAGGCAGATTGAAAGATCTGAGCTGACTGACACACTAAGTGTTCAGTCACTGGCCTATTTACCCTAGTAGTCATTAATATATTATTGAGATTGCAGTGTGCATTTGTCCCCAGGGAACACACAAGGGAGTCAGTTTTGTAAGGGCGGCAAGTAGGGCTAAAAAGAACCTTGTGAACTTCAAAGACCTACCCAAATCACAAGTATTGTTTCCAGAGCCTGGCACATCCTTAATGTGACAGAATAGCACTAAATATGAAGGAATGGAGTTCAAGAACATGCTCTAATTAGTGATTTTTTGGGGCAAATTTTTTGTAGTATTTAGTTTTCTTTCAAGAAAAGAAGTGAAAAAGAAAATTTCACTGCAAAATGTTCTTTTTTCCAGCAAAAACATTGACTCTTTGGCAAACTAAAAAACTGGCATTTTTAAATTTAAAAACTAGCTGTAACGTCGGTGAGATGTTGTGTAATAATGTGAATGTGTAGTGCTTCAGAGGGCCCAGTTGTGAAGGAATTGCCCCTTGAAGCAATAGGGGGTTAAAATAAATGGTGAGTAATATCAACAATATCTGTATGCTACATAATAGGGACAAGGGCAAAATGACAACCATGCTGGGAAGTTACTTGGACAGAAGATGATGATGACATTAAGCCTTTTGGTCCATTCTGTTCTCAATGACCATTCCCCAAGAAAGTTTTTGGTTCAGTGCATTCCCCAAGAGCTTTTTTGGTTCATTGCATTCATCCAGAGGCTTTTGGTTCACTGCACTCCCAATTATTGTTCCTTGTGCAAGGAACAGCCATTGAGAACGACATGAACCAAAGAGGCTTGAATTAACAATGTATATTTTATTCTTTCATAGACTCTCACCAATGGGGGCATTATGGGGTAGGGGTATTGTGGGGGACAGTAGGCTGAGATAAGAAAGCTGCTATATCCTGGTATCAGTCCTGGTGCCCATGTGCTACATTATGTGACATTTTTGGCCATGGTGCACCCTGGGAATAGGTATTCCAACACGGCTGCAACGTGACCAACATAGGTATAGCAAAATCCTTCACCAAAAAATTCCAAGGCATGGGAACAAAGAATCAATCTCAACCACCATCTTCTGTCCAAGAGGCTTCCCAACATGGTTGTCATTTCGCCCAATGTACAGGGTAGGTGGCAAAATTAGGGTTGTGAATTGGGAAGGCAGACCAAATACTGGTGAATGTAGTTCATCCCTTAAGAGTAAAGTAATTGGAAGGGAGTTTTGGAAAAGAAGAAAGAAAAACTGATAAACCTCAAGAGTCAAGAATGTGCTTGCAGATAGTGAGTATAGGCGTATTGTTTGTTCATCCAAGCTGTCCATGGTGTTCCTGTGGTACTAGAAATGAATGAAGTGTGAAACATCTAATATTGAAGGAAAGAACAAATTTTAGTGACCTGAGTCTGAGAATTGATGTAAGGGGTTCCATGGCATGCCCCCTTTTGGAGTAAGTTAAGAAGGTGCTGTGATCTCTCTGCCTTTGAAATGTGTATGCTTGAGTCATGGAGCAATAAAAACTTCATAGTGCAAAGTGCAAAGCATCGTGCCAATAAAAAAGAACTGCTGTTCAGCAAACCCTGACCTAAATTCCTGGTTTTTGTAATACCTACTTACTAGCTGACAGGATGATTACCTGTCTGTAAACTGGGACAAACCTCATCCAGTGGCTGAATGTGTGTTGATCATTGTTCACCCTTTTGCTACTGACCCTTGATTTTTTCCCCCCTAACTCTAACCTCAGCTAGCCAGCTACATACTACCTGCCTACTTGGCACTACCTACCAACTAAGAACCACCCCTCTACCCCTTCTCACCTACCTACTCAACCCTCGACTCCTTTTCCCACTTACCCACCTATTAGATTCACAAACACCGCCCCCACCCCCCAAAACCTTTACGCCTACCACCCAACCAAGCACCCGTGCCCCTACATGCCTACCTATCTACCTATAAGCCCACACACAGTCCAATCTACCTGCACTTCTCTGATGTCATCTTCATTTGATGAAATTTTTGCTAATGCAGGTATTGCATTTGACACATCACTCATATTCTTACCGACCTACCTGTACCCAACACCTACACAATGTTGATGTCAACTGATGAAAATAATGCATTCAATTGGCTAGCATTAAATTAGAGATATTCAAGCCCCCCATGTGAGTATTACACTTGCGGGCTCGTCCTACTATCAATACCTTGACTTGAGCCTCCACTTTGCACCATTTACTGCATATTGTACACAACGAAATCAAATAATTTAGTGCCTTGGGTTGAGAGAAAAGGAAGATCTTATTTTCAAACCTAAAATGGATCAAAGGAAGATTTAAGGTTATGTAGATGTGCTACACATTTATGATTTTTGCAAAACATATTTTTTGATATTAATTAAATTCAAGTTTAGGTTAATTTAAGAGGGAAAAATCATGAAAAAATGTATTAAGCAAGTGAGATTCATTTTTTCTCTTTTGAAGAGGATTGAAGACATTTTTAAAGTTGAAGAGAATAAAATTAGAAGGCAAGAGAAATATTTTTCTTCATTCATTTATTTATTTTTATTTCTATATTTGATTTTTAATTCATAATTAGTTCATCCACAATTATTTTTTGCATAATTATCAAGATTATGTGTAAGGTTTTGTAGTTAGGGTCTAGACTCTTTTCAAAGCAATATATGTTTAGGGTTTAATCTATCATTATAAATGTTGAGGGTTTTTTTTTATAAAAAATTTAAAGTTTGGATTTATTTGGAGTTATGGTTTGATTTAAGGGTAGAAAGCTTTGTAGGAAAATGTCGTCAACTTGTACCATCAAATTAGGTTTTTTTTTTTTTCTTGCACTTCATTTCTTTCATTCATGTGTGGTTTTGAATTTAATTATAATTAACTTATACTAAATCAATATGAATATAAACTACAATTTTTTTAATTAAAAAAGATTATTAAGTTGGTAAATGTTGATCCTAACTCTAGAAATCTACATTTAGTTATTAGTCTCAAATATAAATATTGCCTACATGGGTGTCATGTAAATGTAGGTTTTAGTTGAAAATGTGGGTATTGCATGATTAGGTACTAAGGGTAGTGTGGGTTTTAAGGTTTTGTGTGATATTGCAAGAATGGGTTCCATGTCCAATGTGAATTTTAAGTTGGCATGTAAGTATTACAAGGTTGGGTCCCAAGTCCAATGTGTGTTTTAATTTGGCACATGAGTATTGTAATTGGTCCCATGTCTAATGTGGGTTTTAGGTTGGCTTGCAAATATTGCAAGGGTTGGATTTACATTTCCAATGTTATTATTAGTTTGATATGTAAGTATTACCAACCTAAGTTCCATGCATAATGTATAAATTAATCTTGCATGTAGGTATTGCAAGGTTTAGTCTTTTGTGTTGTGTAGTTATTACTCCCATATGCAAATATTGATTGGTTATGTATTCCACTAATAATCATGGTTTGATGAAGAAAGGGGTATTGTGGGTGCACATTTTTATAAGTTTGGGCCAAATTCCCAAATCACAATCAATTCAAGTCCAAAGTCCAACAATATCTTCCTTTTCAAATGTGGATTTAATGTGGGCTCCCAAGGTGAGGCATTGGGGGATAAACAAAGTGTCAATTGATATTGCATACATAACACACATGTCTAAGTTCTTAGAAGGTGAATGAGGCGATGGAAAAACCCTAGTGGACTACAACACACAAATATTTGCCCCCACAAAATGATATCAATACCCCATCAATAAAAAACCACCTCGGGCATACTTGGTGTAATGTGATGTTCCATGTTTTCTTTTTTGTTTTTCAAACATCCTTCACAAACACATATGATCCTTACCACATGTATGTTTTGTAAGTATGAATGTGCCTATGGTCCAAATGATCATCACAATGATCTAACCCATACAAGATTAATCAAACAAAAATGTTTGGCCACCTTTTTAATCAATCAGTTCTACACACAGCCCAACGTGGCGGAGCTATGTTTTTACTATCAAACACACATTTGAACAAAGGGTGAACTTACACCTTACCAATAGGATCCCGAATCATCATTTCGCATGTCATGGTATGCTTTCCAAATTTCACAATTTTTGAAAGATCACATTTGGTGGCCATGTTTATGAACCCTAAACATATTTGGGATGGTTTGGATTCCAAAGATGATGGTGAAGGTCATGCCAACTCACTCATGAAAGTTGTAGCATTAGAAATCTAGAACATTTGTTTCACAAAGGCAAATGAATCATTGCACCCAATAATGTTGTTACATCATGTAGATGATGGTTTAAGGTATTCAATTCATAAGTTGAAAGACTAACATGAAATAATGTTCAGACACACAAATGCTTGTAAGAGAATATCTCACGAGTGGATATCAAATTTTTCATCCAATTGGCAACATATTTGTGTTAATTATTTGTTTGTTCATTTGTATTCAAGGTTAATATTGTTATTTTGTACTTGACAATCCAATATTTAGCATGTTTTTTATGTTAACATCAACCCCACAATGTCAAACAAAAGACTAGTTAATTGAAAATACACATTGTGGGCATTGATGTTCATATATAATCATAAAGAAAACACAACAATGAATGCATGGTACAATGCTTTAAAAACAACAAAAAATACACTCCCATAAGTCCGTACAAGATTCTTTAAAATGGTTCAAATGGACATGGTTGTTACTTTGAAAAATATTTGAATAATACATATTCAATCACCTACAAACCTTCCCAAATTTATGTGAAAACTAATATTTAATGTAGCTAATGTTATTTTTGATTTGGAAGTCTTGAAAGAAAAATGCATAAAGTCCAAAGGAATAATGTATCATCTAAAACTTTCAAAAACATATGCTGTTGGGATTAAAAAAATTGAAAAATAAAATAAAAATTGCAACTCATATGGATTTATGAAAATATGGTCAAATTTTAACCATTCAAAAGTCCCTAACTATTAAACAATTAAGGTTTTACAAGAAAAGATTTTTCATATGAGTTTATCATCTTGTATTACATTATATATTGAGTCTCAATAACAAATTTGGAATGTGAATCAATATAATTTTTTCCATTTTGTGATGTTCTAATCAAACAACCAATCCATATTTTTCAACATCAAAAATCCATTATTACTAACAAACGATTTTTTAATCAATAAATAACCACACAATTCTTTTCATAATGAATTTGTTAGTTTAAATCCAAGTCCCAATTAATAGATCTAAGGATATCACCACAAGCATTTGAATAAAGGGTAACCAAGGAAAAAAATCGTTTCGTCACAAAAATGAACAACTATAACTTGCATCTACCCACAAACAATACCCAATATATAATTTTAAAGCATTGTAAACATTGGGAAGGTTTTCAATGATTTTTTGGAAGATTAAATGCAAGTATTGCCCATCAACCTATGCATTTAGGAAGTTTGGATGCATATATTATAGTTTTGTAATGTAGATTCAAAGATATTATGGAGGTATTACAATTATTTAACATTTGGATCAAGAAGAAATGATGCAAATATTATAATTTGAGCAAATTTCCAATGTGTGTTTGTTATCGAGTGAATGGCAGATATTTGACAAGACATAATTAAAACATTTGATTAATTTAATTTGATTTCCAAATTATTTTTGGAAGGAAAGGATTTAGGATTTAGATCTTGATTGTGATGAAGGTTAAGGTGATTGTTGTTACATATAGAGATGGATTTGGAGAGTTGCTGGATAATAGAATGGAAACACAATATGTAGTTTAAGGTTTTGTTAGTTATGAATGACAAATTTTCCTATTTTTCACTTTTGAAATCTATATTTTTATTTTACAAATGTTTGATAAATTCAATTCGGAGTATATATATATATATATATAAATGAAAAAATAATGAATATACTCTAAGATTCTTGTGTTTTCTAATTAAATAATTAAAATTTGATCACAAATTCAGATTATCAAGGATAATTTAGAATCTCGGAAAAAATGGAACAAAAATATAATTAAGGTAATGTGTGAATATAGTTTGCAAATGAACTTGAATGCGTTAAAACCAACAAATTGTATGTGTTGTAAATACTACTAAGAATACAATTTGCATTGTTTGTTAATAGGCAAAGAGTAATTCTGAATAGAATTTGCACCTATCATTTCGTGACCATCTCGAGGGAAAAAAATATTTTTAAAAGCAAAAACACAAGAAAAATATTGTGAATGATTTGGTTTTATTGAGAACATTGATTTTTATAGATGTCAAAACTTAGAAGAGGAAATATTTTTTTTCATAATCTTCATATTTTTTTCATTACACAGTAAGTAATTTTTGCAATGAGTCTAGTAGACATGGATATATTGACAACATTTTGGAGCTAAAGAGAAAAAACAAGTATGATTATATTCAAGAAAATGTGTTCCCTAGGCAAAGGTCACCCAAGGTGTACCTTTTCAAAATGTCAACATTCAGGCTTACAAGTGGTGTTGATTTGGTGAAGCGGATGCAACCTAGGGGTGACCTTACGAATGCATGGATCATGTTTGACCATGTCAAATGTGTTCAAACATGGACCACCATGGCTTGTCATGTGTATGACGTGACATACTGTCATGTCATGATTATTGTTATTTGTGACATGCAGTTTGAAGATGCCGATTCGCAATGCCTCATGTGGTCTTCCCTTGTCAAGGTTTTAAAAAAGCATGGAATGATGAACCCGAATTTCAAGGGCTTTATGGCTAATAGTGCTCAAGCTATATCTTGGAAGTAGAAGATGAAGGTTTAAGCAGTGAAGGCTATAAGGATTAGAGTTGGAAGTATACAAAAAATCAAAGGAAATTGAACATTAATAGAACAATATGAATTGGATCATGACTCAAAGTCTATAGAAGCAAATGGATCAAAAGCCAAACGATAAAACATGAATTCATATGTTGAAAAAAATCAAAATGTAGGACAAGAATTGTATGAAACATCAAACAAAGGTACAATATTGGAACCAAGAAGTTTGTGAATAGAAGAATGACCTATAGGACATTGAGTGTCTTTAATCGAAGTTGGAACAAGAAAAAAGTGCGGACTAAGGCTTTGTACATTAGAAAAAATTTAATCTATAACTCCATATATGACTAATTCTATAATCATACCAACTGGACATTATATGACTAAAGGCCTTTAGTTGTAATGGACGAATAACAAAGGATAAACAATCATTAAATGTTTGACATGACACTTTTCATCCTACAATTATTAAAGACAAGTCATAGAAGACAAGCCATATATAATGTTGAGGTGTCATATAATGAATGACTAGAATATGATTAGTCGACATTGGACCATTTGATTACTTGGATTTATACCTAGATTAAATTTTTTTTAATGGATTATTATTAAAAATAAATTTTAATAGGTAGGTAAGTAGGCAATAGGTCTAAGCATGTCAAAAAAAAAAAGGTAGGACATAATAGCTTAACCTACCTAATGACTTATGTAACTTATGTAACCTACCTACCTAACTATCTTAGTTTAGCCTACGTACTTTAGCCCTTTAGGAATGCACATAGTTTGCAAGTATTAAAAATTGAACCATTCACCTTCACAATGATAAACCAAGTCCTTAAAAATGCACTACAACATCAAAAGGTGTCTAATTTTAGTCAAGGTTTTTATTTCACATGTTTATTTCATATCATTACAAGACTATGACACATGTAGCAAGTTGTAGGATGATAGGTAGGAGGTAGGTGGGTTAGAATAGATAGGAAATAAAAGGTAGGTAGGTAAGTAGGTAGGTTGACGAAGTAGGTAGGTGGTTGAGTGGGTAAGTAAATAAATGGATGGGTGGGATGTGGGTGGGTGGCTAAGTAGATAAGTAAATAGGTGGGTCATGTGTGAGTGGGTGGGTGTGTGGGAAGGTAGGTAGTAGGTCAGCAAGTGGGTGGTTGGGTAGGTAGGTAAGTAGGTGGGTAGGTAAATGAATGGTAGGTAGGTAGGTAGGTGGTGGGTGCTTGCATGAGAAGATAAATAGTAGTTAGGTTGACATGTGGGTAGGTAAGTAAATGGGTAGGTAAATGGGAGGATAGTTGGGTCACAACACCAAAATGTGGTTTTTATCTTGCGACTAATGTCTAAACATATTCATGTATATGTGGTCTTTAATCGTTACCATCTTCATGATTTTGGTCAAAATTATGATTACATGACTATACATATGACTATAATTAGGACTAAAAGTAATTATGACTAAGAATATGACTACACAATTAGTGTATTTATATTGAAACAATATTTGAATTTGAAATAATATTACCAAATTCAATTTAGTTCAAATTGGACAAACAAATATTTAAATAATTTAGTTTAGTTTACCATAACCTAGATTAACCTACTTTAACACAATTTAAGTTACTTTAACATAAATAACAAACTTTAGTCTAATTTAACTTAATGTAGTTGAATTTGACATAATCTTATATAATTCAAAACTAATTTAAACTAATTTATCTTAATTTAAATATCCTAATTTGAACTTAACAAAATATAAGTAACTTAATTTAGCTTGGTTTAGCCAATTTTAACTAGTTTGAAAAAACCAAATTAACCAAATTCAAGCAAATTTAATTAAAATTAACCTTGTTTTGCCAAGTTTATTCAAATTTAACCTAAGTAACCATGTTTAACTAAGTTTAGCCAAGTTTAATGTCAATACCTTATTTTAGCTTAACTTATCTAAGTTTTAACAAATATAGCCAAGTTTAATTTAAAAATAATCATGTTTAGCCAAATATAGCTTCAATACCTTAATTTAACCTCATTATTCCAAGTTTAGCCAAGTTTAGCCAATTTAAAACAACATAGCCATGTTTAACCAAATTTAACTTCAATGCCTTAATTTATTTAACTTTTTCCAAGTCTAACCAAGTTTAATCCAAATAGCCATGTTTAATCATGTTTAGTCACAATATCTTAATTTAGCCTAATTCATCCAAGTTTTGTCAAGTCTAGTTAAGTTTAACCTAAGTAACCATGTTTAACCAAGTTTAACATAAATAGTCAAAATTTGTCAAAATTTGCCAAGTTTTGCTTCAATACCTTAATCTAGCTTAATTTATTGAAATTTTGCCAAGTTGAACCAAGTTGAACCAAACTTAACCTAAATAGCCATGTTTTTAGCCAAATTTTGCCAAGATTTGCCACGTCTAGCCATGTTTTGCCATGTTTTGCTTCAAGACCTTAATTTAATGTAATGTATTTAAGTTTGTCATGTTTTGCCATGTTTTGTCAAATTTTGCTTCAATACCATAATTTAACATAATTTATTTAAGTTTTGCCAAGATTAACCAAGTTTAATCTAAATAGTCATGTTTCGCCAAATTTAACCAATTTAAACCTAAATAGTCAAGTTTTGCCAAGTTTTACCAAGTTTTACCGAAATAGCCATGTTTAATCAAGTTTTGCCAAGTTTGACCAAATTTAATTTAAATAGCCATGTTTGTCAAATTCTACCAAGTTTAGCTAAATTTAACCTAAATAACCATGTTTTGTTATGTTTCATCAAGTTTTGCTTCAATACCCTATTTTAACCTAATTTATTTAAATTTTGCCAAATTTTGCTTCAATACCTTAATTTAACCTAATTTATTTAAGTTTTGCTATGTTTAGCCAAGTTTAAGCTAAACAACCAAATTTTACCAAGTTTTACTTAATCAAGTTTTGTCAAGTTTAGCCAAGTTTAGCCAAATTTAATTTAAATAGTTATATTTTGCCATGTTTGCTAAGTTTTGTCAAGTTTAACCTAAATAGCCAAGTTTTGCCAAGTTTAACTTAAATAACCATGTTTAGCCAAGTTTTGCCAAATTTAACTTAAATAGCCATGTTTAGACCAAAATTTGCTTAATTTTGTTTCAATATTCTAGTTTAGCTTAATTTATTTAAGTTTTTTCAAGTTTTGTCAGGTTTAATTTAAATAACCATGTTTAAGTAAAATTTACCAAGTTTAACCTAAATAGCCATGTTTTGCCAAATTTGGCAAAATTTATCTTCAATATTTTATTTTAGTCAAAATTTATCCAAATTTATCTTCAATATTTTAATTTAGCCAAATTTATCCAACTTTAGCCTAAACAATTATGTTTAGCTTAATTTAGTCAAGTTTAACTTACTTTACCCTAGTCTAAATCTATGTTAGTTTGTAGTAAATAGGCCTGCATTTAGGTTAGGCATGTTTAAGTTAATGTATGTTAACTTATGTTAACCAAGGCTAGGCTTAAATTAATTTAGATATGTCACCCTAGGTCAGCTTAAGGTGAGTTAGGTTGATTTGAGTTTAAAACATTACAAATTAATGGTAAGTAGATTATATCATAAATGAAAAATGTGGTGCAATGGTTAAAGACTTGTTCCCCAAAATGGAGGTGGGGAATTCAAGTCCTCCCACTTGCAAATTTTGAAACCTAAACACCTAGACAACTAAACATTTAAATGCTTAAATTCCTTGGTGGTTTGCTTAGTCTATAAAGTTTTTTTAGCGCCTAGGTTGCCTAGGGTAGGCTTTCTAGGCTAGTTGACTTAGGCTAGTTAACTTATGCTAGGTTTTTAAAGCTTCCTAGGCTTCCTAGGCTAGGTCCCCTAAGTTAAGAGGCTAGCATGTGGCAATATTTGATTAGAAAGAAAAAAACATTTTGTTTGGTTCAAAAAGAAATTGTCACCTGTGGCATTTTGTGAGGTTGCCATGTGTTTTGCTAGATTTAGGACTATGTCCTTTGCGACTATAGTCATGGCAAACTATAGTCGTTAATGTGATTGGGACTAATATGACTAGTGGGATTTACAACGTGGTCATTTGGACTAGGTAGTCATGTAGTTAGCTCTAGTCATAGATGACACATATGACTAGATTTTTGTAGTGTAAATGCGACGTTTTGGTGTTGTGGGTAAGTAGGTAAGTAGGTGGGTGCGTGGGAAGGTATGTAATAGGTAGTAGGTAGGTGGGTGTTTGGGAAGGTATGTAGTAGGTAGGTAGGTAGGTGGGTGGAGGTAGATTGGTGGGTGAGTTGGTGGATAGGTAAATAAGCAAGTAGGTAGGTGATAGGTAGGTGGTTTCATGGGTAAGTAAGTAGGTAGGTTGATAGATGGGTGGGTGGGTAGGTAAATATGTAGGTACATAAATAGGTGAAAATGTTAGCGATAATTTTTGCAGAGATTAATAAACAAGCAACTCATTGCATAATGGCTTTGCCCAATGTTATATGACCATAATCAATATTTTATTCCAAAGACCAACTCTTAAGGAAGGAGAATAAAAAATCTTTAGGAATTTTTTTTTTGAAATAGAGTATTCAAAATTAATTAATTGTTTGGGAGGCATGTGCTAAACCTACCAAGGTACTATAGTATATGGAATGTTTGGACTCTAAAATTTTGAAAACTAAAATGTTTGAATTCCAATGTGTGAATACTAATATTTGAAAATTGAAAATTGAAATTTATATGTGAAATGTTTGGAATCTGAAATTTTGAGAACTAAAATGTTTGAATTGGGATGTGTGAATAATTAAAATTAAAAATTGAAATCTTTATGTCAAGCGTTTAGAATTTGAAAATTGAATTGTCTGAATTTGGATGTGTGAATATTGAAAGTTGAAAACAAAAAATCAAAATTTCAAATCTTTTTATGAAGTGTTTAAAAAGAATTTAAAATTTTGAAAATTGAAATGTTTGAATATTGAAAACCGAAAACCGAAAACTGAAATGTCTTAATATTGAAAACTGAAAATTATGAAACTAAAAAATCAAAAAATGTTTGGTCCCAGTTTTTTGAATATTTTCAAAATCAAAGAATCTCCAATTCCATTTTAATTTTTTGATTATCAAGAACTCTATTTTTTGTCAAAATGCCTCAAATGAATCAGTAGTTTTCACAAAATAATTAACAAATAACCAACAGTTTAATCAAGGTTATTTGACAGTTGTGAATTTTTTAAAGAATTGTAGTTAAACATCAAAATTAGTTATTAAATTTGTGAGAACCATGGTTATATATCAAAATTGATTATTTGAATTTTGAGAAAAATGGTTATTTACCTTTGAAAACCATCAGTTCTCTCCCCATTTCAAATAACCGCCCAATGTGGGTTGTAATAACCTCTAGGTTTTTGAGAAAGTTTGTTGACATGGCATTCATTTATTGAGTATGAGAAAAGTAGCCCTATCATGTACCTTGGCTATGCTGGTTGCCCTCATAAACTAGGTTACATCCATAATAAAGAATTAGCTAAATAGGTAGGTAATAACTTCAACTATGTACAATATTCACCACCTTTGGAAGCAATTTTTTGAGTTTCTAAGATGCGTTTAGTAGTAGTAAAACAAGGCCCAAAAGCAGTAGGAAAAAATTCATTCAAAATAAAACAAACGTTTTCCACCACAAGAGCACAACTGGTACATAATCCCACCAGGATAGACATACATTCAACACACCATTCATTTTAAACTCTTCATTCCAATAGTCTTCGACAACCCTTTGATGTACAAATAAAACACTTTTAGATCCTCACTTCAAAATCCCAAAAACCCAAAAATGTAGAATCCATGGGAAAATAAACTTTCCTTAATACCAAGATGAACAAGAATTCTATTGAGAAAACAAATATGATCAATACACATATTCCAAGAAGGATAGATAATACACCTTTCAAGGGTTGAAAGAAATCATTGTAGACTAGCAACACGATATTTTAGGTTTGAGGTTCATTGACCAACCACCATTCAAGATTACTTTTGAAGATGATGGGACAACATCTTTGCTACTTGAAAATTTCTGGATTTGCAACAAAACTAAGGATTCCACCAAGGCCTTGCCTTGAAAAGGAAATACATGCAATCTTGACCCATTACTCGAAAGGTTGCTGGGATTTTAAAAAGACAATGGAGACAAATGTGCCCATTGAAATAAGTTTCCATTGGCCCTTAATGTCTATGGGGAAGATGACACTTATGTTTATACTAGTGAAGCATTGACATATGGGATATCTACTAATTTCCATTCAAAATCATCATCATCATCACCATCATCATTGTTGTTTATAACATCATGCACTAAAGAAATGATGAGCTATGTTGTGGTAGATTGAATAGTTGAAGCTTGAATGAAGCTAAATGGATTTTTTGAAGGACTTGAACCAATGGACACTTGCATGTTTGTTCCTAGTTGAGAAGGAACTTGCTTAGTAATGCTTGGGGAATGGTCTGTCATACTAGAACTATTTTCAAACATTGGATTTCTCTTAGCAACACGAGATTGAATGGGAAAAAAATCATACATATCCTCACCTTGGTCATCCAATTCCAGATTTATATCACCAAATGAGATGGATCTTGGAAGATTATGCTTTGAAGCATCTAAGCCATTATCTGCCTTGCATCCTAGTTGAAGAATAAACAAAAGAGAACCAAAATAGGTTAGAGCCTTTTGATGTAACATCCTCTCCCAACCACGGGAATAAAGGGGTTCCATTTTCTTGCTTCTTCCATTCTTCCTTAAGCACTTCCTCTACCTGACACCACATTTCAAACTCCCATGCCATCGCATATTATGGATGTTTCTTATATTCTTCTAGGTTATTTTTTGGTGTTGATGTCTCTACCTTTTGGATTATAGGGTTGTTTGTTTGTGTGTTAGCCACTCTCATTGTCTCACTTTGGTGAACATTTTCACCTAAGTCCTTGTTGTTTTTGTTAGTTGGAAAATGCTTGAATGTTGTGGGAATAATGGCACCTTGAGCACCATTCAAAGTATCCACATTAGGTTTTTGAAGAAATAAACCATATAGGCTAGTTTGCTTATCCCGATGAACATGACCTCCAACTCAAAGGATTCTGATTTTCTCAAAATGATTAAAAAGGCCTAGTTCATTGATTGCCATTTGAACCTGCACTACCCCAATATTTGCCTACACTCTACAATTATCTTTGAAAATGACTACAAAATTTACATTTTTAAGAACAAAAAATTGTCACAAACACCATAAATCATATGCCAATAACACTTTTCTCTAAATCACTCCCTTTTTGCAACATCAGTTAATATGGATATAGATGGGTTTTATAAGTAATACCAATCTATCAACAACATGGACCATATATAGCAAGATCTTATGTTGTGCATAATGAGGAAAATTTGAAAAAACCCTGAATTTTTATGGATTTCCAACAAAGCCTTGACACAAGGTAAGGTGAGACAAATGGATTATTGCATACCTTTTTGGGTTTGCCATGATCAAAGGCTCTAAAACAATAGTATAAAAGTCAAGCATCCATAAGTTCAACCATAGGTAGATATGCCACCCCCAGCTCAACATCTACTTCATACATGTTTCATGTGACCACACCCCACTCACAAAAGCCTTTAAGAGAAAATTCAAAATGCATATTGTGCATATATAACAATTATTGTAAACCTCTCAATTCATCAAAAATGTACTGGAACAACATTCAAATTCTACAAACATAGAAGATGAATCACAAATGGTGAAGGTGGTAAACACATACAAGGCAAGGATGAAGAAAGTTTACTTGTCATTGTGAAAGACATGGCAATGACTTGAGGTTATAGCTTCAACACTACTACCATTGTATGTGCTGAAGCAAGGAGCTTTAAAGTAACATAGTTGAACAAATATCTAGTCATTCTATCCGCCACCACATGTACATCATCAGCTTTGGATTTTTTTTTGTGTGTTTTTTTCCTTTACCCCCTTTGTTTATCCACCCTAACTACACCCCAAACATTGCTTTCTTATAAATCTTATTTTCTTACTTCACTTCACTCACAAAAATATTTTCAATCTCACGAAATAAACCTAGTGAAATGATTACCACCACACAAGGGCCACCAAAAGAATCAGCAACATGAGGGGAGATGTGAATAATGAAAGTCAAATGCATTTTTCCAATTCCATGTAAAGCTATGAAATACAACATGAACTCTTGCACTTGGACTACACTAATACCAACATCTCTAATAACCCAATTTTCTTTGATAACCCATTAAGCATTTTGTCACCAGAGTGGAGATCCCACGAAAGGAAGTTCAAGCAAGCTTGGTTGAAGAAGATAATCCTTTCAACTTTTGCAATGGTCATCAAACTCTACAACGTTCAACTACTTAGGGTTACATCCATCCAAATATGGAAAATTACATCCATGTGAAAATTTTCATTATGTGAACACTTGTCACCTCCACATTGGCCAATGAGTGAGCCAAAATTTTATCCCCAAGTCCAAATCTTGCACAGATGTGGAGTCTCTTCCCTATGGGTAGAGCTAACAAATAATTAATCTATCAATGCCATATATCATTGTTGGGTTTTTGTTTTACTCAATTAGTTTGGATACCATGTATACAAGTAATTAAAATAGATTTTAACAATAAATTTGACAACATACATAAAAATAACAAGGAAAAACAAGAACATGACCTTGAATTCATCTTCACTATTTTTCATGATGTTATACCTTTTTTCACCATACAATCCTCTATTTTTTTCTAATATTCTCTAATAGTCATCTCACAGTTATTTAGATATAAATAATACCTTCAGACCCCATCCAATGCTCAACAAAATAACCCTTTTACTTTTTTGATTCTTGCCTTAAATAATACACAAACGGTTATAATTGTCTAACCATTTTTACAAATTGACTTGGTATCATCTTGTTACAGAATTCATCTTGTATACTTACTTTATCAAGTCAACTTATTACAACATTTCAACCTATAATAGTTTGTTGTCTTGTTTAATTAGTTGACTTGTCCTATCTTTTTTTTTGTTATCTTTTTTTCTAACTACTGGTATATGCCAAAGTCTTTTCATTACAATAGGGTTGTCTATGCTCATATTAAAATACTTGTAGTCATTTTTTAATCATTGTAATAATTGGACATCCATTCCACTTTGTCACCAATCATGGATGCTATATAGATGAAATAAAAGTGATAACTCACATCCCCCATCTTGTTACCACCTCATCATCTACTTGTCACATGCCCCATTAATATATGACTATGATTTTTTACACACATGATTCAAAGTAATAGTTTATGACCAAAGTCATACATATAATCATTTAGGACTTGTAGTCATAGATTTCTTGGTAGGACAAAATTCCTTCTAGTAGTAGAGATGCCATGGTTACAAAAGGTGATCTCCAATGAAGGGGATCAAACTTGATGTATACCAAGAAAAAGGGTTATTCATGCTTTCCAAGTGCCATCCATAGTTCAAGAACATTGAAAAGAAAGTAATCCAAGGGATGAATCGTTGATGGTGGACCCTGGAAATTCTTCAAGCATAGAATTTGTGAATAGTTGAAAGAATGATTACAACAAGTGCACAAACTTACCATTTGTATACTAGTCAACATTGCTGGAATATCATGAGCTAGTAGGAAACTTGGTTGTAGAAGATAACTACAATTCCAATATTTTGGAGTGGGTAGATGCAAATTATATAAGAAGCTCTATGTATGATGATGCACATGTGAATGTTTTGTAAGAAACATTACCATTTCAATCAAACCATAGAAGTAGAGGATTGGAAGAAAAAGAAAGGATCTAAAACATAAAAGTTAGGATTTTGTGGATTCAGCTAGGTTGGCACAAATGTTTTTTATAATCTATATTTTTTGTAGAGTTAGAGGACATGGGATCATAGAATGTCCACATATTAAAGTGAAGTAAGGGATGGATTTGTGAGACATGTGGGGCAACAAATGTTGGACAAAGATTTTGTAAAACAACCACCACATAAAGAACATATTCAAAACACTATAGAAGACAAGATGCAAGAAATTATTTTGGGTGAAGGACAATTGTACAAAATAGAACACTGATTTGTAGATCTCCCAATGTGAATAAAACATAATCATTTTTTATAAGACCAAAATTTATACACAAAATACAAATGAATGTTGTACAAATTAAAGCTATGTTATTTAGAGAGTTAACACAATCACCAAGAATGCCTATAATGGTGAATGGGATATTTAGACGTTAGTTTTTTGTTTCAAAAGGACAACATAATAGATCGGTGATGTTAAAAACAATTATAGTAGCTTGTAGGCTTTGATAAGAATATGAAGCATTTAGAAGAAGAGAACATTCTAAAAGTGGTCAAGGTGTATTGCAAATACAAGTGAATATTTAATTTGGAGGAAGTGCAAACCAAATTCATAAAGTTCCAAGTAGATTAACTTCAATGTCAACACCTCAAATGGTTTACACATCACTAATTATGACAACGTAAACAAATAGATATGTGGGATGGTGGTAAATGTGGATTAACTCGCTGTAAAACTATTCCACACTTATTGTAACAATAGATTTGCACTACAATATGCACACATTCATAATTCCAGCCTTGATTATAAACACACTTGTCTATGTAGTTCATTAAAACACCATATTCATGGTTATTTCATATACCTAGAACCTATACTTCAAAATACAATGTAGAAAATCTAAAAACATAATTACAATTCATTTCCTTATATTTTTTATATTTCAAAGAATTCACACAACAATCTAAATATGAAAATCATTGCAGAAGTCTATACTTTTCTTGTTTACTAAAAACTTCAATCAAAATACAACAAAAAATTCCACGTTTTGTTGAAATGAAATCAAATAGCAAGATTAAATTTGTGGTATATCAAAAAACAAAGTTTATAGTTTCTACTACAAAGTATTTGCATCTCGTTTCTTGCTCCCAAAATTATGTGTTTAATAATCATAATCCTTTTCCCAAAACTCCCATATGTGGGCAACCCCCAAGTCATTATCAACATGATTCAAAACCAAACAAGAATTCAAAATTTAAACCTTCGATGTTCAATGATCTATCCTTATCCTTAACACCTTGTTTATCCAAAACAATGTAATTAGCTTACCCCCTTAACATACTTTGGATTCTGTCCTTGAAATCCTTATGATATGATAGATTATGAAATGAAAGCACTTGCAACCTTTTAAGCTTTTGGCTACTCAATTACAATCTACGTAATCCCAACTTGTATAACAATTAGTGGTTTCTAAACCTATCTCTAAATATGTAGTTTTGACCTCCTCCACCAACTCAATCGGAGGTTTTATTTTTAGGGGTTACAACTTTGATTGCTTTACGTTTGTTATTAGAGTTTGTTATTACTCCACCTATTTTTATTCTTGAACTGTTTGTGGTTCTTTATTTTCCTAGCCCCCTCCTCTGAGTTCTTATGGTTCCTCAATATGCACTTCCTCCTCTTAAGTTATCCCATTGGGCCCTGTTTTAGTCTCTTCATCTTGGCCCGATGACTCTATACTTGTTGGATTTCCATAAACAAACTCTGGGAAATTTCTCTAATATATCTCCAACTTGTACTTGAAGTTCCTTTCATCAGCTCTATGTTGGGCCATATTATTCTCCAACTCCTTTGCAAAGTATTCCTTTCCAACTTCCCACCATTCTTCAAACTTTGTATCATAATCCTTCATCTTGTTATTTGTCTTCATTAAAGTGTAATACTACAACATCTGTTCATAATCCTCCAACCTTTTCTTCACATTAGTTGGGTCCAAAATGTTCATATGATCATTTGTAGTTTCTAACTATGCTTGTAGTTATTGCAAATTCCTCTAATACTTTTTATTTACCTCCACCAGCTTTTTTTTGGGGGCCTTTATTATCTTTCTTTTAAGTTATTCAGAATTAAGAAGAGAGGCACTCTTTAGATTCATCAATTGCAAATTTGTCAAAACATTATCCTTCTCCTTAATGTTTATAGTTGACTACCCAAAGCCTCTTATTGTTGTTTATAATGGAATAGTGTCTCTACCCATTTTCTTTCTATAACTTCCCAAGCTTCAACAATCACCTTTAATTCCTTTAGTTTTTCATCTTGAGATTTCATCAAAACTATCTTGACCTTGAGCTTCTTATTCTCATCTTGTAATTTTTGTATGAGTGCTTTGGTCTTATGTTCATTCTTTGTCCTATTTTTCCTCCACATTTTTATGTTATGCTTGCATTCCCTTTGGAAGTCTTTTGTCCTTGTCCAATTCCACCTACAATACTACCTTCTCCTTCTTTTTCGTGGCCAATCTGTTCTTCAGATTATTCACCTCCAAATTCAAATTCCCCATATTCAAACTCACAATTGCCATGGTCTAAAACAATTAAACTACCTTATCTGCTTGCATTACTTTCATAGCTACTTTGTCCATAGACTTTGGTGTACTTATCTGTGTTGTAGGATTTTTGGATCCTTATGTAGAAGATCCCAATTCTTGTACTAATATATTCCCCAACCCAAATTCAAATGTTTGTCCTTTTGTAGATCCTAGTCTAATAATTGGTACATGTAGTGGTTTGAACATTTCAAAAAGAGGTTGTGTTTCCATTTTTTCTGTTTGTAGTCCACTAGCTTGTAAACCTTTTTGTGTATGTTGCTATTGTTATTACTATTGCTATTATAAATGTTGTGAATTTTCATGGTTGTCCATCTAATCTTCATAAATGTCCCCATTCGTCAGTGGATGCTACTCCTCAACCTCTGGAATCTTGGTATCATGTTCTTTCTTGACCCTTTGCCTTTGTTCCTTCAGTTGTTTCCATCATGGATATGACATTTATTGTACCTCTTCACTTTACATAACAAATTTCATGGGTCACGATTTGGCAATAATAGTAGTGCAAAATTTGTTTTTCATAGGTTCAAATAAAATAGACACGAATGTCATTCATCTACTTGTATTGTTTGAACATCAATGTTGTGTGCATTGTTTCGACATGAATGTCATATATTTGTTCATATTGTTTAGACACACGTGTTATATGTCTATTTGTGTTGTTTACACACAAAAGTTGTGCACATGACTTCCGTGTTTAAATAATGCATGACATTCATGTTTAAATGATATGCACCCATGAAATAACAAATTTCGCACAAATTTGGAACGAACCCATGAAGCCTATATATTTGTGATGTGCTTACCTACCTATACCAATGTTGGCATTTACAAATGGTGCCATTATGCCCCTCATCATCTTCTGAGCCCTTGCTTCTATGTTCTCCTTTTTTTTTTAAACTCATGATCTTGAAATTCAACCTTCCTTAACTTTGTTTTTCCTCTTGAGAGCACTTCTTGGAGATTTTGTTGCAACCTTCCTTCTTTTCTCCGATGTTGCTTACATCTCCTCTCTAGTTCTCTTGACCTTGACTTGTGGTTTTTGTGGAGTCCCCTTTTGGTGAACAAATAGATATTTAAAAATTCTTGCCAGTATCAAGGCTACCTGACAGGTGTCCTTGTCCCCCTTATTCCCCTTGACATATTTATACCACCAATCTAGCTCATTACAAAAACTATTGTATATAATTTGTGCCCAATCCACCTTCTTCCCCTTTTCTGTTCTCATCAATGTGATGACATTCTTATTACTAAAATATGTCACTTTCTCTCTCTCATAAATCACAAATATGATTGCAAGGTATCTCACAAAGTATGACAAACCCAACCACTTTGCATTCCACTAATCTCTTGTAGAATTTGTGGGTGAAATTCTACAACTTTGTAATGCCTATAATGCTATTGTCTTACTAACTTGCCCTTTTAGGTCTTCTACATACCTTTTTGCACAGATTCCAAAGACATCTACAATCAGATGTTTAAATATGTATATATTTTTCCTTCACAAAATTTTGTTCTTTGAAAATTTTAACATTTTATAAGTAATTTAATTAATGTCAAAGCTGCCAAGGTGCTATGGTATGTGATGACTGGCTTGAAGCCATAGACTCTGGACAAATCCAGAGAACAATCATCCGAACTCAACACTACGAGTTAACACTATTGGGACAAGTCACCTTGTCGCAACCTTCCACACTTGGTTCCAAGTCATAACATTGGGTAGGCTAGACATGTTGTTCACAGTTATGCTGGACACCTCTAATTTGGGATCCAAGTCATAACATTGGGTAGGCTAGACATGTTGTTCACAGTTATGCTGGACACCTCTAATTTGGGAAGGGATTTCATGGTTCTTCACCCTTCCTGAAATCATACTTTGACATGATGGTAAAATTGGAATGTTCTCTAATTGCACCGCCTAATTATTAGAAATGTGAACAATGAAGTATTTAATTATTGGTGCCAGCCCAGTTTTTTATAACATTATATAATGACAAAATTTTAGAAGCATAATAGCAGACGCAACCTGACAAGCTGTTGGCAACCCCAGGTCAAGCTCATCGGCAGAGGCCCAGAAGGAGTTTCACCTGCACACCACTGGGTTTGATCCCAGGACCTTTTTGTGGTCTCAAGGTCCCAGAAGGACTATACCAATGAGCCATCACCCCTGGTGCCAGCCCAATTATTTGAGTCGGACTGATTACCACTATGGTTTACAACTATTCCGTTCATCACTTGAATTGCATGCAATGTTGAATTCATGGAACAGCCAAGGCATTTGCACACGAATTCCCTACTATCATCATTCATCTTGGAAACAACATCCTTG